>ENA-OQHA01000066-OQHA01000066.1-human-gut-metagenome-genome-assembly--contig:-NODE-66-length-53577-cov-3.361366_pt1 | contig 53577 bp, 60 predicted proteins | sample MGYA00242558_ERZ504707 | MGnify/ENA primary metagenome ERZ504707 (study PRJEB26092, sample SAMD00036197) | human gut metagenome | host: Homo sapiens | study: EMG produced TPA metagenomics assembly of... | reverse complement strand
CCTACATTGCTGAATCGGGAGCAGTCGATATCGTATTGCTTGATATGAATTTTTCTTCGGGTATCAATAGTGGAAACGAAGGACTTACTGGCTTCGTGAGATAAAACGTCTTCGTCCGCAGACAGAAGTGGTACTCTTTACGGCTTATGCTGATATAACCTGGCAGTTACGGGAATAAAGGAGGGGGCTGCTGATTTTGTAGTAAAGCCTTGGGAAAATGCACAGCTGGTACAGACACTTCAGGAAGCATACTCCCGGATAGTTGAAGCCCGTAAGGGTAAGAAAAAGACAGCTGTCCCACCAGTCGCTTCCGATGACGGAATGTATTGGGGAAATTCACAGGCTATCCGTCCGTTGCGCATGTTAGTAGAGAAGGTTAGTACGACTGATGCCAATATTCTGATAACAGGAGAAAACGGAACAGGAAAAGATATGCTGGCCCGTGAGATACATCGTCTTTCCAATCGTAAGGAAGGACCGATGATAGCTGTTGATATGGGCGCCATTACGGAATCTTTATTTGAGAGTGAATTGTTTGGTCATGTGAAAGGTTCGTTTACCGATGCACATACCGATCGCATAGGACGCTTTGAAGCTGCTGACGGTGGAACGCTTTTTTGGATGAAATAGCTAACCTGCCCTATCATCTGCAGGCGAAACTACTTACGGCTATTCAGAAGCGGTGTTTCGTAAAGGTTGGAAGCAATACGCAGCAGCCTACTAATATTCGTTTGATATGTGCTACCAACCGTAATTTGGAAGATATGGTAAGAAACGGTGAGTTCCGTGAAGATCTGCTCTATCGTATTAATACCATTCATTTGCATATACCTGCTTTGCGTGAACGTAAGGAAGATATTCTTCCATTAGCGAAACGTTTTCTTGAACAGTATGCTAGGCAATATGGCAGACAAGTGCAAGCTTTCAGCCTGAAGCTGCGCGCCGTTTGCTGGAACATCCCTGGTATGGTAACATTCGTGAATTACAACATACGGTAGAGAAAGCCGTTATCTTGTCCGATAGCGATGAGTTGCGAGGGGATATGTTGCAACTCACTTCTACAGCCTCCGGTCCTGAACCTGTTGTCGGAAATGCTGAAACGGAAGTGCCTTTCCATACGCTTGACGAAATGGAACGTAGCATGGTGAAGCGTGCTATCGATCAGTGTGAAGGGAATCTTTCGCAGGCAGCTGCTATGTTGGGAATTACCCGTCAGACACTCTATAATAAAATGAAACGTTATGGGTTATAGGTGGATTTATTCGATTACCGTTCGTACACTGTTGCTTGTTGGCGGAGTTGTACTGGTAACTTTGGGGATTGTCTACGGGAAGGGTGGATTGCTGGTTGCAGGACTTCTTCTATGTGCCGCTTCCATTTTTATTTCCGGAATGCAGCAGCAACTGCGTGAAAAGAGTTGGCTGATGCTGGAGGCTATCCGAAATCGTGACTATTCGTTTCGTTTACCGGTTTATGGCTTTTCGGGAGGAGAACGCGTGTTACAAGATACGCTTAACCGTTTCGGAGGACTGATGAGCGAACAGAAACAACTGATGGAGCAGCGAGAACGGTTTTATGAACAGATCCTTTCCAGTGTTACGTCGGGAATTATTGTGTTGGACGAAAGTATGAAAGTTGTGCAGACAAATCCGGCAGCAGCACGCCTCTTGGGACTTCCTGTTTTGAGTACCTTGCAGCAGCTGGAACGATACGGAGCGGAAGTTTCTCATGTGTTTCGTTCATTGGGAGCTGGAGAGCGGTGTAATATACAGCTGTCTACTTCGAAAGGCGAGGTACAGCTATTGGTGCGGGCTTCTGTTATGCAACTGGGAGAACGGAAAGTGCGTATTCTTGCTTTGAATGATATCCGTAATGAGCTGGATGAAAAAGAGCTTGATTCGTGGATTAAGCTGGTTCGGGTGTTGACACATGAAATCATGAATTCCATTGCTCCGATTTCCTCGCTGAGTGAAACATTTTTGAAACGTAAGGATGTGGTAGGAACACCTTTGTACGATGGTATTCGGGCTATTCATGAAACTTCAGTCGGGCTGATTTCATTTGTTGACAGTTACCGGAAGTTCTCATCTTTACAGAAACCCTCACCCGAACCATTTTATTTGTTGGATCTGCTCAGGCAAATTGAAGGGTTAACTCTTGTTCCTGGTAATATTATTCTTTCCTTGCAAGTGGAACCTGCCGAACTGATGCTTTATGCTGATCCTAATCTGATACGTCAGGTGCTCATCAACCTGATTAAAAATGCGGTACAAGCGATTGGCGGTGAGAAGGGAAGAATACACGTGCGTGCATACAGCTCGGCTGACGAGCATGTCTTTGTGTATGTCAGTAACGATGGTCCTGCTATACCGGAGGTAGAAGCAGAGCAGATTTTTGTGCCTTTCTTTACAACCCGTAGTGAAGGAAGCGGTATAGTCTTTCTCTTTCACGACAGATTATGAAGTTGTCGGGAGGTAGTGTCAGCCTGCTGCGACCAGGGACGAACGGTTGGAATACTACTTTTGTCTTGGAGTTTGAATGACGTAGATGTCTTTTATTCTCTTTCCGATTCTTGTATTGATATTTTTCCGTCCTTTTTCGCAACGTTGACTATGCTCCCTTTCGGGTTTAGGCTGAACGGGGTTATTTCGTCTGCTTTTGTTATCGACAATCATCAGTTGCATTTTCTTCGGCAAAGCGATTTACCTGAAGTGTAAGTGCTGTCGATCCCATTGTACAGTTGAGCAGAAGGCTGTCGTTTATATAAACCGAAATGCTATCTCCGGCAAAACTGTTTTCTACTTGTATGGTATATAAATCAGCAGATGTTTTGCTTTGATCTGCTGTTTGAGGAGTACGAAAACTCAAATAAAGAAACAGGCATACAATGAAAAATACTCCGAAGGCTAATATGCCGTTTCCTATCATAAACTGTTTATTGCTGTTGATGCTTTTATTGTTCATAATGCAGATTTATGTTTGATTTTGTGTACAAAGATATCTTAAAAAGATAAATCTTGCTAAAAATGAAATATTTATTCTAATATTTTGCAGTACATTATATTATTTGTATCTTTGCAACCGAGATGGATGAAAAGGTGGAGGGGCGGTTAAGCTCCTTTTTTTTGTTCTTATATAGTTAGTACATGATAGATAAAAACGTTGTAACCCGGATAGTTGAAGAATGGCTGGAGGGTAAAGATTATTTTCTGGTGGATGTCACTGTAACTCCGGATGACAAAATTGTAGTTGAAATCGACCATGCGGAAGGTGTGTGGATCGATGATTGTGTGGACTTGAGCCGTTATATCGAATCGAAGCTGAACCGAGAGGAAGAAGATTATGAACTTGAGGTCGGGTCGGCTGGTATCGGACAACCTTTTAAGGTGCTTCAGCAATATATAATCCATATCGGAAAAGAAGTAGAAGTGCTGGGTAAGGATGGGAAAAATGGACCGGCGTATTGACGGACGCCAATGAAGAGAACTTTACGATCACGGTACAAGTGAAAGTAAAGCCGGAAGGTGCAAAACGTCCGAAGCTGGTAGAACAGAATGTAACCTTTGTTTATGACGAAATAAAATACACCAAATACTTAATAAGCTTTAAATAAAATTATGGCGAAGAAAGAAGCAACTGTCAGTTTAATTGACACGTTTTCGGAATTTAAAGATTTGAAGAATATCGATCGCACCACTATGGTGAGCGTACTGGAAGAGTCATTTCGTAGTGTGATTGCAAAGATGTTCGGAACCGATGAAAATTACGATGTAATTGTAAATCCCGACAAAGGCGACTTTGAAATATGGCGTAATCGTGAAGTGGTGGCTGATGATGAATTGACGAACCCGAACTTGCAGATTTCGCTTACTGAAGCGCGTAAAATTGATGCATCTTACGAAGTGGGAGAGGAGGTTACAGATGAGGTGATATTCGAAAAGTTTGGTCGCCGTGCGATTTTGAACCTTCGCCAGACATTGGCTTCTAAGATTTTGGAACTGGAAAAGACAGCTTGTACAATAAGTATATTGACAAGGTCGGTACTATCATTGCTGCAGAAGTTTATCAGATCTGGAAAAGGAAATTTTGTTACTCGATGATGAAGGTAATGAATTGCTGCTTCCGAAAACTGAGCAGATTCCGAGCGATTTCTATCGTAAGGGAGAAACTGTACGTGCAGTAGTTGCACGGGTAGACAATAAGAATAATAATCCGAAGATTATTTTGAGCCGTACTTCGCCTATGTTCTTGCAACGTCTGTTTGAACAGGAAGTTCCGGAAATCAATGACGGATTGATTACTATCAAGAAAATTGCCCGTATACCTGGTGAACGTGCAAAGATTGCTGTAGAATCTTACGATGAACGTATTGATCCGGTTGGAGCATGTGTCGGAGTAAAAGGTTCTCGTATTCACGGTATTGTTCGTGAGTTACGCAATGAAAATATTGATGTTATCAATTATACTTCGAATATACAACTGTTCGTACAGCGTGCGTTGAGTCCTGCTAAGGTTTCTTCTATTATCATGCATGAAGAAGAGAAGAAAGCTGAAGTATATCTGAAGCCGGAAGAAGTATCTCTTGCTATCGGTAAAGGTGGTATGAATATCAAGCTGGCAAGTATGTTGACCGAATATACCATTGATGTATATCGTGAACTGGATGAAAACGCAACAGATGAAGATATCTATCTGGATGAGTTTAAAGACGAAATTGATGAATGGGTTATCAATGCCATCAAGGGTATTGGCATAGATACGGCAAAAGGTGTACTGAACGCTCCACGTGAGATGCTGATTGAAAAGGCAGATTTGGAGGAGAACACAGTAGACGATGTGTTAAGAATTTTGAGGGCAGAGTTCGAGGAATAAATATAGTCAATCATATTGATTATCCGTGACTGAAAAACTTTTTCCTGAACTCTATTAAAAACTAAAAGAATTTATGACGATAAGACTGAACAAAGTAACAAGAAATTTGAATGTAGGTATTGCTACGGTGGTGGACTTTTTACAAAAGAAAGGATATACTATCGAAGCAAATCCGAATACTAAAATTACTGATGAACAATATGCTGCACTTGTGAAAGAGTTTAGCAAAGACAAAGATTTGAAAATAGAGTCTGAAAAGATTTTTCAAGAACGGCAGAATAAAGAACGTAATAAAGCTTCTGTTTCTATTGATGACCTGCAGGCTGAAGCGAAGCCGGAGGTGATAGAAGCAGTTGTGCCTGAAGATGCACGTCCGAAATTTAAGCCTGTGGGCAAAATTGATTTGGACAGTCTTAATAAGAAGAAGGTGAAGCCGGCTGTGGTGGAGCCTGCTAAGGAAGAAATAAAGGAAGTGGTAGAGGAATCTGTACCGGTGGAAAAGAATGAACCGCAACATGTGGAAGAAACTCCTGTAGCAGAAACAGTACAACCACAACCTCAGATTAATGAACAACAGAAACAGCCGGAACAGGAGAAGGCGGAAGATTTGAAACCAGATTTAATGGAAGAAAAGAAAGAAGTACCCGAAGTACAAACCGTTCTGCAGGACAAGAAGATGAGGTGTTTAAAATCCGTCCAACGGAATTTAAGTCGAAGATTAATGTCGTAGGTCAGATTGACCTGGCTGCATTGAACCAGTCTACTCGTCCGAAGAAGAAGACAAAAGAAGAAAAACGTAAGGAACGAGAGGAAAAAGACAAACTGCGTCAGGAACAGCGTAAGCAGATGAAAGATGCTATCATCAAGGAAATAAGAAAGACTGACGAGAAAACTGATAAAGGTGGTCAAAGTGACGCTTCGGGAAAGAAGAAACGTAATCGTATCAACAAAGAACGTGTAGATATTAATGCGGCGGGTAATATTGTTTCACCTCGCGGCGATAAAGGCGGAAAGGCTAACTCTAATGCTGCGGCTCAGGGTGGAGGCAAACATAATAAAGACCGCTTCAAGAAACCGGTTGTAAAACCTGAAGTAAGCGATGAAGATGTAGCTAAGCAGGTAAAGGAAACATTGGCTCGTCTTACTAATAAGGGTAAGAATAAAGCTGCTAAATATCGTAAGGAAAAACGTGAAAGTATACAGAACCGTCAGCTTGAGCAGGAGGAACTTGAACAGGAAGAAAGCAAGATCTTGAAACTGACAGAGTTTGTTACTGCAAATGAGCTGGCAAACATGATGGATATTTCAGTAACTCAGGTTATCTCTACTTGTATGAGTGTGGGTATCATGGTATCTATCAATCAACGTCTGGATGCTGAAACTATCAATTGGTAGCCGAAGAGTTTGGCTATAAGACTGAATATGTAAGTGCTGAAGTTGCCCAGGCTATTGAAGAGGAAGCTGATGCTGAAGAAGATTTGCAGCCTCGTGCTCCGATTGTAACAGTCATGGGACATGTTGACCATGGTAAGACTTCATTACTGGACTATATCCGTAAGGCAAATGTAATTGCTGGTGAGGCTGGAGGTATTACACAGCATATCGGTGCATATAATGTAAAACTGGAAGACGGACGTCGCATCACTTTCCTGGATACTCCGGGACATGAGGCATTTACTGCCATGCGTGCACGTGGTGCTAAAGTTACCGATGTCGTTATTATCATTGTTGCTGCCGATGACAACGTAATGCCTCAGACTAAGGAAGCTATTAACCATGCAATGCTGCCGGTGTACCTATTGTATTTGCAATCAACAAGGTAGATAAACCGAATGCAAATCCTGATAAGATTAAGGAAGAACTTGCTGCTATGAACTTCCTGGTAGAAGAATGGGGAGGTAAGTATCAGTCACAAGATATTTCTGCAAAGAAAGGTACAGGCGTTCCTGAATTGTTGGAGAAAGTATTGCTGGAAGCTGAAATGTTGGATTTGAAAGCAAATCGAACCGTAAGGCTACTGGTTCAATTATTGAATCTTCTCTGGATAAGGGACGTGGATATGTAGCAACAGTGTTGATTTCTAATGGAACACTGCATGTAGGAGATATTGTGCTGGCTGGAACTTCGTATGGTAAGGTGAAGGCTATGTTTAATGAACGTAATCAACGCTTGAAAGAGGCAGGTCCTTCTGAACCGGTATTGATTTTGGGATTAAATGGAGCCCCAGCTGCAGGTGATACATTCCATGTGTTTGATACAGATCAGGAAGCTCGTGAAATTGCAAATAAACGTGAGCAGTTGGCACGTGAGCAAGGCTTGCGTACTCAGAAGATGCTTACATTGGATGAAGTTGGACGTCGTTTGGCATTGGGTGACTTCCATGAACTGAATGTAATTGTGAAAGGTGACGTGGACGGTTCTGTTGAGGCGTTGAGTGACTCATTGATTAAATTGTCTACCGAACAGATTCAGGTTAATGTTATCCATAAAGGTGTTGGACAGATTTCAGAATCAGATGTATCACTGGCTGCTGCATCAGATGCAATTATCGTAGGATTCCAGGTTCGTCCTTCTAGCAATGCTGCTAAACTGGCTGAACAGGAAGGAGTAGATATCCGTAAGTATTCTATTATTTACGATGCTATCGAAGAAGTGAAGTCTGCTATGGAAGGTATGCTTGCTCCTACATTGAAAGAGCAGGTTACTGCAACAATCGAAGTTCGTGAAGTATTCAATATCAGTAAGTCGGTATGGTTGCCGGTGCGATGGTTAAGACTGGTAAGGTGAAACGTACTGACAAGGCTCGTTTGATACGTGATGGTATTGTAATCTTTACGGGTAGCATCAATGCGTTGAAACGCTTTAAAGATGATGTGAAAGAGGTTGGTACTAACTTTGAATGTGGTATTAGCCTGACTAACTGCAATGACTTGAAGGTAGGTGACGTTATTGAAACTTATGAAGAAGTGGAAGTAAAGCAAACTTTATAATTACATTATAGTAAATTTAATGAGGTGATGTCATCCTGAGCATAGCGAAGGATCTGTAAACGCTATCGGATGTGTGCAGATTCTTCCCTGCGTTCAGCATGACATTTCCTTTTTTATTACGATATAGAGTATGACAGTCCTCGATTGGATTATTGTGGCAATAATAAGCATAGGAGCTATACTTGGATTTACAAAGGGATTTATAAGGCAATTAGCCTCTATTGTAGGCTTGGTAGTTGGATTGCTTGTGGCCCGTGCATTATTTGCTTCTGTAGCGAAAGCTTGCCGAAGAATTGGGTACATCACTCACCTTTGCCCAAGTCGTAGCCTTTATTCTGATATGGCTGCTGGTTCCGCTTGTCTTTCTGTTGCTTGCTTCAGCTTTGACACGAGTGATTGAAATTGTACATTTAGGTTTTGTCAACCGTATTTTAGGCGCCGCACTGGGAGCCTTGAAGTACATATTGCTTGTCAGCTTATTCGTACATTTTATAGAGTTTGTCGATTCTAAAGATAACTTAATAAAGTCAACCGTAAAACGTACTTCTTTGTTATATTATCCGATAGAAGGCTTTTCGGGAGTCTTTTTCCCTACTGTGAAGAATGTTACTAAACAACTAATAGACTGATATAATAAAATATATGCAAGAAGAACTCAATAAAAAGGAAGAATCCCAAAAGAATGAGTTTGTAAAACAACTGACGCAGGAAAAGTATAAATATGGTTTTACTACGGAAGTACATACAGACATCATTGAAAAGGGATTGAATGAAGATGTGGTGCGATTGATTTCGGCCAAGAAGGGTGAACCGGAATGGTTATTGGAGTTCCGTCTGAAAGCTTATCGTTACTGGCTGACAATGGAAATGCCGACATGGCTCATCTCAATATTCCTGAAATAGATTATCAGGCTATTTCATATTATGCAGATCCTACTAAAAAGAAGGAAGGACCTAAGAGCATGGATGAAGTAGATCCTGAGCTGGTGAAGACTTTTAAATAAACTGGGTATTCCTCTGGAAGAGCAGATGGCATTGAGTGGAATGGCTGTAGATGCGTGATGGATTCTGTTTCTGTCAAGACAACCTTCAAGGAAACACTGATGGAAAAAGGAATCATTTTCTGTTCGATGAGCGAAGCTGTACGTGAGCATCCCGATTTGGTAAAGAAATACCTGGGTTCGGTAGTTGGTTATCGAGATAATTTCTTTGCTGCTCTTAATTCGGCAGTGTTTAGTGATGGCTCATTTGTCTATATACCAAAGGGCGTACGTTGCCCTATGGAGCTTTCTACTTATTTCCGTATTAATGCTGCAAATACCGGACAGTTTGAACGTACGCTGATAGTTGCAGATGATGATAGTTATGTGTCTTATCTGGAAGGATGTACAGCGCCGATGCGTGATGAAAACCAATTACACGCTGCTATCGTAGAAATCGTTGTACTTGACCGTGCTGAAGTAAAATATTCTACTGTGCAGAACTGGTATCCGGGTGATGCAGAAGGCAAGGGAGGTGTATACAACTTCGTAACAAAACGAGGTAATTGTAAAGGTGTAGACAGTAAATTATCGTGGACACAGGTAGAGACCGGTTCTGCATTACATGGAAATATCCGAGCTGTATATTGAGTGGAGATAATTCTACAGCTGAATTCTATTCGGTTGCAGTAACCAATAATTACCAGCAAGCTGATACCGGAACTAAGATGATTCATCTGGGAAAGAATACTCGTTCAACGATTGTGAGCAAAGGTATCAGTGCCGGAAAGAGTCAGAACTCATATCGTGGTCTGGTACGTGTGTCAGAACGTGCAGACAATGCCCGTAACTATAGTCAGTGCGACTCGTTGCTTTTAGGAAGCCATTGCGGAGCTCATACGTTCCCATATATGGATATACACAATGAAACAGCGATAGTAGAGCATGAAGCTACTACATCGAAGATTTCGGAAGATCAGTTGTTCTACTGTAACCAGCGTGGTATTCCTACCGAAGATGCAGTAGGTCTGATTGTAAACGGTTACGCGAAAGAAGTATTGAACAAACTTCCTATGGAATTTGCCGTAGAGGCACAGAAATTGCTTTCTATCTCATTGGAAGGCAGTGTAGGATAAATAAAAAAGAAAGCTATGTTAGAAATAAAAGATTTGCATGCCACGATTAATGGCAAAGAGATATTAAAAGGAATCAATCTGACTGTAAAGTCTGGCGAGGTACACGCTATCATGGGACCGAATGGTTCTGGTAAGAGTACATTAAGTAATGTGCTGGTAGGACATCCGGCTTATGAAGTAACAAAAGGATCGGTAACTTTCGATGGAAAGGATTTACTGGCAATGAGTGCAGAAGACCGTAGTCATGAAGGACTGTTTCTTTCATTTCAGTATCCGGTAGAAATTCCTGGTGTAAGCATGGTTAACTTTATGCGTGCGGCTGTCAACGAACAACGCAAATATAAAGGGCTTCCGGCGCTGACTGCAAGTGAGTTCCTGAAACTGATGCGTCAGAAACGTGAAATTGTGGAACTGGACAGCAAGCTTGCCAACCGCTCTGTAAACGAGGGATTCTCGGGTGGTGAAAAGAAACGTAACGAGATCTTTCAGATGGCTATGCTGGAACCGAAATTGAGTATCCTCGATGAAACAGATTCTGGACTGGATATTGACGCTCTCCGTATTGTAGCCGAAGGAGTGAATAAGCTGAAAACTCCTGAAACAAGTTGTATTGTGATTACACACTATCAACGTCTGTTAGATTATATCAAGCCCGATATCGTACACGTGCTTTACAAAGGACGCATCGTAAAGACTGCCGGTCCGGAACTGGCACTTGAGCTTGAAGAAAAAGGTTACGACTGGATAAAGAAAGAATTAGGAGAATAAGCATGAAAGCAGAACAACAATATATTGATCTTTTCTCGCAGTGTGAGGCGATGATTTGCCGGCATAGTGCAGAGGTGCTGAATGCTCCTCGTGCAAAAGCCTTTGCCGACTTCGAACGTCTGGGATTCCCTACACGCAAGCAAGAAAAGTATAAATACACGGAGGTGAGCAAGTATTTTGCTCCCGACTACGGACTGAACCTGAATCGTCTGGAGTTTCCGGTCAATCCGTACGAAGTGTTCAAGTGCGATGTTCCGAATATGAGCACTTCCCTCTATTTTGTGGTAAACGATGCATTTGACAAGCACGTACATCCCTCTGCACAATTACCTGAAGGAGTTATATTCGGCAGTCTGAAGGATGTGGCAGAACAACATCCGGAACTGGTGAAAAAATATTACGGAAAGTTGGCTGATACGTCGAAAGATGGTGTGGTAGCGTTCAATACGATGTTTGCACAAGACGGTGCGCTGATGTATGTTCCGAAGAATGTGGTAATGGAAAGACCGGTCCAGTTGGTTAATATCCTGCGTGCCGATGTCAATACGATGGTGAACCGTCGTATTCTGATTATCCTCGAAGAAGGAGCACAGGCCAAGCTGCTGATTTGCGACCATGCTATGGATGAGGTGAATTTCCTCTCTACGCAGGTTGTAGAAGCTTTTATCGGTGAAAATGCTGTATTCGACCTTTATGAGTTGGAAGAAACACATAACAGTACAGTACGTTTCAACAACCTGTACGTACATCAGGAGGCAAACAGCAACGTATTGCTGAATGGTATGACGCTTCATAACGGTACGACACGCAATACAACTGAAGTAACACTGGCAGGACGTGGAGCAGAGGTCAATTTGTGTGGTATGGCTATTGCAGACAAGAACGAGCAAGTGGATAACAATACATTCATTGATCATCAAGTATCCGATTGTACCAGCAATGAGTTGTTCAAATATGTACTCGACGATCAGGCTGTAGGAGCTTTTGCCGGAAAAATATTGGTACGTGAAGGAGCTCAGCACACTTCTTCACAGCAGACCAACCGTAATATTTGTGCAACACGTGAAGCTCGCATGTATACTCAGCCGCAGCTGGAGATATATGCCGATGACGTAAAGTGTTCGCATGGAGCAACAGTCGGTCAACTCGATGAAAATGCATTGTTCTATATGCGTCAGCGTGGTATCAGCCTGAAAGAAGCACGCTTGCTGCTGATGTTTGCCTTTGTGAATGAAGTGATTGACAATATCCGTATGGATGCGTTGAAAGACCGTCTGCACTTACTTGTTGAGAAACGTTTCCGTGGCGAATTGAATAAATGTCAGGGATGTGCTATTTGTAAATAAAATTAGTGTGACATGTTTTACGATGTACAAAAAATAAGAGAGGACTTTCCGATACTTTCACGGAGCGTGTACAATAAGCCGTTGATTTATCTTGATAACGGAGCGACTACCCAGAAGCCCCGTCAGGTAGTAGAGTCAATAACAGACGAATACTATTCGGTCAATGCGAATGTACACCGTGGAGTACATTTCCTTTCGCAGCAGGCTACCAACTTGCACGAAGCTTCGCGTGAAACAGTACGTAAGTTTATTAATGCGCGCAGCATTTCGGAAATAGTCTTTACACGTGGTACTACCGAAAGCATCAATCTGGTGGCATCTACCTTTGCTGACAGCCAGATGAAGGAAGGCGATGAAGTGATTGTTTCTGTAATGGAGCACCACAGCAACATTGTTTCATGGCAGTTGCAGGCAGCGCGTAAAGGAATTGTCTTGAAAGTGATTCCGATGAACGACCGTGGGGAACTGTTGCTTGATGAATATGAAAAGCTCTTCTCTACACGTACTCGTCTGGTTTCAGTAGCACATGTTTCGAATGTGCTTGGAACAATCAATCCTGTGAAGGAAATGATTGCCACTGCACATGCTCACGGGGTTCCTGTTCTGATAGACGGAGCACAGAGTATTCCTCATATGCCGATAGATGTACAGGATCTGGATGCCGATTTCTATGTGTTCAGCGGACATAAGGTGTATGGCCCTACGGGTATCGGTGTGCTTTATGGCAAGGAAACATGGCTCGACAAACTTCCGCCTTATCAGGGAGGAGGAGAAATGATAAAGAATGTCAGTTTCGAGCATACCACGTTCAACGAACTGCCGTTTAAGTTCGAGGCTGGAACTCCCGACTATATTGGAAGTACAGCACTGGCGAAAGCACTCGATTATGTTTCGGCAATTGGAATGGATAAGATTGCAGCCTATGAACATGAACTGACAGTATATGCCATGAACAGACTGAAGGAAATTCCGGGAATGCGTATTTTCGGAGAGGCTGAACATAAGGGAGGCGTTATTTCTTTCCTGGTGGGCAATATTCATCATTTTGATATGGGAACATTGCTCGATCGTCTGGGTATAGCTGTACGTACAGGACATCATTGTGCCGAGCCGTTAATGCACCGTATGGGAATTGAAGGAACGGTACGTGCTTCGTTGGGTTTGTATAATACGAAGGAAGAAATTGATGCACTGGCAGCAGGCATAGAACGGGTAAGCCGGATGTTTTGATAACAGGACTTGCTGTTTGACAGTATCATAAAGAATAATCTCCTTATTCCAATCTTTACATTAAGTGCTCAAGATGGAATAAGGAGATTTTTTATTGTTATACTTTTGATTATAAACGTATTATATCTCTTTCTGAGTAGCTGTTTTTACAGTTTATAATCTCTTTGTAGCATATTAGTCAAATCATCAGCATAAACTTCTAAAAACTTCTCGATGTTTTCTCTTAAACATTCGAGAAGTTTTATTTTTGTACGAAAAAATCGCGGGTGTTGCTGATGCTTTTAGTAGTCTTTACGAAGACTGTTTTGCTTATAGTTTTACTCTCCTGAATAGAGGCAAGCCTACTTGCTGCTATTCTTTTTCTAATGCGACTTTTAGCAATGGCTGGGCACCTACTGTAGTGGTTTTCATATTGCTGGAACTGACCTCCAGTGTGGCATCTTTCCTGGGAACGGTAAGTGTGAACCTACCTTCGTTGTCGGATGTAGTTTGTGTTGTAGTACCTTTTATGGTAATACATGCTCCCGAAACTGGGTTTCCGGCAGCGTCTGTAACACGGCCTGTAACCAGCGACTCGCCTTGAGAAGTTGTAGAAGATCTTTTTGTCGTTATCAGTATTACCCCATCACGAGCTTTGGGGCCGAATATGGTTATGCCCGTTCCATCCTTAATAACATTTATGGAGCTGATCTGGTCGGGATTTATTTCATTCAGAGCTTTTGGCTCAACTTCTTTACCATCAATGATAAAGAGTGTTTTCTTTAATGTAAGCGAGCTGTCAGATATGTTTCCTGTTGGTGTATGTTCTTTCTGTTTGTCAGGAAGTGAGAAAGTAACCGGAATAGTAAATTTTACGTCAACAGGCTTTCCATGTTGGGTTCCGGGTTTCCATTTAGGGGTAGTTTTTATAACTCTTAAAGCTTCTGCATCTAATAACGGATTTACAGAACGCTTTATTTCGAAGTTGTCGAGTGAGCCGTCTGCCTTTACTACAAACTGGACAATAACCCTTCCCTGAATGCCTGCTCTCTGACATTCTGCCGGATATTGTATGTTTTCTGCGAGATAACCCATCAATGCTTCATTCCCCCAGGATATTCCGGCATTTGTTCTACTACAGTAAATGTTTCTCCATTCTGTACGGCAGGTTTAGGTGCAGAAGGAGAAACTGTCAGATCTAATTCATTGGTAGCACTTGTTAGTCGAATTGTTTTATCCGTCTGCTTGATACAGTCTTTTACCGATATGTTTTTCGACTCCATACCCACATACGAAATCCATAAACTCTGATCTTCGCCTACCTCCAGTGAAAAATGTCCGTCATCGTCTGTAAGTGTACCATTGGATGTATTGGTGATGACTACTGTAGCTTGTGGTACTGGCTGTCCGGTTTCGTCTACGACTTTCATGCTCAGACGTATTTTTGTATCCGGAGCAGACTGATTGTTTTGTTGATTTTTGTCGGTATACGTTTTCATAGCATCCGATAAATCACTAACTTTGACATTTGAAATCTTTTCTAATGGTTGAGATACTTCGGGACGGGCAAAAACGGTAACTGCAACAGTTGCCAGTGGAAGTACATACAAGTACTTGACTCGTGCCCACGGATTGGATTTTTTTCGAATCATCATAGTAATACGTTTTTTAAGTGAACTGTGATTAAAGCTGTTGGCAATAGAGTAGAGCCTTGCGCCAACGGCTTTTTTATTAATAGCATTTGATATTGTCTGGCATCGATTCCTTGACGAAGGACTTCTTCGTCGGCTTCATATTCGTGAATATTTTGCAGTTCTTGTTTGAGTAGCCATATAGCGGGGTTGAACCATTGTAGCCAGCTACAAACCTCAACCAGCAGCAGATCCCACGAGTGATGATTACGGATATGTGCCTGTTCATGTAGCAGAATGTCATGTCCGTTCTCTTTAAGGTCGGCCTGTGAAATAACAATATATTTCATCCAGCTAAAAGGGGCAAAGTTGCATGAGTGAATTATCAGAAGCGTTCCATCGGGGAGTTGCTTGCGCTGATTGTGACGGATGAAATAGAGCATGCGCCCTAACGACCAGAGGTGGCAAAGAATGAAAAATATAGCTCCTGCCACATAACAGATTATTAATATTTCTTGCCAGGGAAAACCATATTCCGGTGTAATCCTTGATTGGGAACCGCATGCTGCTCATACATTATCAGCAAGTCTTCTACAGTTGTTACAGCTGTACTGACCATAGTATGCTGACTGGTTGTGATTGTTGCCAGAGGTAGTATGTACGAAAGCAGTATGATACTCAGTAAGGCTATCCGGTTGCAGCGGTGAAATGTTTCCTTGCTTAACAGTAACCGGTAGAACAGGTAAAATACAGCCAGACAGAGCGATGATTTCAGTATGTAGACAAAAAATGCTCCCATAATCCAGAATTGTTTATTGTTTCTTTTCGTTTTCTCCTTCTTCCACCTGCCGTATCAGTCCTTTAGTTCTTCGATGGAAATATCCTCTTCTTTTACGAGTGACGATACAGCTCCCAAAAAGAATTATTAAAGTACTTACTGATGACACTCTTCAACGTCCGGGTACGGAAGCTGTCTTCTGTTACTGTGGCGAAATAGCGATATGTATTCCCGAATGCTTCGTGCGAGAGATAACCTTTTTCTTCTAATCCACGTACAATGGTGGAAAGGGTATTGAAGTGCGGTTTAGGATCGTCATAAAAAGCCAGCAGTTCTTTTACAAATAAAGGGCCTTTCGTCCAAAAGAAACCCATAATTTCTTCTTCTTTTGCAGTGAGTCTTTTCATATATTTCTCTTGTTTTTTGCAAATAACTAAAATATATAGTTTATAAACTAATTTTATAGTTAAATAAATAAAATAGGAGAATGAGTGATTTATATGGGTGTAAAAAAATAGGGAAGACTACCCGATAGACAAAGTAGCCTTCCCTTGTTGAAGTAAGATGAAGAGTTATGTTATTTTCCGTAATCTTCGTACATCATCAGCAGATGTGACGAGCTCCAGCTGAAGTGAGGAGCCTGGAGGCGCTCTCCGTTGTGTGTGCCATAGTTTTCATGTATAGGAGCATCTTCTTTCAGCCCTTGGCAGCGTTCGAATACTTGCTCCGTATATTGATCTGCAAGTTTTCCGTAGCCATAGTTACGCAATCCCTTGATAGCCTGATAAGTCTGGTCGAGCCATATCGGACCTCTCCAATATCCGTTCGGATCACATTTCGGATTATCGGCAGCAGCCGTAGGGAAGGGGATATAAGTTGAAAACTTAGTTGTATCAGTTAGCAGTGTAATGGCTTTATCCATTTGCTTCTTGCTGGCTATTTGTACCCAGAACGGAGTATATCCTTCGCATCCAGGTTCTTCAATGAAGCTGCCATCACTCAACCGGCGGTCACAGAACCATCGATTTTTCTATCGAAGAAATAATCGGCGATTTTATCGCTGTAGTCGGGACCATCAAAGTTAATGCCGATCAACGAAGCAAATTTCTTCAGTAACTTACATTCGTAGGCAAGATATGCATTCAGGTCCACACTTTCCTGATCCATACTCCATGCATCGTCTGCATTTTTCAGCATCTTTGTGTTGTCGAAGCGAATGGCATTGTCCATACCACTTTCCCATGCGGCAGCTTCCAGGGTGCCGTCGGTAGAACCAAACTCACAGATGCCGTTACGGTTGTGGTCGCGTTTTGCATACCACCATTTGTAATAGGCAAGCAGTTGCGGATACATCTCTTTTACGAAGGTGGTATCTTGGGTGTGAGTAAATATTTCATCTACAGCCCAGCAAACCAAAGGTGGCTTACTGTCGCGGGCATTATTATCTGCCGAATTGGTATAGATACAGTCGATAATCATACCGTCGGGCAACTGGTAGTCGAACATGGCGCGAATATTGTTTTTCGCCAGTTCGGGAGCAAAGCTTGCCAGAGCTGCTGAGAAACGCCAGCTGTCCCAGGCCCAGAATCCGACGAAATAGCCTACCGCATGGCTGGGAATAACTCCTTCATGCAACAATCCTTCGCGGTGTGTACGCCAGTTGGAAATCAGTGTCACAGCAGACTTTACGGCAATACGGTCGTACTCAGGCTTCATGTCGTTGCGTAGAATCTTTTGTAAATATCCGTTCCATCGGTCTGCATTTGCCTTCAGCTCTTGTGAAGGATTGTTCAGCAGAGCTTGTATGCGTTGTTCGCTTACTGGAAGTTCTTTTTCGGAAGCGAAGAACGAAATGGCAATATCAGTTTTCTTACATCCGGGTTCAGTCTGTGCAACATAATTTTTCCCGTCGCATGTCAACGTGATGTCAGAATCGAACGTTAACGTTACAATCTCTCCGTTGGAGTGACGTGCTGTAACGATGTTGCGTTCAGCTTCCAGATGTACATTATTATTCCATTGTCTGGCTGTGAAGCAAAGTCCTTTTCCACTGTTACTCTCTATTTGCAGTAGAGCTGTAGAAGCATTGATGAAATTCATTCGCTGGCTGATACTTTCTGTTCCGGAGGATGAGGAGATATATACTTCACCTGGAAAGTAAGATGCCGAGTCGGGAGTCATTGCTGTTGTTTCTCCTATAAGACTGGCTTCCACGATCGATTGGGCAAACCATATCCGGTTGTCAATGCTGAACGGACCGCAAAATCCGTTTACCCATTTATCTTGTTGCGGTATGGTAAATCCCATCCACGAACCTGCATCGGTAAAACATCCTGCGCGATGAACGGTTGAATCGGGTGTCAGCGCAATATTCAGGATATTGCTGAATTCATATCGGTTTCTTTCCTGAGCCATATTCTGTCGGGAACCTGTGGTGCAGGCTGAAATGCCGGCAGCCAGTCCCAGAAGCAAAACCTTTATTGTATTTTTTTTCATTGTTGATTGATGTTTTTAAGTATGTAAACCAAAAACGCTTCTTTTAGAAGAATCTCTTATGAGCCTGTGAGGCTGCATCCATTTCTTTATTCAGAGGTTGAATGGTGAAGCTGTACTGCCATGCATGAGGAGTTATTGTATATTCAGGATGTACCTGTGCTCCCCAAGTATTATCGCCACCTACTCCCATTTGCATGTGATCGATGTTCAGCCATACCAGATCTTGTTTTTCTATGCTTCCTCCATGATGACGCTCTACGCTGAATGGGCGATAGCCGATGTCTTCAAGTGGGAAGTTCCATGCACTGATACTCAAAGGTTCTTCTCCGGTGACAAGCAGACCTTCTCCTGACTGGCTACGTAATGCTACCCAGCGTACATCACATTTGTTTGCTGTTTCCTGTGCACGTACGTACGGATGATACTGTTCCCATACGCTAGCAGTGTAGACACCTATTGCAGCACTGTTCTTACGGTCGGCATAGTTTTCATGTGGACCGCGTCCGAGCATGTCATCATTTCATAATCGGCAGGCAAAATCATACGCATACCCAGACGAGGCATTTCTGGTTAATTGTTTTTGACAGGGATAAATGACATGGTAACTTTCACTGCACCGTCAGGGCGGATTATATAATTAATATTAAGGTCGGCATCTTGCTTTTCCATGCGGTATGTAGCAGTGACAATGGCCTGACGTTTGTCGCTCCTTTCATTTAATTTCAAGTCTTTCAGTTTCGCATCCTTACCTGCTTCTTTCCAGATTCTGCAACGTTCGGGAGTGCCATTGGCTACGTCATTATCTGTCAATCCACGCCAGAAGTTAGCTTGCAGACCTTCTTTTATGAGATTCTTTCCGTTATATTCTAAAGCCGTCATTTCTCCGTCGGCTGTGGAGAAGCTGATACGGAAGTTAGTTCCACTCAGACTGATGCTTTCCGGAGTACGTTCAGATCTTAGTGAACCGTCAATTGGCTCTATGTTTTGAGCTATTTGCTCTACAGGCAGTTGCCACTGTTCCATTGCAGCTATATGTCCTGCCGGAATCATAGGAGCATCCTGGCGGGTAATTGCTTCCAGTTTCAAGAAATATTCTTTTTCACTTGCGGCAATAGTCTGCATAGGAAGTACGATCTCCCGGCTTTGTCGTGCCGGTATCTGTGGAAAATCCATTACTCCCTGCTGAATGCTTTTACCGTCAGCTTCTATTGTCCAGCGCAACTGATAACCGGATAGGTCGATGAAATCATGCCAGTTAGTGATATTAATCCGATTGGCAGTAAAGGCTACAGGACGGAAGTGAATGTACTGATATACCTTCTTCACTTCATAAATATGCGGATGTAAAGAACGGTCGGCTGCAATCAGTCCATTGGCACAGAAGTTGGAGTCGTTGTGTACTCCTACATAGCCCATATCTCCTCCATACGCCCAGATATCTTTCCCTTTTTCGTCTTTCTTTGCAAATGTCTGGTCTACCCAGTCCCAGATAAATCCACCTTGTAACTGGTCGTACTTATAGATTAAATCCCAATAATCTTGCAGGTTGCCGACACTGTTTCCCATTGCATGAGCATATTCGCACATAATCATCGGGCGTGCATCGCGCTGATTAATGTGACGACGGAGCGACCAGATGCGGGGATACATCGGGCAATAAATATCCGATTTAGCTTCGTAACCTCCACCTTCGTATTGTACCGGACGGGTAGGATCTGTTTTCTTGGTCCAGTCGTATATTGTTTCGAAATGTTTACCATAACCTGATTCGTTACCTAATGACCATGTAACAATAGCTGTACAGTTGCGGTCGCGCATAACCATACGGCTCATGCGTTGCATGAATGCAGGTTCCCATTCCGGATAATTGGCAAGTGTTCCATCTTTGTGACTCATCATTCCATGGCTCTCGATATTTGCTTCGCCAACCAGATATAGTCCGTACTTGTCGCACAATGCATACCATTGGTAGTGGTCTGGATAATGGCAGTTACGTACAGCGTTTATGTTGAATTGCTTCATCAGCCGGATATCCGTCAACATACTTGCGACATCGATGGAGCGTCCTTTATATGGATCGTGTTCGTGTCGGTTTACTCCTTTGAACAATACGGGTACACCATTAATAAGTTGTTGTCCGTTTTTCATTTCTACAGTGCGGAATCCGAATGGATGTGCAAATGATTCCATCGGTTTTCCTTGCTGGTCGAATGTGTTGACAACCAGTGTGTAAAGATTAGGTGTTTCGGCTGTCCATGCCAGAGCATCCTTAAGTAGTTTTTTGCCAGACAATAATGTGTCGGTGTTGTTTTTTATTTCTTTATCCTGAGTGTAAAGAGCATTACCTTTTGCATCCAGTAATTTGAACTCTACACGCTGACCTTGCTGAGGCTGATTCAGTGTGATATTTACATCAAAATCACCGTCTTTATATTGATTGATCAGTTCGGCCGTGAGTTTGAAGTCTTTTACTCGGCTTTGTGGACGCGCATACAAATAGACATCTCGTTCTATTCCGCTATATTTCCAGTAGTCCTGATCTTCCATGTAAGATCCGTCACTGTATCTGAATACCTTGACAGCCAGCTTGTTTTTCCCTTTTTTTAATAACTTGGTTACATTAAAGTGAGCCGGCAGACGGCTGTCTTCGCTGTATCCGGCAAGTTCTCCGTTTACCCAGCAATAATATGCAGATTCTACCCCTTCGAAGTCGAGGAAGATATCCATTCCGTCCCAGTCTTCGGGTACTGTGAATTCACGGACATAAGCTCCTACCGGATTATAGTCTGCTGGTACATACGGTGGATTGCAAGGGAATGGATAAGATACGTCGGTATAAATGGGGGCATCAAATCCTTGAAGTTCCCAACTGCCTGGTACTTCTATGTTTTTCCATTTGCGTGTGCTGTATCCCGGTTTATGAAAATCGGCAGGACAAGCATCGTTATTCTTGGAGAAAAGAAATTTCCAAGTGCCGTTAAGTGAAACACGTCGTTCGGTCTTTGAATTTATTTCGAAACGTTGTAAGTCAGGTAATGCCTGCTGTGCCAATGCTGCATCTTCATTGATGAATGGAATGAAGTGTGCATGCATTGCTTCACGGTTTATTTCGTTTATCTGTGGGTTTTGCCAGGGCACATTTGTCGGCATTGGCCGGCAATGTAGCTGCAAGGGCAAACATGTATGTTAGATAAAAAAGTGCTTCTTCATAGAATTTGGTATTTTTCTTAGATGGAACAAAAGAAGGTGACAAGAAATGGTACACTAAAATCGGTTACGAATCCGTGAAAAATGGAAACTACGACAAATTGCTGACCTGCATAACGGGTTATAATAGGCAGGGTAGTATCCATTGTCGTAGCTCCTCCTGCTGATATCGGTGCCAGATTTCCGAACCACCGAACCAGTAGAGGGGCACACAACAAAGTAATTATTTCACGGGTTATGTTAGAAAGTAAAGCAATGGTTCCTAGCTCCGGTCCTTTATATTGCGTAATGAAGATGCTGGATAGTGAATAATAACCAAAGCCCGAACCAACTGCCATACAGTCGGCGGCACTCCGGTGGGGAAGAATGAGGCTCACCAGTGCAGCTGCCGATATGGTTCCCAGTATAGTAGCAACAGGCAGGAAGATCAGTCTTGGATTCAGCGAACGGAAATTTCTCAAGGTCTGTGGATCGTTTCCGATACTTAGGCCTACACTGAACATCAATGCACATAAGGCATAGAAGCTGATATTGCTTTGTGCTACGTCGAAAGGGATGAGATGAAAAGCCCCGCATAATGTTCCAAGAACAAAAAATCCGACAATGATCAAACTGCCTTTCATGCTTTTCCTCCTTTCTTTTTATACAGGAGATACCATAGTCCCCAAGCGAAGATACAACTTCCCAATACGCATGCCAGCGTAATGGTAAAGGCTTCTACTCCTAAAGTTGCAAGTCCTTCTACTATCTGGCGATTTCCTCCTACTTCTACTCCTAATAAAAAAAGGAGTACCCAGATTAGTGATGTTATGACTTTATTTATCCACGAAAATTCTTGGCGACGGAGCAGGAAACCTATTGCCATACCTCCTAACATTAATCCGATAACAGTAAACATATTCTTTTTTTGTAATCTTTTTTGTGGGCAAAAGTAAAGAAAAGGGTTCGGAAGAGCAACATCTTCCGAACCGGAAGATTTCTTTATTTTACTTCAGGATTTGCATCAATCTCCCATTTAGGTATTGGGTAGAACAACTTGCTTTCATCGAATCCTGTGCGGCCTGCCTTTTGTAATGCAGACGCTGTCTTTCCCCACCGGCGTAAATCATACCAGCGGTAACTTTCCAATGGGAATTCAAGAATGCGTTCATGTTCTATCTGATCGCGTACCTCTTGCTGGGTTGTACCTTCCATCGGAGGCATATTACCATGTACACTTCTAATTTCATTGATAATAGGAATAGCCTGTTCTGGATGGTTTTGTTCGTTTAATACTTCAGCTTTCATGAGCAATACATTCACATGGCGCATCAATGGAATGTTTATAGCGCATGCTTCTTGCATCTCTTCAAGTGTCGGAGAGGTAAATCTACGGAATACCGGTTTATTCTCACCTCCAAACAATTCGTCATATTCTTTTCCCATAACTCTTCCTGTTCCGTCGTTGAAGTAGTCGCACTGGAAGTAGATTGTGTTGTACAGACGTTCGTCATAGCGTCCGTCGTTCAACTTACCTCCTTTCATATATTCTTCCATCAGCATGTTGCTAGGCAGAATTTCATCATATCCGTTCAACTCTTTCGCACCAATCCATTGGTTCAGGTAAGAATAGTGTACAGAACCATTTGCTTCGCTCTTGCTGTACTGTACTTCGAATATAGATTCAGAACAGTTTTTGTTTGTTCCGTTAAACATTCCTATCAGGTTTTCTCCGCTTACGAGTGAATATCCTTTTACATTGTTCAGCGCTGTAAGAGCTTTGTCCAGATAAGTGCTTTTCTTTTCAGGTTCTTCGTATGCACGAGTCAGATAGGCAAAACCGATATAAGCATAAGCAGTACCGCTGGTAGCACGTCCTAATTCATTTTCGTTCCGGCTTTCCGGCAGTTGGGCTGCGTAGTTTTCCAGTTCTTCCAGAATGAAATCCCAGCAGGCTGTACGTTCGGATAACGGACGGTTCAATTGAGAAGACTCTTTAATGTATTCGTTGCGGATGATGATTTTTTCCCAGTTGAGCAATAACATCATATGATAATATCCTCTCAGAAAATGTGCTTCGTTAAGAAGTTCGTTACGCTTGTTCTCATCCAGATTCGGGATATTCGGAACATTGGCTAATACCTGGTTGGCAAAGTTGATTCCTCTGTATAAATCCTGATAATAATAAGAGAACTGAGTATTACCATTGGTATAGTTGAAATAATAAAGTGCTACCCACTGGTCGTAGTTACCGGCATCACTACCTAAATTGACAATGTCTGCACGGTATTCTTCGGTTGGCCATCGCACTTCACTAGTTGCATATGTATCACCATGATAGAGTTGTGAATAGGCTGCTGCCAGTCCAGCTTGTGCATCCTGTTCATTTCTCCAGTAATTGTCTGTTGTCAGTTCGTCCGGTGACTCTACGGTCAGGAAGTCCTCGCATGAAGTAGATGACAGGGCGAGGCATATTATACTTGCTAAATAAAATATCTTTTTCATATTCTTAATGCTGAGTTTGTATGTATTAGAATGTTAATTGCGCTCCTACTGTAAATGAACGGGTAAATGGGAAAATGTAACTGTCAATACCTGTATCCAGAGGACTGCTTCTTGAGAATTCAGGATCTGTTCCAGAATACTTCGTGATAGTAAACAGATTTTCACCGCTGATATAGAAACGTAATTTTTCGATATATGCCTTCTTCAGGATATTTGTCGGCAAGGTATATCCGAGCTGAGCCTGACGCAAGCGGACAAAGTTTCCGTTTTCGAGGAAACGGTCAGATTCACGTGCGTTTCTGTTAGGATCGTTCAATACGGCACGAGGCATGTCTGTATCCGTATTTGTCGGTGTCCATGCATCTAACACGCTGGTCAGCATTTGTCCCGGTGTCTGCATGCTTTCGTAGAAATATCGGTTACCGTTGAACAGCTTATGTCCCCATGCGCTTCCAAATAAAAGGCTCAGGTCAAATCCTTTATAACCTGCGGTCAGGTTCAGGTTGGCTTCTACTTTAGGAATACCGGTTCCACAATATTCACGGTCGTTTTCGTCCAATACTCCATCACCATTGATATCCTTGAAACGGATATCACCGGCTTTAGCATTAGGTTGAAGTCTTTCACCATTGGCATTTACATATGCAGCTGCCTCAGCATCACTCTGGAAAATACCGTCTGTGCGATATAAGTAGAAGGCACTGATAGGCTTACCTTCTGTTGCATAAGCAGGTGTATAGTCGGTTCCATATACCAGACCTGTACAGTAAAGAGCCTGACCTTTATCTGCAAGGCTGATTACTTCATTATGAGTTGTACTGAGGTTGAATCCGATGCCATATTCAAAGTCTTTAATGCGGTCGTTCCAGTTCAATTCTAATTCGAATCCTCTGTTTCTGATTTTGCCGACATTTAAAATCGGATTTTGATATCCGGCAGACGGAGAAAGTTTTTTGGTAATCAGCAAATCTTCAGTCTGGTTGATATAGTAGTTGATGCTACCAGTCAGACGGTTATTGAACATAGCGTAGTCGAATCCGATATTCTTGGTATCTGTTGTTTCCCATTTCAAGTCGTTACGCTCCATGTTCCATGCAACAGCACCTGCCCATGGGTTGCTTCCACTACCTTGTACGTAACCTCCGTAATAAGTATTGTAAGAAGATATCAATGCCTGGAAATCGTAATATCCTAATGCATTTTCATTACCCAGACGTCCCCAGCTGACGCGGAACTTCAAGTTATTGATAAATGTATTCTTCGGGAAGAATTTTTCTTCACTGATGCGCCAGCCTAATGCTATAGATGGGAAACATCCCCAACGGTTGTTCTTTCCGAATTTTGAAGAACCGTCGTAACGCATGGTTGCCTGAATCAGATAGCGATTGTCAAAGTTATAGTTGATACGTCCGAAGAAAGAGGCACGGTTATATTCGTATTTTGTTCCTTCTCCTGTATATGTACCACCTTTTCCTGCATCGATCGTGTCGAAACTAGGATCCAGGAATCCTGAAGGTTCGTTGGTGCTGACCAAATTACCGTTTTTATCTACTGTATATCTGGTTGCAAATCCTTCTACTGCAACACCATTTGAAGTATTTTTTGTAGAAGTGATAGAAGAACCTATCATGCGTTCAGGCTGTGTTTGCCAAATTCCTTGTTGAAGTTTAAAATGTTGTCTATAGTCTGTTCTTCCCAATAATAAGTAGATTCACTGTTGTAAGGATATAAGTGTGTTTGCTGTGCATTTGAAATGTAATCAGGATAATGTAAAGTGTAACGGTAATGTTTACCACGATAAGCGTAGCTGGTTTTGAAATTCAACCATGAAGTGATTTTAATACCTAGAGAAACATTTGCGGTAGTGCTGAATGTTTTTTCTGTTTCATCCTGATAGTAATAGTCTGCCATCGGGTTATTGTTCGAAGGTAATCCCTGAGAGGCTGTCAGTCCGAAACCATATTTTTCATTTTCATCGTATACCGGAACAAGCGGTGAAATGTTGTAGACTTCTTTCAATGAATAAGTCGGCTGATGACTTTTTGTATAGCGGAAGCCTAAGTTAGCATCCAGATCAAAGATGTATTTACTCATGTGGAGTTTCATACGCGCATTATCCTGACGGAAATCGTTTCCGAGGAAGATACCTTTATCGTCAGCATGATTATATGATACAGAGTATTGAGCTGTTTCTCCACCTCCACGTACACTGAACATGTAGTTTTGTGAAAGACCGTTGCGCATCATTTCGTCTTGCCAGTTAGTGTCTACACCTGTGTCGGTTGTACAGTAAGCAGGAATTTCGTCTTCACGTCCTGCATTGATATACATTTGTTTGATAGTAGACTTATATTGTTCTGCGTTTAAGAACTCCATACGTTTGGCTACGGTAGTCATACTCAGATAAGTGTTGAAATCAATGTGTGTTTCACCTTTTTTACCGTTCTTGGTTGTGATAATGACTACACCGTTTGCTGCTACAGAACCATAGATGCAGCTGCTGCACCGTCTTTCAGTACTTCCATAGATTGAATATCGACAGGGTTTACACTGTTGATATCACCGGGGAATCCATCAATAATGTAGAGAGGTTCATTATCGCCGAATGATTTGACACCACGAATCTTAACAGAAACTCCAGCTCCTGCATTACCTCCCGACTTCATGATATTGACTCCGGCAATCTTTCCCTGCAGCGCTTCTGCCGGATTGGTAGTCGTACGCTTAGTCAGTTCGTCAACATCTACTGATGAAATAGCTCCGGTCATGTCGCTTTTCTTCATTGTACCATAACCTACTACGACTACTTCGTCTAAAACTTCTGTATCTTCTTTAAGTGTAATTTTAAAATTGCGTTGATTGTTTACTGCGATTTCCTGAGTTTGGAAACCTACATAAGAAATAACAAGAGTACCTTTAGGAGACACGCTTAATTCAAAGTTACCATCCATGTCGGTGATGACTCCATTGGTTGTTCCTTTTTCTAATACGCTGGCACCGATAACTGTCATGCCTGATGCATCGAGTACCGTTCCTTTCACTTGGATTGCTTGTGCAAATCCTGACATCGGAATTGATAAAGCTAGCAGAAATATTAACTGCCATACTTTAGATACAACATCTTTTTTCATTTGTGTTTTTTGTTTATGTTAAGGTTAGTCAACTGATTTTTTCGATATCCAAATATATTCAAAATGCCATTGAAGTGAATATGTTTTGTTGTTACAAAGTATCTACATAAGGGATTTTTACGCTTGTTTTATGTCTACTCGTGTTATTCTAATGTATTGATTATTAATAATATATGCTTTACTTGTATATCTACAAAAGAGCATTTTGATATTGTCACGGAAAATAGTCGTAGAAACATCCTTTTCTTGCTGTTTCAGATTACTCTTCCTGTTGTTTTAATTTGTTTTAAGAATGTAAAAATCCCGCAATGGTTATTGTGTAACTATTGCCGGGATTTTTATCAGATAAGTTTATTTTGAGATTTACTTAGATAGACTGGATATAAGCGATAAGATCTTCTTCGGAGGATAAGCCTAATGCCTTACGCAGTCGATAACGATTCATGTTGATAGTCTTTGGTGTGTTTCCTGTTAGCATAGCTATTTCTTTGGTCGACAAATTGACACGTAATAGACTTGCCAAATGCTTTTCTCCCTGCGTCAAATTAGGATGGCGTTCGGTAAGGTGAGCAAGAAATTCTTTCATTTTTCGTCTATTGTCTGTAGTGTCATGCTGTTGTTCTTGTTGGTGGCTTGATATTGGCTGATAAATGCATTGATCTTTTTAGGTGAGGGATTAATTCTTGCTTTTCCATCCGATAACCTTGGCGCACCTGCTCTTGTATCTTGTCCAGAAGTTCATTACGACTTTGCAAGAATACAGCAAAGTTTGTTGTTTCTTGTTTGCTGGTTTCAAGTGCATGTTGTACATTTTCCAACTCTGCCTTTTGTTTTTGCATTTTGAGTTTGGCTATTTCATGTTCAGATTGTTCTATTCGGTATTGGGCATTAAGCAGCTGGATTTTCTTTTTACGTTTAAATCGCTGGTGTAGTAGAAAACCGATTATGGCCACTAATGCAGCAACAGTCAGAATTGTGACGATATTGCGTCGGAGTAATCTGATTTTATACTCTTGTTGCTGTAACTCTTCTTTTTGCTGTTGCGCCAGGAGCTTTTCCTGCGCAATGCGCTGTTCTACGGTGCGAAGTTTGTTTTCACTTTGTATTTCTTTACTTAAAGCATACAGTGAAGTTTGTTTTTCATAAGCAGTCCGATAGTCACCTATGGCACTATATACTAATGCCGAATATTCGTAATTGTCACATATAACTCCTTTGGCTCCTATATTTAAGGCCAGTTGATAGGCTTTCTCTAGTGCAGCAATAGCTTGTGGATATTTATGAGCATAATAATAAAGTTTTCCTAGATTATTATAGTTTTCTCCCAATGACCATGTCGCATTCAGGTGTTTGTTGATAATGATTGCTTCATTTATCCATTCCAGCTGTTCTTCTATATTACCTTCGAACAAACATAAATTGTTTAGATTACTGGCTATGCTTTTAAGATTCTTTGAGGATCGGTTAATGGCCAATGCTTGTTTTAAGAAACGTTCCGCTTGTTGAAATTCATTAATATAGGTATGTATGATACCACGGTTGTTATAGCATAAAGCTAAATTAAGGGAATCGTTTTCCGTTTTAAACAGTGAAATGGCTTTATCGCTTAGATTGATTGCTTTAGTATAATCTCCCAAGTTGCAGTATCCTACACTCATTAAATTATAGATATGCCCTTTCAAGTCATTCTCATTTTTGGAAACTAATGCGTCTGCTTCGTATAAAGCTTGAATACATCCGTCGAAATCTCCAAGTAATTTTTCAGCTTGTGCATAAATATAGAGTGCTTGTGATTGTTGAGAAGATGAGGTTGCCATTGCTCGTGCCTTTGTTGCATAATATGCCGCTTGTTGCGGATTCGTATACAATTCTTTCTCAGCCTTGTCTAAGAAACTGTTGACATCAGTATCTGTTGTCTGGGCATGGATGAATTGGGGGAGAAAAAGGAACAATAATCCTATTATATAAAAGCTGATGTTTTTTCATTTTTGTTTTTTGATTTTTACAAAGTTATAAAAACTCTTATAATCATAAAAAAAAGATATGAAAAACAGAATATTAACAATCATAGTAGATAAGTTATTGATAACTTAGAAATAAAATAGATACGTAATTCCTTCAAAAAGCCGTACCTTTGCACCCCGAAAATAAAACGACGTATATGTTATTGCCTTATTTGCATAAAGACCTGATTGAAGCCGGATGTGATGAAGCCGGACGTGGTTGTCTGGCTGGAGCCGTGTATGCGGCAGCAGTAATCCTGCCTTCCGATTATGAGAACCAGCAGCTGAACGATTCCAAAAAGCTTACAGAGCATCAGCGATATGCACTTCGGGAAGTGATAGAAAGGGATGCAATAGCATGGGCTGTAGGGGTAGTGACACCTCAGGAAATCGATAAAATAAACATTCTGAATGCTTCTTTTCTGGCAATGCATCGTGCGATAGACCAGTTGAAGGTACGTCCGCAACATTTGCTGATTGACGGAAACCGATTCAATAAATACGAGGATCTTCCTCACACGACTGTAGTTAAGGGAGATGGTAAGTATCTGTCGATTGCGGCTGCTTCTATTTTGGCAAAAACTTATCGTGACGACTATATGAACCGGCTTGCAGAAGAGTATCCTTTATATGACTGGCAGAAGAATAAAGGTTATCCGACAAAAAAGCATCGGGAAGCAATTGCCCGTTATGGGACCACTCCTTACCACCGGATGACATATAATTTACTGGGAGACGGACAACTCTCCTTTGATTTTTAAAAAGAGAAACGGTTATATTAACCAGTATTTATTAACAGCTGTTGAAAACTCTGAAGTTATCAACAGGCTGTTAATAATTTGTAGTGATGTAATAGAGGTGAAACACCTTTGTCGTCCTATATTAAACGTATTGTCGTATATTCTTAAAATGGTTTCCGTTATTTTGCCCAAACAATAAATCAGATGTAAGTATATGAAAAAATGTATAGACAATGGTTGGGTATAGCGGCTCTGCTTTGCCACATTACGATGCAAGCTGCCGGAAATAAGGCGGTGGTAACAGGTACTGTGAAAGATACTCAAGGCAATCCGATTGCAGGAGTCGTTGTAACAGATGGAAAGCATGTGACAGCTACTGATAGACAAGGTATATATATGTTGGATACTGATCCGTTCCGTCAGCCAATGGTTTATATTTCTACTCCTGCTGATTATGTTCTTCCCGAGAAGGAAGGAGTGGCTGATGGCTTTTATCACTATCAGGATACTTCAAAAGTGGAGAATCGTTGTGATTTTATTCTTCAGAAACGTAGTAAACAGACCGATGATTTTGTATTTATTCCTATTTCAGATCCTCAGGCTAAAAATGAAGCACAGTTGGATAGATTCCGTAAAGAAACCGTTCCCGATTTGATTCATACTGCCGATTCTCTGAAATCTTTAGAAGTTGTAGGTATGGGATTGGGCGATCTGGTATGGGATGCTATGGATTTGTATGCTCCTTACCGGAAAATTGTATCCAACTTGGGATTGACTATGTTTCAGGTTATGGGTAACCATGATTTCAATTTACTGTATTCGGATATGGAACGTACGGCAGATCCTGGAAACGGATATGGAGAGAAGAACTATTATGAGATATTCGGGCCAACAAATTATTCTTTCAATATAGGTAAGGTACACGTCATAGCAATGAAGAGTACAGATTACGGAGGAAAGAAAAAGTATGTAGAACGTTTACCGAAGAGCAGCTTGAATGGTTGAAAAAAGATTTAAGTTATGTACCAGAAGGAACAACTGTCTTTTTGAATATTCATGCTCCGGTAGCGAATACAACGGTAAAAGGGGGCGACAATGTGCGTAATGCCAATGCATTGTTCCGTATTTTACGGTCTTATAAGGTTCATATCTTTTCGGGTCATACACATTTTTATGAAAACTCGCTTCCGGCTGCCGGTATATATGAGCATAACATCGGGGCAGCTTGTGGAGCCTGGTGGGCAGGTGATGTGAATCGTTGCGGTGCTCCTAATGGTTATCTGGTGGTGACGGTCAAAGGGAATGATGTGAAATGGCGTTATAAGGCAACCGGACGTCCGACCGACTACCAGTTCCGTGTATATAAGCCTGGCGAATTTGAAACTCAGAAACAATATGTTGTTGCCAATATTTGGGATTGGGATATGGCTTATACCGTCAACTGGTATGAAGACGGGTTGTTGAAAGGAGCCATGCAGCAGTTCGATGACGAAGACCAGGACTATCTGACAATGAAGAAGGGCAAGCGTACTGGCTATCATACCCGTCATTTATTCCGGGCATGTCCTTCTAAACAAGCAAAAAAATAAAAATTGAAGTAAAGAATCGATTTGGTGAAATCTTTATACAGGAAGTAGAATTGTAGAAATACCTGTTTTTTATTTTGATTATTCCCCCTCTCAGTCTGTGTGAAGATAGAAAGGGGGATTTGTTTTTATTGACGGTTCTGTTTATCAGGGGATATATTCAGTTGGGATGATACATAAAAAGAGTGAAAACTTATGCTTAATACGAGGGATATTTTGTATTTTTGCATGTTGTAAAGCATACACTCGATATATCAACTTTTAAACAAAATAATATTATGGCTAAGAAAGCTCTTTTAATGATTCTTGATGGTTGGGGATGTGGCGACCACAAGAAAGATGATGTGATCTTTAACACTCCTACTCCGTATTGGGACAGTTTGCTGGCAGAATATCCTCATTCACAGTTGCAGGCTAGCGGTGAAAATGTTGGTTTGCCTGATGGCAGATGGGTAACTCTGAAGTAGGTCACTTGAACATCGGTGCAGGACGTATCGTTTATCAGGACTTGGTGAAGATCAATCGTGCTTGTGCCGACGGTAGCATCATGCAAAACAAAGAAGTTGTTTCAGCCTTCTCATATGCTAAGGAACATGGAAAGAATATCCATTTCATGGGATTGACTTCAAATGGTGGTGTACACTCTTCATTGGATCACTTGTTCAAATTGTGCGACATTGCTAAAGAATACGGACTGGAAAATACATTTATCCACTGCTTCATGGACGGTCGTGATACAGACCCGAAGAGTGGTAAAGGATTTATCGAAGAACTGACAGCTCATTGTGCACAGTCTGCTGGTAAGATTGCTTCTATTGTTGGTCGTTTCTATGCAATGGACCGTGACAAACGTTGGGAACGTGTAAAAGAAGCTTACGACCTGTTGGTAAACGGTATTGGAAAGAAAGCTACTGATATGGTTCAGGCTATGCAGGAATCTTACGACGAAGGTGTAACTGATGAATTTATCAAACCTATCGTTAATGCAAACTTCGATGGTACTATCAAGGAAGGTGATGTAGTTATCTTCTTCAACTATCGTAACGACCGTGCAAAGGAATTGACTATTGTATTGACTCAGCAGGATATGCCTGAAGCAGGTATGAAGACTATTCCGGGATTGCAGTATTACTGTATGACTCCGTATGATGCATCTTTCAAGGGTGTTCATATCCTGTTCGATAAGGAAAATGTACAGAATACATTGGGCGAATATCTGGCTGCCAATGGAAAGACTCAGCTTCACATTGCTGAAACAGAAAAATATGCTCACGTAACATTCTTCTTCAACGGTGGACGTGAAACTCCGTACGATAACGAAGATCGTATCTTGGTTCCGAGCCCGAAAGTTGCTACTTACGACTTGAAACCTGAAATGAGTGCTTACGAAGTGAAAGATAAACTGGTTGAAGCTATCAATACTCAGAAGTACGATTTCATCGTAGTAAACTATGCTAACGGTGATATGGTAGGACATACTGGTATTTATGAAGCTATCGAAAAAGCAGTAAAAGCTATTGACGACTGCGTAAAAGATACTGTAGAAGCTGCCAAAGCTAATGATTATGAAGTTATCATCATTGCTGACCACGGTAATGCAGACCATGCACTGAATGAAGATGGAACTCCAAATACAGCACACTCTTTGAATCCGGTTCCGTTTGTTTATGTAACTGCAAACAAGGGTGCTAAAGTAGAAAACGGTGTACTTGCTGATGTTGCTCCTTCTATTCTGCACATCATGGGAATGCCTCAGCCTGCTGAAATGTCAGGTAAAGATTTGATTAAGTAATAAAATACTTTTTTATATCAAAAGGGAATAATCTCACTGGATTATTCCCTTTTTTGATACATCTATATGTTCTTTTCTCAGCTCAGGTCTTCAGAGCCTTTTTTCGTGTCAGTTTTCTTTGTTGTACGACAAAACTCCTTACAATAATCTTTTGTGATACAATAAAATTCCATAATTTTATACTTTGAAAATAGGAGCAATTGTTTTTCCTGTTATATTGATATTGCCAGTTTTGATAGCTTTATGACTTTAGTAATTAACAGGTTACTCCAATCTTAAATCGAACTTATATAAATATGCTATGACGAATCGACAATTGAATTTTGAGAATATTCATAGAGTAGAAAATCTTACATACGAATCTCTGGAAAAGAAATACATCAACGTACAGGTCGTAGGAACTGTATTGACGTATATCGGTATGATGCTTCTTGTGCTGTTCATCCTTTTGGTAGAAAAATTATCCTATCGTACTTTCATTGTTGCCGGTATGGAAGGTTTGTTGCTTTGTTCAGCTATTATCAATCTGATTCTTCTACCCAAGGCATACGCCTATAAAGGGTTTGCTTTCCGTGAGCACGATATCACCTACCGGTCCGGCCTCTTTTTCCCTACTATTGTGACGATTCCTTTGTGTAAGGTACAGCAAGTGAGTATACAGCAGAATCCTATCAGCAAGATTTTCGGTCTGTATTCGATAGCTATAGTCAACGGAGCACAGTTTGAGGCTGAAACAGTTATCCCGGGACTGACGAAAGCGAGAGCAGACGAAATGAAAACAATCATAATGGAGTACATACAACATGGAACGATCTGACTTCTCTGTACCGCGCAGAATGAGTAAGAGTGCCTTTATCATCCTGTTGGTAAAGGAATTATTGAGTTATGCCGGTCCATTTCTTATTTGGGCTATTATCAAGCTGTTCAATTCCGGCAGGCAGCGTTCCCTTATGGAAACAATGGAGATGTTGTTGTTTCTGTTTATCTGTTATCTGGTATTCTCTGTAGTGACGGCATTTATCAGTTATTACTACAAGAAGTATTATATTAAAAACGGAAATCTGATTTTTATTTACGGATTTCTTAAGAAAGAAACAGTCATACCGTTGCAAAAAATACAGTCGTTGAGAACCCGACGAGGCTTTATGTACCGTCTGCTCGATATGAAAGGTGTTTCGTTCGATACACTTGCGTCCAAAGCAGCGGAAGTAGAACTCATTTTGGATTATAAGGACTGGGACGCCCTGATTGAAAGGATCGAACAGCAGGAACAAATGCCGGAGGAGGATAAACAGCCGACGGAAGAGAATTGTGTAATCCGAGAAGCAAAGCCTGTTGCTAATAAATACACGCTGAAACTGAGTAATCTGAATCTGATAAAAGGGGCCTTCTGTCAGAATCATTTCCGGGGAATGATTGTGTTGCTGGGTATTCTGTTTACATTTTACGATAAAGTACTTTCGGCAAGCGATAGAATATTGAATCTCTTCATCGATTATGTCAATGAACATGCCGATTATGCTTCTTTGTCGGTAACGGTATTTGTCATATGCATTATCGTATTATATCTTGTCATAATGATATTGTGGATTGTGAACGTATTTATGCAGTATTACAATATGGAGGTACAGATAGACAAAGCTCAGTTATCTTTCGAGAGTGGTTTGTTTACTCGTTTCAGCAGTCGGTTTTCGTACGATAAGGTTTGTACAGTTTACGTAAAACAAAATATTATAGAAAAATGCCTGGGCTGTTGTACGATTATGCTGAAGCAAGCCTTCAATGCAACCCAAAAAGATAATGAGAGTGATGTGAAAATATACGGATCGAACACTTCCGAACATTTTCTGAACTGGTGGCTAGGCAAAGATTATGTGTCTTCGCAGAGTATAATATCTGCGAAATCCGGTAAAGGGGTTATAGGGTATACTGTCAGGTTTGATATTCCTGTTTCGCTGATTGTCTGTATCGTATTATGTTATTACGAATTATACTCATGGCTGGCAGTACCTGTGGTATATATGCTCATATCTTTAGTAAAAGGAATTCTGGCCGCTTGCAGAAGCAGCATCACCTTAAAAGAGGATTATCTTGAAATAAACAACGGTAAGTTGGCCGATATCAGAAACTACATTAAATATACGAATGTTGAGTTTGTAAGTCTTAAACAAACGCCATTCACTCCTTTCTTTCACCGGGTAAATCTTATTATTTCTACAAATGGAACTTCATTCAAAGTGAGAAGTCTGAAAGAGGCAGAAGCAAGAGATGTGTATGAGCTTCTGATAAGTAATAGTGTGGAACAAGAAAAGAGTAATAGGAACTTGAAATGATAAATAAGGCGAGTCTGATATAAAATCAGGAAACTGTAAGTAGATTCTTACTGACAGATCTTGCATTTTATACCAGACTCACTTTAATATTAGCAAATACCTTTTATTCTGTCTTCAAAGGCAGAAAGGGCAGCCTTAGCTCCTTCACCCATCGATATGATAATTTGTTTATATGCTACGTCGGACACGTCGCCGGCTGCATAAACACCAGGTATGGCTGTACGACAGTTTCTGTCGGTTAAGATTTCTCCCATGCGGTTGGTATCCAGCTCTCCGGCGAAAGGCTGGCTGTTTGCTGCGAGCCCGATCTGAACAAAAACACCATCAAGCGGTAATATGCTTTCTGTTTCATCCAGGCGGTTCTTGATGCGCAACGCAGTCATAGCCTCTCCGTTGCCTTGTACTTCGAGGGTCTGTATCGAAGTAGAAACCTCGACATTCTCCAGTGAACGTAATTTATCCTGCAACACTTGGTCGGCCTTCAGTGTATCCATAAATTCCAGCACGGTCACTTTTGCACAGATACCTGCCAAATCGATAGCCGCTTCTACTCCGGAATTTCCTCCACCGATTACGGCTACATGTTTTCCTTTGTAGAAAGGACCGTCGCAATGCGGACAGAAGCTACTCCACGACCGATATATTCGCTTTCTCCCGGCACATTCAGTTTACGCCAGGAAGCTCCGGTAGCGATAATTAGAGCGGGTGCAAGAAATTTTTCTCCACCTTTAACGGTCAATTGCTTATCACTGCCCTGCAAGGAGAATGATTCTATCTGGCGGTTGTCACATATTGTGATGTTTTCATAATGCGACAGATGGGTCCGTAAATCGGAAGATAGGTTTTTTCCAGTGGTGTAAGGAATGGAAGTTACGTTTTCGATTCCTACTGTTTCGTTTACCTGACCTCCTATGCGTCCGGCAACCAGTCCGACCTTCAGCCCTTTTCGTGCTGAATAAATGGCAGCAGAAACACCGGCGGGACCCCCTCCTGCTACCAATACATCAAAGTGTCGCTCTTCTGTTGTAGGTTGAGAAGAAGAGTCAGTTCCCATTTTACTTTCCAGCTTATCCAGCAGTTCTCCCAGGTTACTGCGTCCTACATGTATGGATTCTCCATTCAACCAGACAGAAGGAACTGCCTGAATCTTGAGTTGTTGAACCTCATTTTCATGTAATGCCCCGTCTACGATACGGTGTGAGAGCCGAGGGTTAAGCAGCGTCATTACATTGATCGCTTGTACTACGTCCGGACAGTTTGTACAAGAAAGTGACATATAAGTTGTTACCGTAGCATTTCCTTGCAGACATTCAATTCTCCGTCGGGTAGCATCGTCGGGAAGATTTTTCCCTTTGCCATCAGCATTCAGCACTGCGAGCAGCAGTGAACTGAATTCATGTCCGTTGGGCACTGCCTGAAAACAGATACGCAAGTCTTCTCCATTTCTTAAAATCCGGAACTCCAGTCCTTCGCTTTCGCGGACGGTACACGATATTTTATCCGAACACGATGCTGTATCTTCGAGTAACTCAATCAGTTCATTGCGGCTCTCATGCTGAGGATGTACTGCAATGTCGAATACATAGTCAGCTTCCAGTCCGGCAAAAATCTGTCTTAGTTGTTCTTTAAACGCTGTATCCAACATAAACAGTCCTCCCTTTCATTATCAGATTTTACCTACCAGATCGATGCTTGGCTTCAATGTTTCCTTACCTTTTTTCCACTTAGCAGGACATACCTCACCGTCGTGAGAAGCTACAAACTGAGCTGCTTCTACCTTTCTCAATAGTTCATCAGCATTTCGTCCGATACTGTTGTCCTGTATTTCTACTAGTTTGATAAGGCCTTCCGGATTCACAACAAATGTACCTCTGTATGCCATTCCATCTTCTTCAATCATTACTCCAAATGCACGTGATAAAGCTCCTGTCGGATCGGCAAGCATCGGATACTGTATTTTACGGATACTTTCGGATGCATCATGCCATGCCTTATGTACAAAGTGTGAATCGGTACTTACAGAATAAACTTCCACACCCATTGCTTTAAACTGTTCGTATTTCTCTGCCATATCTACCAGTCGGTCGGGCAAACAAAGGTAAAATCGGCAGGATAGAAAAAGAAAATAGCCCATTTACCTTTGATGTCTTCGTTTGATACTGTAATGAACTGACCATTGTGAAAAGCCTGTACCTTAAATTCAGGTACTCTAGAGTTGATAATTGTAGTCATAATTTATATGTTTTTAGTTGATTATTTTTAAATTTGTAATTATTACAATACAAAGGTACGCTTCTCTTACCGTACGGGCAATACCTACTTTTAGGTATATTTCTTTGTTGAAAAATCTTGGTTGTGACTGTTATAATTCTGCTATTTGCTTCTTTACCATACTTTTTTGTAATTTTGCAGCATTAATGACTAACCGATATAGATAAAAAGAAAATGGTACAGATAGATGATGTAATAGTCAGTTTGGATGTATTTCGTGAGAAGTTTGTTTGTAATCTCGATGCCTGTAAGGGAGAGTGCTGCATTGAAGGAGATGCTGGTGCTCCTGTAGAGCTGGAAGAAGTAGAAAAGCTGGAAGAGGTACTTCCTGTTATATGGGACGAACTTTCTCCGGAAGCTCGTGCGGTAATCGATAAGCAGGGAGTCGTCTATACCGATTCGGAGGGAGATCTGGTTACTTCTATCGTGAATGGCAAAGACTGTGTGTTTACTTGTTACGATGATAAAGGCTATTGTTATTGTGCAATAGAGAAAGCCTATCGTGAAGGCCGCTGTAATTTTTACAAGCCAGTATCGTGTCATTTATATCCTATTCGTGTAGGCGATTACGGACCTTATAAGGCAGTGAATTATCATGCTGGGATGTATGCAAGGCTGCGGTTTTATTGGGAAAGAAAGAAAATGTACCGGTTTACAAGTTCTTGAAAGAACCATTGATAAGAAAATTTGGCGAAGCATGGTATGCCGAATTGGAGAATGTCGCTGAAGAATTGGAAAAGCAGCATATCATTTAATCGGATATAAACAAGGTGTAAGAATATTGGAGTGATACGTCCTATTTTCTTACACCTTGTTTATATATAAAGAAGTTGGAAAGCTATTTCAGCTTAAATCTTACTTTTTTTACAGGTCTGAGGTAGTATTTTACAGTTCTTCCTGCATCTATTATACGATTGTTGGCAAAGCTGAAAGTAGACTGTGCATTGTTGCATAAGTAACGTGCTCCGTCGCTATATTTAAAGAATGCAAGTCCGTATTCACTGATAAATTCATTCAGTTCACTGACCGATCCCTGAAATTGGTTCCGGAACGCTGTAGCTTCTTCCGTTGTAAACATTCTCCATCCTTCTATGCCGTCTTCTGAATAAGTATCCAGCAAATCCAGAGCATCTGCGGCCAATGTATACCATTGTTCCGGGGCGATGATGATAGCTTCCGCTTCGGTAGAGGAAATACTGGTATCTGCCAGACATAAAATATCCCAATATACTATCTGCACCAGGCATTTCGGATACGATGAATGTGTCATATTCCGTGTCATTGTCACCAGAACTGTCTTCTCCTCCGGTATTTCCCGAATTGCCGTCATTTGTCCCTTCATCATTACCGTCATCTTCTCCCTCATCGGGTAAAATCTCATCGAAGCCGAATTCACAGTCTATTTCCGGTTGCCATCCTTCCGCCTGAAATTCTCCGTCGAGTGTTACTCCACCTTTATAGTTTCCCGTGAAATGATATGGATAGCCAGCCTTCAGTGTTGCCTGATATGTATAGCCGTAAGCTTCATTTCCTTGTGAAGACTGAAGATTGATAGACAGATGAGTCTGCGAACTTTCGTTAGGGAACACATACGTTGCATCGCTGACCCATTGGCTTCCTTCTTTCCGGCAGGGAATAACACATTGTTGTTTGTCGTTTTTATAATCTCCGTTGAATGAAACAGCAGAGCTTACCGGTGAGACCTTTACTTCGGTAGCTGTTACATCTTGAGGAATACCGTTGAGGGTGAAATTGAGTGAGGCTACTGCATACGAAAGAATGACTGTAATTCGAGTTGATTGAGTGAGGTTTACACTGGCTTTTCCTATTTGCAGAGGCTCTTCCGAGCAGTTGTCTGTCTTGAGACTGATATAACTGTCGGGAATAATCTCCAGCGGATACGAATGATCATTCTCGTTGAGGCCAGATAGCAGGATGAGTGTATACTTTCCTTTAGATATGGAAGAACTGAATTCACTTTCTTCTGTAGGAATCGTTTCACGTACTACACAGTTGTTTTCGTCGTCGAACAGAAAAAGTGAGAGTGGATAATTGATTTTTGCATTGTTACGGCTAGTCACATTTAGCTGTAAGGTGTACCGTGCTTCCGTCTGTTCATCCTGAACTGTTTCATTTTCTTCCGATTCTAGTTTGTATTCTCCACAGGCACATAGCAGGAAGAAGCAGCTTGTCAATAAAATACTTTTTGTTAATTTCATGAGTCCCTTCTACTGTTTTTTTCTTTTAGTAACGCTGCTTTTTGAAAAGTATACGTTTCATTAAAAACTTCTTGAAAAGGTTCTGAAAAAAACATTATCGAGAGGACCGTAAAATTTGTACAAAAATAAAAAACATGCTGATGTTTCCGGAAAATATCAGCATATTTTTTCGAAGGCATCAGCATGTTTTTCGAGACTATCAGAATGATCTGATAATGAGGAACTAATCTTGTTTTTGTACCTCCTCCATTACTCTCAGGAAGTTGCCTCCCCAAATCAATCGGAGATCGTTCTCGCTGTAACGTTCGTATAACATACGGCGTGTCAGATTGATCAGTTCCGAAGAATCATTACAACCGATAATTCCCCCGTCGCCGTCGAAGTCGGTTCCGATGCCTACATGCTCTATGCCCATGATGTTGACCATATGATGCAGATGTTCGATTGCATCGCAGATTGTAGCAGGAGCATCTGTACGCAAGAAGCCACTATACAGACAAACTTGTACGACACCTCCTTTACGGGCAATAGCTTTCAGCTGCTCATCCGTCAGATTTCGTGGGTGGTCACATAATGCACGGCTCGAAGAGTGTGAACATACCACTGGCTTGCTGCTTATGTCTAGTGTATCGTAGAAGGTCTGTTCTCCCGCATGCGAGAGATCCACCATCATACCAATGCGGTTCATCTCCCGGATAACCTGTTCGCCGAAAGGAGTTACTCCGATGTATTCGTCATTATATCGTGCCGAACCGCAGATATCATTATTTCCGTTGTGGCAAAGTGTCATGTAAACAACTCCCCGGTTGCGGAAGCGTTCTACATTCGTCAAATCTTTTCCGATAGCATATCCATTTTCTATTCCTAGCATAATGGCCTTTTTCCCTTCTCGTTTCAGACGGTATAGATCGGCTGGAGTGTAAGCAATATCTACTGCGGTGCAGTTCATCGCTACCATACGCTCTATTTCGTTCAGCAACTGGTCGGCTTTGGCTGTAGCGGCAAGTAAGGCTTCGTCAGTACGTTCTTTTTGTGCCAGATAAGCAACCATGATAGTAGCATCCTGCCGTCCTTCGGCCATTTTGTGTAGATCGACTTTTATTTTGGCATCTCGTGTAGCAAAATTAATGTCTTGTCCGAAAAACATCGGCGTGTCACAGTGAGTGTCCAGAGTCAGTATACGGCGATGCATCTGCTTGGCTGTACGGAAGGAAGTTGCTTCTTGCAATAACCATTCGAACAGTGGCATCATGTATTCATCACCATTCAGAATGAAACACTCCGGATGCCATTGTACGCCCAGCATCGATTTGTATTCAGTACTTTCTATGGCTTCTGCTACCTGATCGGCAGCTCGTGCTGAAATACGGAATCCCGGAGCAGCTTCGTTTATTGCCTGATGATGGAATGAATTGACCGGCAGCGAAGTTGTTTTCATGATTCGTGCCAGCAGACTATCATGTTCTATTTGTATGGTGTGTGAGGCGAAAGCTCTGTCCATATCCTGCTGTGCTTGATACGCTTGCCCTCCATCTGTACATGAATGTCCTGATAGATACTTCCGCCAAGTGCTACGTTCATACTTGCATTCCACGGCAAATGCCTAGTATCGGAATCTGGCGGTTGGCTGCAAGTCGCGTAAGAAGTAGTTCCTGACGATCGCGGAAAGGATTGATGTTGTGTAATTCTTTTACTGGCTCTTCTTTCAGGAATAAGGGATTTATATCTGCTCCTCCTGTCAGTAGAAGGCCGTCTAAACTATCGAGAAGGCTTATCAGAATGTCAGTATTTTCGAAAGGGGGAATAATGAAAGGAGTACCTCCCGCTTTCAGAATGGAAGTATAATATCCAGGAGCAAGTGTTAAATTTCCTTCACTGAAATTCCCGGTAATTCCTATTACAGGTGCATCTTTATGGTTGGGAAATCGGTTATGGAGCGCATCGTATTCCGCTTCGATGTCAAATGTTTGAAACGTTTTCATAAGTTAAATATTTCGTAGAAACCAAGCAAATATAGAGATAAATTCAGATTTATTTTTCATATTTGCTAAATCTAATGGTATGGAATTGATTAGAACCCTAACTCAGCTGGTGAATAATTTGCGTTCGCTTGGTATCCGTCGGCGGGTTGCTGTGGTATGTCCCAATGACCCTCATACAGAATATGTCATTATCCGTAGTTTAAGGGAGGAAATAGCCGAATATCTGCTGGTTACCGATGAAGCTCATGTTGAAATCGCTCATAACTTGCGTGCTGCCTCTCCCGATTTTGTCCGTGTTTATATAACTTCCACTCCCGATGAAGCAGCTGCGCTTGCTGTAGAGCTGGTACGTACGGGGGAGGCTGATATCCTGATGAAAGGACTTATTAATACAGACAATCTGCTGCGTGCAGTGTTGAAAAAGGAGAAGGGATTGTTACCTCCGGGAGGGGTGCTGAGCCATGTTGCCGTAGCACAGATTCCACTGTATCATAAATTACTGCTCTTTTCTGATGCGGCTGTCATTCCTCGGCCGGGACTGTTGCAGTTTCGTGCAATGATAGCAAACGATATTGCCATATGCCGTAAGCTAGGCAATGACCAGCCTCGTGTGGCATTAATACATTGTTCAGAAAAAGTCAATGAAAAATTTCCGCATACGTTGGACTATGTACAGTTGAAAGAAGAAGCTCAGCTAGGTCGATTCGGTTCTGTCTTTGTAGACGGACCTATGGATGCCAAGACTGCCTGCGACCGTCATAGTGGTGAGATAAAAGGATTAAGTTCGCCGGTCATCGGGAATGCCGATATTATGATTTTTCCGAATATCGAGTCGGGCAATACTTTTTATAAAACACTGTCACTTTTTGGCGATGCGAACATGGCAGGCATGCTTACAGGAACAATAGCTCCGGTAGTTGTACCTTCGCGGAGCGACTCGGGAAATTCTAAATTTTATAGTCTTGCATTGGCATGCATGGCTGGTAATCAAAACGATTAATATTGATATTATATGAAAATACTAGTGATCAACCCCGGTTCTACTTCTACCAAACTGGCTGTTTACGAGGATAATGAACAGGTCTGGAGAAAAAGTGTATTTCATTCTGCAAAAGACTTGTCGGTTTTTCATCATATTAATGAGCAATATGAATATCGTCGCTTGCATGTTACAGAAGCTTTGCGGGAGGCTGGAATTCCCTTGTGCTTCGATGCTATCATTGCCCGCGGAGGATTACTGAAGCCTACTCCCGGTGGAGTATATCGGATAAATGAGCGTATCAAGCACGATTTGTGGCATGCTGATATGGAACACGCTTCCAATCTGGCAGCTCTGATAGCAGATGAACTGGCTGCTTCGGCAGGATGTCCTGCTTTTATTGCAGATCCGGTAGTCACCGACGAATTGTGTGATGTAGCCAGGCTGACCGGTATTCCGGAGATTCCTCGTATCTCTATTTTCCATGCGTTGAACAGTCGGGCGGTTTCTCGTAATTATGCAGCCCGGATTGGCAAAAAATACGAGGAGCTTAATCTGATAGTTGTACATCTGGGAGGAGGAATCTCTGTCAGTGCGCATCATTACGGAAAAGTGATTGACGTAAATAATGCGCTGAATGGGGAAGGACCTTTCAGCCCGGAACGTGCAGGTACAATTCCGGCCAGGCAACTGGTAGATTTGTGCTTCAGCGGCAAATATACTTATCAGGAAATTCGTAAAATGCTGAATGGCAGAGGAGGCTTGTTGGCTCATCTGGTACAACCGACGTACCTACTATTGTACGATGGGCAAATGCCGGCGATAAAAAACATAAACTGGTACTGGAGTCTATGATTTATACAGTGGCCAAGCAGGTAGGAGCGATGCATGTTGCCTTACACGGACAGACAGATGCTGTTATTCTGACCGGAGGAATCGCCAACAACAAATATTGTGTAGCTTTACTTCGTGAATGGCTGGAAGGCATTGCTCGTATTGTAGTTATTCCTGGTGAGGATGAGATGGGAGCTTTGGCCATGAATGCACTTGGAGCATTGAGAGGAGAACTGCCTTTGCAGGAATATAACCCGCATTGATCGGGAACAATAAAGATATAATAAAAATCACAGATTCCATTGGTCCGTTAATGCAAGTATTAATTAAACCAATGAATCTGTGATTATAAAATAGTTTTCTGATGCAGAAATTCAAGATCGGGATTCGTATTCATGTTTACGTTTAGGGTTCATGGGAAACCATCCCTTCAGCACCCGTTCTCGCTGCTCGAATATTTCTTTGATGGTCCAGAAAGAAGAAAAAGAGAATACGCCCAGTAATGTCGATATCAGTATGTCACCGATAAGTACCGAACCAATGATACCTGCAATGCCTAGCAGCAGGAACCACCACCAGCAACGTGTTCCCCAATAGTATTCGGCTTTAACTACAATAGGATGAAACAGTCCTATTATTAGAAAAGTACATATGCCTATTACTATTCCTTCAAAATGGAGAGTTGCAAGCCAGTCCATCCTTATTTTTCTTTGCGGATAGGAATTTCCTTCTTAATGCTCTGCTCGAGTGAAATCAGGGTTTCCGTTGCAGTCACACCGGGAATTTCCTGAATTCTGGAGTTCAGCAATTCCATCAGATGCTCGTTATCTGTTGAATATAGCTTAGTCAGCATTGTGTACGGACCGGTAGTAAAATGGCATTCTACAATTTCAGGAATTTTTTCGAGTTCGGCTACTACGCTTTTGTACATGGAACCTTTTTCCAGTTTGATTCCTACATATGTACAAGTGCTATATCCCAGGCTTTTGGGATTTACGTGGTAACCCGAACCAATGATAACTCCCAAATCGATCAATCGCTGTACACGTTGATGAATGGCTGCACGTGAAACACCGCAGTCGGCAGCAACGTCTTTAAACGGAATACGAGCATTCTGCGAAATAATTTCCAGAATCTGTTTGTCTAGGTTATCAATTTTTTCCATAATAAGCAATCTATATTATCATTTTGTAAGCAAATATAGGAAAACTTTTTATAAGTCTTATAAAAGCCGATAAAAAACATATTTTTTTTACAGAAAAGAACAGAAAATATTAGCTATTCGTCTACTTCTGCTTTGATTTCGCCTATTTTTCGTCTTCTTTCGAAGGAAAAGTATCACTATGTGTATCCAGGTATTCCATCGTATACAGTGCCTTACGGTATAGTTCTTTTTTCTCTTTGGCAGAGCTTTTTATGGAGGCGTCATAACATAGCAGTTCGGAGAGCATCTCTATCCGTTGAAGGAATTCCTGCTTGGGAAATTCTGTTTGGAGGTAATGAAGGATGAATTCGGCATCTTGTTCGTAAAAAAAACTTTCAGGCTGGTGAAAATAGGCACGATACATGCTGTGGATTTCCAGCTGAAGAGTTGATGATTGTTTTTCGGCTTTCTCTTCTTTTAATTTTTCCAAAGCTTCGAAAAACTGTCTGATTAACCGCATAATGTAATCTCGTTCCAACATGATTCTCTCTTTTTATAATTTGACTGGCAAATATAGATAGTTTTTTGACAGCTTTCTACTTTTGCAGACGGATGTTTATCACTCCTTTCTCAGGTGAATACCTTACTTATATATTTTTTTGTGTTAACTTCCCCTGTTGTGTTTTCATTTATCCTATCTTTGTAGAGTTAAATATTATAAATCTTTTAAGATATGCACCCGCTGGATTTGTTTAAATATTGTCCCAAGTGCGGATCCTCTCATTTCGAAGTAAGAAATGAGAAAGCAAAAAAATGTGCCGACTGCGGTTTTACTTATTATTTTAATTCAAGTGCCGCTACGGTTGCTTTTATTTTGAATGCTAGAAATGAGCTTTTGGTATGCCGGAGAGGAAAAGAGCCGGCAAAGGGAACACTCGACCTTTCGGGAGGCTTTATCGATATGGCAGAAACTGGAGAGGAGGGTGTTGCACGTGAAGTTCGTGAAGAAACCGGTTTACAGGTTGTAGAGGCAACTTATTTGTTTTCGCTTCCTAATACGTATTTGTATTCTGGTTTTCTGGTACATACCCTCGATTTGTTTTTTCTATGCCGGGTGGCAGATGATAGCAAATTGCTGGCAATGGATGATGTGGCCGATTCGTTTTGGATGCCTTTGGATCAGGTTCGTCCGGAAGAATTTGGATGGATTCGGTCCGTCAGGGTGTTGCTCGTTTTTTAGAAGAGCATAAAAAGAAATAAGAATAATAATATCTTGCAGATATGAAGAACAAGAAACATGTATGGGTGGCAGGAGCCATGTGTGTATTGCCTTTGATGGGAATGGCACAGCAGACTGAGCCACTGACAGATTCCCCGTCGTCTGTTTGACGATGGAAAAGAGTTATTTCTTCGTCGTGACTATGCAGCGGCGCAACAGACCTTGTCGCGCTTTGTACAGCAGAAACCGCAGGCTTCATTGGCTGATGAAGCCGCTTATATGATTGCTTGCACGTCGTATGAACTGAAATCTCCTGACTGTATTAAGCAGCTGGAAGGGTATCTGGAACAATATCCGGATTCGCGTTATGCCAATCGGGTGCAATCTCTTATCGCTTCTGCCTATTTCTTCCAGGAAAAATATCCAGAGGCTATTGCTTGTTTTAAAGGATGCCAGTTCGATTTGCTGGCTGATTCTGAGCGGGATGCCTGTACCTTGCGTATGGGAACTGCTTATCTGAAAATGGGAAACTTGCAGGAAGCTGCTGTCTGGTTCAGTATTCTGAAAGAGGTGAGCAGTGAATATCATATAGATGCCGTTTATCATCTGGCTTATATCGATTATGTGCAAAAACAGTACGATAAGGCTTTGCAGGGATTTCGTGAGACAGGCGAATCTTCTAAGTATGCGGCTTTGTCGCCTTACTATATAGCCGATATTCATCTGGTCAGAGGAAATTACCAGCAGGCCAGACAGATCGCATCTACTTATCTCGAAGCTTATCCACGCCAGGAAAAGGCAATAGAGATGAAACGCATTTGCGGAGAAGCTTGTTACGGCTTGAAGCAATATGCTGCTGCCATTGATTATCTGTCAGCTTATCGCAGCGAGACTGAGGAACATGCTGAAAGAAATTCGTTGTATAAGTTAGGAATGAGTTTCTTCTATACGGGGGTCTACTCGGAAGCAGCTGCTGCATTGGGTGAGGTGACTACTGTGCAAGATGCCTTGACGCAGAATGCTTATTTGCACATGGGACTTGCTTATTTGCAATTGAAAGAACGAAATCGGGCACGAATGGCTTTTGAACAGGCGTCTGCGATGAACTATGACCGTGACATCAAGGAGCAGGCTTTTTATAATTATGCTTTGTGTATACACGAAACATCCTATTCTCCGTTTGCTGAATCGGTTACGGTATTCGAACGTTTCCTGAATGAATTTCCTAACTCTGTTTATACAGAAAAGGTAAATGATTATTTGATAGAAGTATATATGAATACTCGCAGCTATATGGCTGCACTTAATTCTATTGCTAAAATCAGCCGTCCGGGTAACCGTATTCTGGAAGCTAAGCAAAAATTGTTGTTCCGTCTGGGTACGCAGGCTTTTGCACAGGCTGCTTTCGAAAATGCTATAGAATATTTCTCTCAATCGCTTCAGTTGGGACGTTATAACCAGCAGACTCAGGCTGATGCTTATTATTGGCGTGGAGAGTCAAAGTATCGTCTGGAACAGTACGGTGCTGCTGCATCCGATTACCGCCAGTATCTGGAGTTTGCTCCCGACCGTCGTTCTACAGAGTATGGACTGGCTTTGTATAACCTGGGCTATACAGCATTTAAGCAAAAGCAGTACGATAAGGCGTTGACTTGGTTTACCCGCTGTGCAGAATCGGGGATTCGTCTGGAGAACGATGTCGTAGCTGATGTGTATAATCGAATGGGTGACTGTAATTTCTATGCACGCCGATTTGATGCAGCCGATGCGCAGTATGCACAAGCATCCGGTTATTCGATGTCGTTATCAGATTACTCGTTGTTCCAGCAGAGTATTATCAAGGGCTTGCAGCGTGAGTATGGTAAGAAAATTGAATTGCTGAACCGTTTGATAACAGGATTCCCTGAGTCACAGTATCTGGATGATGCACTTTATGAACAGGGACGTGCTTTCGTGCAGCTGGAAGACAATGATAATGCTGTAAAGCGTTATTCTCTTTTGGTTCAACGTTATCCGGAAAGTCCGCTTTCTCGTCGGGCAGCAAATGAGATAGGTTTGTTGTATTATCAGAATGATAAATATAATGAGGCTATAGCTGCATACAAAAAAGTAATTTCTACTTATCCGGGTAGTGAAGAAGCTCGTCTGGCTCAGCGCGATTTGAAATCTATCTATATTGACCTGAACCGGGTAGACGACTATATGGCTTTTGTTTCTACGATTCCGGGAGGAGCCAATTTTGATGTGAATGAACGTGACTCGCTGACGTATGTGGCAGCCGAACGTGTGTATATGCGTGGAAATATCACTGAAGCTAAAAACAGCTTTGTACGTTACCTGCAATCTTTCCCACAAGGAGCATTTAGTGTAGATGCTCATTATTATCTGGGCTTGATTGATTATAATGAGAAGAATTACACGGGGGCTGTTTCACACTTGGATAAGGTTGTCGAATATCCTGATAATAAATTCTCTGGCGAAGCGATGGCTATGTGTGCTGACATTGCTTATCGTGAAAAAGAATATGAAAAGTCATTGGGACTTTATAAACGTATGGCAGATCGTGCTGTATCGCAGGAAGAACGTGTGACTGCACGTACAGGAGCTATGCGCAGTGCCTGGATGGTGAAAGATTGTCAGGAAATTATTTCTGTGGCTTCGGGTCTGATTGCTGAAAGCAAGCTGGCTCCCGAATTAGCTAATGAGGCGCATTATTATCGTGCAAAAGCTCTTCTTGCCGAAGGACAGAATAAGGAAGCAGCAGGCGACTTGGCTGTTTTGGCAAAAGATACCCGTAATGTATATGGAGCTGAAGCTAAATATTTGTTGGCTCAACTTTATTTTGACAATGGAGAAACAGGAAAGGCAGAGAAAGAGGTACTTGATTATATAGAGGTAAGTACCCGCATGCTTACTGGCTGGCCAGAAGTTTTGTCCTGTTGTCGGATGTGTACATGAAACTTGGACGTAACTTGGATGCCAAGCAATATTTGTTGTCATTGCAGCAGAATTATCAGGCAGATGATGATATTGCGGAAATGATAGAAACTCGATTGGCTAAACTAAATAAGGGAAGTAAACAATGAAACATATATCTGCAATTTTAGTAGCTGCGGCATTGTCGCCCGTAGTAAAAGGCTATGCACAGGAACAGGTGAAAGATTCTACACTGAATCGTACGGTTGTAGTGGAAAATCAGTATAATCCTGAAGTTATGGACGCATTTAAAGTGAATGTCTTGCCGAAAGTGGAAGAGCCTGCTGTTGCCAAACAGCATATAGATTATGCAACATCGGTTCGTCCGTTGACAAGCTGGGGCTTTTCTCCGATGGAAGCCATAACAAGTGAACAGAAGCAGGTTGATGCGCCGCGAGGATATATCAGAGGAGCTTATGGTAACCGGAATAATGTAGACCTCAAGGCTTCGTATCTTTGGGATATTTCTCGCAAGGACCGTTTACAGTTTATGGCTTCTCTATATGGTATGAATGGAAATATTTCTTCTCTGCTTCCTGAAGAAGGAGAATGGAAGTCGCGCTTTTACCGTACAGATGTATCATTGGATTATAAACATGATTTCCGGACTGTTTCACTTTCTTTAGGTGGAGCTTTTGTATCTCAGGTATTCAATTATATGCCTGTGAGAGATGAAAGTATTCAGAATTTATATGAAACGAGCCGTCAGCGTTATACCTTAGGTGAAGGATATGTAGGCATAGCTTCTGTAGAAGGTGAATTGCCTGTGGAATTCTCTTTACAGACAGGCTTGCGCAGCTTTAGCCGCAAGTATGACATTCCTTATATGCGTCACGGTTCGGAAAATATTTTTCATACTGTCGGATTTATTTCCGGAGCGTTGAACGAGGAACAGCATGTAGGCATTGCTTTGGGTATGGATAACCTGATTTATGATGCGGAACAGGCTGATTATACATTGTTGCAGTTGAATCCTTATTATACGCTTGAAAATGATAATATACGGTTGCGTGTGGGAGCTCATGTTGACTGGCAGTCGGCCAATGGAAGTGGTATAAAAGCTGCTCCGGATGTTAAGCTGGATTATACTTTTGCTGATACCTATGTGGCTTATCTGCATGCGACAGGAGGGACCCGGTTGAACGATTTTCGTCAGCAGAATGAAGAATCTCCATACTGGGGAGTAATAAACCAGATGCGTACTTCCTATACACCGGCGGATCTTCAGGTCGGTTTTAAAGCATCTCCATTACCTGGACTGGGCTTCCATTTATTTGGAGGATACCGTGTGACTAAAGATGAGATTTTCCATCTTTATCCGGATATAACAGACACCGACTTCCCGTACTGCTATTCACTCTTGATGCAAGAAAAGGCAAAAGTTGGATATGAGGAATAAAAGCTGCTTATGGATATAAAGATATTTTTGATTTCTCCGTAGGTGGAACATATTATGGCTGGAATGTAAAAGATGAAGCAAAAGTGTTGCTTTACTTGAAGCCGGAATTTGTATTAGATGCTTCTGCTCGTGCAAAGGTGTATGATGAGTTTTGGATTTCGGCAGTCTATCGTTATGAGGGACGTGTAAAGGCTGGAGAACTGGAAAAAGCCGATGCAATAAATAATCTTTCACTTTCTGCAGGGTATAAGTTCTTTAACAGCTTGAATGTTTTTGTACGTTTCAATAATTTACTGAATCAAGATTACATAACCGTGGCTGGTTACCCCGTTCAAGGATTTAATGCCATGGCAGGTGTAAGCTTCCGTTTCTGATAATAATAAAAGCCTGTATCGGGATATATCCGTTACAGGCTTTGTTGTATCCTGACGTTATAATACTCTTCAGGTGTAATCTTTTTCGTCTGATTTTTCTGTATGTTTTCCATATTCGGAAATATTAAAAAATAAGAAATTTAGAAAAACGCACCTTATTATATGGTGTACTTCAGGTTTTTTCATACATTTGTCCCAAAATCACTAAATGGATTACAGAAGTTATGCAAAATAATCTGGTAATAGTTGAGTCCCCCGCAAAGGCAAAAACTATTGAAAAGTTTCTTGGAGAGGGGTATAAAGTTCTTTCAAGTTACGGTCATATCCGCGACTTGAAACAGAAAGCGTTCAGCATCGACATAAAAGATCATTCGCTCCAATATATGAAGTGCCGGAAGATAAGAAGAAACTGGTAACAGAGTTGAAGAAGGAAGCAAAGAAAGCTGACATGGTATGGCTCGCATCCGATGAGGATCGTGAAGGAGAAGCTATATCCTGGCATTTGTTTGAGGTGCTTGAACTGGACCCTGCGAAGACGAAACGTATTGTATTCCATGAAATTACTAAAACTGCTATATTAAAAGCTATCGAGCATCCACGTGATATAAATGTAGACTTGGTTAATGCTCAGCAGGCACGTCGAGTACTCGACCGTATTGTTGGTTTTGAACTGTCGCCGGTATTGTGGAAGAAAATAAAACCTTCTTTGTCAGCCGGACGTGTACAGTCGGTTGCCGTACGCCTTATTGTGGAACGTGAACGTGACATACATGCGTTCGTGAGTGAAGCTTCGTATAAGGTGACTGCTGTTTTTACCGATGATAAAGGTTCAGAAATCAAGGCGGATTTAGGAAAGCGTTTTAAGACGAAAGAAGAAGCTAAGGCATTTCTTGAAAGTTGTAAGAATGCCGGATTTAAGATAGAAGATATCACTACCCGTCCGATGAAAAAATCGCCGGCAGCTCCGTTTACAACTTCAACTTTGCAGCAGGAAGCTGCGCGTAAGTTGGGCTATACGGTAGCACAGACAATGATGCTGGCTCAGAGATTGTATGAAAGCGGATTGATAACTTATATGCGTACTGACTCTGTGAATTTGTCAGATCTTGCTTTAAGTACCAGCCGGGATACCATTCTTTCACTGATGGGAGAAAAATATGTGCATACTCGCCATTTTACGACGAAGACTAAAGGTGCACAAGAAGCCCACGAAGCGATTCGTCCGACCTATATGTCGAATGAAACGATAGATGGAACTTCTCAGGAAAAACGTCTGTATGATTTGATCTGGAAGCGTACGCTTGCTTCACAGATGGCAGATGCTGAACTGGAGAAGACTACTGCGACTATATCTATCAGCGGTCATATGGATAAATTTATTGCTGTAGGTGAGGTTGTTACCTTTGACGGATTCTTACGTGTGTATAAAGAGTCGTTTGATGATGATGTAGAGCAGGAAGATGAAGGGCATTTGCTTCCGGCGTTGGAAGTCGGTCAGGTCTTAGACTGCAAGGAGATTGTTGCAATGGAACGCTTTACTCAGGCTCCTCCACGTTATACAGAAGCTAGCTTGGTACGTAAGTTGGAAGAACTGGGTATCGGACGTCCTTCTACATATGCACCTACTATTCTACTATCCAGCAGCGAGGATATGTTGAAAAAGGAAACCGTGAGGGAGTAGAACGTAATTATGAAATTCTGCAACTGAAAGGAAACAAAATTACGGAAGTACCAAAACAGAACTTACCGGAAGTGAAAAAGCGAAGCTGATACCTACTGATGTCGGAATGGTTGTTAATGACTTCCTGAAAGAGTACTTCCCTCAAATCATGGATTATAATTTTACGGCTAGTGTCGAAAAACAGTTTGACGAAATTGCCGAAGGAGATAAAAAGTGGACTGATGTGATGGAGCATTTTTATGAAGGTTTCCATCCGTTGGTGGAAGATACGATGGCTGCCAAGTCGGAACATAAGGTAGGAGAACGTATGCTTGGAGTTGATCCGGTAAGTGGAAAACCGGTTTCTGTGAAAATCGGACGTTATGGTCCGGTAGTGCAGATAGGTACTGCCGATGATGAGGAAAAGCCTCGCTTTGCTCAGCTGAAGAAAGAATATTCTTTGGAAACTATAACTCTGGAAGAGGCACTCGATCTGTTTAAACTTCCTCGTACGCTAGGAGAACTGGATGGCGTTGTTGTAACTGTCGGAACCGGACGTTTCGGACCATATGTACGTTATAATAATACGTTTGTTTCCATACCCAAAGATATGGACCCGATGTCTGTTACACTGGAAGATGCCGAAACTTTGATCCGTGAAAAGCAAGATGCGGCTGCAAAAAAAGTTATCAAGACTTTTGATGCTGATCCGGATATGCAGATTTTAAATGGCCGTTATGGACCGTATATTTCGTTACCAGAAGAAGAACTATAAGATACCTGACAGCGTAGAAGCTGCCGACCTGACATTGGATGCATGCTTCAAGGTTATTGAATTGCAGAAGGAAAAAGCTGAAGTTCGTAAGGTACGTGGCGGTGTAAAAAAGAAATAATGAAATTCCCATGAGATAAAAAAAATCACGCCCAAGAGAATGTAAATAGTCAAGCTGAAGTTACCTTTGTATAGTGTAACCCTAAAATGTATCAGTTATGGCAGAAGTGACATTCCCTCAGTTGATACAGCGCGCTTGCGGTATC
>ENA-OQHA01000065-OQHA01000065.1-human-gut-metagenome-genome-assembly--contig:-NODE-65-length-53721-cov-5.323973_pt1 | contig 53721 bp, 48 predicted proteins | sample MGYA00242558_ERZ504707 | MGnify/ENA primary metagenome ERZ504707 (study PRJEB26092, sample SAMD00036197) | human gut metagenome | host: Homo sapiens | study: EMG produced TPA metagenomics assembly of... | reverse complement strand
TGTATCCTCTGCCTAATAAGACCAGCTGAAATTAAATCCGAATTTGAAACAAAATTCCAGGTTGGGAGTAATAGTTTTATTTGTATTAGCAATCTAATAATATTATATCAATCATGACATACAAAAATATATTATATAAAGGTTGTGCGGCTGTTTGTTTAATAGGGACAATGGCATCTATGGTTTCGTGCAACGATGAAATGGTGTCACCCGAAATGAATGAAAAGGTACTTATTTCTGATATTAATTTAGATGTAACACCTGTATTACCGTTGTTGGTAGGAAGTGATACTATATTGAATTACAGCGTATTGCCAGAAAATGCTTCAGATAAGGGAGTAATTTGGAAATCAGGAAGTCCTGAAATCGCTAGTGTAGATGAAGAAGGACGGATAAAGGCTGTACATGCAGGAACAGCAATTATCTCAGTAATGCCTGCTGTAGGTTTTGCGGTTACTTCTACTGTTGAAATCAAGGTGGTAGATGAGATTATCTTTATAGAAGATATCAATCTTGATATGACGGAAAATGAACTGGAAGTTTATGAAACTGCTTCATTGCAGTTGCGATGGCAAACAATTCCTTCAGATCCTACTTATCCTACGTTGAAATGGGAAGTTTGACTCCCGAGATTGCAACTGTGACCGAGGATGGGGTTGTGAAAGGCGTGAAAGCTGGGACTGCACGTGTTAAGGCAACAGCTACAGATGGAAAGCATTTTACTAAAGAGTTTACAATTACTGTGAAGCCCATCATCTTTATAGAAACTCTTTCTTTTGTTAAAGAATCAGATAAGTTGGCATTAGGTGAAGTTTATGTACCTCAACTCAATGTAAAACCGGGCAATGCGACACTTTCGGCGTTGAAATGGGAAAGCAGTAAACCGGAAGTAGTTGAGGTTGATGAAAACGGACACTTTATTGCTAAGAAATATGGAACCGCTGTGGTTACTGCTACGGCAGACTATGGTGATGGTAATCCTATTTCTGCTTCTATGAATGTAATAGTAGCTGAGGGTAAAATGAATGATTCATTCGAGTTTATGAACTCATGGGAGAACTTTAACGGACAATGTCTGGAATTCAACTGGTTGGAAGATCAGGGTATTTTAAGTCTTTTCCCAGGTGCTGACAAAAATTATAAAGCTATCCGAATCAAACGAACTGGAGGGTTTGAATTTAATGTGGCTAATTATCCGATTTTGGCATTTAAAGTGAGATTCCCCAAAGATGTATTTGAAGTATCTGAAAAGATGGAGTGGTATCTTGATATGTGGGGTGGTTTATCATCTGGAGGTAAATATGGTGCCGATACGAATAAGGGAAACAAAGCCATGGAAGTATTGGATTGTGGTGATTACAAAGTTTTCTATGCTGATTTTACTAAAAAGAAAGTGAATACGGAAATGATGCCGACAAAATTGCAGAAGGTAGATAATGTCGTATTTGAAATTTGGAAAATTTGGTATGAAGCTGATGAAACGGGCACGATAGATGTGGACTGGATTAAAACATTCGAGTCGGAAGAAGCTTTAAAGAGTTTAATAAATGAAGAAAAGAAATAAGGGACGATAAATACAATGGAAATTGAAAGAGACGAAATCTGTAGTCTATATTGGGCGAATAATGTTTTTATAGGTTCGTCTCTTTCATTCTTTCCTTATACCTAATACCTAACAATAAAACAGAAAAATATGAAGTTAAATAGAATATTCTTTCCATTAGTTGCCGTAGGTTTAATGGCAATGAGCTGTTCAGCTGAGTTTGAGCATGGAGTAAATGATATAGATAGCTGGCCTTTGTCTGGTGCAAATTATGAACCGTCTCTGGAACATCCAGGTATACTTCATACACAGAAAGACATTGATCATATTCGCCAGATGGTAAAGGAAAAACAGGAACCTGCTTATAGTGTTTTTCAAGCATTGGAAAAAGAGCCTTTGGCACAATCTTCTTATACGATAAAAGGGCCTTATGAAGTTATTGCACGTGATGGAAATTATGGATATACCAAGCGAAATGCTGAACAGGATTTTGATGCTGTATATTTAAATTCAGTAATGTGGATGATTACACAGGATGAAAATTATGCGAAGAAATCATTGGAACTGATGTTGGCATATGCAGAGGTTTTGAAAGACATTGATGGAAATGATACCGCATTAATGGCTGGTCTTGAAGGAATCAAAATTGTCTATGCATTAGAAATGTTAAGCCATACGTATGATAAAATCAGTGAGACTGATATTCAGAAAGTAAACGATATGCTTCGTAATGTCTTTCTTCCGGTGTGGGAGGAGTTTTATAATACCGATCCTTACACGAATGGAAACTGGGGCTTGCATGTGACAAAATCTTATATGGCTGCTGCTATTTTGTGGGATGATGTAGATATGTATAAAAAATGTGTGAATTTTTATTTGTATGGGAATGATAATGGTACTATTTCACATTATATTGATGGGGATACTGGACAGTGCCAAGAGTCTGGACGTGATCAACAGCATACTGTACTAGGACTTGGGGCCGTATCTGCTATCTGTGAATTAGCTTGGAAACAAGGAAATGACCTTTATTCTGCATATGAGAACCGTGCCTTATTAGGTTATGAATATACGGTAAAATATAATTTAGGGTATGATGTGCCTTTTGAAACTTGGACGGATGTCACAGGCAAATATTGTAAATGGGACGTTATTTCCAAAGAGACCAAAGATAAAAATGGAGGAGTGGATACAGAGCGGGGTAATTGTTGGCAGCCTGTATTTTATATGGTATACAATCATTATGTACAACGTAAGAAATTAAGTATGCCCTACACAGAATCATTACTGGAAACGTATACGGAAGATAAGTATGACGGGGGACATCCAAGCTACGGTCCGTTGCTGTTTAATGATTTGAAATAATGTCTCAATATTTATATTTATAATTGGTGAAAGCAGCCGGCCATTTGTGTCGGCTGTTTTTGAAATCAAACCATAGTTCATGAAAAAGAAAAACAACAATATTAGGTCTCCTGCTCTGTCTGGCAAGTCTGACATGGGCACAGCAGAACGAGTGGGAGAACCCTACGCGATACGAGTGGAACAAAGAGAAGCCGCACGTAGACTTTGCGTTGTATGAGAATGCGGAGGACGCGCGTACGGAGGATCACAGCCGTTCGCCGTGGATTCATTCACTGAACGGTACCTGGAAGTTCCGTTATGCTTCTTCGATAGAAGAGAGTGTGAAAGATTTTTATCGTACCGACCTTTCGGAGGAAGGATGGCAGGAGATTGCCGTGCCGTCCAACTGGGAGCTGAAGGGTTTCGGCGAACCGATTATCCGCAACATCCAGTATGTCTTCTCACCTAATCCTCCTTTTATTGATGTGGAGAATCCGGTGGGTACCTACCGCACATGGTTCACGGTGCCCGCGGGATGGGACGAACGTGAGGTGATGCTGCACTTTGGTTCCATCAGCGGCTATGCCCGTGTGTTTGTCAACGGAAAGCAGGTGGGCATGACCAAGGCTTCCAAGTCGCCTGCGGAGTTCAACGTGACTTCTTTCCTGAAAGAAGGGAAGAACCTGCTGGCAGTGCAGGTGTACCGCTGGCACGACGGTAGTTACATGGAAGACCAGGACTTCTGGCGCTTGTCGGGTATTGAGCGCGATGTGTACCTTCAGGCGTATCCGAAGCTGACTATCTGGGACTTCTTCCTCAGAGCGGGACTGGACGATAATTATAAGCACGGAGTGTTCCGTGGAACGGTTGACCTGCGTGAGTTCAGTGGCAACCGGATGAAGCAGGGAATGGTGAAGCTGGAACTGCTGGACAAGAACGGCAAGAAGGTGTGGGCGCAGAGCAGACGCTTCGACCGGGAGAAACAGGAGGAAACGCTTTCATTCTCCGGAACGGTCAGTCGGGTAAACCAATGGAATGCCGAGCACCCTTATCTGTATGACTGTGTGCTGACACTGGCCGATGCGTCGGGAAAACCGCAGTCGGTCACAGCCTGCAAGGTGGGTTTCCGTCGAATTGAAATCAAGAACTCAAAGCTGTTAGTGAACGGGGTACCGGTGTATATCAAAGGCGTGAACCGTCACGAGCACAACGACAGCCTGGGGCATGTACAGAGCCTGGACATCATGATGACCGACTTGAAACTGATGACGCAGCTGAACATGAATGCGGTGCGTACGTGCCACTATCCTAACCATCCGCTGTTTTACAAGTTGTGCGATAAGTATGGATTTTATGTGGTGGATGAGGCAAACATCGAGACTCACGGAATGGGTTCCGTGCCTTACTTCAAGGATACGATTCCGCATCCGGCTTACCGTCCGGAATGGTATGCGGCACATGTGGACCGCATTACGCGCCTGGTAGAGAGAGACAAGAACCATGCGTGCGTCATCGGCTGGTCATTGGGTAATGAGTGTGGCAACGGAATGGTGTTCCACGATGAGTACAAGCGACTGAAAGCGTACGATCCCGACCGTTTCGTGCAGTTTGAACAAGCGTGGGAAGACTGGAATACGGACGTGGTATGCCCCATGTATCCCAGCTTTGGCTGGATGAAGGAGTACCGCAACTCCGGCAAGACGCGTCCCTACATCATGTGTGAGTATGCGCATGCGCAGGGTAACAGCAACGGAAATATCAAAGACCTGTGGGAGGTGATTTACGACAGCCCGAACATGCAGGGGGGATTTATCTGGGACTTCATGGACCAGGGATTCAAGACGCAGACAGAGGATGGCCGTATATACTGGACCTATAACGGAAAGATGGGCAGTCGCCGCTGGCTGGAGGATAAGAAAACGGAACTGAACACGGGTACGGACGGATTGATTTCGGCCAACGGAGTGCCTAAACCGCAGGCTTACGAGGTGAAGAAGGTGTATCAGTATATCCATTTCAAGGCAGAAGATTTGTCGGATGGAAAGATTTCGGTGCGCAACTTGTATGACTTTACCGACCTTTCTGCGTATGATTTCCGCTGGCAACTCGTCAAGAACGGGGTACCGGCCGACTCCGGACGTTTTGAGGTGCGCCTGAAACCGCATGCCTCCAAAGAGGTGAAGCTGTCGCTTCCGGAGATTCCTGCGGATGGAAATGAGCATTATCTGAACTTGTATGCCTATACGCGTGAGGCTACGGAATTGATTCCGGCAGGCTTTGAGGTGGCTCGTGAACAGTTGAAGATTGGAACGGGGGATTTCTTTGCCGTGCAGCCGAAAGCAGAGGGACAGCTGACTGCCGAAGTGAAGGGGAATGTGCTGTCGTTCCAGTCGGGCCGGGTATCGGGTAAGATTGATTTGAAGAAAGGAGTGCTTTTCCAGTATGCGCTGGATGGCAAGTCTCCGCTGTCGCAGTATCCGGAACCGGCGTTCTGGCGTGTGCCGACCGACAATGACTTCGGCAACAAGATGCCGCTGCTTTGCGGTGTATGGCGTACGGCGCATGTAAACCGTTCGGTACGCAAGGTGTCAGTGGGCGAGCAGGATGCCAATGGAATCCGGGTAACGGTAGACTGGATGCTGGAGGATGTGCTGGTGCCCTATACGATGGAATACCAGATTTGTCCCGACGGTTCGGTGGTCGTGACAGGAAGCATCGACCTGACGGGACGGAAGCTTCCGGAACTTCCTCGTTTCGGTATGCGAATGGAACTGAAGAAGGACTATGAACGGCTGGTGTACTACGGTCGCGGACCGGAAGAAAACTATACCGACCGTTGCAGCTCTACCTTCGTAGGGCGTTATGAAGATACGGTCAGCAATCAGTTCTATCCGTATATCCGTCCGCAGGAAACGGGTAACAAGACCGATGTGCGCTGGGTTTCACTGCTCGACTCTCAGGGATTCGGACTGAAGGTGACGGGCTTGCAGCCGCTGGCATTTACTGCCCTGCACTTTACGCCGGAAGACCTTGATCCGGGACTGACCCGCAAGCTGCAGCATACAGTGGACGTGATTCCGCAAAAGAATGTGTGTCTGCATGTCGACCTGAAACAGCGCGGACTGGGAGGCGATAACAGCTGGGGAATGTATCCGCACAATGAATACCGTCTGCTGGACAAGAAGTACAGCTATAGCTATAAACTTCAGTTGGTAGACGGAGAATAAAGGCAATACAAATACTGAGAATATAATATTAAGGTGAAGACCGGAAACAGAATCTATAAAAGGAGGCTGCTTTCCGGTCTTTTTTGTTTCTTACCTAAAAATGCATTCTTTTTTTAGGTAAATCATTTTCTTCATACGTAACTATTTACAAAAGCGTAAATTTGGATATGAAAATAAAGAACTTGATTTTCCTTGCCGGAATGGCGGGCTTATGTGCTTGCGTGAAAGGGACTCATACACAGAAGGCGTATGACTTGCTCCTTTGGACTCCATCATTTCCGCCTGGATGGACAAAGGATATTATCCGGGCGGGGCAGTCTGTGTGATGAAAGACGATTCCGTTCTTTTCCGGAAAGACTATGGCGGTTTTACGGACAGCACGCAGGTGTATGTGGCTTCGGCCGGCAAGTGGGTAGCAGCGGCAGTGGTGGCAGCCGTGGTCGATACGACGGCTTTGGACTGGGATGACCCGGTAGAGAAATGGCTGCCTGAGTTTCGGGGAGATGCAAAGGGGAACATTCCGTTGCGAAGGCTGCTTTCGCATACGTCGGGCATCCGGCCGTATCTTCCTGAACCCCGGGTTGACAATTACAATCACCTGGATTCGGCTGTGGCGGAGATTCTGCCGCTGGATACGGTCTTTACACCGGGCACACACTTTGAGTACGGTGGACTGGCCATGCAGGTGGCCGGACGAATGGCAGAAGTGGCAGCCGGAAAAGAGTTTGAAACCTTGTTCCAGCAGCTGATTGCGGCTCCGTTGGGCATGCGGCATTCACACTTTACCCCAGTCAACACCGACGGAGGACATGCACCGATGCTGGGTGGCGGACTTTGTACGACACTGGCCGACTACATGCGTTTCCTGAAAATGATTTCGCACGAGGGAGTATATGAGGGTAAACGTATCTTGAAGGCAGAAACGGTGCGTGAGATGCAAGCCGACCAGGTAGGAAGCGCACAGGTGATGCCCGGAGAATATGTGGAACGGGCGCTTGGAAAGCATCACACGGGAGTTTACGGGTTAGGAGAGTGGCGTGAATTGCTGGATGAACAGACCGGAGAGGCGTATCAGATTAGTTCTCCCGGATGGGCAGGAGCTTATCCCTGGATAAACAAACGCGAGGGAGTGTGCGGCTTTTTTATCGCCCATGTGCAGGGAGGCTCCAGCAAAGAAGATGGCTTTTCGTCATTTTACGGCAGTCCGGTCCTGTCGCGTACGGTATCAGAAATTGTAGGAACGAATAATAAATGAAAGAAAGATGAAAAGAGGAGTGTGTATATTATGGATGGTAATGGCCTGGCTGCAGACGGTTTGTGCCGGAGAGTGGCAGTGGGCGGTCACATTGAAAGGTTTTGTATCGGACGAAACGAAAAAGGAACCGGAAGCCTTCTTGTGGGTTCCGGCACATTGCGAGCGCTGTCGGCCGTGATGTGGAGCCAGCAGAACATGACGGAGGAAACATTGTTTGAGATGCCGTCTTTCCGTGACTCGCTGGCTGAGATGGGAGTGGGGCTGATTTGGATTGCTCCCGGAATAGACCAGCAGTGGGATGTGCGCAAAGGTACACAGAAAGTATTTGACCAGATGATGAACGACCTGGCGGAAGTGAGCGGTTACACGGAGTTGCGTGAAGTGCCCCTCATCCCTTTCGGACATTCGGCCATGGCCACTTTTCCGTGGAATTTTGCCGCTTGGAATCCGGAACGGACACTGGCGGTTGTGTCTTTCCATGGGGACGCGCCGCGCACCAATCTGTGCGGTTACGGACGTGAAAACCTGGAGTGGGGACGGACGCGGAACATTGACGGCATTCCCGGCCTGATGATTGAAGGCGAGTATGAATGGTGGGAAGCCCGGGTAAATCCGGCATTGGCTTTTCGGATGATGTATCCGGAGAGCTGTATCTCGTTCCTTTGTGATACGGGCAGGGGACATTTCGATGTGTCGGAGCAGACGGCCCGTTACATTTCCCGTTTTATCCGGAAAGCACTGGAGCAACGCTTGCCTGCCGATGGCGGGAAAACGCTGAAGAAAGTGGACCCGGCTGCAGGCTGGCTGGTACAGCGCTGGTCGCCCGACGAACGTACAAGGCGGGCTACTCCTGCACCGGTAGCGCGCTACAAGGGAGATGTGCACGATGCCTTCTGGTATTTTGACCGGGAGATGGCAGAGCTTACCGAGCAGCGCTATAAGGAACATAAACTGAAAAAGATGCAGTATTTAGGCATTTGCCAGCAGGGCAAGCGGGTGGATTATAATCCGAAACTGCATGCAGGGGTGTTGCTGAAGTTCTTGCCCGAAGAAGATGGGCTGACATTTCATCTGAATGCCTGCTTTACGGATTCGCTTCGTCAGGAAATGACGGACGAACATGCGGTGGGAAAGATTCGTCTGGAACGCATTTGTGGACCAGTGGAGCAGGTGGATGATACCACGTTTACGGTTCGTTTTTACCGGATGGGGATGTACAATCCGCGCCGCACGTCGGACATCTGGCTGCTGGCCAGTCATCCGGGCGACAAGCATTACAAGGGAGCCGTGCAGCAGGTGAATCTGCGTATTCCTTACCGGCTGACGGAAGGGAAACGCCAGCACATTCTTTTCCCGGGACTGGAAGACGTGAAGGCAGGAAGTGCACCGCTGCCTTTGAAGGCGGTTTCCGACTGTGGCTTGCCCGTATATTACTACGTGAAGGAAGGTCCGGCTCGCATCACGAAGAACGATATGCTGGAGTTTACTCCGATTCCGCCACGGAGCCGTTTCCCGATAAAGGTGACGGTGGTGGCCTGGCAGTATGGACTGAACGGAAAAGTGCAGACGGCAGAACCGGTGGAGCGCAGCTCTATATCTATAAATAAGACCTTTTATAAACCGATATATAAATAGCCCTGACAGACTTCCCGTGTGAGTGAAGCATGTCAGGGCTACTTGGTGTAAAGGTTTTCCGTCCTTCTTATTTTTTAAGCATCTGGAACAGCTTGTCCAGCTTCGGCGACATGATGATTTCCGTACGGCGGTTCTTGGCGCGACCTTCGGCTGTTTCGTTATCGGCCACCGGCATGTATTCTCCGCGTCCGCTGGGTTGTATCTGCAACGGGTTGACCTTGTATTTTTCAATCAGGATACGTGCTACGGAAGTAGCGCGGATGACGCTCAGGTCCCAGTTGTCCTTGAACTGTGCGGTATGAATCGGCTTGTTGTCCGTATGTCCTTCAATGCATACATCAATTTCGGTTTGCTTATTCAACACTTCAGCTAACTTTCCCAAAGCCTCTTCTCCACGTTTATCCAGTTTGGCACTTCCGGACTGAAACAACAGCTTGTCGGACATGGCCACATAGACCTTGCCGTTCTGCTCGCGTACGGTCAGCTCGTCACTGCTGAAGCCGAGCAAGGCATCTTTCACACTGTTGAGCAGGCTCTGTACCGTGGCATTCTGCTGGTCAATCATGCCTTGCAGTTCCTGAATGGTCTTTTCACGTTCATCCAGTTCTTTCAGCTTTTCGCCGAGCAGGGCGTTCAGTTTCTCCTGTTCATTCATGTTGCTTGACAATAGCTGCTGGTAATGGCGGATGGAGTTCCCCTGCCGGTTGGTATCTTGCTGGAGGCGGTCAATTTGTCCGCGCATTTTGTCCATTTCGTTGTGGCATTCGTTCAGTTGCCCTTGCAGCTTGTCTCCCCTTGACAATGCTTCTATCCGTCCGTTTTCTGCAAGGAGGAATTTTTTCTTGGTGACGCACGAAGTACTGCTCATTATCAGTGCTCCGCCCAGTATGATTAAACCTATTTTCTTCATAATCTGCAAACTTTTTTGCAAAGATACGGTAGTTTGCGTGAATCGTATGGGGATTAAGGTAATTTTTTGTTCTTTTTATACATGAAAAACGTTTACAGGGTATGTGAGCTTTTTCAGGAAATTAACCTGAGTTATTTCTAAAAATATGGTTAAATTTACCTCGACACGTACGTGACGAGGTCTTGACACGTTCGTGCTGATATCTCACACGTACGTGCGGAGAGGTTGATACGTTCGTGTCGAGGTATTTTTGTAAGTTCGTTTGCAGTTTGGGGATTAAGGGGTTGGGAAAGTGTGGAGGTATGTTTAGATGGTAAGGTCCTGGAGGCTACGAATATTTTAAATTTAACATTGGCTTTTCTTATGCTTAATCATTAAATTTGTAATTATTGCATGCTAATCAATCTTTTAGAGAATATGGATAGAGATAGCTTCATATTATAAGGTAAATTTAAGGTAACTGATGAATAAAAGAAAAGAAGAATAAAGAACATGGCAAAGCAGTTACAGATTTACTGAAACAGGAAGAAGAAAGCATGACAGAGTTGTTGAATCGGTTTAGGAAATTGGGTTATGGAATTGAATGATAAAATAGTAATTTATCGTACCGCTGATGGACAAACATCCATTGACGTTAAATTAGAAGACGAGACTGTATGGCTTTCAGCTAACCAGATGGCCAATCTATTTGATAGGGATGAAAAGACTATAAGAAAACATATCAATAATGTCTTTTCCGAAGGTGAACTGGAAAAAGAGAACAACACGCATTTTTTGCGTGTTGATGGAGTGAAACAACCTGTTGCCTTTTATTCTTTGGATGTCATCATTTCCGTGGGTTATCGTGTAAAAAGCCAACGAGGTATTCAGTTTCGTATATGGGCCAATAAGGTGCTGAAAGAATATCTGGTGAAAGGCTATGTCGTCAATAAGGTTTTGACCGAACAGCGTTATACTGAATTGAAGCAATTGGTAACGGTCTTGGGCCGTACAGTCAAGACACAGGAAGCACTGACTTCGGAAGATGCGCTCAATCTGGTGGAAGTGGTTTCCGATTACGCTTATGCTCTCGATACGTTAGACAGATACGATTATCAGCAGCTGGCGGTAGAGCAGACCACTAACGACGTAAAGTTTCATGCTACCTACGAGGGAGCCATGCAGGCCATAGAAGAACTGAAGGAAAAATTCGGTGGAAGCCAGTGGTTTGCCCATGAGAAGGATGATTCCTTTAAAAGTTCCATCGGGCAAATATACCAGACTTTTGGCGGGCAAGATCTTTACCCTTCTGTGGAGGAAAAAGCGGCTATGCTGCTTTATCTCGTCACGAAAAATCATTCGTTTAGTGATGGCAACAAACGTATTGCTGCCACCCTTTTTCTGTGGTTTATGGCCGGTAACGGTATTCTCTACAATCCGGATGGGAGTAAGCGCATTGCCGATAACACCCTTGTGGCTCTTACGCTGATGATAGCTGAGAGCCGTACCGAGGAAAAAGATATCATGGTGAAAGTAGTGGTAAACCTGATTAATAAGAATAACTACGAATGAGGGTAATTATAGGTGGCTGGGTGATTAATAATGAATAAAACAGAAAGCTGCCTGTATCCATCTTATTCAATTTTACCGTAACTTTGCCGCGCATTTTGAAGAAGGTAAAAAAGATGGATCACAGTGTGACTAAAAAACGTGCCCAAAGCAATGAGATAGATATGCTGAACGGGCCGTTGTTCAAGAAAATTTTGCTGTTTGCCCTTCCGCTGGCAGCCAGCAGTTTATTACAAGAGCTTTTTAATTCGGTGGACGTGGCAGTAGTGGGCCACTTCGTAGGAAGCAGGGCCCTGGCAGCGTGGGAAGTAATGCGCCGGTCATCGGGTTATTGATAAACCTGTTTATGGGTGTTTCCATGGGAGCCTGTGCCATTATCTCCAACCACATCGGGCAGCAGGACGACAGGAGCATACGCAATGCCATCAGTACAGTGCAGTTGGTGGCGCTTCTCAGCGGATTCTTTTTGCTGGTATTGGGGCAGGTAGCTGCCCGGCCGATTCTGACATGGATGGGTACTCCGCCGGATGTATTGGATGAGGCGGTGACTTACCTGCGTATTTATTTCCTGGGGATGCCTTTTATCATGGCATTTAATTTCGGTGCCGCCATTTTGCGAAGCATGGGCGATACACGGCGTCCGTTGTATATTCTGGTCATGGCCGGTGTGGTCAATACCTTGCTGAACCTGCTGTTCGTGATAGGCTTCGGCATGGGTGTGGCAGGAGTGGCTGTAGCTACGGGCATAGCCAATGCGGTCAGTGCTACCTTAATCATTCGTTTGCTGCGTAAGGAGAAAGAACCTTTCCGGTTGCATTTCGACAAGATGAGGATTCACGGGGTGGAGTTGAGCCGTATGCTGCGCATCGGAGTGCCGGCAGGAGTGCAGGGTATGATTTTCTCCATTTCGAATGTGGTGGTGCAGTCGTCTATCAACAGCTACGGAGCTGATGCGATTGCTGGTTCGTCGGCTGCGCTCAACTTTGAGTATTATTGCTATTTCATTATCAGGGATTCAACGGGGCTGCCATCAGCTTCATTGCCCAGAACTATGGGGCCGGAAGAATGGACCGGGTGCATCGGGTGTTCTGGATTTGCATGGGCTCAAGTCTGGCTTTCTGTGCAGCCTTCAACTGGCTTTTTGCCTGGCAGGATGATTTCTTCCTGGGCTTCTTTTCGGATGTGCCGATGGTGCATCATTTCGGGGCTATCCGCATGCACATTGTGCTGGCCTGTCAGTTTATTGCCAGCAGTTATGAGATTGCCGGTTCATCGTTGCGCGGCATGGGAAAATCGCTGACTCCGGCCGTGCTCACGGTGTTTGGAACCTGCCTGTTGCGTATTGTCTGGGTGTATGGGGTATCACCGGTGTGGAGAGGATACGATGTGCTGATGATGGTGTATCCGGTGTCGTGGGTGGTTACCGGATTGTTGGTGCTTACGGCTTACTGGTTGTTTATCCGGAAAAAGAGATTGGCTTTGAACTAAAAAGAAAGAGGTTGTCTCAAATTTTGAGACAACCTCTTTGCTATACTAAAGGATGAGTGTGTTTCTTATTCCCACTCGATGGTGGCTGGTGGTTTTGACGAGATATCATAGCAAACGCGGTTCACGCCTTTTACTTTGTTGATAATGTCGTTCGAAACCTTGGCCATGAATTCGTAGGGCAGGTGAGCCCAGTCGGCTGTCATGCGTCGGTACTTGTTACCGCACGCAGTGCTACGGCACGTTCGTAGGTACGTTCGTCGCCCATAACTCCTACGCTCTGTACCGGCAACAGGATTACGCCGGCCTGCCATACCTGATGGTACAAGGAGGTTTCGTTGCCGTTTTCATCTTTTACCTTCCAGTCGCGCAAGCCCTGGATAAAGATGTCGTCAGCATCCTGCAGGATACGTACTTTTTCACGAGTGATGTCGCCCAAGATACGTACAGCCAAGCCCGGACCCGGGAACGGATGACGGGTAATCAGGTGTTCTGGCATACCCAGTTCGCGACCTACACGGCGTACTTCATCTTTGAACAACAGACGCAAAGGTTCGCAAAGTTTCAGGTTCATCTTTTCCGGCAGACCACCTACGTTATGGTGACTCTTGATAACGGTACCGGTGATAGACAATGACTCGATGCAGTCAGGATAGATAGTACTGTGCCAGCCATTTCACATCCTGAATCTTATGTGCTTCTTCATCGAATACGTCGATAAATCCTTTACCGATAATCTTACGTTTGCGTTCGGGTTCGGTTACACCTGCCAGTTCTGAGAAGAACTTTTCGCTGGCGTCTACGCCAATCACGTTCAGACCAAGGCATTCATAGTCGTGCAATACGTTCTTGAATTCGTTCTTGCGAAGCATTCCGTGGTCTACGAAGATACAGGTCAGGTTCTTTCCGATGGCTTTGTTCAGCAATACGGCTGCTACTGATGAGTCAACGCCACCGCTCAGTCCTAACACTACCTTGTCGTCGCCAAGCTGTTGCTTCAGTTCGGCTACTGTGGTTTCAATGAAAGAAGCGGCACTCCAGTCCTGCTTTCCGCCACAGATGTCTACTACAAAGTTCTTCAGCAGCAAAGTTCCGTCTTCGCTGTGGAACACTTCCGGATGGAACTGTACGCCCCAGAGCTTTTCGTTCTTTGCCTGGTAAGCGGCGATGGCTACTTTGTCGGTAGAAGCGATGATTTCAAAGTTGTCGGGGATGGTAGTGATGGTGTCACCGTGGCTCATCCATACCTGAGAATGTTCGCGGATGCCTTTCAGCAGCGGGTTCTGGTGGTCGAAAGTAGCCAGGTGTGCACGTCCGTATTCGCGGGTGTTGGCCGGCTCTACCTTTCCTCCGTTGGTGTACGACATGAACTGTGCACCATAGCAGATACCCAGGATAGGATATTTTCCGCGGATGTTGGTTAAATCAACTTTGAAAGCCTTCTCATCATACACTGAGAAAGGACTTCCCGACAAGATTACGCCGATAACCGACGGGTCATCGTGTGGAAACTTGTTGTAAGGAACAATTTCGCAATACATGTTCAGCTCGCGCACACGGCGGCCGATAAGCTGCGTGGTTTGTGAACCGAAGTCAAGAATAATAATTTTTTCCTGCATATTGTGTGTGATGTAAAATGTAATCTATGCGTGCAAAGGTACGCATATTTTTCCTAAATCCGATGTGGCCTTTGATTTTATTTGAGGCCGAAACCTGTCATTTGGAGCTTTGAAAGCCTTATGGTATGCTTTTTTTAAGTTTTATATGTAAATAAGTAAGGAATAAATTTGTACTTTTGTCGCCGTATGAGCAGAATTTTGGCAATAGATTATGGCAGAAAACGCACCGGAATTGCAGTGACCGATCCGATGCAGATTATAGCGAACGGACTGACTACCGTGCCGACACATGAGCTGATGGATTTTTACTGAAGTATGTGGCGCAGGAAAAGGTGGAGCGCATCGTGGTGGGGCATCCCAAGCAGATGAACAATGAGGACTCCGAAAACATGAAGTATATCAAACCGTTTGTGGCGCAGCTGAAGAAGAAGTTGCCGGACATGCCGGTGGAACTGGTGGACGAACGGTTTACTTCTGTGCTGGCACATCAGGCGATGCTTGACGGCGGACTGAAGAAGAAGGCACGTCAGGACAAGGCGCTGGTGGACGAAATCAGTGCCACGATTATTCTGCAATCTTATTTGGAATCGAGAAGAATGTAACTTAATAAATTTTTGAATAATATGATTTTACCTATTTATGTATACGGGCAGCCTGTATTGCGTCAGGAGGCTCAAGATATTACGCCAGATTATCCGGGCTTGAAAGAGCTGATTATAAATATGTTTGAAACGATGGACCGTGCCGACGGGGTGGGACTGGCTGCTCCTCAGATCGGGCTTCCTATCCGTGTGGTAGTGGTGAACCTGGACGTGTTGTCGGATGATATGCCGGAGTTCAAGGATTTCAAGCGTACGTATATCAATCCGCATATTCTGGAAACAGGCGGTGAGATGGTTTCAATGGAAGAAGGCTGTCTGAGCTTGCCGGGTATCCACGAAAGTGTGAAGCGTCCGGACAAGATTCACGTGACTTACCTGGATGAAAACATGCAGCCGCACGATGAGTGGGTGGAAGGCTATCTGGCCCGTGTGATGCAGCATGAATTCGACCACCTGGATGGTACCATGTTTATCGATCATTTGTCGGCTTTGCGCAAACAGATGATTCGTGGCAAGCTGAACGGTATGGTGAATGGTAAAGCTCGTTGCTCTTATAAAGTGAAAACGGTGAAATGATCAAAAGAATCCTATACATATTATATATAGGTATGTTTTTCCCGGTGGTTGCCCTGTCGCAGATTAATACGGACAGGGTTATGACCATCGGGAAAAATGCACTTTATTTTGAGGATTATGTCCTCTCTATCCAGTATTTCAATCAGGTAATCGGGGCGAAACCGTATCTGGCTGAACCGTATTTTTACCGTGGACTGGCCAAGATGAACCTGGATGATTATCAGGGGGCGGAGGCCGACTGTTCGCAGGCGCTGGAACGCAATCCTTTTGTGGTGAATGCGTATCAGATTCGCGGTATCTCACGTATCCGCCAGCAGAATTATCAGGGGGCTATTCAGGATTACCGCAAGGCCTTGAAGATGGATCCGGAGAATATCAGTCTGTGGCATAACCTGGCTTTGTGCCGGATGCACGAGGAGGAATATGCGCAGGCACGTGCGGATTTGGATACGCTGATTCGTATCTCTCCGCGTTATACGGATGCGTACCTGATGCGTACGGAGGTGTCGCTGAAGCAGAAGGATACGCTGCAGGCTATGAACGATGCGGACAAGGCCATCGAGATGGACCGCTATAATCCGGATACATGGTCGTCGCGGGGTATGCTGTTCTTGCAACGCGGAAAATATAAGGATGCAGAAACGGACTTGACGGAGGCGATTCGTCTGTCGGTGCGTAATGCGGGCGTGTATATCAACCGTGCGCTGGCAAGATATCATCAGAATAACCTGAGAGGGGCGATGTCGGATTATGACCTGGCACTGGATGTAGACCGGAATAATTTTATCGGACACTATAACCGTGGTTTGCTGCGTGCACAGGTGGGGATGACAACCGCGCGATTGAGGATTTCGACTTTGTGCTCAAGATGGAGCCGGACAACCTGATGGCCCGTTTCAACCGGGGCTTGCTGCGCGACCGTACGGGTGATTATCCTGGGGCTATCGAGGACTATTCGGCGGTGCTGGAAGAATATCCCAACTTCTTGGCTGGATACCAGTATCGTGCGCAGGCCAGAAGAAAGGTGGGCGACCTGAAAGGGGCGGATGCCGACGAATTTAAGGTGCTGAAAGCGCAGATTGAAGCGCAGAACGGTACGAAGAAGCAGACGGCTTCGAACGACAAGACGCGTAAGAAATCGGATAAGAACGTGGAAAACTACCGCAAGATTGTGGTGGCCGACAATGATTCGGAAGACGACCGTTACAAGACGGATTACCGTGGAAGGGTGCAGGACAAGAATGTGACGATTTTGCCACAGCCGATGTTTGCCCTGAATTACTACGAGCGTCCGGAAGAGGTGAAGCGTCAGGTCAATTATTATAAGGGTATCGACGATTTGAATGCACGCAGGGTGCTTCCGCATCGCCTGCTGATTACGAACAACGAGGCTTCGTTGTCGGAAGAGCAGGTGAAGCAGCATTTCGCTTCTATTGATGAACAGACGGCTGCCATTGTGAAGGAGTCTGGTAATGTGCTGCATTATTATGCCCGGGCACTTGACTTCTATCTGGTGCAGGACTTTGACAATGCGTTGAAGGATTTGGATGAGGCTATCCGCTGTGACTCTACGTTCTTCCCGGCTTATTTCAGTCGTGCGCTGATTTATTACAAGCAGTTGGAATACCGTAAGCGCGACCGGAAGTTTGAAGTGGAAACGGTAGAGGAACAGAACCTGCAGGTGCGTTCGTATGACTATAATAAGGTGCGCGAAGATTTGGACCGTGTGATTGAACTGGCTCCTGACTTTGTGTATGCATATTATAACCGGGGTAATATCCTGGCGGTGATGAAAGACTATCGGGCTGCACTGGTAGATTACAACAAGGCCATTGAACTGGATCCCCGTTTTGCGGATGCCTATTACAATCGCGGATTGACGAATATCTTTCTTGGGAACAATCGCCAGGGTATTCAGGATTTGAGTAAGGCGGGTGAACTGGGAATATTCTCGGCCTACAATATTATCAAACGATTTACGACAATAGAGGAGAAATAATTGGATGCAATATTTTTCTTTAACTAAAAAGTTTATATTTTTGCGTCTCAATAATAGATTAATACAAAAAGACTATGGTTAAGATAACTTTTCCTGACGGCTCCGTTCGCGAGTATAACGAAGGAGTTACTGGTCTGCAGATTGCAGAAAGCATCAGTTCCCGTTTGGCACAGGATGTATTGGCTTGTGGGGTGAACGGTGAAACTGTGGATTTGAATCGTCCTATCAACGAAGATGCAACTTCGTTCTTTATAAATGGGAAGACGAACAAGGAAAGCATGCCTTCTGGCATACAAGTGCACACTTGCTGGCTGAGGCATTGCAGGAATTGTATCCGGGCATTCAGTTCGGTATCGGTCCGGCTATCGAAAACGGATTCTATTATGACGTAGATCCGGGTGAGGCTGTGATTAAGGAAGGTGACCTGCCTGCCATTGAAAAGAAAATGGCTGAACTGGCTGCCAAGAAGGAAGAGCTGGTTCGCCAGAGTATTTCAAAGGAAGATGCCTTGAAAATGTTCGGTGACAGAGGTGAGACTTACAAGTGTGAGCTGATTTCTGAATTGGAAGATGGTCACATCAGTACATATACTCAGGGTGCGTTTACCGACCTTTGCCGTGGTCCGCACTTGTTGTCTACTGCTCCTATTAAGGCTATCAAGCTGCTGTCAGTAGCTGGTGCTTACTGGAGAGGTCAGGAAGACCGCAAGCAGATGACACGTATCTATGGTATCACTTTCCCGAAAAAGAAGATGCTGGATGAATATCTGGTAATGCTGGAAGAAGCCAAGAAACGTGACCACCGTAAGATTGGTAAGGAAATGGATTTGTTCATGTTCTCGGATACAGTCGGTAAGGGACTTCCGATGTGGTTGCCGAAAGGCACTGCTTTGCGTATCCGTCTGCAGGACTTCCTCCGTCGTATCCAGGCACGTTATGACTATCAGGAAGTAATGTGTCCGCCTATCGGTAACAAACTGTTGTATGTGACTTCAGGTCACTACGCAAAATATGGTAAAGACGCATTCCAGCCTATCCATACTCCGGAAGAAGGCGAAGAATACTTCTTGAAACCGATGAACTGTCCGCATCACTGTATGATTTACAAGAACTCTCCGCGTTCTTATCGTGACCTGCCATTGCGTATCGCTGAATTCGGTACGGTATGTCGTTACGAACAGAGTGGTGAGTTGCACGGATTGACTCGTGTACGTAGCTTTACACAGGATGATGCGCACATCTTCTGCCGTCCTGACCAGGTGAAAGATGAGTTCCTCCGCGTGATGGACATCATCTCTATCGTGTTCACTTCTATGGGTCTGGAAAACTTTGAAGCACAGATTTCTTTGCGTGACAAGGAAAACCGTGAAAAATACATCGGTAGCGATGAAAACTGGGAAAAGGCAGAACAGGCTATCGTGGAAGCTTGTGAAGAAAAGGGTTTGAAGGCGAAAGTGGAATACGGTGAAGCTGCATTCTACGGTCCGAAACTGGACTTCATGGTGAAGGATGCTATCGGTCGTCGCTGGCAGCTGGGTACCATTCAGGTGGACTACAACTTGCCGGAACGCTTCCAGTTGGAATACATGGGCTCAGATAACCAGAAACATCGTCCGGTAATGATTCACCGTGCTCCGTTTGGTTCAATGGAACGTTTCGTGGCTGTGCTGATTGAACACACTGCTGGTAAGTTCCCGTTGTGGCTGACTCCGGATCAGGTGGCTATCCTGCCTATCTCTGAGAAATTCAATGACTATGCCGATAAGGTACGCATGGAATTGAAAAAGTATGACGTACGTGCATTGGTGGATGACCGTAACGAAAAGATTGGCCGTAAGATTCGCGACAACGAAATGAAACGCATCCCTTACATGCTGATTGTGGCGAAAAAGAAGCCGAAAATGGTGAAGTTGCCGTACGTAAGCAGGGTGAAGGAGACAAAGGAACCATGAAAATCGAAGAATTTGCAAAAAATATTGCAGAAGAAGTTCATAATATGATAAATAAATGGTAAATTTGCAGCCGTTTGCTGACAGAATCAAAATTCTGCGGCAAACGGACTTTAAAATAAATAATTTATAAATTCAAAAAACAAACAGGAAGACACTATTTTTAATGAAAAATGACACGTTAAAAGGGCAACACCGAATCAACGAACAGATTCGCGCCAAAGAAGTACGTATTGTGGGAGATGATATTGAATCGGCGGTATATCCGATTGCGCAGGCTTTGAAGCTTGCGGAAGAACACGAAGCCGACTTGGTCGAAATTTCACCTAACGCAGTTCCTCCAGTTTGTCGAATTATAGATTATTCTAAATTCCTCTATCAGCTGAAAAAACGCGCAAAGGAACAGAAAGCTAAACAGGTGAAGGTAAACGTGAAGGAAATCCGTTTTGGACCTCAGACTGACGAACACGATTACAACTTCAAACTGAAACATGCCATCGGTTTCTTGCAGGATGGAGATAAGGTAAAAGCATACGTGTTCTTTAAAGGACGTTCCATTTTGTTCAAGGAACAGGGAGAAGTGCTCTTGCTCCGTTTTGCTAACGACTTGGAAGACTACGCAAAGGTAGAGCAGATGCCGTTGCTCGAAGGAAAGAGAATGACTATATCATTGTCTCCGAAAAAGCCGGGAGCTCCGAAAAAGGCTGCAAAACTAGAACCTGCGAAGGTGGTTGAAACCAAAGAATAAAGAAAAGAAAGTGCGTAACGCGCCGGTATAGTGCGTTACCATGTGAATAATAATAATTAAAATTTTAACAAGATGCCAAAGATCAAGACTAACTCCGGTGCTAAAAAAAGATTCGCTCTTACCGGAACAGGTAAAATCAAAAGAAAGCACGCTTTTCACAGTCACATTTTGACTAAGAAGACTAAAAAGCAGAAAAGAAACCTTTGCCACATGGGCTTAGTTGACAATGCTAACTTAGCTCAGGTAAAAGAACTTCTTTGCATGAAGTAATCTTAACAAAAGCGTAAAAACGTATCATTTAAATTATTAACCGAATGCATTAGCCTCAAGTCCGATTGAGAATATATCGGCGCTATCATTCAAAAAAGAATTAAAACTATGCCAAGATCAGTAAATCACGTTGCTTCTAGAGCAAGAAGAAAGAAAATTTTAGGTTTAACCAGAGGTTATTTTGGTGCAAGAAAGAACGTTTGGACCGTTGCTAAGAATACTTGGGAAAAAGGTCTGACTTATGCATACCGTGACCGTAAGAACAAAAAACGTAACTTCCGCGCATTGTGGATCCAGCGTATCAACGCAGCTGCTCGTCTGGAAGGTATGTCTTACTCTAAGTTGATGGGTGCATTGCACAAAGCAGGTATTGAAATCAACCGTAAGGTGTTGGCTGACTTAGCTATGAACCACCCTGAAGCATTCAAGGCTGTGGTTGCTAAAGCTAAAGCTGCTTAATCTCACCGGAGACGGAGACAATGTATAAAGGATGCCCCTAAAATGGCATCCTTTTTTTGTGCATTATTTTTGTATATTCAAATATTTGTCGTATATTTGTCATAGAAAAATTGAAGCCGTACTTGCAGAATCGGGAAACTCATCAAATCTAAAGAAATACCGAGACAAGCTTCTACTTCCAATGGCGGGCCACGCCTTCGGGTAGCATTTATGCCGGTGGATTACAAAGGAGGGGAGCACTCAAAACCTGTCATTCGGAGTTTCGTCACGCCTCGGGTACGGCTTCTCCTTTTTCATAAAAGCGAAGAATCTTGGGTTTAGCGAGTCAAGGTTCTTCGTTTTTTTATGAGTTTACTTTTGGAACGTTGTTTACTTAGATAATATAAGAACTATGAGGAAGCACATTTTAATGTCGTTGTGTGCCGGCTCTCTTTTGTTGGGGGCTTGTGCTGGAAAAGGTGAGCAGAAAATGAGTGTGTCACAAGAACCGGATACTTTGTTGATGCTGGTGGGCAGTTATGCAAGTGCAGATCAAGAAGGGATAAAGACGTATCGCTTCAATCAGGAGACGGGAGAGGCTGTGCTGGCCAGTACGTTGTCTGGGATTGAGAATCCGTCGTTTTTAGTGCCGACGGAAGACGGTACGCATGTGTATGCCGTGGGAGAGACGGAAAAAGGGTTTACGGCTAATGCGCTGGCATTGGATACGTTGACTTCGGGGCTGGCGTTGCTGAACAGCCAGTCTACGGGTGGAGCTTCACCGTGTTATATTACGGTGAGTCCGGATGGCAAGTTTGTGTTGACCGCCAATTACATGGGAGCGAATATTACGGTTTTCCCTCGTCTGGCGGATGGAAAGTTAGGAGAGGGCATGTCATTTCCTTCCAGGGAAAAGGAGCCGATAAGGAACGGCAGGAGCAGCCTCATTTGCACTGTGTGTATTTCACTCCCGACGGAAGTTGCTTTTGGCAAACGATTTAGGTTTAGACCGTATTCACGCTTTTCCGGTAAAACAAACTTCAGGAACGAAAGGAACGGATTTATTGGATGAAGCGGCTGCTTTTGATATTGAGCTGGCTCCAGGTTCAGGTCCGCGTCATACGTGTTTTGACAAGCAGGGAAAACATGCGTATCTGTTGACGGAATTGTCTGGCGAGGTAGTGGTGTGGACGTACGATGGAAAGACCCTGACACAGCAGCAAGTCATCAAGGCAGACACGGTGGGTGCGAAAGGTAGTGCAGATATTCATCTGTCGCCCGATGGAAAATTCCTGTATGCTTCCAATCGTCTGCAGGCAGATGGCGTAGCTATTTTCAAGCTTTCTCCTTCCGATGGTACACTGACTAAGGTAGGTTATCAGTTGACTGGCATTCATCCGCGTAATTTCACGATTACGCCGAACGGAAAGTATCTGTTAGTAGCTTGTCGGGATACAAACGAGATTCAGGTATTTGCGCGTGATATGGAAACCGGTCTTTTGCAGGATATAGGCAAGACTATCCATACCGATAAACCGGTCTGTCTGCAATGGGTTATGAAATAAGTAATTGAACCATATACTTATACGGCGGGGAAAGATAGGCGGAAACGGCTTCCTTTCCCCGCTGTGCTTTGTACGCTGATTTGTCCCCCGTGCAGGCTGATAATCTGTTTACAGAGGGTAAGGCCGATACCGGAACCGTTATTCTTAGTGGTGAAGAAAGGCACGAAGATACGTTCCGTCACTTCCGGCAGCATACCTTCTCCGTTATCGCTGATTTCGAAAATGAGTTCCTGGGCATGAGTTTCTACCTGGATGCGAATGTCCGGATGGGAGCGATGGGCACATGCTTCACGGGCATTCTTCAGCAGGTTTATAAATAGCTGCTCCATCTGTGTGCGGTCAGCATACCAGGTGAGCTGGGAAGACGGGCATTTATACTGCACTTCCAGTTCCGGGTAAAGTCGTTGCAGGTCGGAAAGAAACTGTTCCAGTGGGATTTCCGTCTTCATCGGGGCCGAGATACGGGTCAGTTTCCGGTAATTTTCTACAAACTCCAGCAAGCCTTTTCCCCGGCGGTAGATGACCTGTAGCCCTTGCTGTATGTAGGTATGCGTACGTGCATCATCAGGATGCTCCTGGCTTCGTTCATTCAATGTATCTGCCAGAGAGATAATTGGGGTGATGGAATTCATGATTTCATGCGTCAGTACCCGTATCAGCTTTTGCCAGGCTTCCATTTCTTTGTACTCCAATGCGCCGTGGATGTTTTTCAAGCTAATCAGGCGGCAGGTTCGTCCTTGCAGCTGGATGTGAGTGACCGACAGGGAGAGGTCGAAAGTGGCGTTCCCTTTTTGCAGGTGAGCCACCTGCTGGTTTTCCTGAATGGCCGTGCTGATTTCTTCGGGCAGATGGGCGCAGTGTCCCAATAGTTCGCGGGCTGCCTTGTTCATCCATTCCATCCGGTTGCTTCGGTCGGTGACGAGGACGGCCGTATCTACCTTGTTCAGCAGCATTTCATAGTATTGGTGCTTTACCTCCTCATCTACTATACGGGTGCGCAGGTTCTTCAGAGCCTGTGAAAGGTCCTCTGCTAACTTCTGCATCTGCGGGTCGGCAAAAGGTGCGCAAACCCGCTGTCCCAGGTCATTCTGTTTCATGCATTCCACGAGCCGGTACATGGTTTCAGTCTGCCGGATTTGTATGCGGTATAGGCTGTAACAGATGCCAATGAGCAACAGTCCGCAGATGATGGTACAGAACCACAGTCCATGCAGCATGGCTAAAACACCTGCGGCAATCAGACCCGTCAGTCCCAAGATGTGCAGTATCAGGTAGTATCCATACGTTTTCATAAGCCCCATTTTTCCAGTTTCCGATAAAGTGCAAAACGTGTAATTCCTAATAGTTCGGCAGCCTTGCTCATGTTTCCTGCGCTCACTTTCAAGGCCCGTTCGATGGCATTCTTTTCCAGTTTCTCTAAGTTGAGTTCCTCCGTCAGTGCAGGCTGGTGCGCGGCGGCATTCCCTTGTGGAAATAAGAAATCATCCGGTTTCAGGAGGCCGTTTTCGCTCAGGATGACGGCACGCTCTACGGTGTGCTGCAACTCACGCACATTGCCCGGCCATTCGTATTTCAGCAGTTTGTTTTTGGCTTCACGCGTCAATCCCTTGATTTCCTTGCGGTATTTCCGGTTGTACTGATTCAGAAAATGTGTGGCTAACAGCAGAATATCTTCTCCACGTTCCCGTAAAGGAGGGATGTGAAGTTCCACGGTATTGATGCGGTACAATAAATCCTGACGGAATTTTCCTTCTGCCACCAACTGATGTAGGTTGGCATTGGTGGCACAAATCAGCCGGACATCGATGTGTATCGTATTGACTGCCCCCAGTCGGGTGATACACTGCTTTTCGATGGCCGTCAGCAACTTGGCCTGCATGGGCAGGGACAAGTTACCGATTTCATCCAGAAACAGCGTACCCCCTGAAGCCGTTTCCATTCTTCCCGGCTTGGCTTTTCGGGCATCCGTGAAAGCACCTTTTTCGTACCCGAAGAGCTCACTTTCGAACAACTGCTCCGGAATACTTCCCAAGTCGATGGGAATAAAGACCTGTCCCCGGCGGGGAGAGAAGAAGCGCAGCATGCGTGCGGCCAGATCTTTTCCGGTACCGTTTTCTCCCAGTATGAGCAAGTTGGCATCCGTATCGGAAAGCTTGTAGATGGTTTCTTTTACCTTCTGCATGGCGGGGGAGTTGCCAATCAGTTCCGGAATGCGGTCGTCTCCCTTCAGGGCCTGTACCTCATTCTGCAACCGTCCTACTTCCTGGCGTGATCGGCTGAGTTTGACGGCAGCGACAAGGTAGCAACAGCTTTTCCTTCTCCCATGGTTTGGAGATAAAATCAGTTGCCCCGGCTTTAATGGCTTGCACCGCCTTTCCCGTGTCTGCGTAGGCCGTCATGAATACCACTACCGCTTGCGGGTCGATACGGAGAATCTGTTTCAGGTAGTCAAATCCTTCTTGCCCACTGATGGCATCCCGCTGGAAATTCATGTCGAGCAGAATCACGTCGGGATGGAAGGTGGTCATGAAATGTTCAATCCGTGTAGGCTGTGTGGTTACTCGAATCTGCTCCATATAAGGCTCTAACAGCAGGTTCAAGGCGAAGAGCACGTCTTCGTTATCGTCAATGATGAGTATTTTTCCTTTTTCTTCCATACAATATCAAGGTGTCTTTCGCAAAGATAATGCTTTTTTGCATGTGCTGTATGTGCATTTTCGCACGCTTTTTGTGCGGATGCGCACACGAAGTGAATTTGCTCGATTTTTCTATCTTCTACATAATCAGTGCGTTATCCGAATGGCACAGTTTTTGGATATAAAAAAGCAGATAACTATGCGTATGAAGATGGGAAACAAGATACTGTGGCTTATGAGTTGCCTGCTTTTCTGCGGGCAAGTTGTGTGGGGAGAGAAGCTGACGCTGCAAGAGGCTATTCAGTTGGCGCAGGCCAGCTCTCCAGAGGCAGAAGCTGCCCGGCATACCTACCGGGCAGCTTACTGGAGTTACCGTTCATTTCGGGCAGACTACCTGCCTGAGGTAAGTTTGTCTGCATCGCCTTATCTGAACCGGCAGATTAATAAGGTAACCCAGCCCGACGGTACGGAACTGTTTCTCCGACAGAACCAGCTGGCTACCGACCTGACGCTTTCCGTCAGCCAGAACGTCTGGTTCACGGGAGGTAACTTGTTCATGCAGACGGCTGCCCAGCGTATGGATGAACTGGGCGAGAAAAGCACGGCTTATAACACCCAGCCTTTCACGGTAGGTTACCGTCAGTCGCTCTTTGGCTATAACTCCTTGAAATGGAACCGCCGCATTGAGCCCGTCCGTTTTCAGGAGGCTAAGAAAACATATAGTGAGACGCTGGAGCTGATTGCTTCGAAAACATGCGAGTTGTTTTTTGCACTGGCATCTGCCCAGTCCGACTTGGAGATTGCCCGAGCCAACTATGCTTCCGCTGATACCTTGTATCGCTATGCCCGCGGACGGTATCGCATCGGCAGCATTACGGAGAACGAGATGTTGCAGCTGGAAGTGAACAAACTGACCGAGGAAACCAACCTGATGAAAGCCCGTATCAGTGTGGAAGATGCCATGCTTACCTTCCGTTCTTTCCTAGGCATCCGGAGGAAGAAGAGATAGAGGTGGTTCCGCATGACAGTGTACCGGATTTTGAAGTGCCTTTGGACAAAGCGCTGGAACAGGCGCATTTTCACAGTCCGGAAATCGAGACCTACCGGCGGATGCAGTTGGAGAGTCGCAGCCAGTTGGCCTCCGCTCGTGCCAGTCGGGGACTAAAGGCAGATTTGTACCTCCAGTTTGGACTTTCGCAGACTGCTGCCCGTCTTCGGGATTCCTATCGTGACCCGCTCGACCAGCAATACGTGAGCCTGTCCGTAGTGATTCCGATACTGGACTGGGGGAGAGGCAAGGGAAAAGTGCGTGTGGCCAAATCGAACATCGAGCTGGTCAATACCCAGGTGGAACAGGGCATGAATGATTTTGAACTGAACGTGCGGCAGATGGTACGGCAGTTTAATCTTCAGGCACGGCAGGTGGAAGTAGCCTCCCGTACCGACGAAACAGCCCGCCGACGGTATGAAGTGGCACTCCGCCTTTACCTGATGGGCAAATCGTCGGTACTCGATTTGAATGCGGCCACTACGGAGAAAGATACCTCCCGGCGCAATTATATCGAGGCTCTGAAAACCTACTGGATGCTGTATTACGGACTCCGCAGCCTGACGCAATATGATTTTTACCGGAACTGTCCGCTGACTGAAACTTTACCTGAAATATAACACAAACCGATTATGGATATACAATTGAAAAAGAAACCCTGGTACGTTCGCTATCGCCTTTATCTGGCGGGCGGCGTACTCTTGCTGGCCGGACTGATTTATGTGATTATACTGGCTTCCGGCCCCCAGCGTTTACGCATTGATGCGGACTCTGTGCAATTGGCCGAGGTGAAGCAGGCCCCTTTCCGTGAATACGTGGACGTGGAAGGAGTGGTGCATCCCATTCTGACTTTGATGGTCAATGCCCGCGAGTCGGGTAATGTAGCCCGCATCGTAGCCGAGGAGGGAAGCCTTTTACAGCAGGGAGATACCATCTTGCTGCTGACCAATCCGGACCTGTTGCGCGAGATAGACGACCAGCGGGATGAATGGGAGAAGCAACGCATCTCTTATCAGGAGAAGGCCCTTGAGATGGAACAGAAAAGTCTGACCCTGAAACAACAGACACTGGAGGCTGCTTACGAGTTGAACAAGATACGGAAAAGCTTTGCCCTGGAGCAGGAAGAATACCGTATGGGCATCCGCAGCAAGGCGCAGCTGGAAGTGTCGGAAGATGAGTACCGCTATAAAACGGCTTCTACCCAGCTGAAGATGCAGAGCCTGCAGAGCGATTCGGCCATGACGGTCATTCGCAGAGAGCTGTTGCGAAACGACCGGGAACGGGAACAGAAGAAGCTGGAGCGTTCTTTGCAGCGTATGGAAGAGCTGGTGGTACGTGCACCGACCGATGGACAGCTCAGTTTTGTGAAGGTCACATTAGGCCAGCAGGTGGCAGCCGGAGAGAATCTGGCGGAAGTGAAAGTGATGTCGCAGTTCAAGGTACATGCTTCCCTGAGCGAATACTACGTAGACCGGGTGACGGTAGGCCTGCCGGCATCCGTAACTTATCAGGGAAAACGCTATGCCTTGAAAGTCAGCAAGGTGGTGCCGGAGGTGAAAGACCGCACCTTTGATGTGGACTTAGTCTTTACGGGAGAAATGCCTGAAAACGTCCGTCTGGGAAAAAGCTTCCGGGTACAGATTGAGTTAGGGCAACCGGAACAAGCCTTGGTAATTCCGCGCGGTAATTTCTATTCGCAGACCGGCGGACAGTGGATTTACAAACTCAATGCCGACAAGACCCGGGCGAGAAGGGTTCCGGTGGTAATCGGGCGTCAGAACCCCCTGCAATACGAAATAACCGAAGGTTTGCAGCCCGGCGATTGGGTGATTACCACAGGATATGATAACTTTGGCGACGCGGAAGAGCTGGTGTTTAAGTGAATGAACCAGATGCTTTCACCTGCTTCCAGTACTTCCCCGAAAGTACCGGAGTACTGCCTAAGAAGTACTGTAGTACTTTCAGGGAAGTACTGGAGTACTGCAAAGGAAGTACTGAGAACGCTTAAAGTGAAGAATTACAGAAAGTTGGGAAATTAATAGTGAATATTGGAAACAGTGACTCTCCGGAGTATCCTATAGTCGAATATAATTATTGATTTATGAAAGGGAAAATAAAACACATAACTATTGCTTTGGGAATCTGTCTTTTATTGGCAATGATTGTACTGGGGCTTAAAAACCGTAATACTATATATACCTGGTTTTTGGGCGATGTCCAGACGCTTTATATGCAGGCAGATAGTTTGTACAGACAGAAAAGATACGAGGAGGCTGCGACTCTGTACTCAAAACTGGCGAAAATAGACACAGCAAAACGTTGCCAGTTTATTTTGGGCGATATATATTATCAGGGTAAGACAGGGGTAAGGAATTACAAAAAGGCCATGAAGTTATTCCTGGAATCGGCAGATAACGGCAATGCAGATTCTCAGAACAATCTGGGCTATATGTATGCTTATGGCATAGGAACAGACATCGACTATTCTAAAGCTAAAAAATATCTCAGTCTGGCTGCTTTGCAAGGACACTCTCAAGCGCAAGTGGGATTGGGCAGTCTTTACAGGCATGGCTGGGGAGTCACCAAGAGCTATTCGGAAGCATTCAAGCTATATAAAAAGGCTGCGGCACATGATAATACTGATGCTATGAATAATTTAGGATATATGTACACATTCGGTTACGGAACTTCAACCAGTGCGGGCGATGCTATATACTGGTTTGAAAAATCTGCTTCAAGAGACAATGTCTCCGCCTTGTTTAATCTGGCTGTGTTTCATATAGAAGGACATGGATACCCCAAAGATTTATCGAAAGGAGCTGAACTTCTTTCAAGAGCGGCTGAACTGAATTCTCCCGCAGCGCAGTTCAATTTGGGATTGATGTACTATTTCGGAAAAGGTGTTGAGAAGGATTATGCCAAGGCAAAACATTTGTTCCAACAGGCGTCCGCCCAAGGACATAACCATGCGTTGGAATTTCTCATGAAGGTGGAGAATAAGGAGAAGGTTTCTGAAACCGATTCAATCTTTGATTGGAAATTGAAGGCGATATAATGTGGTATTAAAAATACCTGATTTTATAATTGTTGACACGAATGAGTGAAAAGATATGATTGTACATTACCTGAAAATAGCCTGGCGTAACTTGCTGAAATACCGTATGCAGAGTGTGGTCAGTATTTTAGGACTGGCCGTGGGCTTGGCATGTTTTGCCCTTTCTGCCTTCTGGATACATTATGAGATGACGTACGATACGTTTCATCGTGATGCAGACCGTTTGTATCTGGTTGGAGTGAATGACGATAGTTTCGGCGGGTCTTCCGCGAGCTTCACGCCTTATGCCTTGGGACGTTACCTAAAGGAACATTATTCGGAAATTGAAGATTACTGTTTGTTTGAGGCAGAAACTTTTTTTGTGCTGAAAGACAACCGGATGCTGGAGTTGCCCATGCTTCTGCCCGATACTACTGCTTTGCGTATGCTGGACATCCGTGCTTTGGAGGGGGATGAAAGTTTTCTTCGTGCCGGTACCACAGATAACCGTATTGCTATTACGGAGAAGGCCGCAAAACAGCTGTTTGGCACTACGGATGTGATTGGCCAGACCGTGACCAATGCCAACTGGAACAAGGAATATACCATTGGTGCTGTGGTGAGCGACTGGGGAGTGCACACCAATTTCCCGTACGCCTTCCTGGGTAACGGAAGCGGACGGACAGGCTGGGACGATTACACCTACCGGACACTTGTCAAAGTGAAGCCAGGTACGGATGTCTCCCGATTACTGGAGAAGATGAATGCCCACTTCCCCGAAGAACTGACCAAAAGCAGGTATCAGGAGAACACGGGACTGACACGTTTCTACCTGGAGCCGCTGACGGGTCTTCGTGCCCCGGAAGGTTTCATCCTTAAAAACAACCAGACGGTGCAGTTCCGTTATATCACCTGGTTTGCTGCTGTAGGTGGACTTATTATCGTTTGTGCTTTTATCAATTACCTGACAATCTACATCGACCGTTTCCGTACGCGCAGAAGAGAAATGGTGTTGCGGCAGGTTTGTGGGGCAGGACTGCGTTCGTTGGTTACTTTGCTTTGTACTGATTTTCTGCTGACAGTCCTGGCGGCCTTGGTCGTAGGGATGGTATTGGTAGAGTTGCTGATGCCGATTTTCCTCCGATATTCTCTGATTCAGGATGCCGACTTTTCGAACTACCGTTCAATCTTGTTCTACATTCTGTCGGTATCGGTAGTCATGATGGCTATCGTAGTGCTGTGGGTATGGCTGTTTCAAAAGCGGTCATTGCATGGAAATATGCATACGGGCAATGCGCTTTCGGGTATCGCTTGGCGGAAGGGAAGTGTCATTCTTCAGCTGACAGTCTGTATGGCTTTCATCTTCTGTACGGTGGCTATGCAGCTGCAACTGCACCATTTGCGGAATGTGGATACAGGCATGGACTATCGCGGACGGCAGCCGTCAGCATTTGGATGAATGTGGACATGAACGTATGGGCCGAGAAAATCAAGCCTTGCCGATGGTGACGGAAGTGATACGTCCGGCCTATTGGCCGCTGCTGGGCGAAGGGGCTTATTCGTCGTACCTGATAGATGGATATACAGGCATGGAAGGCCGGCTGGAGCAACCCCTGACCTTTGACGAAGTGCTGGCGGGTGAAGAGTTCTTCCGCTTTTACGACATGCAGCTGCTGTCTGGTGAATGGGTATCGGCCAAGTCGGAATACTGTCAGGTGAACATCATGGAGAGCACAGCCCGTCGTATGGGCTGGAATCCCGAAGAAGCTGTAGGCAAGCAACTGTTTTTCGTCAACCGCGAACAGGAGCCTATGACCGTTATCGGCGTAGTGAAAGACTGTGCCTACAAGTCGCCTACCGCTGAGCTTCCTAACACTGTATTTGTCAACACTGACCAGATGAAGTGGATGCACGCCCGTTGCTTCGTACTCTTCAAATACCGTCCGGGAACGTGGGACGAATGTCGCCGTCGCATTGAAGAGATGCAGCGTGCCGAACTGCCCGACCGCAAGCTCTTTCTCTATAGTGAAGAAGAGCGTTACAACGATTATCTGAAGTCGGAAGATGCCTTGTCGTCATTGCTTGGGTTCTCATCGCTGGTGTGTATCTTCATATCGATATTCGGTATCTACTCGCTGGTGACACTGGCATGCGAGCGGCGCCGTAAGGAGATAGCTATCCGCAAGGTAAACGGAGCCACGGTGAGGCATATCCTTACGCTGTTTTTCAGAGAATATGCTTTGCTGCTGGTCGTTTCTTCGCTGGTTGCCTTCCCAGCTGCCTGGTGGGTGATGAGACGTTGGATAGAGCATTATAACCGTCAGGTGGAAATCGGATTCCTTCCATTTCTGCTGATTTTTGTCGGCGTTGCCCTTTGCGTGGCGGCTTGTATCGGGCATCGCATTTGGAAAACGGCAAATGAGAATCCGGCAGAGGTGATAAAGAGTGAATGATATAAAAGAATGATATAGAAATAAGAAAAGAAAACAATATGAACACACTACGTTATGCATTACGTTTCCTGCTTCGTGCACGGACGTACACACTGATTAATCTGTTGGGGCTGGCATTCAGTCTGGCTTGCTGCATCATTTTGCTCCGATACATCCATCGGGAATTGACGGTCGATACCCATTGTGTAGACCGGGAAAAAGTGTATGCCGTGCAAGTGAGTGTGTCTGGAGGTGCATATTGGGGCTCTTATGCAGCTTATCGGAATGACAGTGTACTGATTGCTCCTGAACTGATAGAAACGAAATGTAGTTTTGTTCCGTTGGAGAATGATTTTCTGGTCAGTGAGGGACACCGTTACCGTTGCGATGCCCTTGCTACGGACAGTACGTTTTTTCAACTGTTCTCTTATCCGCTGATACAGGGAGAAAAGAACCTGACCGATCCTTCTTCAGTAGTACTGACCCAATCGTATGCACGGGAGGTTTTTGGTTCGGACAACCCTGTCGGAAAGACAATCACTTATTCCAACGGACAAGAATATGTGGTGAAAGGCGTGATTGGGCTTCCTACCAACAAAACCTGGCTGAATTTCGATTTGCTTCTGGCAAATACTTCTTCCAATATGTGGGAGAAGATGCCGCTGGATTTGTACCGTTTTGTACCCGGAGCAGATATGAATATGCTTAACCAGGTGGGGAAACATCCACGCCGTCTGAATCCACACTATCCGGAGGATACACGTGCGTACACCTTTCGTTTTGTACCTTTGAAAGAATGTTACTTTTCTAAGTTAGAAATAAGGGATAAAGCATCTATTTATGTATGGGGAAATTGGGGACAGTTGCAGATATTCATGGGTATCTGTGCGTTGCTGCTGGTTACCGGATTGCTGAACTTCATCAACCTTTACATGATTTTTATGCTTAAACGTACGCATGAATACGGCATACGCCGGGTGTTTGGAGCAGGAAGAGGAGCTGTCTTTGCACAGATTTTTGCCGAGAACTTTCTGCTTTCCGCTTTGGCGGTACTGCTTGCGTGGGTATGCATTGAACTGACCCGGGTGCCCGTGTCCCGCTTTTTCGGGTTTGATTTCTCTTATACAGCTTTCGATGGGTATTTGTCCTTGGCGTTACTTGTATTCCTTCCGCTGGTAGCCTCGCTTTATCCGTATTTCCGTTTCACGCGTATCTTGCCTTCTGTCGGCATCCGTCTGGTGAGTACGGCCGGGCAGTCGGTACGGGCGAGGATGGGACTGTTGCTGTTGCAGTATGTACTTACCTTGATATTGGTGGTACTGGCATTTTATTTTAATCGTCAGCTTGATACTTTGTTGAATACCGAACCGGGGTATCGTACGGAGAATATTTTAGTGGCGCATCTGGCGCACGAATCGAAAGATTTTTCTTCCTATCAGAATCCGGAAGACATACAGGCACGTGTGCAGCGAGTGAAACAACTGGGTGCCAAGATGAAGCTTGCCCTGATATAGAGTATTGGGTAGCAGATCAATCTGCGCTGACCTCCAGTGATTTTGGAATGAAGTTTATAGGAAACAACGGGCGTACGGCTTTTTTGTATATGTGGTATGCCAATCCTTCTTTCTTCCGGCTTTATGAGCTACGTTTTGTAGAGGGAACGCTTCCCTCAATGGAAGAGGAAGAAGATTGGGACAGGGAGTATTATGTGGTGAACCGTGCGGCACTGAAGGAGTTGGGGTATGATTCCTGTCAAGGAGCTACTTTGATGTATGAAGATGACAAGATGAGGCTCAAAATCCCGGAAGCGCATCCTATTGTGGCGGTTATCGACGATTATTATGACGGACATATCAGTGCGGGTGTGCATCCGATGGTATTTGTGGTGCGACGTGGCTCTTCCGGTGACCTGTATACGTTGTCATACCGTCCGGGACGTCTGGCTGCGGTGATGGATTACTTGAAAAAAGTGGAACGTGAAATATATGGTACAGAGGAATTTGAATATACATTGTTTTCCGACCAGGTGAAACAGATGTATGCGGCAGACCGTCGGATGGCAATGCTTTACACTGCGTTTGCCTTTATCGCCATTGTCGTATCCTGTCTGGGGCTGTTCGGCATTTCCCTGTTCGACATCCGCCAGCGTTACCGTGAGATTGCCATCCGCAAAGTGAACGGTGCCATGCTGAAAGACTTGTATGTGCTGTTGCTCCGCCGTTACGTGGGGATGCTGTTGCTGGCAGCCGTGGTGGCAGTGCCGCTGGCTTGGCTGGCCATCCACTATTATACCGCCGATTTGGTGGTGAAGGCTCCGGTGACGGTCGGTCTGTTCCTGGCAGCCTTCCTGATAGTAGCGGTCATTTCCGTGGCTACGTTGCTCTGGCAGGTGAACAAAGCCTCCCGCATCAACCCGAGTGAAGTAATGAAAAGTGAATAATAAAAAAACAAATTTATATGAATACATTACGCTATGCATTACGTTTCCTGCTCCGTGCACGGACGTACACACTGATTAATCTGTTGGGGCTGGCATTCAGTCTGGCCTGCTGTATCATTCTGCTCCGATACATCCATCGGGAACTGACGGTCGATACCCATTGTGTGGACCGGGAGAATGTGTATGTGTCTCGTTGTCAGATTGGTGAGAACGATGCATTGGTTTCTTCCACATTGAATGGAGATACGCTGGCTGTAGACCCGTCACTGGTCATGCAACGCTCACGGGTCACACTGCTGGATCATGACATGATACGTTACAAGGACAATCGTTTGCAGGTAAATATGATAGTGGCCGATACGACCTTTCTGAAACTGTTCCGTTATCAGCTGTTACAAGGAGAATATTCCCTTTCAAAGCCAGGGATGGCCTTGTTGAGTGAGCACCTGGCACATAAGTTGTTTGGTAAGCAGAATCCCATTGGAGAGACCTTTGTCCTGTCTACCGGGAAATCAGTGACGGTATCCGGAATCTTCGCTACTCCGGAAAACAAGTCTATCTTGCAGGTAGATGCCATTCTTTCTGAAATGCCGGGAGCACTTTGGGAAAGAATGCCCATGGAGTTTGTCCGTTTTGTGCCAGGAGCGGATATTCAGAAATTAAATGAGGCAGGCAAGATTTTGCGTCCTACGCAGGTGGGAGATGGCAGTATGTACACTTTCTCCCTCCTGTCACTGAAGGATGTATATTGGGAGTCACGCTTGTTGTACCGCACTTCTCCTACGATGTGTGTGTCGGGCAACCGGGCTCAGTTGTATGTCTTGTCGGCCATGTGCATCTTTATATTCTTCATTGGCCTGCTTAATTACATCAATTTGTATGCGGTGCTGTTGGGCAAGCGATTACGGATTTATCTGCTTCATCGGGTGTGGGGAGCAGGCTTCCGTCCTCTCTTCATGTTGGTGTACTGGGAGAATCTGGTGCTGTCGGTCTTGTCGTTGTTGCTGGCCTGGACGGTGGTGGAACTTGCCCAACCTTTTGTCAACCGTTTGTTTGACACGGTATTTACCGTAGGGACGTTTGATGTATGGGTGTCATTGTCTCTTTTGGTGTGGTTGCCGTTGCTCATATCATTATGCACGGTAGTTCGGTGCTGGAAATCCCCGTTGGGTATGTCGCTGGTTCGTTCGGGGAATGACAGGAAGTCAATACGCTTGCGTCAGGGATTTCTTTTCGTGCAATATACGGTAACCATTGTACTGGTTGTCCTTGCCTTGTTCTTCCATCGTCATCTCAACTTGCTGTTGAATACTCCACCGGGATTTCAGGTGGAAAATGTGATTCATGCCAGCTTAGTGTATGAGTCGACTGACTATGCCTCTTATACCGATGAATCGATACAGGCCCGGAAGCAGCGTGTTGCTCAGATTGATGAGGCGTTGAGTAAATGTCCAGACATTTCATGTTGGACAGCTGGTTTGTATTCCATTTTGGATTTCGACTATACGGCGGAGTTTCAGAATGCGAAGGGAGAAACCGTTTCATTGAATCAGAATTTTGCTACTCCCGAATTCTTTACCTTGTTCAATTTGAAGCTTGTGGAAGGGAAACTGCCTGTTGAAGAAGACGGGTTTGTGGTGAATCGGGCGGCTTTGCGTGCTTTGGGATACACCTCTTTAGAGGGAGCTACCGTGTTGGATCTCCGTATGAAAGAATTTGTTCCGGATTTGCCGGCCCGTCCCATTGTAGGAGTGATAGAGGATTATTATAGCGGACATATCTCCAAAGGGGTACGTCCCATGCTGTTTATGGTTTCTCCTACTATGCGGGGAGACGTGTATCAGATAGCATGTCAGCCGGGCAAACTTTCTCAGGTGATAGATTATCTGCGGAAGCTGGAAAGGGAAGTATATGGTACGGAAAACTTTCAGTATTCGTTGCTGAAGGACGATGTGCAGAAGTTGTATAAATCCGATCAGCAGGTAGCTACCATTTACTCGGCTTTTGCTTTATTGCCATTGTCATTTCCTGTCTGGGCCTGTTGGGTATTTCCTTGTTCGACATCCGCCAGCGTTATCGGGAGATTGCCATCCGCAAGGTGAACGGTGCCATGCTGAAAGACTTGTATGTGCTGTTGCTTCGCCGTTACGTGGGGATGCTGTTGCTGGCAGCCGTGGTGGCAGTGCCGCTGGCTTGGCTGGCCATTCATTATTATACCGCCGATTTGGTGGTGAAGGCTCCGGTGACGGTCGGTCTGTTCTTGGCAGCCTTCCTGATAGTGGCAGTGATTTCCGTGGCTACGTTGCTTTGGCAGGTAAACAAGGCTTCCCGCATCAACCCGAGTGAAGTAATGAAAAATGAATAAAGAAAAGCAAGAATGAATCTATGATGATTACGCATTATTTGAAAGTAGCCTTCCGCAATTTGTGGAAATACAAGACACAGCACCTGATTGCGTTGGCTGGAGTGGGAGTGGCCTTGCTGTGTTTCAGCATTTGTTTGTATTTAGTCCGTTATGCTTTTAGCATGAATCATTGTTTTGCAAACTATGAACGGATTGCCGAACTCAATATTCGTGACATGAAAGAAGAGAAGGTGTTGGATTGTACTCCTGCGACGTTGGCCGAGGAACTGCGTCTTCAAAAGCCGGATGGGATTGAGGCGTTGTGTGTGGTGGATTATTCACCGATAGAACGGCCTTTCAACGTGGAGATGCCCGACGGGAAGCAGTTACCTTATTCCTTCGCCGTGGCAGAGACGGATTCTTCCTTTTTCCAAGTATTGACTCCTAAGATTTTGTGCGGTTCGGCTGAAGTGAGCAAAATGATGCCAAATTCATTGGTCGTGAGCGAAAGTATGGCACGCCGGGTATATGGGGATATTCGACAGGCGGTAGGAAAACAGCTGGTACTGATGCGCCGGTTGTACACTTCGCCGGATTCTACTCCACGTACCGGTGGAGCGGTTTATACCATTCAGGCAGTGATTGAGGATATTCCAGAGAACAACAGTATTGCTTTTATGAAGCATCTGGATATGTTTTCCCTCAACGATTCGGAAGGAATCATCCAGAATGATGCCCGTTATGCCATTATCAGTTCCTTTACGTATGCGTTGCTGCGTGAGGGTTTTACTCCGGAGCAACTCAATGAGTGGTTTTATCGTAGTGAACAGACGCATCGGATGCATGATACAAGTTTTGCGGTGGAAGCTCATCTGATGGGAGATAGGGACTGGAATGGGGGACTACTTCGTACGATGGTATGGACTACAATGGTAGCCGGGGTATTGATTTTACTGGTGGCCTTGCTTAATTTCTTTCATCTGCTCGCGGGGTCTTTCCTTACTCGTATGCGTGAATTCAGTATCCGGCGAGTGGCGGGAGCGTCCGGAGGCAGTCTTTTCGTCCAACTGTTTACACAGTCTGCCTTGTTGGTTTTGCTGGCCGGCCTGTTGACCGGTGTCTGCATCGAGGTGATGGCTCCCTGGTTGAGACTGGAAATGGCCGGATTGTATTTGCAGTTTGACGCTTCTCTGTTGATGGTACAGAGCCTTGAGTATCTGGCTGGTTTGTTGGGAGTATGTGCTTGGGTGTGTGGAATAGTCGTGTGGAAGGTACGTCGCATGCAGGTGCATGCAGGGGTGACTGGCGGTGTGCACCGGGGAGGAAAGAGACGACTGCGGAATCTGTTGTTGGGAGTGCAGTTGTTCATCTGTTGGGTTTTTATCTCACTGGCAGCGGCACTTTATCTGCAATCGGATAAAACGGGACGTACCTTGTTCGGGACATTGAGCTTGGAGGAAAAAGAGCAGATTTTGAGCATTCCGATGGATTTTTCCTTTATGAACGCCGTGCAGAAGCAGGATCTGATACATCAGTTTAAAAACTTGTCGGGAGTCGAAGAGGTGCTTCCGGCCGACATCAATTATTTGGGAGGTGTTTCCGGTACGGGTATGTATACGGAGAAAGATAATAAAGGCAGTTATGTGGATGTAAATGTGATGCGTATAACTTCCGGTTTCTTTCGTTTCATGCACATTCCGATGCGGTCGGGACATACGCCGCGTGAATCGTCCGATTTGGTGATAGACGAGGCATTATCTCATCGTCTCGGAACGGACATCATGGGGAAACCGCTTTATAATTTTGACGGAGATGCCTACACGGTTAAAGGAGTGTGCCAGACATTTGTGTCCAGTGTGTATTATGATAGTGAAGGATTTATATTCCTCCTGAGCGGGTTCGATGATTATTGTGGGCATTGCTATATAAAATGTAAGGAAGGACAGGCGGAAACCGTCTTTCAGGAGGTCAGGAAGATACTGAAAAAGACGTTGCCGGAAAGTGTGGAAGTGAAGGTAAGCACGTTCATGGACGACATCCGTGAGTCACAGGCGCTTGAGTTCAAGCTCCGCGGAATTGTATTGTTCTTTTCGGTAGTGGTGCTGGTGATTTCGTTGTTGGGCGTGTATTCAGCCGTGACCATCGACACGGAATATCGGCGGAAGGAGATGGCTATCCGAAAGATCAACGGTGCCGGAATGCGTCAGATAGTCTGGCTGTTTGCCCGGCTTTATGTTACTTTACTGACGGTGACGGCTGTGTTGGGATTTGCGTTGGTTGAATTCTTGTTGAGGCAGTTTAGTACCTTGTATACGGTGTTCTTCCAGCATGGGGTGGCTTTCTATTTTTGCCTCTTCCTGAGTGCCTCCTTGTTCGTCGCCCTTACGGTAGCTTTCCGTATTTGGCAGGTATCCCGGGTGAATCCGGCAGAAGAAATCAAGCGGGAGTGATATAAATGTAGTATAATAACCTAAAATTGAAAATATCCATGAGAAAACAAGTATTAGCCTGTCTGCTCTTAGGTGCATTGGGGGCACAGGCACAGGAGAAATTTGTGGTGGAAGGTCAGTTGAAGAATATTCCCGACGGAACCGTGTTCTATTTGATGAAGCAAGAGGGTAACGTGGGGAGTATGGCAGCTACCGATACGCTGCAGAACGGGACATTCCGTTTTGAACTGACTACCGCCGGAAACGAGCTGGAAGGTTATGGCTTGATGGCACGTGATGATACGAAATTCCCACCCATGTTGCTTGAACTATGGGTAAATTCTGGCAGTCATCTGCTCATACAAGGAGAGAATCCTTATATTTACTCCTGGAAAGTAGAGAGCGATGTCAAGGAGCAGCAATTCCAGCAGCAACTGATACAGGCTTCCCATAAGGAATGGGAGGAATTTCAGCGGTTGACCATGCAAGAATTTGCACTGATGAGGTCGGCTGCGCAGGGAGGAAATAAAGAACAGGTCCGTGCGCAAGCAGACAGTCTGCAACAGCTGACAGAGAAGTTGAGTGATCAGATTGCCCAGCATAATATTGCGATTATGAAACAATCGCCGATTAATGCAGCCTGGATGGGTGAATTGCATCGGATGGGGATGTCGGTTAAGTTCCGTAAAGATTATCCGTATAAAAAGAAGTGCAGCAGTTGTACAATCTGCTGGATGACGCACAGAAAGAAACGTCCATTGGGAAGAGTGTGTATCTGGCCTTGAATCCGCCGACTGTAGTGAAAGTGGGCGAGGAAGCTGCCGATGCGGATATGTACGACTTGGAAGGAAAGGTTCACCGCCTGGCTGAGTTTCGCGGAAAATACATCTTGCTGGACTTCTGGAGTCGGGGATGCGGTCCTTGCATCATGTCGCAACCGGAACTGAAGGAAATCAGTGAAATGTACAAGGACAGCCTGGAGGTGATCAGCCTGAGCATTGAGAACCGGAAGGGATGGGAAGAGGCTTCTAAATCGCATGCCATGACCTGGAATAATTGGAACGATTTGGAAGAGAACAACGGACTGTATGCTCGTTATGGTGTCAGAGGAATTCCCCATTTTGTATTGATTTCTCCGGAAGGAAAGGTGGTTGACAGCTGGAGTGGATATGCAAAAGGTTGGCTGAAACTGAAAATTAAAGGCTCGATGGCTCCCAAACAGCCGATGCGTATCGAATGGAAAGACGGTCACAAACTGGTGCATCATCGCGGAAGAAAACAGAAAAAATGGAGGTGCTGACCATCTGTCAGGTGGAGTTGACCGACTCGGCTACGGTACTTCGCGTGCATGCACGGTATATTCCAAATTATTGGATTCGGTTGGACAAAGCGACTTTTTTGATGTCGGACAAGGGGGTGAACTATCCGCTTCTGCGCAGTGAAGGTTTCGCGATAGGCGAGCAGGTGTTTATGCCTGATAGCGGAGAAATGGATTTCACGCTCTATTTTGCTCCGCTGCCGAAAGATACCCGCTGGTTTGACTTTTCGGAAGGCGAGCACGTGGAAGGGGGATACTATATCGAAGGCATCCGTCTGACAGAATAAGAAATGAACTAAAAAACGATGTGTTATGATACTGAATGTAGTATTGAAAATGATTTTGCGAAGCTGGTGGCGTAACAAGGTGTTTTTCCTTGTTTCGGTAGCCAGTCTGGCATTGGGATTGGCTTGCACCAATTTGCTGATGACATACTTCGTGCACGAGCATGGGTTGGAAGGACGTAATCCGGACCGTGACCGCATGTTTTTTCTGCGGCAGGGATGACCCGATGACGGAGGGGAAACGAGTGGCCTTTGCCGGCGCAGAGATTCCTCCGCAGCTGAAGCAAAGCTATGCGAGGTAGAGGACTTTCTCCGGTTAGGAAAACTGGATTTGCTTTACTGCAAGGTGAACGAGCAGAAGGTGGAAGGTGATTTTAAGATGTTGTCGGCCGATACGACCCTGACGAACTTTTTTGATTACCGTACGGAAGAAGGTAGTTTGAGTCAGGTACTCTGTCAACCAGGGAAGGTCGCATTAAGTGAAGCTTGTGCCCGTCGTCTGTTCGGAGGGAAACAAGCGGTAGGGAAGCAGGTGGAGGCACATTTCCGCTTTGGAGAGGTCCGTACGTATGAAGTGGCGGCAGTACTTAAGAAGCGCGAACAATCGCTTCTGCAGTTTGACATGTTGATAGCACACGACCCTGATTTCTTCTGGGGTGGACTTACACTGCTGAAGCTGACTCCGGGTACGGATGCGGGTCACCTGGCCGATAAGCTGAATGAGGACAAGTACCTACACTGATGCCCGGTCAGACAAAATATTACCTGGATCCGCTGGACGCCATTTGTTTCACTACTCCTGATGATTCCTCTCAGCAGACACTTGATTTCGTCAGTCAGACACCCGCGCAGACTCTCTATATCAGTCTGCTGGCAGCCGTGCTGATACTGATTATTGCTTGCTGCAACTATACTAACATGAGTTTGAGCCGCTTGTTGCAACAGCTTCGTATGATTCATGTGGAGAAATTGATGGGGGCTACCTTGCGCAATATCCGTCTGCAACTTTTCGGGGATGCTTTCCTGACGGTGGTGTTGGCATTCGGCTTGTCCATTCTGCTGGTCAATGACTGTCTGTCACTGTTTAATGACCTGTTGGGTTCGCGGTTGACCATGACGTTCTTCTTCAGTAGTCAGATGTTGCCGTGGTTGCTGTTATTCATTCTGTTGATGTCGGTAATACCGGCGTGGTACATCAGCTGTCGCCTGTCACGCTTGTCGTTCACGGAGTACCGTACCCTTTACAGTGGTCGGCGCAAACAACGCTTTGTAGCGGTATTGGTAACAGTGCAGTTCGTGATTTCCATCGGATTGTTATTAGCTACGCTGACTGCACGCAACCAGATGGAACTGACCCGCCAGCGGGCTTCGCGTTATGAAGGCTGCATTGAGATAGGGGATGCCTTTGGTGCTCCGTTGGCTCCCTTCAAGGCGGAACTGGAGAAACGGGTGAAAGGAATTGAATCCATGACACTTTCTAAGGCTTCGGTGCTCAATGCCTGGATACGTCAGTTGAACGTGCAGCGTCCCAGTGGGAAGGAAGTACGTACCAATCTGCTGACATTGGAAGGCGACTCCACCTTGTTGCGCACCTTGCGCATTGAACAGTTGAGTGGAGAATCTCCTTCCCGTCTGTTGGAGCGTCAGGCATCTCCGGTACTGGTGAACGAGAGTTTTGTCCGCTTGTTAGTGCCTGCGGGTACGGAGGTCGTGGGGCATGCCTTGCGCGAGTTCGATACGGAAACGAAAGACAGTCTGGCTGTAATCGCAGGTGTGGTGCGCGACTTTTCCGTCAATTCGCTGGAAGAAGCGGTAACACCTCTTGTCATCACATTGTTGTCGGCAAGTGACTTGCAGAAAGGATTTTATTTGCAACTGCGTCTTCGTCCTGAAAACCGTGAAGAGACCTTGCGGCAGATAGAAGCCGTATGGAATGAAATGAACCCCAACCAACCTTTCGGTTATGCAGATATGCACCGGGATTTTATGGCACGTAACGGGAAAGTGCTTTCTTTGTCACATATTCTGACTTTCTATGCCGTGATTGGGTTGTTGCTGACAGGTTTCGGATTGTTTGGTATCGCCTGGTATGCCACCCGTCAGCGGATACGCGAAATTAGTATCCGCAAGGTGCATGGAGCAACACGGGGACAGATTATCTGGCTGCTTAACAAACCGTTCTGTATCTATGCTGTAGTGGCGTATGTAATGGCCATGCCTGTCGGCTGGTGGTTCATGCTGCATTGGCTGGAGCAGTTTGCGTACCGTGCCCCGCTTTCGGCCGGTATCTTTGTATGGCCGTTGTTGGTGGTGTGGGGCATCTCGGCGGTCATTGTCTGCCTGCAGGGTTGGATATTGAGTCGGGTAAATCCGGTAGAATGTATAAAACAAGAGTAATATCATTAAAATAAAATTTTGAAGTATGATTAAGACAGAAAATTTACAGAAAGTATTCCGCACAGATGAAGTGGAAACTTGGGCATTGAATAATGTAAGTATCGAAGTGAAGGAAGGAGAGTTCGTGGCTATCATGGGTCCTTCAGGTTGTGGAAAATCTACCTTGCTGAATATCTTGGGATTGCTGGACAATCCCACGGGAGGCAAGTATTTCTTGAACGGGACAGAAGTGGGTGGCTATACTGAATCGCAACGTACTTCCTTGCGTAAGGGAGTGATTGGTTTCGTATTCCAGAGCTTCAACCTGATTGACGAGTTGAACGTATTTGAGAACATCGAACTGCCCTTGCTGTATTTGGGTGTACCTTCGGCAGAACGTAAGCGGAAAGTGGAGGCTGCCATGGAGCGGATGGGGATTACACACCGTGCCAAGCACTTCCCGCAGCAGCTGTCGGGCGGACAACAGCAACGTGTGGCTATTGCCCGTGCTGTAGTATCAGGACCGAAGCTGATTCTGGCCGATGAGCCTACCGGTAACCTGGACTCCAAGAACGGACGGGAAGTGATGGAATTACTTACCGAGCTGCATAAGGAAGGCACCACCATTGTGATGGTGACTCACTCGCAGCATGATGCCGGTTTTGCCGACCGCGTCATTAATCTCTTCGACGGACAGGTAGTGACGGAAGTGAACCTTTAAAATAGGGTTTAGGCTTGTTTTTTTAACTGGCCGGGCGACACTCCGCAGTAGCGTTTGAAAAACTTGCTGAAAGAAGCTTGGTCAGAGAAACAGAGCTTTTCGGCCACGTCCTGCACGCTGTTGGCCGGATTGAGCAGACAGACTTTCGCTTCTTCTATCAGGCTTTCGCTGATGAGCTGGTTGCTGTCTTGCCATAGAGTTTCTTTAACTTGGCCGATAACGCATCGGGGGATACGTAGAGTTGGTCGGCATACCATTTTACGGTGTGATGATAACGGCAATTGGTATGCATCAGATATAGAAAACGAGGGAGGGTATCTTTCCAGCGGAAAGAGTGCTCGAACTCGTTTTCTTGTTTATACATGCGGAGGATAATATTCCACACTTCCAGGATGAGGGAACGAAGCGTGTTTTCCAGCATTTCAAGCAGGAAATGATTCTCTTTTTGCTGAAGGGTGTGGCGTAGCATGTCCACATGTGATTGTATCCGGAGAAGATCCTGTTTCTCCAATGGAATAAACGGCTCCAATACGTGTCTGTATACATAGGCTGCCACTTTGGAACGGATGCATTCGGCTGCCTGCAAAAAAATCTCCCTTCGGGTAATGAGCAGACATCCTTCGAAATCACGGTTTGTTTTCAGGTCGCTCCATTGGTGGGGTTCGATAAACTCGATGTAGGAAGGGGCAGGAATGACGGTCCGCTTGTCGTTGGTCGGGATGCTGATTTCGCCTTTTAATACGAGCAAAGACACCGTATGCTGTGTGTCGATACTTCCTTTCTGGAATTGATTTTCTCCCCGTACGGTGAAGATGCCCATTTGTTCATTGTACACCATATCTCGCTCCGTTCCGTCTGCTTGCAGCGTCGGAACCAGCCATTTTGTAAACGCATATTCTTTCATCTTGTATCTCGTTGTTGTATTTGCGCATCTAAAATACAGACATAAATCGTAGCCTGAAAACCTTTTTGTATGTTTTAGAAATCATAAACTGAATAAATGCTAAAGCACGGATTCAGACAAATGTTCTTAGGAATGGAACAAGTAAGTAGTCTTTCCCGCCTGACGTTCGACAGCAAGGAAGAGCTCTTCAAGGAGCGTGTGGTTTCGGATTTCGACCGTCAGACGGCACAGAATTCTTTGTTGGAGGCTGAGGCTAGTCTGGCACAAGCGAAGGCCAATGAAACCAATGCCCGCAACGACCTTTCCTATACGGTAGTCCGGAGTCCGGTGGATGGAGTGGCAGGTATGTCTTCCTATCGTGTGGGGGCATTGGTCAATTCTTCCATTACTACGCCTTTACTTACTGTCTCGGACGATGAGGAAGTCTATGTATATTTTTCCATGACCGAAAATCAGATGCTGTCACTGCTCCGTCAGTATGGTAGTGTGGACAAGTCACTGGCCGGTATGCCCAAAGTATCCTTGCAGTTGAGTGACGGAGTGAAATATGCACACGAAGGGGTGATAGATGCCATCAGCGGCACCATTGATACCGGAACAGGGGCTGTCAGCCTGCGTGCCGTGTTCCCGAATCCGGAAGGAATGTTGCGAAACGGAAGTACGGCTACGCTCGTATTGCCCTATACCAAGGAGAACGCGCTGGTTGTTCCACAGGAAGCTACTTTTGAGATTCAGGACAAGGTGTATGTGTATAAGGTGAATGAGAGTGGAAAGGCCGAGTCGGCACAGGTTACTGTTTTCCCGCTGAACAACGGGCAGGAATACATTGTAGAGAGTGGCTTGCAGGAAGGGGAAGTAATTGTGGCCGAGGGTGCCGGATTGATTCAGGAGAATACCCAGATTCTTTCGTTACATACTGAAAAATAGGAGGGGACGTTATGAAACTGAAGACTTTTATCGACAGGCCCATCCTGTCGTGTGCCATTTCTGTGCTCATCCTGATATTGGGAGTAATCGGTTTGAGCAATCTTCCCATGGAGCAGTATCCTGATATCGCACCTCCTACCATTATGGTGTCTACCACCTATACGGGTGCCAATGCGGAAACAGTACTGAAGAGTGTCATCGCTCCGTTGGAAGAAGCCATTAACGGTGTGGAAAACATGACGTATATGACCTCTACCGCCACCAATACGGGTTCAGCGTCTATTACCGTGTATTTTGCACAGGGAACGGACCCGGACATGGCGACTGTCAACACGAAGAACCGTGTGTCGGAGGCGGAAGGACTGTTGCCCGCAGAAGTGACCAAGGTGGGTGTGACCGTAGAAAAACGGCAGAACAGTATGGTCAAGATTATATCGTTGTACAGTCCCGACGATAGCTACGACCAGAATTTTATCAATAACTATTTTAAAATTAATGTAGAACCTCGTCTGTCCCGTATCTCGGGAGTGGGCAATGTGAATGTCATGGGTGGGGATTATGCCATGCGTATCTGGATGAATCCTCAGAAGATGGCCCAGTATCAGCTGGTACCTGCCGATGTGATTGCCTTGCTGGATGACCAGAACGTGGAGGCGGCGACAGGTACACTGGGCGAGGATTCTGAAAATACATTTCAGTACACGTTGAAGTACCGGGGTAGATATGAGACTGCGGAAGAATTCGGCAACATGGTGCTCAAGTCTCTCCCTACGGGCGAAGTGCTCCGCCTGAAGGATGTGGCCGATGTGGAATTAGGTTCGCAGAGCTATGCCTATAACAGTGAAATTGTGGGTCACCCCGGTGCGACGTGTATGATTTCGCAGACGGCCGGATCGAATGCCAACGAGATTGTGAAGGAAGTGGACAAGCTGATGGAGGAAATCTCAAAAGACTTGCCGAAGGGGCTTGTAATGGCCGACCTGATGAGTACGAAGGACTTCCTGGATGCTCGGTACAGAGGTGGTGAAAACCCTGATTGAGGCTATTATTTTGGTGGTGCTGGTGGTTTATTTCTTCTTGCAGAGCGTGCGTTCCACCATCATTCCTTCGGTTTCCATTATCGTGTCGCTGGTGGGTACGTTTGCCTTCTTGTATGTGGCCGGATTCAGTCTGAACCTGCTGACCCTTTTTGCACTGGTGCTGGTAATCGGTACGGTGGTGGATGATGCCATTGTGGTGGTGGAGGCCGTGCAGGCCAAGTTTGACGAAGGCTACCGTTCACCTTATAAAGCTACGGTGGCTGCCATGGATGGTATTTCTGCAGCCATTGTGACCACCTCACTGGTATTTATGGCCGTGTTTATCCCGACCTCGTTCATGGGAGGAACCAGTGGAGTGTTCTATACCCAGTTTGGTTTGACCATGGCGGTGGCAGTGGGCATTTCCGCAATCAATGCCTTGACCCTCAGTCCGGCTTTGTGTGCCTCATTATGACTCCTCACATGGATAAGTCGACCGGTGGTAAGTTGAGTTTTTCTTCCCGTTTTCACCATGCATTTGAGGCTTCTTTCAATAGGCTGGTGTTGAAGTATAAGAATGGGGTGTCGTTCTTCCTCCGTCGTAAATGGATGGCCTGGGTTTCTTTGGCGGCAGTCTGTGCCTTGCTGGTATTTTTTATGCGGACCACTAAGACCGGACTGGTGCCGGATGAGGATATGGGAACCATATTCGTGAATGTCACGACCCTCCGGGAAGCAGTTTGGCCCAGACGCGTAAGACGATGGAAATGATAGACGAGCGTATCCGTGAGATTCCTCAGATAAAGATTTATTCCAATGTGACAGGTTACAGCATGATGGGCGGACAGGCCGCCTCGGGAGGTATGCTGATTATCAAATTGAAACACTGGGATGAACGTCAGGAGCACAGGATCACATCAATGCCATCATTGCGGCGATTTACCAGCATACAGCCGACATTAAATCAGCCAAGCTCTTTGCCTTTGCGCAGCCTACCATCATGGGATACGGAATGGGTAGCGGTTTCGAAATGTACGTGCAAGACCGTGCCGGAGGCAGTGTGGAGAATTTGCAGAAATATACGCAGGACTTCATTGCAGCCTTGAACCGGCGTCCGGAAATTTCGATGGCTTACACTACTTTCGATACCAAGTTCCCGCAGTATATGGTCGAGGTAGATGCGGTGAAATGTCAACGGGCAGGGGTGACCACGTCTGATGTGCTGAGCGTACTTTCCGGTTATATCGGCGGTAATTACTCGTCCAACTTGAACCGTTTTTCCAAACTGTACCGTGTGATGATTCAGGGCCGGAAGGATTACCGTCTGGATAAAGAGTCGCTCAACAACATGTTTGTACGGACCGAAAGTGGGGAAATGGCGCCCGTGGGACAGTTCATTACACTGACCAAGGTGTATGGAGCCGAAACCTTGACACGTTTCAATATGTACACCTCTATACCAGTCAACGGTATGCCGGCCGACGGATATAGTTCGGGAGATGCCATTGCAGCCATTGAGGAAGTGGCTTCACAGACACTGCCTACCGGATATGGCTATGAGTTCAGCGGTATTACCCGAGAAGAATCAAGCAGTACGGGAAATACGGTGATTATTTTTATTATCTGTATCGTATTTATCTATTTGATTCTCTGTTCGCTCTATGAAAGTATCTTTATTCCGATGGTGGTCATCCTGGCAGTGCCTTTCGGCTTGATGGGAAGCTTCTTGTTTGCCAAATGTTTTGGGCTGGAGAACAACATCTATATGCAGACCGGTTTGATTATGCTGATTGGATTGCTTTCGAAAACCGCCATCTTGCTGACTGAATATGCTTCGGCTCGTCGTCGACAGGGAATGAGTATTGCTCAGGCTGCCGTAGCTGCTGCCGGAGTTCGTTTGCGTCCGATTCTGATGACCGCCCTGACGATGATTATCGGATTGTTCCCGCTGATTGTGGCTACCGGAGCAGGAGCCAACGGAAACCGTTCGTTGGGAGTCGGTACGGTAGGGGGTATGCTTGTCGGTACAGTGGCACTTCTGTTTGTAGTGCCGGTGCTGTTCACGGTGTTTCAGGCAATTGAAGAACGTGTGATGCCTCGCCGTCAGACCGATGCAGCGGAATAATCCCTTGTGGGGGAATTTTATATCAACTAAAGAAACATTCGATATGGAGAAAAATATAAGTCATATAGTAGTTGCCGCGTGCATGGCCAGTATGCTGACCGGATGTGGTATCTACACAAAATACCGGCAGCCGGAAACGAATACCGACGGATTGTTCGGCGCTCTTCCGGAGGAGGTGGATACTACCTCCTCACTGGCCGACCTGAAATGGGAGGAACTGTTTACGGATGCATCCTTGCGAAAACTGATTACACGTGCGCTGGAGGCGAATACGGATTTGAATGTGGCCCGTTTGAAAGTGGAAGAGGCACGGGCTTCGCTGTCAGCTGCCAAGCAGGCTTACCTGCCTTCTGCTCAGTTGGACCTGGAAGGCGCTTTGAGCAGTTTTGACGGCAGCAAACCCACCAAGACTTATTCGTTGGGAGCTTCTGCCAGTTGGGAACTGGATTTCTTTGGAAAGCTGACCAACGCCAAACGGAGAGATCGTGCGGCATTGGAGCAGAGTGAGGCGTATCGTCAGGTGGTGCAGACACAGCTTATTGCCACGGTGGCCGAGAGTTATTACACGTTGCTGATGCTCGACGAGCAGGTAGCCGTAACTACGGAAACGGTAGAAAGCTGGAAGGAGTATATACGTAGTTTGAAGGCCCTGATGCGGGCCGGACAGGCCGACCGTGCGACCGTGAACCAGGCAGAAGCTTCCCGATTGGATGCCGAAGCCTCTTTGCTGGATTTGAAGCAGCAGGTGACGGAAACGGAAAACACGCTGTGTGCCCTGCTTTTCTGGACTCCGCAGCCTGTTGCGCGCGGCACACTCGGTGAAGTGGATTTTCCGGAAAGTTTGTCGGTGGGAGTGCCCCTGAATTTGTTGGCCAACCGTCCGGATGTGTGGCAGGCTGAGGCCGTGCTTAAACAGGCTTTTTATGCCACCAATCAGGCACGCTCCAGTTTTTATCCGAGCGTGACATTGAGCGGTTCGGCCGGATGGACAAACAGTGGGGGAGCCTTGTGACCAATCCGGGTGTCTGGCTGCTTCAGGCGGTAGGCTCTCTGGTGCAACCTCTTTTTCAGCGGGGGCAGCTTATGGCAAATCTGAAAATCAGTAAGGCACAGCAGGAAGAAGCTCTGCTACAGTTCCAGCAGACCTTGTTGGATGCCGGTGCGGAGGTGAACAATGCCCTGAGCCAGTGGCAGACGGCCCGTCAGAAAACGGTGCTCGACCGCGAGCAGGTGGCTCATCTGAAAGATGCGTTGCGTGACACGGAACTGCTGATGGAACACGGTACGACGAACTACCTGGAAGTGCTGACTGCCCGTCAGTCATTACTGGTAGCGCGGCTGTCGCTCGTGGCCGACCGGAATGCGGAGATAAAAAGTGTCATTACCCTTTATCATGCGTTGGGAGGGGGAAACAATTAACATATAGGTTGATATGAAGAAGATGATGATGGTTGCTGCATGCGTGGGAGGACTCGCATGCATGCTGGCATGCAATAAAGAAGAGGTGGGTGCATATACTCCGCTTCCCAAGATTCACTTAGGAGAGACGTTCAAATATAAATGTGAGCCGGAGAATTACATCCGGCTCGAATATGATACCCTTGGTGAGGCCGCTGTCTTGAACTTTTATAAAGATGAAATCACCTCATTGGATTATCTGGAGTACGATGAAAACTCGTGTACTTTCTCCTTTCATAAAGGAGAGACGGGGCTTTATCGTATCAGCTGGGAGTATACGTCGGAAAATACCTTGCGGATACTTTACGGGCAGAATGGTATGTGGTACCGGATGAATGCAAGCGGTACCCATGAATATCTGTTAGAAGCCAATGACGGGATGGCAATAAAGGTCATAGCTTACCGCACGAACTTTGATTCTTTGCATTGCACGATAAATCGTTTTTGTATTGAAGAATACAACGAGGAATAGGAGTGAACCGAAGTTCCGGCCTGCTTTCACCTTCCTGAAGGCAGTGCCGGAATATCGGCCTCTATTCGGTTTTCCACGTTGTCGGGGAGCTTGGAGAAGAAATCCATCCCCGTTACTTTTTCCACGGAGTCAACCGATACCATGTATTTATCCAGTGCCTGATGATGTGCCTTGTTGTCGAACAGAAAGCCCATGGCGATGGGACTTTTCCGGTTGTAAATCAGCACCACCTTGAAGAAACGGTCGGGCACGGCCACCTGATGCTCTCCGATGCGCTTGGGTTGTTTCTTGTCATAGATAGGTCCGCAGGTAATGTGTACCGTGCCATATTTCCGGGCCCAGCTGCGGCATAATTCTTCCAAATCTCCCCAGTCGTCCCGGTTCAGTTTCTGATTCTGCGGACAGATGTTGCTCATGTAGAACGATTCTTCCATGGCCTTTTTGCTCCATTTCATGTCGGCCGCCGGAGCCATGTGTCCCCGGTCGTATCCGGAGTGCGTATAATCGGCATGCTCCACACGGGGTTCGGGCAAATCCGGGTCGGGTGCGAAGCGGTTCTTTCGCTCTTCACTTCCTTTGGTTTCCTGCCGTGTCAGTTCCCAGGCTACCCAGTTGGGGGTTTTGTAGAAATTATTGTATGAAACGGTATATCCCGTTCGCTGCAACTTGATTTCTTCCCGTTTGGTCAGCATGACGGGAATTTCCAGTTTGCTGCTGATGCGGTTGGCCGAGGGTTGTGACTCCGCCTCGTCCTGCGGCTTTTCTGGCAGGCGTTGTGCACTTCCTTCTGTGCCTTCTCCAATGTGTGCGAAAGCTCCTTTGTCAGTTCCTTGGCTTCCGGCAGATTCTGCTGGTTCTGATAGAAATAGGCACCGCCACCCAAAATCAGCAACAGGAGTATGAAGCTTTTCAGGTAGCCGGTGGATGAACTTCTCTTTTTCTTTCCCATAATGTACGTGTATTAAACCAGTTTGAAACGCATCCGGAAGATACCGTCGTTAAAGTCGTGACTGATGATCTTGAAGGTGCCGATTTCTGATGTATTCTCTACATGCTGCCCGATGCACAAGCACTCGTCGTAGTCGCCTACGTGTACCACACGAACCATCTCGGAAGCTCCTTCAGGCAGCCGTTTCATGTCAAAGCGTCCGGTAGCTTCTTCCTGTGTGATAAATTCCGTAGTGACAGGAAGATGGTGTGCGATTACTTCGTTGACAGTCGCCTCAATGCGTGCAATATCGTCTTCCGAAGGTGCTTGCGAAAGCGCAAAATCGAGTTTGCTTTTCTTCCGCTCGATATGGGCAGATACAGCCCGTCCGCATCCGAAAAGGTTGACCATGGTGCGGTTGATGATGTGTTCGCAGGTGTGCATAGGAGGATACTCCTGCTTGTTGTGTGCATTAAGTTGGATTTCTTGTTCCATAAATTACATTGATGAATTGTTTTTTTCTTTTTGCTTTTTTTCTATCAGCATGCTCATGAAGGCCGAGCTGATGATACCTGTAGGAATGGCAATCATGGCGATGCCAATCAGGCTGATGATGCTGCTCAATAGCCGTCCCAACGGAGTAATCGGGTAAATGTCGCCGTAACCCACGGTAGTGAAGGCTACGATTGCCCACCAGAATCCGTCGCCGATATTTTCGAAGGCTTCCGGTTGTGCGTAGCGTTCGATGTAGTACATCAGAATGCCAGAGAAACCTAACATGATGCCACAGGCAGTATAGGCCGTAACAAGTTCTTCTCTGACGGTTCGGAGTACGGTGCCAATCATCTGGAAGGAACGTGAATAGCGTATCAGCTTGAAGATAATCAGTACGTAGGCCAGCACTACGAGATGTACGTGCGGGGTTTCCTTGTACACATAAATCACCATGAACGGGATAATTGCCACGAAGTCGATAAGTCCATAAAAGGAGAACAGGTAGCGCAGACGTGCTTTCCAGGCATGGTTGCAACTGGCATACTGCACGGGAGCAGCCACGATGCGTAATCCATATTCGATGGTGAATATAAAGGAGGCCAGGTAGTTGAATGCATACAGGATATTATGGTAGGGAGCTGATTCCTCGAAAGAGCTGTATATGATAGAGCAAATGGAACCGATGATAAAGAACAGCACAAAATATTGAAACCATTTTTTCATCAGCTGGCGATGGATCATCCGGTACTGCTTTTCGTGGCGAATTAGGTGCGGGAGCTTCTCGCGCAGCGGGTCTATCAAGTTGTGAGGTTCTATGTTCATGGTCGTGATTTTAATGAATGATTTTTCGTGTATCAGGCAAATATACTCTTTTCTTTTGCAATAAAGGAGAAAGTGGAAGAAAAAGAAATTAGAGGTACGGAAGGGAGAGCTTAAATTCCCCTGAAAATGAGCCCTAAAAACTGTTATTTTTCATGCCTGAAAAAACGTAAGTGCGCTCCATCCAAAACGCACTTGCGTTTGAACTAAAACGTCCTTGCGTTTGAAGTGAAACGCACTTGTGTTTTAAATCAAATGTACTTGCGTTTTTTTGAAAGCTGAATATGTGCCGGGAAATCTCTTCATTTCCGTTAGAACAATTCCTTTTTCCTTACGTTTCCTTACGCGCGCATACGTACGCGCCCGCACGAATTATATAATGTAGGGTATTTCACATCCGTTTTCGTATTGCAATAAAAATTATGCTTTATAGCATAAAGTAAATCAGCAAGTTAGCTAAAAAACTGAAAAATTTCTGCAAAAAAGTATGGTGTAAAAGTTGCATGAAAGGAAAAAGTCTGTACCTTTGCAACCGCTTTCGAGAGGGAGAGCCGCTGAAGATGACAGACTGGAAGAGCTGAGGCTACGGGAGATAGTGCTGACTGCTGCACCGAGTATCTTACCTTGCGGATGTGCAAGGGAGCGAGAAAGGATAAGCCGCACGCCTTCTGAGAACCTTCTGGAAATTTTTTTCAAAAAACTTTCGAAAAAAATTTGGAGGTTACGAAAAAAACGCCTTACCTTTGCAAACGCTTTCCCGCTGAAACGGGAGCACGAAAGAAAAGATAGTTCTTTGAAAG
>ENA-OQHA01000064-OQHA01000064.1-human-gut-metagenome-genome-assembly--contig:-NODE-64-length-53783-cov-7.711868_pt1 | contig 53783 bp, 69 predicted proteins | sample MGYA00242558_ERZ504707 | MGnify/ENA primary metagenome ERZ504707 (study PRJEB26092, sample SAMD00036197) | human gut metagenome | host: Homo sapiens | study: EMG produced TPA metagenomics assembly of... | reverse complement strand
ATATATATATTTCCTTCCTTTTCCATTCTGCATATGTATGAGACTCACTATTTCTTAATAAATACGAACGTGCTATATACTCCATATAATTATAATCGCCTACATATGTTTCCGGTTCTACGTCTAATTTCTTATGCTCTGGATTTAGACCTAATACACCAATAACATGTGCAAGACCAAGATTCTTTTGTACAACGTTGTCGTATTCACCTTCATTAACAAGAAACAATATCTTCTTTAATAACGGTTCAATTCTTACCACATTAGAAAGACATAATTTAATATCACTAACAGATGTATCTTCATCAAATATCTTTCCCAAAGAAACATACATTCTCTCTTCAATACCTGCCAAATCCTTTTCTCCTGTCTTTAATGTTATAACAGAAAGTAAAATATCTATAAGTTGTCTTAAATTTTTACTTCTATAACTTGCATTTATCTCATTTTCAATTTCTTCTGCAATAGCTTTTTTATCCATGATCTGACTTCCTTTCAAAATCTGTAATTTTTAAAGCATAATTCCATATCAAAATGTATGCATACCATCTTGTATCCATTTCCATTATACTCTATATCAATTTTTCTTGCATCCATTTATTCTACACAGTATTTTATAAATAAGAAAATCCTTTTGCTATTTTACTTTTTATCCATTAATACTTATTTTTCTTTTACGTTTTATCCAAAAATGTCCTAATACAATACTAATAACTTCTCCTATGAAATCAGTTATTTTGAAATTCAACACAATACCTCCAATCAAACCTCCAGCAATACACTTCAAAACAAAAGCACCGACTCTTCCTCTGAACTCGAAATTCTTTGATACGAACCAAAGACACATTCTGCGAATACAAAACGAACATCCAACTAAAATCCAATATAAAAACCAATCAAAACCTTCTGCTCTATTACATACCGGATAACAAGTCAGCACCCACAAACCAAATATCAGTACCGGAACGATAATCTTAAACAATACCCTTTTCATGCCAGCCTCCCCCATACATATCATGCTGCACTTCCTGCTGATAATAATGATTTATTGTTGATGGCGCATTATACAGTGCCGTAACCATGTATGCCTTAATGTTTGAAATTTTTGTTGTCGTGTCTTTCATACACCCCATCACATACTCCAGATGACTGCTCCTCAGCTTTAAGAATTTTGACTTTACAAGCTCATAGGGATACTCCTCCCCCGCAATCCGTATCGTAGTCCGCTTTACACATACAACCTCACAGATCAATTCAAATAATTCATCATACAGTTCCCTGTCATTTATTTCATCATATTTCATGTGATGATCGTACTCAATATTTTCTTTGATAATCTCTATGTATGCATCTGCTCCATCCATCCTATCATCGGTCTGATTTCCTTCACCGGATGGATAGATTGGATTGGTATAACTCATATCAGTATAATTTATATCAGTCTTATTATAGTTAGTATAAATAGGGGCTAAATCCTGAACCTCTGCAAGTTCAGTTTCTGAACCTCTTGAAGTCTGCTTTTTATACTTCTGGTGGTTCAGATTCTGTACCTCCTGAAGTTCAATTTCTGAACTTCTTGGAGTATCAATATTAGACTTCTTGAAGTTCAAATTTTGAACTTCTGTGGATTTTCCAGTATTCTCAAGCTCTTTTTCTCCTGTTCCGCTGACATTGTGGCAAAGTTTTTCACATAGATAATATCCGGTTTGCCAAGACCTCTGCGCTTTTTTTCAATCAACCCAATCCCTTTTTCGGAATCCAGCTCTTTCATAATCTTGACACAGGTTGCTTTCGCACATCCCAAATCTTCCATAATCGCATCCACCGTATAGATGATATACGCCCTGTTTTCCTCGTCTAGCCATCCATTTTTCATAGACAGTGACATCCGATCGAGCATCAAGCCATACAGGAGCTTGGCATCGCTGCTAAGCCCCTTGAACCGCTCATCCTTAATCAGCAACCGGGGGACACGATAAAAAGAGAACTGGTCTGCTTCAATTCCATAGTAGTAATCAAATTTTGTATTCTCATTCACTTTTTCATGCCTCCTTTGCTGCTTATTTCTCACTGTTTGAACTATTCCACTCATCCAATAGCTGATAGATAACATTTTCAATCTGCTCATTGGAATAATCTTCTGGAAAATATCTGCTGATCTTGTCTGCCTTGATGGTTACTTTTCGCTCTATCGGTTTCGGTTCTGTCAGGATCAGCCTTACCATCGGTAATGTCAGTTCATCACTTTTTCCATACTCCTTCAGCCTTGCTGCCTGTACTGTTGAAATGATCACCACTGTTTCTTCAAGAACAACTTGCACCCACTCCTGTTGCTGTTCTGTCAGAAATGACAGCTCTACACCCTGCACGATTCCAATTTTCTTTTTATCGACCATATCTAAAAGTGCATCCGATAAGTGGGCAAGGTAAATATATCTTTGTACTGTTTTTGCACTCTCTCCTGCAGTTTCCCCAACCTCATCCAGACTGTTGCCTTTTCCTTTTTTACCCTGATGTTTTACAGCTTCATATTTCATAAAATAAGCTTTTGCCTTTTCACTCGGAAGAATATCTTCCCTCTGAATATTGCTGTCCACCATGATAATTGTAGCTTCATCATCCGTATAATCACGATGAACATCGGCATTGTAGTAAGTCCGACAAGCTCACAGGCATGTCTCCTGCGATGTCCGGCAATAATCTCATAGCCGCCATCTTTCATTGGTCTGGCAATGCCTGGCATCAATACTCCATGCTCCCTGATGCTTTCCATCGTTTCCTGCATCTTTTCATCATCCAGTACCTTAAACGGGTGTCCTTTGAACTCATACAGTTCTGACAATGCGATTTCCTGTACCTGCTCTGTTCCTGTCTGTGGCTGCTCCGTTCCAAATAAATCATCAAAGCTGTTTAACTTTACCTTTGCAGCACTTCCTGTCTTACTCATTGCCGAGCACCTCCTCCGTCAGTGCTGGTAGGCACTTGCTACCTTGCCATTCAGATCGTGCTTATAAATGCTTACACCTTCCGCAGAAATTTCCGCAGCTCTTACTGACATTGGAATACTGTTTTCAAATATCCGCACTCTGCTTCCATAATTTTCAATCAGCAGATTGCTGATGTCTCTGGCATAATTGGTACGATTATCAACCATTGTAAGCAAAATTCCCTCAATCTCCAGTTTCGGATTGATCTGTCTCTTTACTTTTCCAATAGTTTTAATCAGCTGTTCCAGACCTTTTACCGGCAGATACGCTGCTTGTACTGGAATCAAGATACTGTCCGCACTGGTAAAAGCATTTATCGTAATCATGCCGAGTGATGGCATACAGTCAATCAGAATGTAATCATAGCGGTCTTTCTGCTGTTCTATGTAGGTACGAAGCACCGTCTCCCTGCTCATAACATTCACAAGTGAGGTTTCCAAACCGGAAAGCTCGATATTTCCCGGCATGAAATCCACCCCCTCCTCATGTCTTAAAATGCCGTACTCCGGTTTTATTTCCTCATCATTGATAATGGATGCCATAATGGTTGCAAGTGTAATTTCCAGTCTGTCCGGCTCCCGAATACCAAGACTTGCCGTAAGACTGCCCTGTGCGTCCGCATCTATCAGCAAAACATTCTTCCCCTGTTTTGCCAGTCCTATCCCTAAATTACTTGTTGTGGTGGTCTTTCCAACTCCACCCTTCTGATTTGCGATTGCTATTACTTTACACATGATAAATTCTCCTATTCTCTACTATTTTGCTTTTATCTGCTGCTCTTTACATTGCTTTTCTGCACTTCCGCATAAGCTCTGTAATATTTGTTTGTCCCTTTATTGCTATAAAGCTCTGATATCTCCAGAACTTCTACTTTTGGATGACGCTGTAAGATTTTCTGAAACAACACAATGTCATTCTTCGTTCCCATCAATCTGACTTTTAACATTAGTCTGCTTCTCCAAATAAGGTATACAGTTCCCGGTTATAAGTCGCATACTCCGGATAGCGGATCTGTATCGCCTGCCAAAAGAAAGGTGCATAGGCACAGCAGAACAAATCCTCCACTGTATACTGCCTGCACTAGTTTACCTGTTCCTCTGTTTTTGTGTAATCATCTACACTCGGTATGCCATTGCAATACAGGTTAAATGCCATTCGCACCACCTTCATACTGCCACTGGTCTGCCAGCCTTCATGCAGACACTCAGTTTTTACACATCCCGTCTTAAAATCATAGATGCTATCAACATTTCTTCTCGTATCATCGCTGATACCAAGGCAATAGCAAAGTGCCTTGTGGTACACATCCTGATAGCGTACCTCTTTTAATTTTTCATAGTAGAATTTTTCATGTGCTTCGCTGATAAAATTGATTGTCTGTTCCTTTTTGTTTTCTGCTCCTAACGCTGTGTTGTTCATAGTGAACCTCCTTTTAAATTGAATTGAAAAAGGCACTCCTAATGGAATGCCCTAATATAAAAAATAGGGACACTCTTTCAAGTATCCCTACGTTCTATCAACATATCTGATAGTTCTCTATTTACTTTCATATTCAGAATTCTTTGTGTTCCCACAACCGAGGTCTAACGCTACAACAACAGTCACCTTCCTCACAAGCTCTTTTCCCTTGTGATTTTCAGCAATCCTGTTGAAGCTGAAAAACTCTACAAAGTGCGTAAATTCAAGGATTTCTACATATCCTTTCTGTGTAGTCCTACCACAGTCTCCACATGATAAGTATTCGGAAACATATCCACGCAGCATATCTTCTCCACTCTATACCCTCTGTCCATAAATATCTGCAAATCCCTTGCCAGACTTGTCGGTTTGCATGAAATATAAACCATATTCTCAACGCCATACTCTATGATTTTCCCGATAGCCTTCGGATGGATACCGTCTCGTGGTGGATCAAGAATTATATAATCCGGTTTTTCCTCTATCTCATCAAGCACCTTGAGGACATCACCTGCGATAAATTTACAGTTATCAAGACCATTAAGAGCTGCATTTTCCTTTGCTGCGCAAACTGCCTCCTCAACTATTTCGACACCTACTACTTCCTTACACACCGATGCCATAAGCTGCGCGATGGTGCCGGTTCCGCTGTAGAGGTCGTAGACTGTTTTACCGTTTAGCGAATCCTTGTCATCTCCCAGGATAAACTCTCTCGCTGTCTCATATAGTACCTCCGCTCCGAGTGAGTTGGTCTGGAAAAATGAGAATGGTGTGATTTTGAATTTCAGACCTAAGAGCTCCTCGTAGAAATATGAATCTCCGTAGAGCACATCTGTGCCCTCGTTTTTGACCACATCTGCCACGCTGTCATTTTGGGTGTGTAAAACGCCCTTGAATCTGCCGTCATAGTGCCTGGTCAAAAGTGCATATCTAAAGCCTGCGAGCAGTTCCTCCTCGTTGAAGCCCTCTGTCTGTGTGGTGGTGACAAGGTCGACTATGATTTCACCGGTTTTTGTTGCCTTTCTGACAAGCAGATGCCGCAGATAGCCCTTGTGTGTTGCTCTGTGGAAATATGGGATATTGTTTTTTGAAAAATAATCAAGTGTTGCCTTTAATATTGTCCTGAAATCCTCATCCACAATCTGACAGTCTGATACTGTCACAAGGTCATAAAAGCTTCCTCTTTTGTGCATGCCAAGCGCAAGAGGGCCATCCTTGTACTCATCACCGAAGGAAAATTCCATCTTGTTTCTGTATTCACTCTTTTTCGGACTTCCATGTATCCCTATAAACTCATATCCTGACTCTTTTTCAGTGCCGATAGCATCCGAAATGAGCTTTTTCACCTGGGTAAGCTTCATATCAAGCTGCTTTTCGTAAGGCACTGTCTGATATGTACAGCCCCCGCACATTCCAAAGTGAGGACATGGCTCTTCTGTCTCCAGAGGCGATTTCTCAATTACCTCCATGAGTCTGCCCTCTGCTCTTTGATGCTTTACTTTATTTACAACAAATTCCACCTTCTGTCCCGGAATTGTATTTTTCACAATTACTCTGTCGCCATCATCTGTAACGGCTATTCCCTTGTTTGGGAAGTCTACTCTTTCTACGGTTCCTGTTCCTCTAAATCCTTTTTTCATGTAATTCTTATCTCTCTTTATACTTTATTATTCCTTTGTATGCCTGACTGCAAATGCCTTGCTTCACACATAAAGAAAAATGAGGACTACATATGTAGCCCCCATTATCTAAAAACGATTATTTCTCTTCTTTAGTCTTTGGTGCCTCTTTTTCCTCTTCAGCATCATCATCGTCTTCATCCTCGAAGAAATCATCATCGAATTCATCATCATACTCATCATCGAAATCATCTAAATAATCCGGTGTGAAAAACCTGTAGATACCATATGCCGCTGCTGCAACAGCAACTAATACACCAATGATGGCAAATATGATAACAGCCTTGGAAGGCTTCTTGTCTTCCTCTTCTTTTTTGAGAAGGTCATTAAGCTTTGCCATGCTGAGCTTCTCTGCAAGCTTGTTGTCCTTTAATAATTCTTCAACTTTACTCATAATTCAATCCGCTCCTTTTCCAAAAGTAATTGTCAAATGCTATTTGTTAAATCCATTATAGCATATTATATCCAATTTTCCTATAAAAATTACAATAATTTTAGTCAATTTTTTTCAATTTGGCAAATGAAGCAAACATCTTTTTGGTACCGGCCTTGTCAAAGTCCACAGTGACCTCATAATCCCTGCCGCCTTCTACAATTGCCATGACCTCTCCCGCGCCAAACTTGATGTGTGATACTCTGTCTCCTACCTTATATGAAAGGCCGCCGGTGGTATTGGCACTGGCAAATGACTTCTGATTGCTCACAGGCGTGTAGACAGGTGTCCTTGTACGCTGTGTATTAAAGGTGGTCGCATACTCTGTGCCGTATGTAGGTGTCTTTTTGAAGGCCTCCTTAGCCTTTCTGTAGGTGCTCTGTGAATTTCTTTCAATGTCATCATCACGGCGCTTTGGCTCATAGACCTCACCTGACATAAGCTCACGCGGAATCTCCTTCACAAATCGCGATACCTTGTTGAACTGTGTCTCTCCACGCACCATACGCATGCGTGCAGATGTGATGGTCAGATGCTCCTTGGCTCTCGTGATGCCAACATAAGCAAGACGCCTTTCCTCCTCTATCTCGCTTGTCGCATCATCACTCGTGATTGACATATAGCTTGGGAAAAGACCATCCTCCATGCCCGCCAGATACACATTCGGAAACTCAAGTCCCTTAGCACTGTGCAGAGTCATAAGAACCACATAGTCGCTGTTTTCGTCAAGACCGTCTATATCGGCTACAAGCGCTACCTCCTCCAAAAAGCCACTGAGAGTAGGATTCTCCTCCCCCTGCTCGTAATCAACAGCCTTGTTTATAAGCTCATCAATATTCTCAATACGCTGCTCTGCTTCATCCGTGCCCTCTGCCTTCAGCTCATCGACATAGCCGGTCTCATCGATTATTGCCTGTATGAGCTGCGAAACCGAATCCATCTCGCTCTCGCACGAAGTGACTGTATAAACATCACAAAAGGCTTTATCTTGCCTGCTGACCTCGCCATGCCCGGCACCTCATCGACATAGCGCAGTGCCGTATAGAAATCTATTCCCTTCTCAATGGCATAGTCTGTCACCTTATTGATGCTTGTAGCTCCGATGCCGCGCTTTGGCACATTTATTATTCGCTTTACCGCAAGGTCATCATGGCCATTGTCAATAGTCTTTAAATATGCAAGGATATCCTTTATCTCTTTTCTGGCATAGAAATTCACGCCGCCGACAATCTTGTATGGTATGTTGGCTGCAATAAATTTCTCCTCGAAGAGACGCGACTGTGCGTTGGTTCGGTAAAGCACAGCACAGTCCTTATAGCGCGCCTCACCCTTTCTCACGAGTCTCGCTATCGAACGCGCCACATAATCCGCTTCCTCGAAGCCACTCTCAAGCTGTTCAAAGGTAATCCTGTCTCCGGCTCCGTTGTCAGTCCAAAGGCGCTTGTCCTTTCTACCCACGTTGTTGGAAATGACGCTGTTGGCGGCATCTAGGATATTCTGGGTAGACCTGTAATTCTGCTCAAGCTTTATGACCTTTGCATCTTCAAAATGCTTCTCAAAGTTTAAGATATTGTAGATATTGGCACCTCTGAACTTGTAAATGGACTGATCATCATCACCAACCACACACAGATTCTTATACTTCATGCAAGAAGCCTGATAAGCTCAAACTGCACGGTGTTTGTGTCCTGATACTCATCCACCATGATATATCTGAAGCGCTCCTGATAGTAATCCAGCACCTCTTTATCCAGCTTAAAAAGCTCTACTGTCTTCACAAGCAAATCATCAAAATCGAGTGCGTTATTCTGCTTTAGGGCATTCTGATACTCCTTGTATACAAGTGCCTGCTTGCGCTTCACGAAGTCACCTGTGAAGCGGTTTTCAAACTCTATCGGATCAATCATCTCATCCTTTGCAGATGAAATGACATTTAAAAACATCTTTTCCTTATACATCTTGGTATCTATCTCAAGACGCTTGCAGATGTCCTTCATCAGAGCCTTCTGGTCGTCAGCATCATATATGGTAAAATTCGTGTCATATCCCAGCCTGTCAATATACCTGCGCAGTATACGCACACATGTCGAATGGAATGTAGAAACCCATATGCTTTCCGAACCATAGCCCACCATATCATCAATTCTCTCACGCATCTCTCCCGCAGCCTTGTTTGTAAAGGTGATTGCCATGATATTGTAAGGATTGACGCCACACTCATCTATCAGGTAGGCAGTCCTGTATGTAAGAACCCTGGTCTTGCCACTGCCTGCCCCCGCTAAAATAAGAAGCGGTCCCTCTGTGGTCAAAACGGCCTCCCTTTGCTGTTCATTCAACATATCTAAGTTCATCTGTTTTCCTCTCAATTCTCCAGTCTTTTACAGGCACACATACCATAAATACAAAAATAATTTATTTACAGCATATCACAAACATATGTTTTGTACAACCCAATATGAGAAAATTCAAAAAAAACTTGTCATATAGTTTTCAATACTATATAATAAAAGCCTGAGGTGATGATATGGAGAATGACGTTAAAGAATTTTTATCAGAATTATTAAAGCAGCTTAAATCAATAGATTACATAAAGCCGGAGGATATACCAAATATTGATTTGTACATGGATCAGGTCACAACCTTCATGGACGAGCAGCTCGCTGCATCAAAGCGCTATGAAAGCGACAAAATCCTTACCAAGACAATGATAAACAACTATGCCAAAAACAATCTGCTCCCTTCTCCGGACAAGAAAAAGTATTCTAAGGAGCATGTGCTCACACTGCTTTTTATATATTATTTCAAAAATATATTGAGCATCAACGATATCCGCTCAATTCTTAATCCGCTTACCGAGAAGTATTTCGGCAATGATGACGGATTTACGATGCAGGATGTCTATACTGAGGTTTTCAGCTTAGAGGCGGAGGAATCGCAAAAGCTCCTAAAGGATCTCGGCAAGAAATACAAGATTGCCGGTGAAACATTTGAGAATTTTCCTGATGAGGATCAGAAATTTCTTCACACATTCAGCTTTATCTGCATGCTGAGCTTTGATGTCTACATCAAGAAAATGCTGATTGAGCGCATGATTGACAATCTAAATGAAGAAAAAGAGGCTTCTTCCCATGAAAATACACATTCAGGAAAAGAAAGTAAAAAAACAGGCTCAAATTAATGAGCCTGTTTTTCTTTTCCCCTATGATAAACTAATCCTCTTTGTCAGAGCCATCCTCCATGCGTGAAAAAACCATATCATATCCATCGTTGCCGTAGTTTAATGATCTGTTCACACGGCTGATTGTGGCTGTGGAAGCCCCGGTCTTTTCTGCTATATCAAGATATGTCTTCTGCTCTCTAAGCATCTTTGCCACTTCAAATCTCTGTGATAGAGAAAAAAGCTCATTTACAGTACAAACATCCTCAAAAAATGTATAACACTCTGCTCTATCCTTGAGACACAAAATAGCATCAAACAAATGGTCTACTGCTTCTGTTTTTAGATTCTTGCTCATCGTGTTCTCCTTTTTCATGCGATTTATTTACTTTTAATTTTAACATATTAAAGTTTTAAAGTAAACAGCTTTCTTGCAATTAAATTATGATATGTTATACTAATGTTACTATCGCCTAATAAATCAGAATGGAGTAAATTGAAAATGAAAAAAGTAGGATATTTCTTTTACACATTTGTCCCACTGCTTGCAGTTGAGGCAATTCAGACTATCGCCTTATTCTTTATGATGGGCATGGGAGTGTTTGGACAGGGTTTTGTCGGAAAACTTGCTTTTCCGTCTGCAAACGTATCGGACCGCCTTGAAAAGACATTTACCTCTGTAAATTTTAACATGATGATTATGGTCATCTATGCACTCATTACCATTGCGATTTTTGGCATGTGGTACTATGCCAGATACGAAGGTAATTTTCTTCCATCCCCTAAGAAAACCTTCAATCCCATGATGCTAGTGGCAATCGTCATACTCGTGCCGGGTACACAGTTTGCTGCCAATTTCATCGCTAACTTAACCGGCTACATCCGTCCCGACTGGCTGCAACAGTACAATAAGCTTTTTGAGACATCAGGCATCACAGATACCACCTTTGTGACAGTACTTTATTCTGTAATACTGGCGCCAATCTGTGAGGAGCTTATATTCCGCGGTGTAACCATGCGCTGTGCCAGAAAGCTTTGCCATTTGCTCTTGCCAATCTGATGCAGGCTGCACTTTTCGGACTGTTCCATCTCAACTGGATTCAGGCATATATGCCTTTGCACTTGGCATAGTGCTCGGATATGTGTGCGAACGCGGTGGCTCTATTTACTACTCTATGGGGCTTCATCTGCTTTTCAACCTTTGGGGCACACTTTCAGGATTTTTCCCTGATCCCGGTAATAGTGTAGTGGTCTTTGTGGTTGTGATTGCTGTTACAATTGTTTCACTGGTGGCCGGATTTGTACTGTTTAACAAAGGACGAAGAAAGCTCCCCATAAATCTACAGGAATATAGACACGCCCGCCAGACTTACTATCATCATAATCATGCCGGCAAGCAGTACTCCAAGCATGACAGCGGCAACTGTTGACTTGAAATCCATATCAAGGATACTTGCAGCAAGTGTTCCTGTCCATGCACCTGTTCCCGGAAGTGGGATACCTACGAAAAGTAAAAGTGCAACAAACAGACCTCTTCCGGCCTTTGCCTGAAGCTTCTTGCCGCCCTTCTCTCCTTTTTCAAGGCAGAAGCTGAAGAACCTTCCAATAATTGGTTTGTCTGCTCCCCAGATGAGAACCTTTCTTGCAAAAAGATAAATAATCGGTACCGGAAGCATATTTGCAATGATACAAACGATAAATGATGGCACTATCGGCAGCCCCATCACCTGTGAAACCGGAACCGCTCCTCTGAGTTCAATAAGCGGTACCATTGAAATTAAAAAGATGTAAATATATTTTTTTAACATGAATAATTCTCCAAAAATTTAATTAGTGTATGCATCTGCTCATCAGTTCCTATGGATATGCGCAGATAGTCGTTGATTCGCTCAGGTGAGCTGAAATGTCTGACAAATATATTGTCTGCCTTAAGGTCCTCAAAAAGCTTTGTTGCAGAAACATTTGCAGGCTTTGCAAATATAAAGTTGCTCTTTGAGTCACAGAATGTAAAGCCAAGTCTCTTAAGCTCTTTCTTTGTCCACTCACGTGTCTTTATAACCTTTGCTGTGGTCTCCTCAAAGTATGCTCTGTCTTTTACCGCTGCTGTAGCTGCTTCGATTGTGATTCTGTCCATTGTATATGAGTTGAACGAATATTTCACATCATTCAGATACTTGATAAGCACAGGACTTGCCATGGCAAAACCAACTCTTGAGCCTGCCAGCGAGCGTGATTTTGAGAATGTCTGTACCACGATGACATTATCATATTTGTCAATGAGTGGAAGCGCACTCTCCCCGCCAAAATCTACATATGCCTCGTCTACTACGACAATTACATCCTGATTGTGCTCTATTATATCCTCTATCTCATCAAGAGGCATAAGCTTTCCTGTCGGAGCATTAGGGTTCGGAAATACTACTCCGCCGTTTGCCTTATAGTAATCTGACGGTACTATTGAAAAATCATCAGACAATGGAAGCTGCTCATAAGGGATTCGAAGCATATCTGCCCACACATCATAAAATGAATATGTGATATCAGGAAACAGTACAGGTTTTTTCGAATTGAAAAATGTCATGAAAATCATGGCAAGTACATCATCAGAGCCAACTCCGACAAACACCTTCGAGCTGTCTATCTTATAGAAATCCGCAATTGCATTTACCAGCTTATCAACCCTTGGGTCAGGATACAGTCTTAAATCATCTGTATTGAAATTACTTAAAACCTCCTTCACTCCCGGCGCTGGCGGATATGGATTCTCATTTGTATTTAACTTAATAACACAGGTATTCTTTGGCTGTTCTCCCGGTGTATAAGGTACAACCTTTCGAATGTTATTTTCCCAGTTTCTCATTCTTTTCCTCCAAATTTAATTATATGTCAGCCCATACATATTTACTGATCATTCAATTTTCTTCTCAAAAAAACATGATATCAAACATAAAATCAGCGTTTTTATTCACTTTAAAATATGCACCCAAAAAAATGCTAACAATTTTACTTTACCTCATTTACTTATGTTTGTAAAGGTTGTATATTACACTTAATCATTATTTTTTATATATATTTTTATCTATTTTTAATCAAGGGGGATTATAAATAATGACTAAAAATAATTCAAAGGATCTCACTGTAGGTTCTCCTACCGGGCTCATTCTGGGCTTTTCCCTTCCGTTGCTTCTCGGAATGCTTTTCCAGCAGGTTTACAGCCTTATGGATACAATAATCGTCGGTCGTTTTCTAAGTGTTTCGGCCTTAGCCGCAGTCGGCTCTACCGGAAGCATCTGCTTTCTCATCATCGGCTTCTGCCAGGGTGTGTGTGCCGGCTTTTCGCTTCCAATAGCCCAGCGCTTTGGTGCCAAGGATGAAAAAGGACTTAAAAAATATGTAGGAAATGCAGGAATTGTGTCTGTAATTATCGCAATAATCATGACGGCACTCACTGTGCTTCTCTGTGGTCACATTCTGACCTGGATGAATACGCCAGGCGACATTTACGACCTCGCCTACCAGTATCTGATTGTCATATTTGCAGGCATTCCTGCCACAATACTGTACAATCTGCTGTCAGGATATCTGAGATCTCTCGGCAACTCGGTCATACCTGTTATTTTCCTTATAATCGCGGCAGTTCTAAATATCGGTCTTGATTTACTTTTCATTCTGGTATTTAACATGGGCGTGTTTGGAGCGGCTTTTGCAACCGTACTGTCACAGGGTGTATCAGGAGTGCTGTGCATCATTTACATAGCAAAAAATGTACCTCTGCTGCATGTAAGCAGAAATGATTTGGAGCTTGACTCTTCATATGTCAGAAATCTGATGGTCATGGGACTTCCTATGGGCTTTCAGTATTCGATAACCGCTATAGGCAGCGTCATACTGCAGACTGCCGTAAACGGCTTAGGCTCCATCGCAGTTGCCTCAATGACCGCTGCAAGCCGTATTTCAATGTTTATGGTGTGTCCATTTGACGCACTCGGCTCCACAATGGCCACCTACAGTGGACAAAATGTCGGCGCAGCCAAATTTGAACGTGTAAAGAAGGGGCTTATTTCAGCCTCAGTTATAGGATCGGTCTATTCGGTTTTGATTTTTGTGGCACTGCTGTTTATAGCCAACTATCTGATTTACCTGTTTGTATCACCAAGCGAAACAGAGGTTGTCGCACAAGCTCATCAGTTTCTGCTGATAAATGCATTTTTCTACATCCCGCTCGTTCTGGTAAACACAATCCGTTTCACCATACAGGGTATGGGTTTTTCCGGCTTTGCGATGTTTGCAGGAGTAGCAGAAATGATTGCGCGTTCGCTCATCGGACTTGTATTTGTACCGATATTCGGCTTTTCTGCCGCCTGCTTTGCAAGCCCACTCGCATGGATTCTCGCAGATGCCTTCCTGGTGCCTGCATTCATCCACTGCCTGCATGAGCTACAAAAACGATAAATTCATCCTAATGACACATCTTTAGTAAAAAGTCATTAACAATAATGGCTTTAACAAGTCCTTTAAAAATCAGTTTATCTCACAGCCGAGGAAAGCACCGGCGAATCATACTATATATTGAGCTTTACGAAGCAGCTTATAAGCAGTTAGAATTATGTCCATATACAACAATGCCCCAGCATGGACGCTGGGGCAAGGCGTTATGCGCCATGGACGGCGCATAAAAGCCGGTTGTGTCATGGTCTAAACACTCCAAATCATAATTCTTACTGCTTCTTAGCTGCGTAGTACTTGCGAAATATATAGTATGTTCGCCGGTGCTTTCCGCATTATAAAAAGATAATTGAAAATCTTATGCATTTACCGCATCTATAAATTTTTGGAACGCTGCACGTCCATCATCAGTGCACTTGTACACTCCTGCACACTCAAGCACTTCTTTAAATACAAGTCCAATCTCCTCATTGATAATACCATCAATATTAGACTCATCAATCTTATCATATTTAGACATAAACTTAAGAGCCCAGTCAGCATGTGATGCAAGAGTCTCAGTCGAATGCAGATCCTTTCCTGTAAGGATTGCATCCCTAAGCTCTGCCATCTCACCTTTTAATCTGGCCGGAAGCACTGCAAGTCCCATTACCTCGATAAGTCCGATATTCTCCTTCTTTATGTGATGAAGGTGGCATGCGGATGATATACGCCAAGCGGATGCTCCTCTGTTGTGATGTTGTTTCTGAGCACAAGGTCAAGCTCATAGTCTCCGTCACGACGTCTTGCTATAGGTGTGATAGTGTTGTGTGGCTCTCCATCTGTCTCTGCAAAAATAAATGCTTCTTCATCTGTATAGCCTCTCCATGCAAGAAGAATCTTATCTGCAAGATCAATAAGCTTATCCCTGTCTGCCGACTTGATTCTGATAACAGACATAGGCCATTTTACGATACCTGCTTCAACATCCTCGTAGCCCTTGAATGTGATTTTTTTCTCTATCGGAGCCTTTGCCATAGCGAAGGTATAGTGTCCGCCCTGGAAATGGTCGTGACTTAAGATAGAGCCTCCAACGATTGGCAGATCTGCATTTGAGCCTACAAAATAATGTGGAAACTGTGTTACAAAATCAAGCAGCTTTCCAAATGTGGCACGCTCGATTTTCATCGGTGTATGCTTTGAATTGAACACGATACAGTGCTCATTGTAGTATACATATGGTGAGTACTGGAAAAACCACTGGCTGTTGTTTATTGTAACAGGGATAATTCTGTGGTTTTCTCTTGCAGGATGGTTTACGCGGCCTGCATAGCCCTCATTTTCCTTACAAAGCTGGCACTTTGGATATGCACTCTGCTTTGCATTTTTAGCGGCAGCAATTGCCTTTGGATCCTTCTCAGGCTTTGAGAGATTGATTGTCACATCAATGTGCCATACTCTGTGTCTGTGGTCCATTTCATATCCTTCTTTATGCGCTGTCTTCTGATATAATTGCTGTCACAGCTTAATTTGTAAAAATAATCGGTTGCCGCAAGTGAAGACTCATTGTCGTATAAATCCTTAAAGCGAGCTCTGATCACGCTTGGTGCATTTACAAGGCAGCCCATCAGCTTTGTATCAAAAAGATCCTTGTATACAATGCTGTTTTCTTTCATGATGCCATTGTCATATGCGTATGTCATCATATCCTCGAGTATACCCTCAAGCTTCTCCTCTGCCTCTTCCTGTGTCCATGCAGGCTGAGCCTCTACCTTTTCAAATGTCTCATCCTCAATATCGTCCACTCCGAGTACCTCGAGAAGTCTGTTTACTGTGTATACCTCATCAGCAGGGTCAACAAGTCCTGTTGTAAGACCATATTTTACTAATTCTAATATTCTCTCCTGAATCATGTCATGCTCCTTAATCATTGTCGGGAAAAACCTGTTTATCCGTTACTGTTATTTCATATTGCTAATTTTATGCCAGACGGCTAGGTCCGTCTCCGATTGAAACAACATAAAACTCAGGTGTCTTTCCAACCTTCTCTTCATAGGCCTTTGTCAGGTTTGCCTTAAACTGATCAATAGCCTCGTCCTTTACTATGCTGACTGTGCAGCCTCCAAAGCCGCCGCCTGTGATTCGTGATCCGATAACACCCGGAATCTTCCATGCCTCATCAACAAGTACGTCAACCTCAGGACATGATGTCTCATAATCATCACGAAGTGATACATGTGAAGCATTCATAAGCTTTCCAAATGTCTCGATATCATTTTCCTTCAGTGCCTTAACAGCCTTGATGGTACGCTGGTTCTCATAAACCGCATGCTTGCCTCTCTTACGTGCAACCTCATCCTGAATCGCATCCTTATGAGCCTCGAACTCTTCATCTGTCAGGTCACCGAGAGTCTTGATGTCACATACTGTCTGTAAATCCTTAAGAGCCTGTGCACTCTCATTTCTTCTGTCATTGTAAGCACTTGTTACAAGGCTGTGCTTAACCATGCTGTTTGTAACCACGATCTTTGCACCGTCCAAAACGATTGGTGCATACTCAAAATCAAGAGTATTGCAGTCAAGGAAAATTGCATTGTCCTTTTTGCCCATTGCAGATGCAAACTGATCCATGATACCGCAGTTACAGCCGTTGTAGTTGTTCTCTGAATACTGACCGATAAGTGCAATATCCTGATTTGTCACGTCAAAGCCGTAAATATCCTTTAACATATATCCTGTAACCACCTCAAGAGATGCTGATGAAGAAAGTCCTGAGCCGTTTGGAATATTTCCGAATAAAACAATATCAAGACCGCTTTCAAGCTTCATTCCGCGTCCCTCGAAGGCCCACATAACGCCCATTGGATAGTTATCCAAAGTCCGTCCGGATCAGGTGTAAACTCATCAAGTGATGACTCAACCACACCCAGATTGTCAAAATTCATAGAGTAGAAACGAAGCTTCCTGTCATCGCGCTTTCTTGCTGCCATATATGTGCCGATGGTCAGTGCACAAGGGAACACATGTCCTCCATTGTAGTCAGTGTGCTCACCGATCAGATTTACACGTCCCGGAGCAAAATATACTCTGATATCCCCATCTGCTCCAAAAAGCTCCTTGAATTTGTCTAATACGTTCTGCTGTATCATTTTTTCTTCTCCTTTGCTGATTGTATTTGCGTTAAATTGATAGTTAAAATAATTCGTTCTTTCTTTATAACTCTATTATAACTGCACATTTTTACATTGCAATACATCCGACTGAAAATGCAACATAACAAATCAAATCATGCAACAAAATTACATATGTTATTATTTTATTTTTTAAAATTCTTAATAACATCAAGTGCCGGCAGCACATTTCCATCATAGTCAAAAAGTGCCTGGTTTGCCCACTCATTGCCGCATGGTCCCGGATCATTCATGTACTTAAGTGAAGCAGGTGTAGCCCAGCCTGAGCCCGGTACAGGAATCCACGCTGGCTCCCACCAGAAAAATCCTTTTCCGTGGTCATCCACCACATTTGCCACTCTGTTTAAGAAATCTTTTGTAAAGTCAGCCTGTCCCTCAATAGTCATAGGATAATCTATCTTCTCAACAAGCTCCGGTTTTGTCGCATAACCCTTACGCTCAGAATCAGCAAGCTTCTCGTACTCCTGGTAGCTGTCCATTGTAAAGCCCATGGATACCTCAGCTATGATAAGGTCCTTATTGAAACGCTTTGCAATATCGTTCATATTGAACTCAAGCTGATCGAGAGAGCCGTGCCAGAAAGGATAGTATGACAATCCAATATACTCAAACTCCTCTCCTCTTTCGATGAAGTTTGTAAACCATCTGACATAAAGCTCATTGTTTCCACCATTATCGAGGTGAATCATAATCGGAATATCAGCATTTACCTTGCGGCAGGCACGTATTCCGGCATTCACAAATTTTGCTATATTATCGTAGTTAGGTACCTTTCCCTCAGGCCACAAAAGTCCGTTTGAAAGCTCATTACCTACCTGAATCATTGTGACATTTACACCTGCCTCAATAATCTTTGTCAGATTTTCAAGTGTAAAATCATATACAGCCTGCTCCAGCTCGTCCACACCGAAATCTTTCCATGCCTTTGGCTTAATCTGCTTTCCCGGGTCTGCCCAGAAATCACTGTAGTGGAAATTCAAAAGCACTCCAAAGCCTGCATCTGTAACCTTTTTTCCGATAGCGATAGTCTCAGCCAGGTCATTGTTACCCGCACCGTAAGGCTCACCCTCCTCTGATTTTGGGTCGTTCCACAGACGAAGACGGATTGTATCAACATCATGCTCCTTCATGATGTCAAGAATATCCTTCTCCTTTCCATCCTCGTAGTATTTTGCTCCGCAGCGTTCCAGCTCGAGCAAGGTTGATAAATCCATACCCTTAATAAATTTTGACATTTTAATTCTCCTTAATTCTTATATCATTTATCCTTATATCATTTATTTACACCATGAGAGCAGTCCCAGTAATAGTCCCTGCTCTCAAAATGCGTAATAATATTCCTTACAACCTTAAAATGCTAGATTCCACGGAAACAGAATGTGAATTCCATTTTCTCTGAGGCATCAAGCAGATACTCCGGATGAGTATGTGCGCCCCAGCTGTCGTCTCCGCCTACACCCATCTGCTTCTTTGCCACACGGACAACAGTATAGTGTACAGGTGGAAGCTCAAAGTGATGTGCAGCATTTTCCAGCTCATGTGGTGTATATGGCAGTGCCGAGAACGAAAGCTCATCACCAAAGAACAGCATGCCTCTGCCCTTCTTATCCATTACCTTTGCATATCTTACTCTGCACTTGTTGCCGCTCTCCTGCGGAACGAGGTACTCTGCGACATTGTCTGCCACTTTATTCTCGTATACACCATACTTTCCGCCATGCTGTCTGTCCTCGTATGTCTCCTGTGGTCCGAGTCCGTACCATTTCACTGTATCATAATCGGCATCCAGCTTGAACATCATGCCAAACTCCGGCATATCGCCAAGTTCCTTTACAGGGTCATATGACAGAGTTGTCTCTATTGTTCCATCACCAAACACTCTGTATGTCACCTCGCATGAACTCTGCGGTGTGGTAGGCATGAAATAAGTGTATGTGATGGCGATATTGTTGTCATTTTTTTCAACCCTTGGTGAGGTATCTGCAAAGCGCTGGTTTTCTCTGGTGGTCACATACATGCTGGCAATCTTCCACTGTGCATAGCGCTGTGGCATCATATTGCCGGAATCATTGTTGGTAGGTGTTCTCCAGAAATTCGGCAGTGGAATAGTATTTGGAAGCATCTCGACGCCACCGTATACATACGAAACCATTCCCAGATTCATTCTTGAGAAAAGTGCCTTAAAGTTCTCACCCCTTACAAGGATATTTCCGTTTCCAACAACAAGCTCAACTGATTTGTCGCATGAATACTCACTTACAGGTTTCTTTATCATATGCTGTCCGAATGCAATCTCATATCCGGCCTTTTCCCAGATGGTGTTTTCCTTCAATACAAATGATACCACAATACAGTACTCTTTTTCCACATCTATCATGGAATTTTTAAGAGTCACCGGCACCTCATAGCTTGCCCGCTCCATCGGTGGAACAGATACCTGAAGCTTTGTCCTGTAAACCTCCTCACCGTCTGCAAGAAGAATGGCAAAAGCATCAAAAACCGATGTATTTACAAAGAGATTTTTGTTTGTAACCGTAAAGATGTAGTCGCTGTCAAAATCAACCGAGATATTCTGATAATTGAACTTCACCTCCTGCATCTTTGGAGAAGCCTCTCTCTCTCCGCCGTAGCAGATGCCGTTTCCGCTGAAATCTCCATCTGTAGGCTGTCGCCAAAATCTCCGCCATATGTGAGGAACCACTTGCCGTATCTGTCCTTTTTATAGATTGACTGGTCGATATAATCCCAGATAAATCCGCCCTGATATCTAGCTCGCGGTCTGAAAGCTCTGTGTATTTATGCATAGCACCGCAGGAATTTCCCATTGCATGTGTATATTCGCAGCATATAAACGGTTTCTCAGGATGCTCTGCCAGGAATTTTTCAATGCCTGCAGCCGAAGTATACATCTGGCTTTCCATGTCACTTGTGTCATTGTAGCTTCTATCGTTAAACACTCCCTCATAATGCACCAGACGATGCTTATCAAGCTGTCTGAAAAGCTGTGACATCTCATATATGGTCTTGCCGCCAAACGCCTCATTGCCGCATGACCAGATAAGGATTGCCGGATGATTTTTATCTCTCTGATAGCATGAGTTGACACGGTCCAGCATCATTTCTCTCCACTGTGGCTTGTCCTTTGGCACAACAAAGTCAAGGTCTACATAGCCCTTATTATATGCCTCCCATGTGCCATGACTCTCAAGATTGTTCTCAGCTATCATATAGATTCCATAAATATCGCAAAGCTCATAGAGCATGGAATCATCAGGATAATGGCTTGTTCTTATAGCATTGATATTGTTCTTTTTCATTGTGACAATATCCTTTATCACCTCATCACGGTTTGGCACACGGCCTGTTATTGAGCTGAACTCATGGCGGTTTACACCCTTAAATACAATACGCTTACCGTTTAGCTTCATGAGTCCGTCTACCATCTCAAATCTTCTGAAGCCTGCCAGCTGGCTGATAAACTCGGTCTCATTTCCATGCGTATCTTTAACTATAATTTTAACCTCATACAGATTCGGCTTTTCAGCGCTCCATAACAGAGGATTTTTCACATTACATGAGCCCTCGCAGATTTCCTTATTTCTAAGCTCTATATCAAACTCTTCCAGTAAAAGTTTTGCCCTGTCATATTTTTCCACAGACAAATCGCCCAGCTCATAAAGCTTTACACTTGCAATGCCATCACCATCTGCATTTATTGACACACTAAGTGTACCCTCGTCAAAGGTATCATTAAGTGTAGGAACAACTGACAGATCCTTAACATGTGCACAAGGAACGGCATACAAAAATACATCTCTGAAAATGCCTGAAAATCTGTAAAAATCCTGATCCTCACACCAGCTGCTTGATGTCCATTTCCATACTCTGACCGCAAGCTTGTTCTCACCCTCGACAATATAATCAGTCAGCTCGAAATCAGACGGATCAAATGTGTCCTCACTGTAGCCGACATAATGTCCATTCAGCCAGAGTGCAAAACCGCTCTCTACTCCCTGGAACGAAATACACACCCTCTTGTTCTTCATATTCTCAGGGATTGTGAAATACTTCACATAGCTTGCAACCGGGTTAAAAATCTCAGGTACCTCGCCCGGCTTTATAGACTCATCAGCCTCCCACGGATATGTGGTATTCGTATAGATTGGCACATCATAGCCTTCCATCTGGATATGTGCAGGAACCCTGATTTCATCCCAGCTTTTACAATCATAATCAGCTGCCTCAAAGCCACAAGGAGCCAGGGACTGATTCTTTGCATATGCAACTTCCATAAGCCGTTCATATCATATCTCAGTTGATTTTCCTTTAATTTTCTCCAGTTCATTTTTATAGCATACATGATCCGAATGAGCCGCAAGTCTGTTCTGCTCAAATATTTCCGGATTCTTAATGATATTTGAATCAAAATTACTCATATTTTATACACTCCTATCTACTGTATTTATTATTTGATACATGTCTGTTTTAAACACAAAACCCTCTTATAAGACGAAGGCAAATAATAAACATTATTTGCCTTCTTGATTTTTAACAATATTATTTTACTTTTATTTAACAGATCCTGTAATTCCCTCTGCAAACTGCTTCTGGAGTACAAAGAATACGATCATTGTAGGGATAGAGCAGAAAAGAACGCCCATCATCAGTACACCGTAATCTACCGTATATCCTGCTGCGAGGTTTGCAATAAGCATTGGCATTGTGATAGCATCAGGCTTATTGAGGATTACCTTTGGCCACAGATATGAGTTCCATGCATTCATGAATGTGATAACTGCAGCGGCTGCATATGTTGATTTCTGTACAGGCATATACATCTTGAAGAAAATACCAATCTCACTGAGTCCGTCAATTCGTGCAGCCTCCATGATATCGATTGGGAAGTTTCTCGAATTCTGTCTGAACATCATGATGAGGAACGGCGTTGAAATAGCGGGAGCATGAAGCCCCATACTGTATTTGTAAAGCCGAGCTTTGACATCATCTTGAACAGAGGAATAAGTGTAGCTACCTGCGGAATCATCATGGCAAGGAGTAAAACTGAGAAAAGCTTGTCCTTTGCCTTGTCATGATAGAGCTCAAAGCCGTAGCCGGCAAGTGAGCAGACAAGCAGTGCTATAAGTGTCTGAACTGTTGCATTGATAAATGAGTTTTTCATTCCAAGTGCAACGTTCTGTGATGCAAACAGTTTCTTTAAGTTCTCAAGGGCATAGCTACCAAATGCAATTTTACCTCTTGCAACGTCAATAGACTTGTTGGTTGCTGCCGATATCATCCAGAAAAACGGAAATACCGAGATGAACGAAACTATTACAAGAAAAATATATGAAGGTATAAGCCTTTTTTGTATTGATGATCCATGTTTTTTCTTAGTCACGCTTGTCACCTACTTTCAGATTGATAAATGCCAGTATAGCAACCATTATGAATACGATAACAGACATTGCTGATGCATATCCAAAGTTCGCAACACCTTCACCGAATGAGCCGTTATAGATATAATGTGACATGGTGATTGTTGCATTTGCAGGTCCACCCTTTGTCAGGTTTACAGACTCGTCGAAGAGCTGTAATGTACCGTTTATTGACATGATAGTTGTCATAACAATTGTAGGTCTAAGAAGAGGAACCGTGATAGACCAGAAGGTCCTCCAGCCGCTCGCTCCATCTATCTTTGCCGCCTCGTAAACAGAATACTCGATATTCTGGAGACCGGCTAAAAAGAACACCATATTATATCCTGTCCATCTCCAGATAAGAGCTACTATGATAATAATCTTAGCACTCCAGCCTGTACCGAGGAAGTTAAAGTTGCTCTCTAATATTCCAAGTTTAACAAGGATTGTATTGATAAGTCCCTGTGTTGCAAAAAGCGATTTAAAAATCAATGCATATGATACGAGTGATGTTGCACATGGTAAGAATACACATGTACGGAAAAGTCCTTTAAATTTAAGGTCCTTATTGTTAAGTAACTGTGCCAGTAAAATTGCCAGTACAAGCATGATTGGCACTTCGATAATTAAATATAAGAATGTGTTTCCGATAGATCTCTTGAAAACAGCATCCTGAAACATTCTTGTGTAGTTGTATGTAAGTGGATTTGCCCACTGCATATTTGCGCTTGAGCCGGTTTTAAATGATGTAATAACAGCCTGGATTATAGGCCAGAAGCTCATTATGAAAATGAGTATTGTTGCCGGAGCCAGATACATCCAGCCGGCTGCTCTTTGTTTACCGGTTATGCTCATTCCTTTTTCTTATTCTTCACTGTAAAGGCCTCCTAACTATAAGTCTTTGAGAAAAACAGGGAGCCATTTAATGGCTCCCTGTACATTTGCCATCAAGCTAACAGATTAAAGTCCCATTGTGAATTTAAGGTCATCCTCTGCTGTCTTTATCTCTGAATCGATATCTGCACCGTTCTGAGTGATATTGATAAGTGCTGTAGCAAGTTTCTTACGTGCATCGTAGTGGAAATCGCTCTGCTCTACAGGCTTAACATTTGCACCCATCTCAACGATCTTAGCGTAGATTGGCTGGTTGTTGAAGTACTCAACGCCCTCGTTGTAAACATCAGACTTGCCTGCAGGTGTGTATGTAGTGATAACACCACCATTCTTAAGAGCATTGTCATATGTATCAGATACACCCTTGTCTGCATAAGATCCGCCACCGAATGTGTAAGCTAAGAATTTCTTAGCAAGGTCTGTCTGCTTGCAGTTGCTTGTGATGTAAAGTGAAGCACCACCGTTTGATGCATAGCCTTCGCCACCCTCAAGTGTTGGAAGAGATGTAATCTCCCACTTTCCACTGTTGTCTGTAACCTTCTCGATTGTAGGAATAATCCAGTTTCCGTTCATAACACCTGCAACCATGTCTCCCTGGATAGCCTGATCTGTGTAATCTGACCAGTCATTTGCAAGGTAAAGAACATTGTTGTCGATCATATCCTTAAGTACCTGCATGATTTCTTTTAATTTAGCATTGTCTACAAAGTTTGGCTTGCCATCTTTGAACTGTGACTCACCCTCTGCCTGAAGCATCATGTAGAATAAATCGTTTCCGTCGCCGTCCATAGCAAGTAAGTATTTACCGGTCTTATCATATACCTTCTTACCAACCTCGATGAAGTCCTTCCAAGAAATTCCTGTCATATCATCGATTGTGTAGCCTGCCTGCTCAAGAAGATCTGTTCTGTAAGCAAAGATAACTGTTCCGTTATCAACAGGGAATCCAAAGTGCTCTCCGTCGATTGTAGAGAATGATAACTTCTCCTTGCTGAAATCATCCCATTTAACATCTGCATCATTTGCTGATACCCATGCATCAGGATAATTTGTATGGTACTGCCGGAAGTAGTGATCCTGGAATAATACGATGTCAGGAAGTGTACTATAATCTCCGGCTGAGCCTGCTGTTGTAATTGCTGTCTCAATATCAGATGCCTGTGACTGCTCCTCGATATTGAGTACAAAATCAGGATCTACATTTTTCTTGTAATCCTCTGCTGCTGCTTTGAGTGCCGGGATATTGAAGTTTGCATCCCAAGCCCATGCTGTAAGTGTGTGACCGTCATCTACGGTCTCTACCTTCTTACCTGTCTTTTCTGTGCCATCTCCTGATGAAGATGAATCCCCACATCCGGCTGCAAGTGAGGCAACCATTGTTGTTACGAGTAATAATGAAACTACTTTCTTTTTCATTTTTCTTCCTCCCTAATAAAAATGATGTTTCTGCAATACTCCGTTCATAATTCATTCATAGTCTTATTGTTTTAATTGGGCATTTTAACTATGAATGCTCGTCCGTTTCTTGATTACATAGTCATTATAACCATACATGTCATTTATGTGTTAACAAATTCCACACAATTATATGCATATTCAATCATAAATGTACAAAATTATACGAAAACATGTATTTTCTACCATCCCTTTAGTGCAGATATCCTAAAATTCAGCAGTTTATGCTCATAATTTTCGGGATTTATCTTCCACTGATATGGCGAAGTGTCCAAAAATTTGCGGAAATTACGGTTAAAAGTTGACTGGGTTGTGAATCCACACTTTTGCGCAATAAGCTCCATAGGCTCATTTGTTTTTTCATAAGCTCGCACGCCTTCTGTACTCTTATCAGATTCAGATACTCCATAGGCGGCATATTGATGTATGATTCAAACAGTCTCCTGAAATGAGTCTCGCTCATGTTGCATAGTTCCGAGAGCTCCCCTGCCTTTATCGATTCGCTGTAATGCTTATTCATGTAATCAAGTGCTGTGGCTATCTGTGACATATTGGTACCCTTTACGATATTATTATCCTCCTCCGGAAGCTCATCATACATACGCAGCAGCTCTATTACAATTCCTGCACAAGGAGCTTTATCGTCCTTTGGCAATAAACCTTGTGCTCACGGGTTTCTCTGATTATGGCATTTATATACTCAGCCACAGCCGGGCTCTGGTATACGTTGGTCATAAACGCTTTTTTTGATATAGTTGTAACTGCCTCGTTCTGGAATGCCGCATTGTTTGGAAACATCTCTTCTATCACAGAACGTAAGTCAATAAAAATATACTCCCAGAAATTCACCACCTCACCATAGCTGACTGTAACATGCGGAAAATTCTCAGGTATAAATGTGATATCGCCGTCATGATACTGGTAAATATCCTCATCCAGATACATATTTCCATCTCCCTCGCGGCAGATGCCGATTTCAAGCAGATTATGGAAATGCAGGTGAAATTCCTCATGACCATACACTCTCTTCCAGGATTCTCCGCACAGCACAAGTGCAGATTCTCCCTGCGGCAGCTCATAGAATCTGAATTCCATCGTGTCTTTTTTTCTCTTTGCCATATATACTCTCCTTTGTAGTCAGATGCAAAATACGCTGCTGCCATTATAGCAGCAGCGTACCAATCATCACTACTTTAATCAAAATCGAACTTGTCGAATCTCTTGTACATAGCCTTGTACTTCTTGCGGACATCCTCGTTGCCCTGAAGCACCTCTTCCTCTGTACCTCTGAACTGACAGCGGATGCAGCTATAAATACCTGTTTCTTTATTATAGAACATATCAATATCGAGATCCCTCATAAAACATAAAGGACATCTGTAGTTTAATTTGCCTTTTCCAAGTTGAGCCATGTTGCAAATACCTCCTTGTCTTTAATCTGTTTCTTGTAACCAAGCTTGAACATTGGAGAGAATGCATATCCTTCCTCAATGTATCCCTCTGCCTTTGCAGATGGTGTGAGTGAAACCTTTGTCTGGATTGCAGGAATTACTGCGCTTACTGCAGTTGCTCCGTCAACCTTTGCATCACGACACTTGTACTCATAATTGATGCTCTGTGGGTTTTCTCCCTCACATGTAAGTGTGATGCCTGTCATATCCTCAGGATACTCTGTTGTGCCGTAGCATGCTGTGATGTACTCGTCGAGATAAACCTCTGCATCCGGATCGCTCATGCTAAGGATATTACGCTCAATCTTGATGTTTGATGAGCCCTCCTCAAAGTATTCCTTTGTCTGAAGAGTAAGCTTAACATCATAAAACTCAATATCTACAGGATCGAGTGTAAGGATTCTTGTCTTCTTGCCATCAATTACCTCCTCAGAGAAATGGCTGTGTGTAGGGCAGAGACAAAGGTCAACCTCCTCACCGTTGTGTGAAAGCTTGGCACTTCTTACTGTTCCCGCTCCAGCATAATGTGTAAAGTATCCTGCTCTGTATTTTTCCTGGATAAGGAATGGATAAGATGCATCCTGTACATGCTTTGTTCCGATTCCTACAGGCCACTCAAGCTTTGCAACGTATGGACGAAGGTCTACGATTGCTCCACCCTGATCCATGTTTACGCACGCTCTCATGTATGGGTCACAGTACCAGAAAAGCTGCTTGTCTGAGCCGTAGAGGATATCTCTCCATGGTGCACACTCAGGCTCATTGTAGTTTCCTGCATTGACACCCTTCTTCTCTCTGAAGTAATCAGCGAACTCTGACATTGTCATGTCGATGAGCTTACCCTCTTTCTTTAACTTGCCATAATAATTACAGCCGTCTGTGTATGACTTTAAGAGAAGCTCATATGGCTGCTCCCATCGTCCCATCTTGTTCATCCAGCCAGGTCCTACGAACATCATGTTGTATGAATATCCGTTATTGTATTTTGCAAGGTCTCTGTACTGGTCGATGAGGTTGTAAAGATATGGATACTCCCATGTCTTTGTATCATAAATCATTCCACGAAGCACATTCTGTGGATGTGTTCCGAAGTTTGAGCCGTTTCCGTCATAGCATGCAATAAGGTCACGTGAGAGATGTGGAATTGCTACGATTCCGCTATCCTCTTCCTTATTTGCTGCTGGCGCATGTGTGTTCTGCTTTGATGGAATCCATGGTGCCCATGGGCCTCCGTCAAAGAGTGTGTACCATGAGTTGTTACATGTGTGGTATGCCTTAGGGCCCTCCTCCCAGCATGTTGCAACTGCACATTTTACCATTGGGTATTTTTCTTTTATGTAGTTTGTAAGGTCTGCATCCATATAGTAAGAGCCTGTTGACTCAGGATAGAAACCGAATCTGTCATGGAATTTCTCGAAAACATCATTTACGATAGCTTTCTTGTCCTCCATTGAGAACATCCAGATACAGAAATCCTTTGTCTTATACTTCTCTCTAAACTCCTCACATGGAAGTCCAAGGAGTGAAAGTGCTATCTCATCACCGTATTTCTCGTGATCCTGCTTTGCAAGCTCTACTGCCTCATCATTAAAAAGTGAAGCATATGTCATCTGGATTGTTGTTTTGAGTCCCGCCTCATGTGCAAGTCTCTGCTGTGTCTTGAAGATGTCGAGTGACTCTGTGATAAGCTTCTTATCTCCAATATCCTCTTCTTTTCCCTGTCCTGTCACTGTTGCTGAGTACTCAGGCACCATCTCAGGGCGGTGAATGATGTTAACAATAAATTTGTCCATCCGTTGTTTCCTCCATTTGCTTGTAATTTAATTTATTTCTTAGGTACGTTTTTCGCGCAACCGTTTGTTCTAAACTTAGTATATTACAGTATTATGATTATGTCAATGTGCAATTTCGACATTTTTAAATTTTTGTTTTCAAGCATTTTTCACAAAAAAAGGATTAGGTGCGCGTTTCTGTGCGCAACTTTTGCGCATTGGTCGCAGGTCGGTACGTAAGCCGTGGACTGTTGGGGAGACACGCACTTTCGCCCTCGCTACGCTTCGCGACTAAGATCCTGTACGAAATTATGCTTTTAGATTTTCTATACTTGACCATATTTATGTAAACGGATAAAATCTTTATAAGATTACATTTATTGAATAATGAACAGATTGAGGGAATTATGTCAGGAGGTTTCCACATAATGAGTGAAATCATTAAAACTAATACGGAATATTCAAAATGAATTAAAGAAAAATCTTTTTTCAAAAATCTTAGTCTTGATTTGCAGGATGCACTACCTGATGTAAAATCATTTTCTGTAACCAATTTAAAATATATGAAATATTTTTACGATTTATACAATAATTCAAATCGTCTACAACTTGTTGACGATTCAAAAACACGAATATGTCTACAAGCAAGAGAAGCAAAGCCATTACAAATTTTGAAAAGCTGCCTCCTGATATTGGCAGTGATTTCGCCAGAGAAATCACAAAAGACCCATATAATTTTGATTTTCTTACTCTCAGAGAAGGATATGATGAAAAAGAATTGAAAGACTAATCAAAAGGCTCCAGCTTACGAACCTTACGTTATAGTAAAAACATTATTAAAACAGGCAGGTGAATTATGATTAAAATAGCATTCTTTGATGTGGATGGCACCCTGCTTCGGCTGGGACATAAAGAATTATCGGCAAACACTGCTGCTGCACTTAGGCAGCTCCACCAAAATGGCATCATCCTTTGTATGGCTACCGGAAGAGGCTACACAGGTGTGCCTCATTTTGATGGAATTGATTTTGATGTCCTGCTCACCTTTAACGGCTCATTCGTCACCAAAGGCAATGATATCATCTTCAAAAATCCTATTAATGAGCACGACAAATATCAGATAATTTCCAATCTAAAGCAGATGAACCGCGCCATTGCAATCAGCAACGAGCATATGATTGTCACAAACGGTACCGACCCTGATTTAGAGCAGTACTTTGCCTTTGGCAGCGAAAAGCTTAAAATTGCTGACAATTTTGACGAGATAAGCAGGACTGATATATATCAGATTATGTGCTCCTGCAAAAAAGATGAGCACTCACAGATTCTATCCGGCGCGCCCCACTCACAGATAACTGCATGGTGGGATAAGGCCGTTGATATTATTCCGCTTAACAGCGGCAAAGGCAATGCAGTTGCTGCAGTGCTTAGACATTATGGTTTCTCAAAGGATGAAGCAATTGCTTTCGGTGACGGACATAACGACATTGAAATGCTTGAAGCTGTAGGCATGGGTATTGCCATGGGCAATGCAAAGGACGAAGTCAAAGATAAGGCTGATTTTGTATGCAAATCTGTTGAGGAAGACGGAATATATCATTATTGTATTGAAAACAAACTGATTTTTTAAAAGAGATATACTTATGAACTTAGACAACAATTTACGACAACTACTCGAAAACGAAACCAAAATACATCTTGCGGAAATCCGCTTTCTCTACCAGAAGCTCGACAGACAGCTTGGGCTTAACGGTGCAAGGATTCCCATCACCTTCGGCTTTGATACGGACAGGCTTGGCGCATACACTCCGGGCTTTGGGCAGGATGAAGAAGAATTTCATTTTTCACTGCTGTTCATCGGCTACTGTGTGGCAAAGCCATTGTCAAAGGATGACAGGATGGATTTATATAAGCACGAATATGCCCACTATATGCAGTACAATATGGACATCCCGGACAAATACAACTGGCAGCCCGGCATCCACGGAAGTGCGTGGAAATACTGCTGCTCACTTATCGGAGCAGCTCCCACTCCTTACTACAAAGCCGGTGAAGGACTTATTAAGCACGATTATGATAAGGTTCTCAAAAAGAAAATTACTGACAAGAGTATTCCTATCCGCGACACATATTCACGCGAGCAGGAATACCGCAAAAATAAAAACAGTACTGTAAAATTTAATATCAATGACGATGTCAATCATCCAAAGTTCGGCAAGGGCACCATTGAACATATCGAGCAGCTCGAAGGCTCAGTTCGGCTGCATGTCAGATTCGGTGAAGATCTTAAGAAAATTGATCAGAAATGGCTGCTTCAGGCAAACTTGAAGAAAGCAGGTGCATCAAGGCACATATAGCGTTATGCTATCCTACATTACATTATTTCCAGTTCGTGAAAAATCCTTACTATCTAAAAATCATGGGACTGCAATATACCGCAGCCCCATGATTCTAATTATGTCTTATATTATTATTTTAATAAGTATTTAAGCCACCCGAGAACAAGAAAATCTACAGCTCAATTGCAATCGTATATGACTTCTCAAATTTCTCACCATGTGCCAGCGAATTACCATACTCCCTGTCCTTTAATTCTCCGGCAAAGCTGCTCTGTCGCATCGGCCGTACCACGGCTCAATACAGATAAACGGTGCTCCCATTCCTGCCGGTGACCACAGACCAAATAAAGGCGCATCAAAGGACACCGTAAGGTATAGCTTCTTATCCGGTGTACACAGGCTCACCTTTGAAGCCTGTCTGTTTTCTATTATGAGCGCATCCTTATCAAACATATGCTCATCTATCTGACAGTATCCATCCGCATCCACCTTAAGCAGATTGTCATCCTTGTCTAAAAGGCCTCCGTCACAGATAAGTCCGTAGGTGATTGCTTTGTCTGTGTCAAGCTTCAGATAATAGTCTGACTGCTTTCCCTGCTCTGCGACCGGACACATAAATGCCGGATGACCACCTATTGAGAAAAGTAAATCCTTTTTCGCAGGATTAGTCACCCTCCAGGTCACTTTTATCTCACTGCCTGAGAGCTTATAGCCGATTTCGAGCACAAACTCAAACGGATATTTTGCAAGAGTCTCATCATTTGATTTAAGTAAAAACCATGCCTCATCCTTTGTCTGTGACACAAGCTCAAACTCCATATCCCTTGCAAAGCCGTGCTGTCCCATCGGATAATCTGTCCCATCAACGGTAAACTTCTTGTCCTTTAAGCTGCCGACAAACGGGAAAAGCACCGGTGCGCTTCTCTTCCAGTATTTCTCATCGGCATCCCACAGATACTGTGTACCTGTTTCCTTACCGGTGATGCTTTTAAGCTCTGCTCCGAAGCTGTTTATCGTGAGCTCAAGTGATTCATTTTCCAGTTTAATCTCCATCACATATCTCCTTTTATATTTTTTGCAACTATTCAGAACCACCTTGAGAATAAGAAAACCTGTTGCTTACATGCAAGCATAACACATCATCTTTTTGGTTCTCAGTGGTTCTGAATAGTCTGTTTTTAATTACATCACAAGCAGTCCAATTACCCTGACAATAAATGCTGCCACCCATGCAATCGCACACTGCAAAAGCACCACACTGACTGCCCACTTTGCACCAAGCTCTCTCTTTATGGATGCTATAGCAGCCACGCAAGGACTGTAGAGCAGCGAGAACACCAGAAGAGATGCGGCTGAAAGTGTTGTGAGTGCTGTCGTAACCGTTCCGCCAAACAGTATCTCAAGTGTTGATACCACACTCTCCTTTGCCATGAGTCCGCTGATAAGTGATGTGCATATACGCCAGTCTCCGAGTCCCAGAGGCTTAAAGATTGGCACGATAACACTTGAAATAGCGGCAAGCATGCTGTCCTTTGAGTCTGTTACCATGTTAAAGTGTATGTCAAAGCTCTGTAAGAACCATATAAGCATTGTGGCAATAAGTATTACTGTAAATGCCTTCTGCAAAAAGTCCTTTGCCTTCTCCCAGAGCAGCTGGCACACATTCTTGGCGCCCGGCATCCTGTAGTTTGGCAGCTCCATGACAAATGGCACTGCGTCACCCCTGAACAAAGTCTTTCTGTAGATAAATGCGAAAAGTATTCCTACAATTATTCCAAGGAAGTACAGTCCTCCCATGACAAGTCCGCCATGCTTCGGGAAAAATGCACTAACAAAGAATGCATAAATTGGCAATTTTGCCGAACAGCTCATAAACGGTGTGAGGAGTATAGTCATTCTACGATCTCTCTCACTTGGCAGTGTACGTGTCGCCATGACAGCTGGCACCGTACAGCCAAAGCCTATGAGCATTGGTACTATGCTTCGTCCGGAAAGTCCTATCTTACGAAGGAGCTTGTCCATGAAGAATGCAACCCTCGCTATGTATCCGCTGTCCTCCATGAGTGATAAGAAAAAGAACAGTGTCACGATAATCGGCAAAAAGCTTAATACGCTTCCGACACCCTGAAAGATGCCGTCTATTACCAGTCCGTGCAGCACCTCATTCACACCTGCGCTGTGAGTGCCTTATCCGTCAGTGCGGTCAGTGCTCCTATGCCCTGCTCCAAAAGCCACTGAAGTCCTGCTCCGATTACGTTGAAGGTGAGATAAAATACAGCAAGCATTATCACTATAAAGCACGGTATTGCCGTGTATTTGCCTGTAAGAACACGGTCGATGCGTTCACTCCTGATACGCTCCCTGCTCTCCTTCGGTTTTACCACGGTGCTCTCACATATTTTCTCAATAAATGTAAAGCGCATATCCGCAATTGCAGCGCTTCTGTCAAGGCCTCGCTCCTTCTCCATCTGGACAATCAGATGCTCTATTGCCTCTTTCTCATTCTCATCAAGATGAAGCTGCTCTAATATAAGTGCATCTCCCTCGATAATTTTGGTAGCAGCAAAGCGAATCGGGACTCCGGCGAGCTTTGCATGATCCTCAATCAGGTGACTGACCGCGTGTATACATCTGTGCACGGCACCGCCAAAATCATTCTCATCACAGAAATCCTGTCTGCCCGGGTGCTCCTGATACTTTGCAATGTGTATTGCATGGCGCACCAGCTCATCAACACCCTGATTCTTTGCGGCAGAAATCGGTACAACAGGCACTCCTAACAGTCCCTCGATTTTATTTACATCGATTGAGCCTGAGTTTGCCGTCACCTCATCCATCATATTTAGAGCGATAACCATCGGTATATCCATCTCAAGAAGCTGCATGGTCAGATACAGGTTTCTCTCGATATTTGTCGCATCTACAATATTTATTATGGCCTTTGGCTTGTTATCGAGCACAAAGTTTCTCGACACAATCTCCTCACTAGTATATGGCTCATTGAGTAAATGCCCGGTAAATCTGTGATTGATGTATCCGGATGTTCTTTAATAGAGCCATCCTTTCTGTCCACCGTCACTCCCGGGAAATTGCCCACATGCTGGTTTGAGCCTGTAAGCTGGTTGAAAAGTGTTGTCTTGCCGCAGTTTTGGTTTCCCACAAGTGCGTATGTGAGCTTCTCACCATCCGGAAGGGGATTGCCACTGCCCTTCACATGGTATTTGCCCTCCTCACCAAGTCCGGGATGGGCTGTGTTGCTTATCTTTTTAGGGCCCTCATGCTTTCTTGAACGGCTGTCAATTAATTCTACCTCAATCTGTGCCGCATCATCAAGCCTCAATGTGAGCTCATAGCCGTGCACCTGAAGCTCCATCGGGTCTCCCATCGGTGCAAATTTGATAACTGTTACTTCGGCTTTTGGGATTACTCCCATATCCAGGAAATGCTGGCGCAGTGCGCCCTCACCGCCTACTGTAAGTATTCTGGCACTCTGTCCTATGCCAAGTTCTTTTAGTGTCATTTTATCGCTTCCTAGTGTATTTATTGATAATTTTTCTCAACTTATCACAGATATCTTACCACAAAGCGTGTGCCACTGCATTCATTTTTTTCATTTAATGTATCTTTTAATATATCTTTTTTACAATCCTCCACCAGGATATATCCATTGTCATGACGCACAATCGCTTCCGCCAGCGAAAGTCCTATTCCGATACTGTCAGCCGGCTGCCCGCTGCCGCTGTAAAAACGCGTGAAGATATGCTTTTTGTCCTCATCACTTATGGTCTCTCCATCGTTTTGCACTGTTATCTCGCATACATCTCATACCTGTAAAAGCTATCCTTACCTCACTCTCTGCGTGCTCCACAGCATTTTTTACTATGTTTGTGATAGCCTCACACTGCCAGTATGCATCAGCATGTATACAGGCATCCTTATCAGAGCCTTCATCTATGGACAGCCTTATGTCTCTCAAATCGCAAAGTGCCATCACATTGTCAGCTGCCTCAGACACAATTTCAGACAGCAGCGTATCCTTCTCATCAAACTCCACAACATCCGCTTCAAGCCTTGAAAGCTTTAAGATAGCCTGCACCATATGCGATATATTATCCACATCGCGCTTTGCCCTGCGCATTATCCTGTTTCTGTTTTCAGATGCCATATCAGGATTTCCTTCCAGATTTTCCAGATTTATCGAAAGTGATGTGAGCGGTGTCTTAAGCTGGTGCGATATGTCAGAAAGCGCATCCTTTAGCAAAAGCTTGTCTGCCTTTGCATTTTCCGCAGACTCCCTCAAATAAATTGCTGTCTTGTAAAGCTCTCCCTTTAGTATAGAAATCTCTCCCTCTGTGCTATCTGCCATAACAAGTCTGTAGTCTCCCTGATTTATGCGGCGTAGATAATCCGCAGCCTGTCTGACCTGTCTTTTAAAGCTAAATCTTATAAGCACAATGTAAATGCAAAAGCCCCCTGCAAAAAGCACAACAAGAAATATGTCTAGCCAAAGCGCTCCTTTAAGCGCTTTTTCATTTGACAAAACCGCAGAATCCTTTTCCATATCAATGCCGTATTTTTTAAGGAGCTTATCTGCAGCTTTTAAATTCGTATCATCACTGTCGATACTGCTGTCATTTAGAATCGCGGCTATACTGCCATCTGATACATCGGGATATTTTTCATGAATGAGTGCACATAGCTTAGCCACTGTGATGTTATAGTTTTTCGTATATGCCCTGTACTGAAAAAAGACGGTAAAAGCCATAACCATCACACATATACATGTATAAATTATTGCAAAATACACAAAATGTTTTCTGTTCTCTAAATTATATTTCTTCTTTCTCATGCTTTCCCCCGGGAACCGGCTCTGTCGGCCGATACTGTTTAAAGAGCTTCATCTGAATCAACACGATACCCGATTCCCTTCACAGTCTTTATCACATCCTCACCAAGCTTTGCCCTGATGCGCTTCATATAGACAGTCACGGTATGGTCATAGACATCGTTTCCTGTCGCCTCCCAGATGCAGTCAATCACGGCATTTCTGTACACAGCCTTGTCGTGATTGGTAAAAAGCAGATCAAGTATGCGGTTTTCAAGACTTGAAAGAACAATCAACTGTCCAGCCCTTCTTGCTTCCTTTTTGTCCAAATCATAGCTTATGGTTCCTGCGTGTATGACAGATGAGCTGTCATCACTTTTCCTTCGTAAAAATACGCGGTTTACCCTCGCCACAAGCTCCCTTACGGAAAAAGGCTTTGTGATGTAATCCTCCGCTCCAAGCTCAAGTCCCTTTACTATATCATTTTCCTCATCCCTTGCGGTAAGAAAAATCACCGGTGTTTTTTCTTTTTCCAGCCTTTCGCTGTAAAAATCAAAGCCGTTCCCATCCGGAAGCGACACATCAAGCAACACAAGGCCGGGGTGCTCACTCAAAAGTGCCCAGCCTCCTTTAAATTGCCTGCTGTCAAAAGCTCATATTCAGGTTCTGTAAATGTATCACACAGTCCCTCTGTTATTCCTCTATTGTCCTCTATGAGAAGTATTTTTTTCATATCAGCTCCCGCATTTTCTACAGATTTTCATTCTTGATTGTCTCAATAATGTTATTGTGTCTAAGCTTCGTCATTGATAGTTTCATGATAGCATAAATCAGCATTATTACAACCACTATACACAATATAATTGCTTTATACGGTGGCTTATAAATGATTGCGCCACCCATCCTGTTCATAATAAAACATAAGAGATAGTTTATTAAAATACCAAGCGGTACGCCTATTACAAGTGCCTTCACAGATATAAACACACTCTCGAGTCTGACCATTCCAGCAAACTGCTTATCTGTCATTCCAATGCTTCTTAGTGTAGCAAACTCGCGGCTTCTAAGCTCCATTCCGGTGCTTAAGGTATTGATGATATTTGTGATTCCTATTAAGGCAATGACCACAATAAGTCCGTATGCAAATACTCCAAGCAGTGTAAAGAGTGATTTTTCATCGCGCATCTGCTTATCCATATTGCTGACATAAAAACTAATCTGAGAATACTCAGGATTTTCTTCCGTCTCCTTTTCTAATGTATCCTGATATTCATCTGCATTTTCTGCAACCACATATGCCGAATATATCGCATTCCCCGGTTTGAGCTCATTACCGCTCTTGCCGTCAGCCCATAAGCTTTCAAAGCCTTTTTGGTTCATAAACAAAAGCGAGGTATTGCCGTAGCCATTATAACATGTTGGTACCTTGTCTGTAACACCTGCAATAGTTACATCTACAGTTTTTCTGACACCGTTATTTATTGTTTCCTCGTCAACGTATCCACTGTTATCCTCCGTACTGCTTTCAGTATCACCTTCCACAGCATTGTCATCAGAAGAAGCATCATCATACACATTGTAGCCGCACCTGATTGTATCTCCTGCTTTATATTTGTACAGCTCCATCTCTTCTTTGACGTATTTCGAGCTTTTCTCATTATACACATCAAATGTGCATTTATTTACAAGAATTGCTCCTGTATCTGCATTTTTTACGCCTGCGTCAGACGCATACTTATCATACGATTTGTCATTTAAAACCGTGATAAAAAACTCTTGTGAGACATCCTCTCTGTCATCATAAAGCTGCCCGCAATACTCTCCATATTCCTTTGTATACTCCGGCTTATCTACATCAAAATAATAACCTGCTCCAACCAGATAATCCTTTGCTCCTTCAATGCCACTCAAAAGCTCAGAGAGCTTTTCAATATCAAGGTCCTTTTTACATGACATATTTATTCCAATATTGTAATCTACTGATGCATATGACATCCCAACAACGCTAAAGGCCATAGACATAAAGTATGATATCACAATAAAGGTTACTGAGCAGATAACAATAGACGTCACTGTAGTTCTGTACTTTTTTTTGTTTCTCTTTATATTCTTATATGAGATAACGCCTCCAATGCCCCAGATTCTGCCTATAATAGCCGGTGTCTTAAGCTTTGCTGACTTTATTTTAATCTCCTTTGTGTTTCTTATTGCTTCAAGCGGTGTGACCTTTGCGGCCCTTCTTGCACTGCCTGTTGCTGAGAAATAAATGGTTGCTATACTCAGTATCACAGCAAGAATAAGTGCAGGCAGTGATGTGTGAAAGCTCAAAGCAAAGTTAAGCCAGCCTGCTGACAGCGCATTTACCACCTTGACAAGTATAAACGATGCCAAAATACCACTCATGGTACCTACAGGAATACCAACCACTCCAAGCATTGCTGCCTCTGTCTTAACGCTGCTTTTTATCTGGCGCCTCGTAGCACCCACGCTTGCAAGCATGCCATACTGCCTGATTTTTTCAGTGATTGATATGTTGAAGCTGTTTTTGATACAGTACACTGATGTCAGTATAATTATCAAAGCCACAACAGCGGCCACTGTAAACAGTGCTTTAAATGTGCCGTCAATCGGGAAAACACACTCATAGCTTATAAGGAAGCGATTTATATATATATCATATTTTGCATTTTCCATCTCTTTAAGAAACCTGTCGCTCTCCTCAGCAGACATTTCAACAGATGAATTATTTGATTTCTCAAACAGCTTTTCATCCACACCAATTATATCTGCAGTCACAGCATCCTTATTTCTTAAAGCCTTTTGAGTGTACCTGCTGTACACTGTGAGCGTAGTGTCAGCTTCGTTAACCTCACTCTTTGTGCCGTTATCAATTGCTGCCAGCTCATCAGAATATGTGACAAATGTATATCCGGCGGCACTATAGTCCTCCATTCCATAGCCCGGTCTTTCCATGATGCCTACCACCTTGTAGTGCTTTGTCACAGTATCGGTAAGTGTCTCTGCCTCATTCTCATATGCGCTGTTTTCCGATATGACACCTTCGGTGTTTGAATCATATCGCTTTCCGACATCCAGTGTTATCTCATCTCCCACCTTTATGTCGATTCGTCCGTTTGTCTTTAAGTGCCTTGGAATGACTATCTCATCCTCATTTTTTGCCATGCGCCCCTCTATAAGTTTAAAGCAGCCTCTCTCAAAGCCGGCCTCATCTGTTGCCATGACATATGCATACGGCTTATCCTCATTCTTGCAGCCGTCTAGCTTTGCAAAGCCCATTCCCATTGTCTCAAATGTGCTTTCAATATTTCTGTTGTTTTTAAACTCCGAAAGCTCAGACATTTTCACATTCGAAAATTTCACATGAAAGTCACCGCCCTTTTGCTTCTGGTATTCAATCATACTGTACTGAAAGCTTGACACAAGTGTGACAAGCGCCGACAAAAGCGCTGTTGCAAGAATTATTCCGACTATCGTGACAATAGTTCTTTTCCTGTTGAGCTTTAAGTTTTTTAATGTGAGTGTCTTCATCAAATTCATCTGATTTTACCATCCTCTATCATTATTGTGCGGTCAGCCGCCTTTGCAAGCTCCATATTGTGTGTAATCATAATGATTGTCTGGTTGAGCTCACGGTTTGAGGTCTTTAAGAGATGCATAATCTCGTTGCTGGCCTTGGTATCCAGGTTTCCGGTCGGCTCATCCGCGAGCACTATAGATGGTCTCGTAATCAGGGCTCTTCCTATAGATGTGCGCTGCTGCTGGCCTCCTGAAAGCTCGTTTGGCAGATGAGTGCGTCTCTCTGTAAGTCCAAGGCGTAAAAGCATGTCATCCATCTGTGCTTTTTCCACCTTTCTTCCATCAAGCTCCATCGGGATTGCCATGTTTTCCTCCACATTTAATATAGGTATCAGATTATAAAACTGATAAATGATACCTACCTGTCTTCTTCTGAATATGGCAAGCTCATCATCATTCATTGCAAAAATATCAGTGCCGTTTATATACACCTTTCCGCTTGTTGGCCTGTCAACACCTCCGAGCAGATGAAGCAGTGTGGATTTTCCGGAGCCGCTCGCCCCGACTATTGCCACAAACTCTCCCTTTTCCACGCTCAATGACACATCGTCCAAAGCCTTGACCTGATTTTCTCCGGCTCCATATATTTTTGATAAGTGTTCTACCCTAAGCAGTTCCATTTAATTCTCCTTTTCTTCTCTATACATTTTTGAGTGCTGTGCGGTCTGTCCTTTAAAGTGCAGCCGCCCCGCGATACAAGTGTATAATACATTATGTAAAGTTACAGGTAGGTTACTTTTAAAAAATATTACAGCATAATATAAAAACTCCGGTCAGAACAAAAAGTTTTCTGTGCCGGAGCTTATATATCATATGTTTTATAATTATCTATGCCAATAATTATTTCTGCTTATATGAAGACAAAAAGTCTGCAAGCTTGCCTGTGGCATCCTTTAATATCTCTGTTCGAGGCAGATATACCACTCTGAAGTGATCCGGCTTATCCCAGTTGAAGCCGCCGCCGTGGATGATGAGTATCTTCTTCTCACGAAGCAGATCAAGTGCAAACTGTTCATCGTTTGTGATGTTGAACCTTGCAGTATCAATCTTTGGGAATATGTAAAATGCTGCCTTTGGCTTTACTGCCGAAATTCCCGGTATATCGTTTAATGCCTTGTAGACGTACTCTCTCTGCTCATAGATTCGTCCGCCCGGCACAATATACTCGCCTACACTCTGATATCCGCCTAAAGCTGTCTGCACTATCGACTGCGCCGGAACATTCGAGCAAAGACGCATGTTTGAGAGCATGTTGAGTCCCTCGATATAGTCCTTTCCGAGTGCCTTGTTGCCGCTTAAAACCATCCATCCAATACGATAGCCTGCTATCATATGTGACTTAGAAAGACCGCTGAAGGTCACACAGAAGAGGTCCGGTGCAAGCGACGCAATAGACACATGCTCATAGTCATCCATCACAAGCCTGTCATATATCTCATCCGAAAAAATCATGAGCTCGTGCTCTCTTGCCACATCAGCTATCTGCTGCAGCACCTCCCTTGGATAGAGCGCTCCCGTAGGGTTGTTAGGGTTTATTATTACGATGGCCTTTGTCTTGTCTGTAATCTTCTTTTTGATATCCTCTATGTCCGGATACCACTCTGACTGCTCATCACAGATATAGTGCACTGCCGTGCCTCCCGCAAGTGTAACGCAGGCTGTCCAAAGCGGATAGTCCGGTGCCGGCACAAGCACCTCATCACCATTGTCAAGAAGTGCTGACATGCTTAGGTTTATAAGCTCGCTGACTCCGTTTCCGGTATAGATATCCTCAACCGTCACATTAGGAAGCTTTTTGAGCTGTGCATATTGCATGATTGCTTTTCTTGCAGAAAAAAGTCCCTTGGAGTTGGAATACCCCTCACAGTCCGTGAGCTGGCGTGACATATCATATATCACCTCATCAGGTGTCCTGAAGCCAAACGGCGCCGGATTTCCTATATTGAGCTTCAACACATTTGTGCCGTTTTCCTCCATGCGGGCCGCCTCATCCACCACCGGTCCTCTTACATCGTAAAGCACATTATCTAATTTTCTGGATTTTCCAAATTCTCTCATCCTGACAATCTCCTTTTATTTTCGTAACAATTCCTGTAACCGTAATCATATCCTGCTAGCCTAAAAGCTCAAAAACAGCCTCAGCGTCAAATACCACCTGCTTTACCTTATCAACCTCTATCTGATAAAGTGCATTTGCAGCCAGATGCTCTGCAGCCTGCTCGAGATCTCTTATGCCCGATGTGTTCTCGTGAAGCTTAATCACTGCATCAAGTCCGTCCTCTGTGAGAACGCACTCCTCCTCCTTCATTCCCATTCGCTCAAATACCTTGCGCAGGGCAAATCTCTGGAAGATGACCTTCTTCTCTTCATCGGTATAGTCCGGAATATCAATCACCGCAAAACGTGACATAAGCGGTGCAGAAATCTGTGATTTATCATTGGCTGTTGCAATCGGATATACTCCGACGGTCGGCACCATACACTCCATATAGTTGTCTGTAAAGCCCAGATTGTCAAGCAGTGTCAAAAGCACATCTGCCGGATTTCCGTTGCCGTTTTTGCTTGAGGCCTTGTCGAGCTCATTGATGATAAATACAAGATTTGACTCTCCCGCCTGTGAAAATGCCTCCATAATGATTCCCGGCTTTGCGTTTGAATAGATTCTTGAGCTTCCTGTGAGCTGCTCTGCATCATTTATGGAGCTCATATCGAGTGTGGTCCATGGAAGCTTGAGTATACGTGCAACAGCATATGCAATCTGTGACTTTCCCGTTCCTGCCGGTCCGCAGAGCAGCAGTCCGTAGGCAGGAAGTGTATGCGTCCTGTTTATCTGGATAATGGTCTCAATAATTCTCTGCTTCACGCTCTCCATGCCATAGAGCTCCTCATCGAGTATGCGTCTTGCCTCAACAGGTCGATTGCCTCAAAGTAATTTCCCTTCCACTGGATATTCATCATGATGGAAAGTGCTCTCTGCGCATGGCGTCTCTCCTCAGGTGATACCTCGCTTGAACGCGCAACTGCCAGGTTTCTTCTGGCCCACAGCAGTATATTGTCAGGCAGTGTACGACCTGCACAGGTCATGAAATCTGTAATGCTTTGTATACTGGTGAGCTTCATGCTGTCGCCCTCTTCCTCGTAATCATCGAGTCAGGCTCATCCTCAGGCATGGTGCTCGCAAAGAGCCTCTCCATCATATACTGTAAGAATCCGTCCTCCGCAGACAGCTTTGTGCCTCTGCCGAGAGCCACCTCTCTCACCCTGTATACCGCGTATCCGTCAGGTGTATTGGCTCCTGAAAGCTGTACCTTTATGTGATTTTCGCCAAGCCACTTAAAAAGGCTAACGAAGCGGGAATCAATGCGCAGGATATCTGCACTGGTCACCCCATCACCATCCTCAAATTCAAAGGATGTACGCTTTATCGGATTTGTAAACATACCGAGCGCATGGTGCGCCCACTCCTTTTGCTTATTGTCTATCACAACAATCGGTTTATCGGCCGATGCCTTTGTCTCTGTCGAATGAAATGTCTCATATGTACACTCCGGATGCTCGTTTGCTACCGGTGTATCGCTAAAATCAAATACTGGCATTTTTATTCCTCTCTTTTCGTAATTGTATTCTTCATCATACCCTGTCAAAGGCTATGTCTTGTACCACCTCGCCCGCGATGATAAGTCCTGCCACTGATGGTACAAATGCAAGGCTTCCGGGAATATCCCTGCGCTCTGTGCACTTGTGTTCGGCACCCGGCGGACAGATGCAGTTGCTTCTGCAGCTTATAGACATATCCTCTATCGGTCTTGTAGGCTTCTCCTCAGAGTATACCACCTTGAGCTTTTTCACGCCACGTTTTTTAAGCTCACGGCGCATGACCTTTGCAAGCGGACACATGCTGGTCTTATATATATCAGCCACCTTAAATGCACTTGCATCCAGCTTATTTCCCGCTCCCATGCTGCTTATGATAGGCACATTTTTCTCCTGTGCCTTCATGACAAGCGCAATCTTTGCTGTGACCGTATCAACCGCGTCAACTATATAATCATACTCTTCAAACGGAAATTCATCAGCATTTTCCGGCAAAAAGAAACACCTGTGCGTCACGACACTGACATCAGGATTAATATCATGAATCCTCTCCTCCATCACATCTGTCTTGTATTTTCCTATGGTCTTTCTGGTTGCGATTATCTGCCTGTTTAGGTTTGTAAGACACACCTTGTCATCATCGATAAGGTCAATCGCTCCCACGCCGCTTCTGACTAGTGCCTCGCAGACATATCCGCCCACTCCTCCTATTCCAAATACTGCGACTCTTGCGCCCTTTAGCCTATCCATCGCCTCTTTTCCAAGCAAAAGCTGTGTTCTTGAAAACTGATTTAACATTTATTTCTCCTTTTCATCCCTGACCACGCCGACACCGGCAGAAATCAGGAGTCTTACTGTATCCTTAAGCATGCTCCAGTCAGCCTTTGACAGCTCATCGGCAGCCTTTATCATCTCAATAAGCTGCTTAAATGACATCTGGTCAAGGTTCTCAAAATTGGAGTCCGATGCAATTGAAAAAAGCACATTTACAAACTGCTTTCGCTGCGCCTCATCCATGCTGCCTATCCAGTTTCTGAGTGTCTTGTCAAGGCGCACACTGTTTTTGTCCAGCCCATCCGCCTTTATGATACTTCCACCCATTATCTCCCATGAAAAAGCATCATGCTGCAGCGGCCCCGAATTACGGCTTCTTACCACCTCATAATCGTCCACATGCTCAAGCAATAAGCCAACAATAGACGACTGCGGCAGAAATGTCTCTATTCTGTCAAAAATTCTTTTGTAGCCTGCCGTATATATCATCTTGTGATTGAAGCCCGGTCCGTCAAAATTAAACACCTTAATAATGACATCCTGCACCTCTTTATCCACATGCATGGCGGCAAACACTGCCAGATTTCCACCCTTTGAGTGCCCGCCTATCCACAGCCTTCTTGTATTGATGCTTTTATTGTTGATATTTTCATCATCTAAAGCTTTATCATTTATGGCTTTTTCATTTATGACCCTATCATCATTGCATATATATGCTGCCACCTGCTTTAAATATTTTTTCGCCTTGTTCTGTCCCGGTGTCTCATCGAGATAGCTTAGATTAAAGTTTTCCTTCCAGCCGACCACGGAATGGTCTGTACCACTGTAGGAAATGAAATATGTGCCGTCAGGCAGTTCTATCGTAACCGCAGAAAACTGCGACTCCTCTTTTTCACTAATATCGTATATATAATATCTCAAAATGCAGTCAGCATAGCGCCTTGAGTGCGCCAGCTTTTGAAGCAGCCTCGCGGAGTGGCGGAAAAGATTAGGCATCTGCTCAATCTCATCATCACTGTGATCCGCACAGTAAAGGTTTGAAAGCTGTTTTATCGTAAGGTATGACTTCTTTGCATCCGGCATATATGACTTCATCTGCACATAAATAAGCTGTGAAAAAATCAGTCCGTCCACCTCATTTACATGCACCTCATCAAAGCCTATATCTCCACGCCAGTCAATATAATCCATGATATCTGCCATACAATGCCCTCCTGAAATATATCTGTCTTATTCATCATAGTGATCTAGGAAGCTGTGCTTTATGCCATCCTTTTTATATGCTACAACCGTAGCCAGATTTACATTCTCCACACTTTTAAATATATTTGCCTCGACAAAAGGATTCACCTTTTTAAGATTAGCGATGAGCTGCTTTATCTCAACACGCTTTGAGCGGTTTTCCTCATTATTGCAGGTGGTACAGGTATCTGTAAACTTGCAGGCACACTGTATGAAATGCAGACCGTTGTAATCACGCCATGCCTTGATATCGTCCTCCCTGACCAGGTAAAGAGGCCTGATAAGCTCCATGCCCTCAAAGTTTGTGCTGTGAAGCTTAGGCATCATGGTCTGTACCTGTGCACCGTAGAGCATGCCCATGAGTATCGTCTCGATAACATCATCATAGTGATGTCCGAGCGCAATTTTGTTGCAGCCCAGCTCCTTTGCAAATGCATACAGATGTCCTCTTCTCATCCTCGCACATAAATAGCATGGCGATTTTTCGATATCATATACAGCATCAAATATATCTGACTCAAAAATAGTGGCAGGGATGCCAAGGTTCCTGCAGTTTTCCTCTATGACATGTCTGTTTGCCTCATTGTAGCCCGGGTCCATGACTAGAAACTTCACATCAAAATCAAACTTGTTGTGATGCTTAAGCTCCTGAAAAAGCTTTGCCATAAGCATGGAATCCTTACCTCCCGAAATACACACCGCAATCTTATCCCCCGGCTTTACAAGCTCATAGGTATTTATCGCCTTTGTAAACTTGCGCCAGATGGATTTCTTAAATTTCTTTCTGATGCTTTGCTCCACATCTGCCTTTATATCGCGCTCTGCCACCTCATCCTCTTTCATGGCATCAAGCAGCCAGCTTATATAGCCTCCCTTTAAGCTTGCCGCATCAAAACCTTTTTCTGTGAGATACTCTGCCACATCCACACTCGTCTTACCACGCTGCAGACTATGACAAGCTTCTTATCATGCAACACCCTCTCATCTGACTCTATTTCATCTGCCTGAATATTGAGTGCTCCCTTTATGGCACCGTGCGCCACCTCTTCCTCACTTCTTATATCTATTATCTGATAGCTGTTACTATCCAGCTTTTTAACTTCTTCTATACTAAGCTGCATTTTATTTCTCCTATATTATTTCCGCAATGACTTTATTTCCTGAAATATCCTGTACTCATAATATGCCGTCACCACAAGGATGAGCCCTATCATAATGAGGCTGTATACATCGCGGATTGCTATTCCAAACGCATCACACACGCATGGCACCAAAAGCCCCGCAGTAAAAACAAGCTTTACAAACGTCAAAAGCCTGAGCGAATATTTTCTGATATTGCCCACACACAGCTCCGCTGCTATGTGATTTAGCTTTTCCGGATAATGCTGCAGCCATGTGATTGCAATGTATACAAGCAAAAGCACAAGTATATTGGCCACAAACTTAAATACCTGTATGTGATAGCACACTCCATAATAAATCTGTAAGCCTATATACGCAAGAGCTAAAATAGCATCTATTGCCTCAAGCACCGCCGAAGCAAAGGTCATATCTCTTTTTCTCATATAAATCTACTACCTTTCATTAACACCTTAAACACGTAAAAATAAGGTAAAACGATATTGTTTCTCTTTAAACTATCTAATTTTATCATATTATGGACTATCTTTCTAGAAAAATTGTGATATAATAATCAGGTTAAAGGAATTTTATTTAAAAATTAATAATACAACGAGGTTTAATCGAAAATGAGCAAATTAACAATACCAAAGAACTATTCTTCGGCACTGAATCTTCACGATACACAGCTTGCCATCAAAACTGTTAAGGATTTCTTCCAGGGCATGCTCGCACAGCGTCTTTCCCTGACACGTGTTTCAGCACCGCTTTTCGTTGATCCTACCACAGGCTTAAACGATAACTTAAACGGATATGAAAGACCTGTTACCTTCGGCATCCTTGAGCAGGGTGACAAGGAGGCAGAGGTCGTTCACTCTCTTGCCAAGTGGAAGAGATATGCATTAAAGAAATACGGCTTTTCTCTCGGCGAGGGCATCTACACAGATATGAATGCCATAAGAGTGATGAGGAGACTGACAATATCCACTCTATATTTGTTGACCAGTGGGACTGGGAAAAGATCATCCGCAAGGAGGACAGAAACTTAGACTTCCTTAAGGAAACAGTAAAGACAGTATACAAATGCCTGCGCAAGACCGAGCAGTACATGGCTATACAGTACGACTACATAGATTTGATTCTGCCAAAGGATATCACCTTTATCACCACATCAGAGCTTGAGGAAATGTTCCCGGACAATACTCCAAAGGAGCGCGAGTATTATTTTGCAAAGGCAAAGGTGCAATCTGTGTAATGCAGATTGGTGACAAGCTTGCAAACGGAGAGCCTCACGACGGACGTGCCCCTGACTATGACGACTGGGCTTTAAACGCTGATATCATCGTATACTATCCTGTTCTTGATATCGCACTTGAGCTTTCATCAATGGGTATCCGTGTAGATGAAAAAGCCCTAAAGGAGCAGCTTGACAAGGCCGGATGTCCTGAGCGTGCTAAGCTTCCATTCCAGAAGGCTATCCTCAACAAGGAGCTTCCGTACACTATCGGAGGCGGAATCGGACAGTCACGAATCTGTATGTTCTTCCTCAGAAAGGCTCATATCGGTGAGGTACAAAGCTCACTGTGGCCTGAGGAGACAATTAAGGAATGTGAGGAGCATGGTATTCAATTGCTATAATCTGCATACCATACTTTACTGTTTGTTATTAAAAACCTGCTGTGTCAGACAAGCATGTGACACAGCAGGTTTTTTATTTCTTATTTTTAATTTTTCCATATGCATCACAAACATCAGCATAAATGCATGTATTGCTGCTATTATCTACACAAACATCCTCCATGCAGCCCTGATCTGCGAACCCAGCCTCTCAAACTGCCAGTGGGTATTGCTCTTTACGATACTGTTTGGATCATTTATAGTAAAGCCCTCATCATCATAGCCTGTGATCACCATAAAATGTCCATTGTCTGTGAAATCTCCCGGACCGACATTTACGACTATCAGATTGCCCTCATCAAGCTTTTCCTTAAAAATATCCTCATTTACCCTTACGCTCTTAGCATTTACGCCGTAGTGCCTGCAGCCCTTGCTTATAAGATTCCATGCACTTCCGGAGCCGTCCACACTGTAGCCGGCCTCCTTTGCATACTCTGCCACCGCTAGAGGGGATGCCTGTGCATCATGTGTCAGATATAATACAACCATCGAAAGTGCAGTCGGACCGCAGCCACTCGCCGCAAAATAATTGCCACTGTACTTTTCATAGCCCCATCTCTTATCCCACTGCTGCAAAAGAGGTACTGTATCCTGCGAGGCCTCTGCAGTCAGATCAATATCATGCTCTTTCGAATGCTCCTTAGGATACTCATATATGAAGTCAATTGCCTCATCATTTTTCTTGGCAAGCTCCTTTAGCTGTCCGGATACTTTGCACTGTGAAGTATCTCATCAAGCTTCGTTTCCTTGTCAGGCTCGCTGTCTTGCTCCTCAGCGTTTACATCAGCCTCTGAGCTGTTTTGCTTTTTTCCTGAATCCATTTTAGATGCGGTAAGTGAATTATTATTCTTCTGCACATCAACATCTCTTGATTGCGTCTTATTATCAGCACCTACCACCGCGTCAGCTACGGGAACTAAAAGCTGCATGCCACACGCCAGAAATGTTGTTATGATTATCGCTGCACAAAGAACTATTGCGCCTATTTTCATGCGCCTGTCGCGGTGCCTTGCACGTTTTATGCTTCCCTGCTTTCTATGAGTTTTCTTATGTGTCTTTCCCATTATTTTCCTCTTACTATTACAGCTTATCAACTTCATCCATCCAGATACGTCCACACGCATCAGAAGGCATCCTTAGGTCTCCTCTCGGTGAGACCGCCACTGTTCCTACCTTTGGTCCATCCGGCAGACATGAGCGCTTGAACTGCTGTGCGAAAATCTGCGATAGAAGTTCTTAAGCCATTTGAGAATAAATTCATCATCGTATTTTCCTTCAAATGCTATCCTTGCAAGGCGGTAAACCTTGGCAGGAGCATAGCCGCAGCGCAGCATATTGTAAAGGAAGAAGTCATGCAGCTCATAAGGGCCCACAAGATCCTCTGTCTTCTGTGAAATCTTACCGTTTTCAGGTGGTAAAAGCTCAGGAGAAACAGGTGTATCAAGCACATCAAGAAGTGTACTTTCCAGCAAATCGCTGCCACAGGTATCTGCATAGTATTTTACCAGATGGCGCACCAGAGTCTTTGGAACCGAAGCATTTACCGCATACATGGACATATGGTCTCCGTTGTAGGTCGCCCAGCCGAGTGCCAGCTCTGACAAATCTCCTGTACCTATAACCATTCCGTTTTCCTTGTTTGCGATATCCATAAGTATCTGTGTGCGCTCGCGTGCCTGTCCATTCTCGTAGGTGACATCATGCACAGACGGATCCTGTCCGATATCCCTGAAATGTATATTTACGGCATCCTTTATATCCACCTCGATAAATGTAGCTCCAAGGCATTTAATGAGATTTACCGCATTGTCATATGTGCGGTCTGTTGTTCCAAAGCCCGGCATAGTAACTGCCGCTATATCCTTGTGATCCTTTCCCAAAAGGTCAAATGCTCTCACCGTGACAAGCAGTGCCAGTGTGGAATCGAGTCCTCCTGAAATACCGATAACTGCTGTCTTGCAGTTGGTATGCTCTAATCTCTTTTTAAGCCCCATAGCCTGAATCATAAGAATCTCATCACAGCGTCTGTCCCTGTCTGTCTTATCTGCAGGAACAAAAGGAGCCGGATTTATATAGCGGCTAAGAGTGGTATCCTTTACCTCAAGATCAAACTCAGCCCATCTGTGATCATCCTCGACAACAAATGTTGTCATCCTGCGCCTCTCAGTCTCTATTCTTTCCACATCAAACTCGCTGTATATAGTCTCATTTGTAAAGCGCTTTGACTCGGCAAGCACATTTCCGTTTTCACAGATGAGATTGTGTCCTGAGTAGACCACATCCTGTGTGGACTCACCGTCTCCAGCTGACGCATAAATATATCCACAGATTAATCTGGCAGACTGTCCGCTCACAAGCTCTCTCCTGTATATTGCCTTGCCTGTCACCTCATCTGATGCAGACAGATTTACAATCACAGTAGCACCCGACATCGCGTGTCTGATGCTCGGCGGGTTCGGAGTCCAAAGATCCTCACAAAGCTCCACCGCTATCTTAAGCTTTGGCAGCTGCTTGCAGCTAAAAATAAAATCAGTATCTACAGACACCTGCTGTCCATTTTTCAGTGTGACATATGTGCTAAGGTTTTCTCCCGATGCAAAATGCCTTGCCTCATAAAACTCATTATAGTTTGGCAGAAATGTCTTTGGCACCATGCAAGCACCTCTCCGCGCGATACAACTGCCGCCATATTATAGAGCATGCCGTTTATCTCATATGGAAGCCCTATGAAAAATATGCCGTCAAGGCTCCTGCTGTAATCTGCTATCCTATAAGCTCATCCTCTGCTGCAGCTATGAGCTTATCCTGCCAGAAAAGATCCTGACAGGTGTATCCGGTAATGCAAAGCTCCGGGAAAACAACCACCTTTGCCCCGTTATCAGTGCACTCCTTCATAAGAGCTTTAATAAGCTGTCCGTTGTATACAGTATCAGCTACCTTTACCTTTGGTGTCGCTGCAGCGACCTTTATATATCCGTCCTTCAATTAGCGCATCTCCTTCAACTCATCCACCGTAAACTCATATGCCTTATTACAGAACTGGCACTTTACCTCAATGCTCTCACCATCTGCGATAATGGAATCAAGATCCTTTTTACTTAATGTGGAAAGTGCTCTGCTCACACGCTCCTTTGAACAGTCACAGTGGAAGCGTGTCTCAGTCGTATCTGTGATTTCAAGCCCGAAATCCCCTAAAATTTCCTCAAGTATCTGCTCCGGAGTCAGCCCCCTGTCAAGCATCTGTGTCACCGAATCAATCTCTGTGATTTTCTTTTCAAGCCTGTCCACAACCTCATCCGGTGTAAACGGCATAAGCTGGATGATAAATCCACCGGCCTGCTTTACGCTCTGGTCCTTATCCACCAGCACGCCAAGACCAACCGCCGATGGAATCTGCTCAGATGTGGCAAAATAATAGGTCAGATCCTCAGCTATCTCACCTGTTTTAAGCTCACACTGACCTGAGTACGGCTCCTTTAAGCCATATCCTTTATAACTGTGAGTATTCCAAGATCAAGCGCTCCACCCACATCGAGCTTGCCTGCCGCATTGAGTGGCAGCTCAACCTGTGGATTTATGGCAAAGCCTTTACATTGCCGTGCGAATCTGCTGTGACGGTAAGTCCCTTTGCAGGTCCGCTGCACTGTATCTGAAGAGTTATGATATCCTTATCGCCCTTCATCATAGCTCCCATCATGGCTCCCGCAGAAAGAAGTCTGCCAAGTGCCGCCGTCATGACAGGTGTTGTCATGTGATCCTCTCTGGCGGTCTCCACCATCTCCCTTGATGTTACAGCAAATGCTCTGATATTAGCATCCGCCGCTGTTGCTCTTACTATATAATCTGACATAATTTACCTCTCATTATCTAATTCTATGCTTTATGTGCAATTACAGTGACCTTCTCACTGTCACACTTCACCTGATCGTCTGTGTACGCATCATACACCGCATCAAACACAAGTCCCGACTGCTCAAGAAGCTCCTTAAGCTCTGAAATCTCATAGCATCTCTGGAAATGAGTTTCCTCAAACTTCTTGTAGATGTCATCCTCATCCTCTGACTGCTCCTTTATAAAAAGTGTCAGGTCATACTCGTTTATTTTCTCATCGGCATCATAATAATTGTCCCATATAAAGCTGCCCTCATCACGGTTTTCAGCTATGGTATTATCAGCCATGAGCACCTCATATTTGTATGGAGTATTGATATCAAATATAAAAATGCCACCCTCTTTGAGACTTTCGCTCACGCAGAAAAAAACTGCCTGCAGATCCTCAGGCTCAAGAATGTAATTGATGCTGTCACATGCGCTTACGACGGCACTCACCTTTTCTCCCGGTTCAAACTCTCTCATATCCTGCATCAGATAAAGGATTCTGTCATCCTCTCTCTCAAGTGCCATATCAAGCATGTCAAAAGAATTGTCAATGCCTATCATATCATAGCCTGCATCTGCAAGAAGCGTGGTAAGCTTTCCCGTACCACAGCCTAAGTCCACGACATATCCACTGTCTATGCCATTTGCACGCAGTTTTTCGACAATATATCTGCCCCACACCTCATATGGCACATTGTCCATGAACATGTCATACACCCGGGCAAAACTCGTGTATGCTTCCATAATTACCTCATTTCGTGTTTCTATTTACCGTAACTATTCAGAACCATCCCACGCACATTCGCAAAAACGCACGATACTCGTGCTTTCCCGCTGCTTTGCAGCTAATTTTGCTCATATGTGTGGGGGTGGCTCTATTCGAGCCACCTTGAGAACAAGAAAACCTGCTGCTTACATGCGAGCATGACGCATCAGCTTTTTTGTTCTCAGTGGTTCTGAATAGTTACTATTGATTATATAATAACAATTAAATGTATCAAAATCAAGGTTGATATAAGGCACAAAAACCATTATACTAAGCATATGATTGATAATTACGAACACTACATAACAAAAAACATCAAAGCATTTTACAAAAGGCGTCTTTTCTCTCCGATTGTATACATCATTCTGCTTACCGTGCTATGGTTTGCATTTTCACTCGGAGATATTTTATCGCCCATACACATTGACGATTCTGTCAGCTTTGAAGCTGCATACAAGGATTCGGACAGATATGTAAAAACCACCCTTAAAAAGCTTTACTTTACCGGCTACACCATGAAGGACGGCAACGATATCAAGGGCTATTACTACTACTGCATGCGTGATAAGCACTGCTCTATTGTACTGCTTGCACCATCACCTGTGAGGAGGGTCTGCCCTCTATCGACAAACTCACGGTGGTCGGTAAAATCGTAAAGGGAAAGGGCACCTACACACAGTTTGTAAATAAACTGTCTAAGGATCTGAGTTGGGATTCCAAGGGACTCTCCGATACCATAACAGGCTACTATCTTAATGAGCCTGAGTACCATTTGAAAACTACTATTTTTATGTTTGTTTTTTATTTTGGCACTCTCATCTATGCTGTTATCAGCCTGATATTCTACATCCTATGCATCAGGTTTCCTGTTTTGGCACCGGCATGTCAGAATCTTGTTGTATTTGGCAATCCGCACAAGCTGCTTGCCGAGGCTGAGGAGGAGCTTGCGACACTGCCACAGCTTGCCACCGAGGACATGTTTATCACAGAGCACTATTTTATCATGACCTCGCCTTATGGCAATGCCATCGTGCTATCAAAGAGATTTTATGGATTTACAAATACTCTACCCTGCACAAGATTCTGTGGTATCATTTCAGCATCTCATATACACTGCATATTTCCGCAAATAAGCATCTGTATATTCATTGTCCGAAGAACACGAAGTCTGATATCGATGGTATCATCGATTATCTGGCTGAGGCTAATCATGATATTCTGGTTGGTTTCAGTGAGGAAAACAGATTGAAGGTGCAGGCTGTTCAGGGGAAACCGCTGCATATTGAGAGGCTTCTTGCGTGGAAGAAGAAATAAAGCGTTTTAAGTTTATTGGATTAAATGACAAAGCCTCGCAGGAGCACTTGCTGCAAAATACGCTCATACTACGCGAATTTTACAGCAGTGTTCCTGCGAGGCTCCTGTTTGTTGCAGTGTCCAGAGATTTTTGCTATTTTTTAAAATCCAAATAGATGCCTGTCCGCACCGCATATCTGCCACTAAACGAATACTGAATATTTACCAATTTCATTACCTGCTGCATTAACATTCATGATTGAACCATAACAAGACCTAATGATAAAATTACTGAAAATATCCTCTTGCACATTTTTTACTCATATAACTGCCTCCTTGGTCTATTTTTGCTATTCCCA
>ENA-OQHA01000062-OQHA01000062.1-human-gut-metagenome-genome-assembly--contig:-NODE-62-length-53885-cov-14.547844_pt1 | contig 53885 bp, 92 predicted proteins | sample MGYA00242558_ERZ504707 | MGnify/ENA primary metagenome ERZ504707 (study PRJEB26092, sample SAMD00036197) | human gut metagenome | host: Homo sapiens | study: EMG produced TPA metagenomics assembly of... | reverse complement strand
CCATCGACACGTGCGACAGCCACGCGCGATACCTGCTCACGCAGACAGACCTGGCGAACATCCGCCGCGACTGCAACCGCATCTTGAAGGAACTATCCGAAAGGAGGATGGCGAAATGACCGACCACGACTGCTGGCTCGAAGACCAGCGGGAGAAGACGCGGAAGCCGAACTACACGCGCCGCCGCATCAAATTCGCCCTCGCGGTGGTCGCCCTCATCGTCACATCCACACTCATGCTCACCTGGCATGACGGTGACATCACCGCCGCGCTCATGGTGGAAGGCGTGTACATCGCCACGCATTGTGGCTGATCGTCAGATTCGCCCCACGCGACTAAAAGACTTCCCACCAGCGACAGTCCAACGAAACAAACCAAATCTGGGATATTTTGCGCGGACATCCACGTTCACTCATGTCGGCTGGCGGGAACCATAACTGAATATCGACAAACAACAAATCCGCCACGGCGTTTACATACACCATTCTGTCGTGGCTTCGGCTGGGCGACGGTTCGCCCGTCCACGGATTCCAATCTCTTCTCTCTCTATCAAAACGCAGGCACTCCGGTGCTTGCAAACCCTTTCAAAGTCTGCCTGACGGCCAGTCGCCGTCGGCCACGCCACCGGCCGTGAACACGTTCAGGTCGCGTTCCAACAGTCAAAGGGGCGTTCGGAATCCACGGACGGCATCGGTTCGACTCCAATGCCAGCCACTCAGCCCCATCCACTCGTCAGGACGGGGCACACAACGTCAACAAGCAAAGGAAAAACAATGAGCACTGAAATCCAGCCTTTCGAGTTCGAGGGCAACAAGGTCAGGACACTGGCCGATGGCGACGAGGTGATGTTCGTCGCATCCGACATCGCCAAGATTCTCGGATACCGCGACGCCGCGAACCTCGCCCGCAATCTCGATAACGACGAGAGGGGTATACACGAAGTGAGTACCCCCAGTGGAACGCAGAATATGACGGTTCTCACCGAGTCAGGTCTTTACCGCGCAATTCTTAACCGCGAAACGGCATACGTTAAGAATGAAGAGGCGCAGGCGTTCGTCAAGCGCTTCCAGCGTTGGGTGACGCATGAGGTGCTGCCGTCCATTCGCAAGCATGGCGCATACATGACCCAGCAGACGTTGGACAAAGCGCTCACCAGCCCGGACTTCCTGATCCAGCTCGCCACCAAGCTGAAGGAGGAGCAGGAGAAGGTCAAGGAACTGGAGCCGAAAGCCAAGGCGTTGGATGACTTCACCAACGTTCCCGATGCTCTGCTTGTCCGTGACGCAGCGAAACTCCTAAGCAACGATTCCAACATTCAGATCGGTGAGCATGAGCTGCGCCAATGGCTCGTGGATAACGGTTGGATTTACCGGCAGTCCAACCAGTCATGGTGCGCGGCGTCAAGTCGCGTGAGGCAAGGCCATATGGTCATGGTGTCCTCCCGTTCCCACGGAATCCACAAGGATGGCACGCCATTCGCCTATCCGCCAACCCCGAAGCTGACACGCAAGGGATTGGCGCTTATCCACCAGCGGTTGTCCGAACAAAGTTTCGAGCGAGTGCTTGACGCGGAGGTGGCGGCATGACGTTGTTGAATCCTCCGGCGCCGCCGCATGAGTTCGTTCTTGACGAGGGTGGGCACTGCGTCTTCCGTATCAACGATCGGAAAGGCGGGTCAATCGTCGAAAAAGATGGACTCAAGACGAGCACGTTGTATGAGGTTCCCGAATCGAAACTAGGCGCGTTCATCCAATGGGCCGCTGACGTTCACGGCCAATCAAGATAGGAGCAGGTTTTGACAGACAGGAAGGTTGTTGTCGAAGAGGAGATTTTCGACAGGCAGGAAGCTGCCAGGTATCTCAAGCTTGGAGCGGACAAGTTCGACAAACTGTACAGGGTGTGCGCCGACTATCAGGGCGGCAAGACCGTCACGTACAAGAAGTCGAAGCTTCTCGACCGTTACGACCAGGTGTGCGAGAGTTCACGGGAGGTTTCGGAATGACCGGCGCTCAGCCTGATGTCGCGTGGAGCGTCCAGACGGGCATCGACTTGGATGCCATGCTCGCCGCAACGCGGGTTGGATTGAACGGGTCAGACATAAGACCAAACGTGACTATCAGCGGGATAAGCCGGTATTGCAGCGAGTGTACGAGTCGCTTCGCATGAAGTATGAGACCGGTTTCAGTACCAGTTCGTACAAGATCGCGGAAGACCTGCAATTGGCTCAGAGCGTTGTCTACAGAAGTTTGCGCAAGCTTGTTTCCTGTGGGCTTGCGGAAACGTTTCTGACGCATGGGAGGAATTGTTTCAGGCCGACAGGCTTGGAACCGACGAAAGGATTTGATTGGAATGAATGACAGTGTTTTGGTGAAGCTTGACCGGCTTTTCGATAAGTTGAAGACCGCAAGCGACGGAGACGATTGGAATACCGTGCGCGGTCTGGTCGCACAGGTCGCATCACTCGTCAAAGTGGATGAAAAGCCACTGCCCGAAGAGCCGAAGGAGCGGGGCTTCTATGTCACCGCGAATGATGGTCTGCTCCTGCATAAGGACATCGATGATGACTGGTCGGCGCGCACATGGGATGACTCGGCTAATCCCATCTGGAATGGCAATAGACCGTATGTGAAGTGGCCGACTGTCTGCGAAACGCTCCCGCCTGAAGCTTTCCCGTTAAAGCGAGTGAACACGGGAGACGGTAACGATGACTGACCATGATTACTGGCTTGAAGACATGCAAGCAATGAAGAAGCGGCAGAAGCCGAACTACCCGCGCCGCCGCATCAAATTCGCCCTCGCGGTGGTCGCCCTCATCGTCACATCCACACTCATGCTCACCTGGCATGGCGGCAGCACCACCGCCGCGCTCATGGTGGAAGGCGTGTACATCGCCACCGCATTGTGGCTGATCGTCAGATTCGCGCCACGCGACTAAAGACTTCCCGCTGGCTGACAGTCCAAACAAACAACCAAAAATCGGGTTGTTCCGCAGGATACCCACGTTCACTCATTCGTCGGCCAGTGGGGACCATAACTGAAAACAGATATTATCCACGCGCCTACGAACTCAATACCGCGCAGCAAATCACGTAGCGCATTGGCCGCACATGGTTGTGGGATTCATGCCGGACTCCTTAAGTTTGACAACTCATGAATCACCTTATCCATCTCGCATTCAGGTTTTGACATTTCCTGTTGCCGTGATGTTGGCCGTGAACCCGTTCAGGTCGGGTTCCAACGGTTTTGCATCATTCATTGGCGTGAATCCTAACAGGTTCGACTCCTGTTGCGGCCACTGTCCCCACCGGTTAGTGCGATTGCCGGACTGGGGATTTGACGTGGATTGGATGACTCGGGGTCTCTGGTTCTTCTTCCCCTACGGGTCGCGGGTTCGACTCCCGCCCACGTCCGAAGCCGTCGAGAGACGGCCCATCATAATTGAAAACCCGGTTGACGGGGGAGCCTAAAAAATCATATTCCAAAGTCGATTTCTCTAGGCGCTTACATACACACTCTCTCCCGTCAACCACTGCTGGTGCAAGGAACGTGGCCGCTGCTATCTCAGCCGTTCGATTCATCGGCGGTCAGATGGTTCGACTCCATCCACCAGCACGCAATCACAGAAAGGAAAACTCTCATGGACACCATCAACGTGAATGGCGAAACCTACACGAAAGTACCGGACGAGATCAGCTTGTTCGGACGAACCTACCGGCTGGTGGACGACACCATCCCGGAACCATTGGACGTGTCGGACTGGCATCCAATCGAACCGGATTACCGTATCACGCTCAGGGAATACATGCCCCAACAGCATCCAGAAGACGCCAAGCGTAACCTCACCGGACTGGGCCAAGTCGTGAAGAACGTGGTTCTGAATGCCGGTAAGGGAGACTTGTTGGAAGAGAACAGCAATGGTGCCATCATTTACACCCGCTCGTTGTTCCCGCTTGTCGAACAGGGCTACAGGAAGTGGCGTTACCGGAATAATGCCCACATTATGGAACGGAGTGTGGCGGAAGCATGACGGAAGTGAAATTTCCCAGCATGGTTGACATGCCGGACAAGGAGTATTTCGCACATCCGGCAATCGACCAGACTGGTTTGAAGAAGTTCATGGAGTCTCCAAGAGCGTACGCATGGCACAAGCTGAACCCTCTCGACAACAGTACGTTGGCGTTCGGCAAGGCCGCGCACAGTCTCATTCTCGGTAGTGGCCCGAAGGTCGAAAGGAAACTCGACGGGCGCACCAAAGCCGGTAAGGCACAAGCCGAACAAGCCAAATCGGACGATCTGGTAATCCTTTCCGGTTCCGACTATGAGAAGCTTCAAAACATGGTGGATTACGCGCCGGACATGAACAGTCTCGTGGAAGGCAAACCGGAAATCGCCTTGTTCGCCATTGACCCGACCACTGGATTGCAGTTGAAAGGCAAGGCCGACTGGCTGCCCGACCATCCCGACATGGACGGCGTCATGTGGCTGTACGACTACAAGACCACCGGCCATGACGTGCAGGACTTCACTGGTTCGGCATACAAGTTCGGCTACCACATTCAAGCCGCCTTCTACATGATGCTGTACCGGCTCGTAACCGGATACCAGGGTGCGATGGGATTCAGATTCGTCGTGCAGGAGAAGCAGGAACCATACGACTGGATGATCTGGGAACTATCCGAAAACGACCCTGAAATCTCACTTGTCGCCGTGAAGCAGATCCGTGAAGCGTTGGACAGGCTCAGCTTCTACTGGAATAACCATATTCCGTTGGAAGACATGCTCAACCAAGGATTATCGAAGACGCCTATGCCTATCAGATTCACTGACTGGCAGATGAACCATCTGATTGGAGATGATGACCAATGGGAAATGTGATAGCGAAAAACCGTAAAGCCTACGGTTATGATTACGCCGACTTGGGCAGTGTGGTCAACTATGTGACCGAAACGTTGAAGGTCAAAGTCCAGCAAAGCATCCGATACGATAATCTACCCCAATATCCGAACGGGTATGGATTCGTCGTATCCCGCTACTGGCGGGATGACAGCAAGTCTTGGAGCGCGTTTGAAGCTCCCGTCCCGATCATCGTGGGTGATTCCGCAGGTAAACGTGAACAGCCGTTCATGCAACGGTATGGGAGTGCGGAAACCTATGCGAGAAGGTACAGTCTGCTCACCCTGTTCTGTCTTGCTACCAGTGATGATGACGGCCAGTTGGCTGGCTATCAGCGTGGCAATCCGATGAACGAGGACTTGCGCAGGCAGGTTGCCGCCTTGTTGGCTCAGGGGAATGTTCCAGCCGGACGTGAGTCCGAAGCCATCGGCAATCGCATCAAAATGCCTGTGAACTATGCGAGGTTGACCGACTGGCAAGCCCAATTGTTCATCAACAGTTTCAAAAAGAATGAAGAAGTCAAGGAGGCCGCATAATGGCTAGAGAAACCGTAATCACGATCATTGGCAATCTGACCGACGAGCCGGAATTACGCACGACTCGCAGTGGTGAGGCCGTCTGCAATGTCAACATCGCGTCAAACACCAGACAATACAACAGCCAGTCGGGCCAGTGGGAGGATGGTGACACGTTATTCATGCGTGGCACGATTTGGCGTGACATGGCCCAGCATTGCGCCCAATCCCTGCACAAGGGCATGAGGGTCATCGCGCAAGGCCGTTTGCAACAGCGTTCCTATCAGGCGAAGGACGGCACGAATCGTACCGTGGTTGAAATGCAAGTGGACGAAATCGGCCCCTCATTGCGGAATGCGACCGCGCAAGTGCAGAAGATTCAACGTGGCGGCTATCAGGGTGCCCCACAAGCCGGTTTCAATAATCCTCCATCTAATGGTTTCCAACAGTCGCAACAGGCCGGTCAGCAGCCCGCACAGTCTCAACAGTTGGGTGGAGACCCTTGGGCGTCGAACAATAATCAGCCTTCCGACTTCGGCAGTTTCGGCGGCAACACGGACGAGTTCTAATCCAGACTAAAAGGAACCAACATGGCAAACATCATTCCATACAGGGAGTTTCTGAAAAGAAAGGAGCTGTGCGAGCAGGAGACTGGCATCACCGTTAGCCCGCAGCAGCTCCACCCATCCCTGTTCGACTGGCAGAAGCGTATCGTCGCATGGGCTTGCAAAGTAGGACGTGCAGCCATATGGGCGGATACGGGTCTTGGTAAGACCAGAATGCAACTCGAATGGTTACGGCAAGTCTGCGCCGGACATGGGACGGGGCTTATTCTAGCGCCGTTGGTCGTATGCCAGCAAACCATCCGCGAAGGCGCCGCAATCGGCATGGAAGTGCGTTATGTGCATGACCAGTCGGAAGTGTCGGACGGGTTCAGCATCACGAACTATGAGCGTGTGCCGAAACTCGACGTGTCCAAATTCAATGCGGTCGTGTTGGACGAGGCTTCGATTCTGAAACAGTCGGACGGCAAGACCCGCAAAATGCTGATCGACACGTTCGGGGATACGAAATACCGTCTCGCCTGTACCGCCACACCGGCACCGAACGACCCGGAGGAACTATGCAATCAGGCCGAGTTCCTTGGATACGCCACCCGTGTGAAGATGCTTGCCACGTATTTCGTGCATGACGGGAATATTTGGCGTTTGAAAGGTCACGCGGTTAAGCCGATGATGCGGTGGATGTCGCAATGGGCCATCGCATTGCGCAAGCCGTCCGATATTGGCGGTGATGATGCGGGATATGAGTTGCCCGGATTGAATCAGACCGTTGATGTTGTCGCCTATCACGGCAGCATCCCGGAAGGCCAATTGTTCGCAGCTGACCTTGGTGGCGTCGGCGGGCGTGCGAGAGTCCGTAAGGAAACGCTTGTTGACCGTGTGAGCCGGTGTGTCGATCTGGTCAACAACGAACCTGAAGAACAGTGGATTATCTGGGCTGGATTGAACGACGAGGCGGACATGCTGAACAGGCTTATCCCCGGCAGTGTGAATGTGAAAGGCTCCATGTCGCCGGAAGACAAGGCCAAGGCGTTCCTTGACTTCGCTGATGGGAACATTCCGGTGCTGATTACGAAGGGTTCCATGGCATCGTTCGGTTTGAACTGGCAGAACTGCGCTCGAATGGCGTTCTGTGGTTTGAACGATTCGTGGGAATCCTACTACCAGTCGATACGCCGCTGCTATCGGTTCGGACAGAAGCGCGTGGTTGACGTGCATGTGGTGGTTTCCGATTTGGAACGCGAGATAGCGGAGAACATCACCCGCAAGGAACAGCAGGCCACTCATTTGAGTGACGAACTGGTAAAGACGATGAATGAATCAAACTCTTTCGGAAAGGCCGCATGATGGTCGGTGAAATGTATATGACCGATGAAGCCAAAGGTAAGGATTGGACGCTATGGCTTGGCGACTCGTGCGAACGCATGGCGGAAATGGCTGACAACAGTGTTGATCTGAGTGTGAGCAGCCCGCCGTTCGTAAGCCTGTACGTGTACTCCGATTCAACCCGCGACTTGGGCAACAATAGTTCCCGTGAAGAGTTCATCGAGAATTACGGGTACATCATCCGCGAACTGTTGAGGGTCACGAAACCGGGCCGTATCGCTTGCGTGCATGTGCAGCAGGTTGTGACCACGAAGACCGCTGACGGCGTGGTTGGATTGACCGACTTCCGTGGTGATGTAATCCGCGCTTACGTGGAGAACGGTTGGATTTTCCACGGCGAAGTCACCGTGAACAAGAATCCACAGGCTCAGCCATCCGCACGAAGGCTCAGGCTCTCATGTTCGTGACGAAGAACAAGGATTCCAGCATGAGCCGTCCCGCGTTGGCTGACTATCTGCTGATGTTCCGCAAGCCGGGCGAGAATCAGGTGCCGATCAAGAACGATGTGAGCAACGAGGAATGGATTGATTGGGCGCAGCCGGTCTGGTGGAACATTCGAGAGACCAACACGCTTAACGAGCGTCTTGGGCGAGAGAACACCGACGAACGCCACATCTGCCCGCTGCAATTGGATTTCATCGAACGGTGCATCCGCTTGTGGAGCAATAAGGGCGAGCTTGTGTTCGACCCGTTTGGTGGCATCGGCTCGACCGTGTACGAGGCAATCAAACTTGGCCGCAAGGGCATGAGCATTGAATTGAAGCCTTCCTATTGGGATGCGTCGGTGAATCTGATGCGCGATCTTGAAGAGAAGCTTGGAGAGGCGACACTGTTCTGATGGTTCCGCTCTCTGGGATTACCGAACCCGCATGGTGCGACAAGCATGGGGTCGAATATTACGGCCCCACTTGTCCTGAATGCGAGTCGGAAGCCGAAGACTATTGGGATGATATTGGAGACGCGAGCATATGGGATTTATGACCTATGATTTCGACATTCCAGGCGAACCCGTCGCGAAGGGCCGTCCACGATTCTACGGGTATCGGGCTGTGACCCCCCAGCATACGAGGGATGCTGAGGAACTGGTGCGGAACCAATTCCACATGTTCTACTCATGCCGAACCATTGGACGGGGACGTGATGATGATTCTCATGTTTTATAAGGGGCGTCATGGGAAACCGGATTTGGACAATCTGGAAAAGCTCGTCAAGGACGCGTTGAACGGTTTGGCCTACGTGGATGACCAGCAGGTGAAACTCACGTTGTGCGCCATGCTGGAACCCGACCGTATGGCATGGGGACAACGGGCGAAACGGCTTGTCAAACGTCGGCAGGGAATGCCGTTGACATACGGCGGCAATCCTTATGAGCCGCATACGGAAATCCATATAGAACCTTGCATGACATTCACGGCGGGTTGGAAAGTCTCGTCAGAAACACGAAGGAGATGATAAGCGATGTCGGAAACCAGCCTGAATACCGGTGAGATGCTGTTCCAACTGCGTGTCTGGGATTACTTGGCTTGGGCGTTGGACGATAAGCGTCTCGACCATGTTGAGAACCTGTACTACAAGGGGCGGCCGATCAGTGTTTCGACGTTCGCCAATCCGAACGTGCCGATGGTGAAATGCTTCGATAAGGCTGAACTGTCGGCTGGTGACATTGATTCCGAATATCCGTTCGTCATACAAGCCGATGGCATGTTCGATGCTGACGTGATGGACGAGCGTGAGTGGATCGCGTCTCAACCCGCGTACACGAGTCTGAGCGTGTGGGACAAGTTCGAGACTCTGCTACCGGCCAAACCGTCTATGGAATGCGTTGACTCGGGCACTCGAATGTTCATCCGATTCACATTGGGTGAATTGGCGGGCATGTTGAACAGTGGATTGCCGCTCGGAGGTGGACGATGATTCTTCCAGCAGTCAACGTCAACGGCATCCATTTGAGCAGCCAACAGCATGAGGCGCTTGTCAGCATATGGCGTACCGGTCGAATGCCGGAAGCTCAAACAGGTCAGAAACCGTGGCTGTGGATTCAAGCGCTCAGACGGCGCGGCTTGGTATCCGGCAATGCGCTCAGACTGACCGACAAGGGACGCCATATCGTCCAACTCCTACAGGACAGGAAAGCATTCCGGTCTCAAAGCACCGCCGACAATCCACACTACGGAGCTTACTGGGACGCCTACTACGCCGACCAGTCCACATACCCGTACAAGCCGACGTTGGAAATCATTTGCGAAAGGAACTGTGATGAAACTTGACCCGCCACCGGACTTGGTTGAAATCGCTGAAGCCCTGGACGCGATGGCGAAACCACACGTGGGAAGCGGCTGGGCGAACACCAACTACACCGATCTGCCCTGCACCACGCCACGGCAGGAGGCCATCTGGATGGCATACAACGGAATCACAAGAGGAGAGGATTAACGGGCGATGTGGTTCAAGGTCGATGATGGGTTCTGCATGAATCCGAAGACGGCGATGCTGTCCAATGACGCCACCGCATTATGGCTTCGTTCAGGCACGTGGGCCGCGCAACAGCTGACAAAAGGACGTGTCCCAGCGAACATGATTCCCATGTTCCGTTGCTCCGATGATTCGGTTCAGGAACTCTGCGATGCGGGCTTGTGGGAGTATGACGCCGACAAGGACGAATACGTGTTCCATGATTGGACTGACTATCAGCCGGACGGTGACGAAGTGGATGCCAAGCGCAGGAAGCGGAGTGAAGCTGGCAAGAAGGGTGCGAGCCGTCGTTGGAAGAAGCCCGAGAATGGCAAAAATGGCAAACCGATGGCAAATGCTATGGCAAACGCATGGCAAACCGATGGCAAATGCATGGCAAACCAATGGCAAACGCATGGCAAGACGATGGCAAACCGATGGCAAACGCATGCCCCGTACCCGTACCCGTACCCGATAAGAAAGAAGAAGAATATTATTCTTCTTCCAAAGAAATGACACTTGCCATGTTCCAAGACTCCACGGAGTTGACGGCGGCGGACAGCATGATGCGAACCGCTTACCCGAACTTGGATTTACAGGATGCTTGGAACGCTTTCTCCGTCCGCCACTATGCCAGAATCAGCACCGTGGGGGATTGGATACGCCTATGGCGTGGCTGGTGTGAGAACCGGGCGCAAATGGGTGGTATCCCACCGTCGAAGCCACACGTCCACACTTGGGCTTGCGAACACACGTTGAAAGCCTTGCACCTCCAATCGCAGGATGACGTGACCGACATGGCGTCAGCGTCAAAAAAGCCAATGAGCTAAACCAGAAGGAAGAACCCTAGTGAAATACATCAGCCTGTTCAGCGGCATTGAAGCAGCAACTGTCGCATGGCAAACACTCGGATGGGAGCCAGTCGCATACGCCGAAATCGAACCATTCCCCAAAGCAGTACTCAAACACCACTATCCGAACGTCCCAGACTTAGGGGACATGACGAAAGTTAATTGGAAGGAATACCACCATGCAGCAGATGTCGTTGTGGGAGGAAGCCCCTGCCAAGCATTCAGCATCGCCGGACTCAGGAAGGCTCTGGACGATCCTCGCGGCCAGCTCATGCTCGAGTATCTCCGAGCTTGCGCAGAAATTGATCCGGAATGGATCGTATGGGAGAACGTGCCCGGAGTTCTGTCGGCTGAACGCGGACGGGCTTTCCAGTCGCTCCTTGAGGCCGTGGCCGAACTCTGGCCTGATGGGGGGGGTGCATGGAGAGTGTTGGACGCTCAGTTCTTCGGTGTGGCCCAGCGGCGCGAGCGTGTGTTCCTTGTCGTCAACACTCGAGACTGGCGGCGTGCCGCCCCGGTTCTTTTTGAGCGCGAAAGCCTGTGCTGGGATTCTGCGTCGAGCCGAGAGAAGAGGGAAACCCTTGCCGGTGGAACTGCGAACATCATTGGAAACGCAGATTCACACGTTGGAGAATGCCTGACACCCGGCGAGAGCCAGGCTCGCCGCGTGCATGCGGCTGACGGCGTGATGCCGACGTTGCAGGCGCGTGAGCATGGCGGACAGAACCAGCAGGCGGTCATGCTGGACTTCCACCAGCAGGATGGCCGTTTCAAAGTGTCGAACCATCCAGAAGTGTCGAACACTCTCACCAGCCACATGGGAACCGGTGGAAACAACGTTCCACTTGTGAAAGCGTTCAATCCGACATTGAGCACTGACCATAATCCAGCCGTCTACGAGGTGGCAGGAAACATCATCGGTCGCGGAGCAATGAACGGCGGGAATCAGCTTGGTGTTGCCGACCCGGACGAAAACGGCGCTTTCACATTGACTTCCACTGACAGACATGCGGTGGTTGAAATCGAGAGAGAGAGAAGTGATGTGCAGTGCGGACAGTCAGGCGAACGCGGCACGGTGCTTTAATCTTGCGCCGACGCTGATGGCACATGCAGGGAAAGACGCCCCATTCATCTATCCGACAGCCGATGGGAGAGACTAATGGCCTTACCTTCAAGATACGCGGTGGAGGAACGGGGGGGGGTAAGGGATTTCTGGGACAGGAAGAGCTTTCCGCCACGCTCAGCACACGCAACGACCAGTTTCTACATACGGAGGATTCGATGAATGGTTTGACGGTTCGCAGGTTGACGCCGTTGGAATGCGAAAGGCTTCAAGGTTTCCCGGACGGATGGACGGATATTCCGTGGAAGGGGAAGAAGCACGCGCCGGATAGTCCACGCTACAAGGCGCTCGGTAATTCGATGGCGGTTCCTGTCATGAGATGGATAGGTGAGGGCATCCAATTGGTTGAAGACAACAAGGGATTGTTCCAGGAGAACCCCAGTGAGCAGTGACAATCCATCCAAGGAGACGTGCCGCATGGTTGATGATCGTGATGGGAGACGTTGCGTGCGTTGTGGCCGAAGCTTGTATGCGGTTGGTGGTTCCCGGCATCATCGGAAACTCCGTAGCCAATGCACGAGGGTGGAGAAGCATCAAGTGCAGAATCTGATTCTGCTTTGCGGTTCGGGTACGACGGGCTGTCATGGTTTCGTTCACATGCATCCGACTATCGCTTATGAGAACGGATGGTGTGTGAAATCGTTTCAAGACCAGTTGGAAGTGCCGGTACGGACTTGGCATGGACTCGTGTATCTCACCGCAGACGGCAAATATTCATCGACAAAGGAACAATCAAATGACTGACAATATCAATCCATCACATTACAAGGATGGCCCGTTCGAGTGCATCGAACTCAGCCGACTGCTCTCAAGCGATTGGGCCAAGCCGTGCAGTATTGCTTCCGCTGGCAGCACAAGAACGGTGTCGAAGACCTCAAGAAGGCGCTCTGGTTCATCAATGACGCAATCACGCATAATGTGCCGTTCTTCGCCGCGTGCTGCAAACGGAACGCCGACATTCTCGAAGCTCAGGCAATCAGGCTTCTTGGCATCCTACAGGCCGAGAACTGGGCTGATCTCGAACAGTTCTGGCGGAACCTCAAGTGGGGAGACCGCGTGGACGTGCTCGAAGCCCTCACCGACAAGATCAATGAAATCGAAAAGGAAGGAAAGTAATCATGGAACATATCGTGCAGTTCGCCATCGGCATTGACGACAAGGCCATCCAGAACCGCATCGAGGAATACGCCTACAGGGACGTGCTCGACAAGCTCGCCAAAAACGCCGTGGACAGTGTTTTCGCGCACACCAACGCGTATTCGCGGGAAAACATGTGGAAGACCTTGATGGAGGACGCTTTGCGAAGCTTCCTCGAAGAACGCAAGGACGAGATTATCGACAAGGCCGCGAACATGCTTGCCGACCGGTTCCAACGGACGAAGAAATATCGGGAAGCCATGGGTGCCGTCATCGCAAAGGATGGTGAGTGATGAACCGGGACCGGGTAATCATCGTCGCGATCATCTGCATGACGATTATCTTCATCGCGTCCACCGTATCGCCAGCCGGTTCCAGCGGGAAAACCGGCGCGGGATTCCAGATGGAAACCGTCAAGACCGGTGACGTGACATGGGCGTGTTTGAAGCATGGCGGCGAATACATCGGCTGTAGCACGGTGGAGACGGTCAAATGAGTGTTTTCACAGGCAAGACCGGCTACATCGTCTGGCCGCAAGGCGATACGGGAGTTCACACATGCCGCGTGTACGAGTCTCTGGATGAAGCTGTGGGCGCGGCACGTTCCAAAGCCGACTTCCACCACAGGGCATACGTGGTGCGTACCGCGTATGAGAGTCCGGCAAGAACCATCAGAACAATCAACCCAAGGAGACACCAATGAACGACAGAGTGAAAGTCGGCACGAGCAAGGTCACGTTCCGTGTGCGCGCGTTCGACTATCCGCAGATCGAGCTCGCATCCGTCGAAGTGGATGTGCCGATGTACACGAAGACGGACAACAAGCTCGACAACATGCAGCAGGGACATGTCACGGCGGACGTGCCGGACGGTTTCAACGAGAAGGTCAAAGATGCATTGCATGTGTTCGCGGACACTCTACAGGCATCGTTCAACGAAGAAGGAGAGTGAAATGTTGAGAAGCATTGATTTCAAAACAATGCCTTACCTGTTCACCAACAAGGCTGGCACTTGTCTGACCGTGGAGTTCGACGGGAGGGAATTGGATGACATCTACGCGCAGGTGAAAGCCATGTACGATCTGGAACCTCACCATAAGTCCGACTCTGACATGCCGACCGAACCGGGCTGGTATGTGACTCGGGATGGTGAAGACCTGTTGAGCTATGACGGTGACGCATGGCATATCCACAATCTCGGTGGTGCGGAACCGTTCGTTGACGGGGATTTGGACACGATGGATTGGAGTGTGGTCAAACGCACGTTCGACGCTGACTCGTTCCCACTGGTTTACGTCGATTTTGAAGATGTGTCTCGTGCTGAACGCCGGTTGGCTAACCTTACCGACTTTTTACATACGCTCATTCATGAATGTGAGACAGTGCGAAACAAACCATCTTCCGACCAGCGGACGAAAGACATCGAGAATGCCGTCTGCAGGACTGGAATCAATTTCGGCAAAGACCTGCTTGCACGATTGGAAAACGGGGTGTTCGACCATGAATGTGCATGACCATATCACCGACTGGCAGCACCTGCCATCGTCATTCCTCGCTGGCAAGCGTGCGATAGCCACGACTGTTGAGGGAACCACTATCGACGGTTTCCTCCAATCGATGACCACGAAGTTCAGTAACGGCAGCGGCAGCATGGTGCAACTGTTTTTCGGGGGAGTGTTCCAGCCGGTCATCATCAGTCTCAACGGTGGTGAGAACCAACTATGCAGAGCATACGATTCGATACTCATACTCAACGAGGTGAAGCGATGAATAACCAATACGCGGTCAGCATCCGTCATATCTACACCATGCCGGATGAGACATTCAATGGATATGAACTGGTCTTATGGGGTTGGGATGTGATCGAGAACACTTGGATATTCCGTGCCACACGCGACTACCAGATAAGCAAGAGAGTATCAAGGGGATATGCGTTGTGGAAGGTTCTCAGGGATGCTCAGAAATTGGCGCGGATATTCCAATGCAAGAACTATGCGACCAACGAAGAAGGAATGTGGGACAACAATGACTGACCTTGATGATCGCATCAGCGAGTATGCGAAGTGGATTGAAAGCCGATATGACGACTCGCATGAGCTTCGAGTCAAAGGCAAAAACGGTTACATCGACGGCAAGGCCGACGCCTATGAGAGTTGCTACGCGAGTTCAAACGCATCTTCAACGTGAAGGAGGAATAGTGCTGAAGCGAATGACTGCTTATTGGTGGGATAAAGACAAAAATGCTGTGGCAATCTCATATAAGGATAACCGCCTGATACTCACCGTCGATGACGCGCAGGCACTCCTTAGACAGCTTGAAATGCTTCTGCCGGAGAGACCGTCACGCGACGAGCCGGAAGAGCCGGGCTTCTACCGGACACGGACGGGCGCATTGCTTCACAAGAACAGTAACGGCGCATGGAGCGCCCTGTTCATCAATGGCGACCTAATCCCACGCTATTGGAACGATCAGGACGATTACGCGAAGTGGAGGACGGTTCTTGACTGCCTGTATCCTCGTGCGTTCCCGCTTACACCAACCACTGCGCCATATCCGTTGAAGGGTGAGTGATGTTCGGACGGAAGAAGAAAAAGCAGGAGGAGCCGAAAAGTTACCTCAGATGCCCATACTGCGGTCACGCGCCGATAATTGTCACCGGCAAATGCACGTATCACAATCCACGCCATACTGTCTACCGGTATGAGTGCGACCTTAGGTGCCTTCAAGGCGAGGTGTGTCAGACTGCCGAAGCTGCGTTCGACTCGTGGGTACGCATTGTCGCCCGCTATTACGACGCAGAGGAAGCTATCAGACAATTCCGCAAGGAGAGGAAATCATGAGTCTGGCTGATGTTTGCTGGAATATTTCAAGCGTGTTCATCGTCATCACATTGGGTGTGATAGCGATACTCTGCGTGCTCATGCTATTAGGCGTGTTCGTATGCATTTTCGACCATGACGATAAGAACGATAAAAGCAGTAAGGAATAACAATGGCTACGAACGTGACTGAGAAAGACAAGACACTGCAAGAGATCATCGACTGGTGCGAGCAGCTTGAGATTGATGGCTTGAGGCTTGCAAACGCTCTTCTGATGCAGCGTGACACGACCGCATACGGTGTCGTGAAGGGGCAAATCGACGCATACGGAAAGACAGCTGACCACTGCCGTTCCATGCTCGGCTACAGCGGCTCCATGCTGTCCTGCCTCACCTACGAGGACACGGACAATAGCGACCCATCCGATCAGCCCCAGGTGGGCGACTACGGCGTGGCAGTCCGCGAGACCGCAGACGGCCAGGAGGAAATACCCTTCCACATCGAACGGGAGGAACGCACCGGACTGCCAGTCGCACTCCTGAACGAACGACTGTATGCGAAACCGGAAGACGATATAAAAGACGGCCTGTATGTGAGCCTGTTCCAGCTCTATCTGGACGGCTTTATGTTGAGTCGGACGGGCCGAAAGCGGAACAAAGACGCGGAGGCATAGTCATGTGGTTCAAACGCAGACGCAACGAATTCGGGTGTCCAATGTGCGGCAGACTACCCAAAATCGTTAAGAGCCATACACAGGATGGGGATTACATCAAGTCGATATACCGGCTTCAATGCCCCCGAAAGCACCTCTCTACAAACTGGTACAGCGCCACTATGGATGCAAGCATCCAGTGGAAACACGTAGTGGACGAATACAAGAGGAAGGACACGAAATGAGCGCGTACCAACCTGTTCTTGACCCTGCTTGCGGCGGGCGAATGTTCTGGTTCGACAAGTCAGACAGCCGTGTGCTCTTCGGTGACGTGCGCGACGAAGTTGGGAACTATGTGACGGACGCAGATTCGAAGTCAAGCCGGACATGCTGATGGACTACCGCGACCTGCCGTTCCCCGACGGGACGTTCCGCATGGTGGTGCTTGACCCACCGCACTTGCGCAATGCGGGAGAGACGAGCTACCTGGCGCAGAAATACGGATGCCTCGACCAAGAGACATGGAAAAACGACCTTAAGACCATGTTCAGCGAGTGCTTCCGCGTCCTGAAAGAGCACGGAGTGTTGATTTTCAAATGGAATGAGACACAGATACCCGTATCGCAGATTCTCAAGCTCACAGCGCACAAGCCGCTCTTCGGCAACAAGCAGCCGAACCGCACGGGAACACACTGGATTGTCTTCATGAAGGAGGACGCGAAATGAATAAACGGTACAAGGTTTGCCCACTTTTTTGGAGTGATTACGGCGATGAGCGCACCTTGATGAATATGGGTGTGTTTGAAGAGTTGCTGAACGAGGGTTGGCAGATTCTGCGGGTGGATATCATGCCGGCAACGGAATTGCGTGATAACGCCGTTACCGCGACGAACGTCTACATCCTTGAGAGGGAGGCTAATGATGATTAGTCAATACGACAAGGACATGTGTTGCCTGTATATCGCTGAGGGGATGAACTACATCTGGCAACAACGAGAGAACCAAGAGCTTTCCCGAATACTTGAATCATTGGCCGATAGGAAGCTCATGAAGCGTGTCCATGGCGGGTATGCGATCACACTCAAGGGCCTGTTGGCAGTCAAGGTGTGGAGACTTCACCTGTTCCTGTTCCATCACGATGAATGCAAGTACTTCAGGAGGAAGAAATGAGCAGGGCTGAGACCACCGCCATGCTGTCCAAGCTGGTGGAGAAGAGGTTGAGGAATCAGACCGCTTTTTGGGCGAGCGAAGTCAATTTCGACCGGAACACGCCTGACGAGCGGCGAGTGGACTACGTGGGCTTCAAGCATGGAACATCAATGGCGAGCCGGTGCCAGCAAGCGTGGAGAAAGGCTGCTTCGGGTTCTACGAGGTCAAGTCATGCATGGCTGACTTCACGAGCGGCAACGGCCTGACGTTCTACGGCGACCAGAACTATCTGTCTGCACGAAGGAGCTGTGCGACGAGATCGTATGGCAGAAGATGGTGCCGGAGCGCGTTAACGCGATTCTGACACCGGATTCGACCGGCTCGAAACTGATTCTCGACTATGTGCAGTCCTACAACGACATGTCGTACCGGCGGCGTCCGGCAAGTGAAATCCTGTGGGCCATGGTCAAAGCTAACGGAAAGAGGACGAATTGAGTATCTCAGAGGATGAAGCCGAAAAGGCGTACCCGACCGAGTACTGGAATGACGGTTCGGGCTGCAAGAAGGTTTTCGCTGCCAATACTGACGATTTGCAGGAAGCCTATATTCGAGGCCGCGAAGCGCCACCGTCTGACGTTGAGGTGGAGGCCGTGGCAAAACGCTTGCTATGGCGAAGCTGCAAGAAGTGGGATGGCATCGAAAGCGACTATGTGGCGAAGGACGAAGACGATGCGTGGGATTACGCCGGGGAAATCTGTGGCTATCGGGAAGACTTCATCGATCGGGCGAAGGAAGTACTCGAAGTGGAACGACATGCGGTGACGGAATGAGACGGGATTATGTGTACGGGTATCCCACCAAGGATGAAAGCTCAGTGCGATGCTTCGTCGCGGTATCCTGCGGTAGCGGATGCGATCATCCGCATCCGAAGGTCACATTCCACTCCGACCTGATGTACTGCATGGACTGTCATAAATGGTTCCTACCCGTGTACGCCAGTGATATCGAATTTTTCCATTGGGAACCATGCTCAGTCTTACGCGCGCGAATATTCCATCATCGGGCATACGAGAGAATCATCAAGCAAATCAAGGAGACGAAATGATAGGAAACAAGAATATTCAACGAGGCTAATGGCCGTGCTTGTGTCCGTGACAATGGTTTTCCCACTGGCCGGATGCGGGAACGAAGCGGATGCTGACGATGCTGAGAACGGTAGCAACTGCATTGATGTGCGAGGCGACTTCACGGCCTATGAGTGCAGAATCGAGTTGCACGACGGCAGAACCGTTACATGCATCAACTTCAACACCTACAAGGGGGGAGGCGGTCTTTCCTGCGACTGGAACAATGCTAGCGGCAAGGACGGGGAGACGAAATAATGGAACATGAGCTAATCCCCGTATATACGAAGTTCAACGGTAACGGCGTGCGTGTGCAGAATGATTCAAAACTCATCGACTATCTGGATGATGGGTGGAAAATCATCAACGTCACGGCAGCGAACCCACTGGCATTGGACAATGAGGCCGTCGTGTTGTACGTGATCGAGAAGACTACTGCAAATCATTGGAGCAAACGGAATGAATGAGCCTACCGCCGACGAGATCATGAAAATGTTCGCGGTTGACATAGCGGTTCTTCGTCGTGGTAGGCGCAAGCCGTCTGAGAAGCCGCCAGTCGGAAAGAAGAAGGCGAAAGCGTCGAAAAAGCCGGTCAAGCTTACTGCGGAACAGCTCGCACGGAAACGTGAGCACACGCGACAGTGGCGGATGGCCCACCGTGAGCAAGTCTTGGAATGCAACCGCCGATACAAGCTTGCGCATCGTCCGACATTCCACCATTTCAGCCGTGAGGAACAGGCGGCCTACGAACGCAACTACTACCTGCTTCATCCCGAGAAGAGAAAACGGAAGCGGGAGACTGTTTGAGACGTTAATCCAATACCGGTTGCAAGGTTGGGTGCAACGGTATACTAGACATGTTCCGGCATTAATCGCACGCCTTCGGGCACCGGTGCGGAATCAACATACCATGATTTTGGAAGGCGTGCGATTGGCTGACTGCAAACTGTTGCGTTGCGGGCGTGAACGAGACGATACCAGGCAACTCTGCCCTGAATGTGAACAGCGGCTCCTAGCCGACTTGGAATGGTTCACGAAGAACATCGGCTACTTGGAAACCGACAAGATGAACCGCATCAACAAGAACCATGACGCTGATGGTGGCGGGGGAGGATACTCTGATAATCCGCCATTGAGGGAGCAAGTGTTCGACCTGCTGTATGAGGGAGACGAACGGGATGATAGCGTGTGGGGCACACTATCCGCGTTCGCTAAATGCTTAGGCGTCGAATACCTGAATCACGATCCGTTGAACGTGTTGGCGCAGCGGATAGCCGTGAAGAAAACCAAGCAAGGCGAACCCGCGTGTCTATGCTCAACGGCAACACCCGTGTACGCGCTTGAAATCCGCATCGCCCGCGACAAATGCCAGCGCCTGTTGAATCAAGGCCATACGGTTAGCTTGGGCAATTGCCCCAACACTGACTGCAACATGCCGTTAAGCGCTGACGAGACGGCAAAACAAGTCAAATGCCGTGGATGCAGGAACGTTTGGAACATCAACTTTTTGAGGACACTCATGCAAGACAAGATCAAACACAGCACTTACACGGGGACTGCTTCGGACATTAGAAGCAAACTCCAACAGGCTGGATACCTCGTATCCGCGAACACGTTGAAATCATGGGCGCACAGGGGCAAGCTCACCCCGGTACGCAAGGAAGGGCGGCATCCCATCTACCGTATCGCGGACGTGTACATGCTGATGCAGCAAACCACTCCAGTGGACGATATTTGGGGACTCGTCGGAAAGGACAACCGGCAGTGAGCATCATCAGCATCACCGACAAGGGCAAGACCATCACCTATCACGCGCATCACATGCGCGACGTGATCGAACCAGTCAAACAGTACGGCATGTTCGGAGAGCAATTGAACGCGAAGAAAAAGCTCCACACGCTCACTTTCTACACGGAGGACTAATAATGCGAGTCAACATCGACTGCACGCTAATCCTCCTACTGTTGTCCGGCATGTTGGCACTCCTGAAAATCGGAGGCCAATTCCCATACCCGTGGATATGGGTGCTCGCACCCATATGGATACCGCTGCTCGCATTGGCCGGTATCACAATCATCCTGATAATCGCTTGGATTATCGGCGTCATAGGCGTACTCGAAAAGTTCGGAGACTAAATGCATATCAGCGGCAAAACCAATAACATCAGTTACGCTCACGCGAACGATGGTGGAGCAGACCTCAGAAGCAATGAGGACACGATCATCTGCGCGGCAGTCAGACGCTCGTGCATACGGGCGTGAGACTGGCTATTCCAGCCGGATATGTCGGACTGGTCTGCCCACGTTCGGGATTGGCGTTGAAACACGACATCACCGTGATGAACGCGCCCGGAGTAATCGATGCCAATTATCGTGGCGAAGTCGGCGTAATCCTCAGAAACATGGGTGAACATGCGTTTGAAGTGCATGAGGGAGACCGGATAGCGCAAATCGTGTTCCTCCCATACGCGCACATGCAATTCGAGCCAGTCAACGAACTGGATTCGACCGAACGTGGCGAGAAAGGATTCGGCAGCAGCGGCATCAACTAGAATCACAGAAGGAGACACAATGACGGTACTCGACTTCACCAAGAAAACAACCCCCGTTATAGACAAGCTGATAAAACTCGGATTCCACTACGAAAGCACAGACAAGACAGAAGCGGAGGGCATACGTAATCCGCCACAGCTGATAACCACATGGGAGAACGTCATGAATGGCGTGATCCTGAAAATCATCGACACATATGCCGTGTCCTATGACGAAAACGACGTACTGTATCAAACGCCAACCGAATACGTCAGGATAACGGATGATTGCACTAACATAAGCGTCACCATGTCGGTCGAAGAGTTCATGGAATTGGAACGGATCACGAACAGCAACGGCAGCACATTCCCACGCCCGGAAACATCCTTCAAAAGAATTACCAACGAGAACTAGGAGACCACGCGGAATGAGCGAGACAATCACAGCAGACCATCTGAACGCCACGCACTTAGGCAAGAAGATAAGCATTTTAGACAATTGCGAAATCGTCATGTCAGGAAAACTCAAGGAGTTAAGAGCGACGCAATACTCCATGCCGGTGTACAGCAACAATATCGAAGCCGTGCCCAACGGCTATGGGAACATCACCATTGCCCCGAAACTGAATTACGAAACTGTCACCGACATCATCATGCATTTGTCGAATCAGCGTAACGACGATATCAAGGCGACCGTGCGTGGTGACACGGAACTGGTAATCGAAGTCAACGGAAAGTAGGGGAGTATGACGGAAAACACCACTGGAAAATCAACGAACGAACTGCTGATGCGCGTGTTGCAAGTCGAATCACCGGAACTGTTCGACGGAAGCGAGGACGAGCCGGTACGAGTAGTCGGCTACGATTATTCGCCATTCTGCGTCTGCGAAACCTGTGGCGATGACCCCGAAATGCTGACCATCGCATTCGAGACGAAAAGCGGCGAACGTTACAGCCAATACTACGACTATTTTGGACTGCCGAACATTTTAGAAGCATTGGACAAGTGGGATAAGCAGTACGGGAAGGTGGTAGAGAACCGTGGATGACACTTCAAGCACGAAGAAATTCGTATTTACAAGTGATAGCAAGCCGTCCCCCGACCTCTCGAATTTCAAGCCTTTTGGACACATTGACGAGGACAAACCCAAGTACAGTGCGATCATGATTATCGAGGATGAAGGCGTATACGTTCCCGTGATATACAAGGAATGCCGCGTGGACCTCGACATTGATAACCCGACGATTCACCCGCTATCAGGCCCATGCATGGAACCCTGCTGCTACAGTACGCCGGAACTTGCTATAAAAGCCGGGACACGCATCTACAGGAACATGTTGAAGGACAACAAATGAAGTGGTTTACCAGTGACTTGCATTTCGCTCACCCTTTCGTGGCTGCATTACGTGGCTACGCGCTACCCGGATACGCTAAGGATGCATCGATCAAACAACAAGCCGAACATGAGCATAAGCCGCTCAAGAACTGTGTTGACTGGCGGAAGCATGATGCCGACATCATCAGAAGCATCAACACGTATGTTGGCGAGGAAGACGAACTCTACATCCTCGGAGACATCAGTTCCGGTGGTACGTGGAGCGTCGACCAAGCGATAATGCGCATCCAAAACTTGCATGTGCCGCGCAAGAACAGGCATCTGATTCTTGGCAACCACGAACTGCACAGTTCCAGCCGCACGCTGGAAAAGTTGGCAAGCGTGTTCGGGGAAGTCGGAAGAGTCGGCATCACCGAAATCAGAGACGGGTGGGGCAACAATCCACACACGGTATTTTTAAGCCACTACCAATGGCGTGAAGACTTCACGCAAAGCAAACCCCTAGGCGCAGTCTCAACCAATTGGAACGCGCCGGAATTAGCCGAATACGCGATACCACGCATGAACAACACGCTGCTTCTGCACGGACACACGCACGCGCATGACCCGCTTGAGTTCGGCAGGCATCACAATGAGATCAACGTCGGATTAGACGCATGGCGTTTCGAGCCAGTCAACGAAACCGAATTGGTGGACAATTGGCTACAAACCGCGTCAAGTGCCGTCTGAGTAGTCTACAATGGCATGATTATGCATTACACGGTAAAACCCCGCCTTCGGTCGGGGGAAGCCGTCAAGCGTCCTTCACGCAGGCACGATAACCAATCATTGTTTGGTTGTCACCAAGTCTGAGCGAACTGTTCAATCTGCTCGGCTGTAAACGAATTACCTCTATCAGGATGACACTCATCAATCTTATAGAAAACATATTCGTCATACACAGCATGACCCTCATCATCCACGGCCTGGTCACGGTCAATAGTTTGAATGTAGCTAAGCTCACGATTTATCGCGTCAAGCTCGTAATCCTCACTATTCCAGTAGTGATAGAGGTCTGCGTAAGTGCTGGTCTTGGTGAAATCGATGCTGGTCATTTTGTTTGTCCTTTCTTTTGCTGACATGATTAAACTTGTGTGGATTATCGGACGTGTCTAAAAAACACGCTGCACATCCACTTGCGAACCGTCCAAACCGGCATCATGAATAAGCCACGCTTCCGCTTCCAGATCAGGCATCATCCTGGAATGCGTGTAACCACACATGAAGCCGGAAGGTGTCGTGAGTTCCAGCCGATAAAAACCACGGTGAGAGTGGTAATACCGTAGCCGCCACATCACAACACCTCGATTTCATCGTTAAGACCCATAAGCTCCTGAGTGGTGAACCCGCCATCCTTGACAACGCAGTACAACCAACCCTGGAATCCACCCAAGCGCGCATCACGCATCCCACGAATCAAGTCACGCAGCCACGCGCACACAAGATACGGTTTCGACACGGGACGCCAATAACGCTTACGCTCGACCATATCAAAATGGTCATATGCATACATTTGCTGACCAACATGAAAATCAGCCACAATTTCAACGTTTCCATGACACTCACGCCTCCCTCGAATCAACGTCACCGAACAGTTCATAGCGCAACTGCGCATCAGCATCGAACATCGCCTTGTACGCATCACCAAGAGACTCATAGAAGACGCCATCCACACGCCAACCTTCATAGCCTTTGGAATCCAACGAACGGAACTCTCTCAGCGCACCAAGCATCATCTTGCGTGTCAATCGATAATCCGGCACGCTCCTATGAAAATTACCGTCGAACCGGTCAGCAGCAACGTAAGCGTCACGCGCTTTAGCCGTATCAAACGGGATAACAGTACCAATCGGCTCATGGTCGAAATTGAAAGTGTTGACACCGTAAGGCCAATAAACAGCGTAAAAATGACGGGACATGATAGAATCTCCTTGCAAATGGTTTGGTTGAGTTAATTACTGTTTGCAATGGCCGGACGGTACTGGGCATACCGTCCGGCCAAACTTTTCAGAACAGGCAATCCATATGACGCGGATCAGGCAGATTGTCGGCAGCCGCGTTGATAACCGTGCTGAGATACGCGGTCAACAAGGCTGGACGCTTCACAATCTCCCTCAACACGGCTTGAATATTCGAGTCGATGGACGAATAGCCGGTAGCATCCAAAGCGGCCTTAACCTGCTGTGCTGTGATGACGACACGTGACATTTCATGCCACCTCGACAATCTCATGCTGAGCGAGGTACGCGGCCACGGACTCTTCCAACGTTTGGTCACTGCCACGCTGGTAGTAGTCACGGTACGCAACCACGCCACTCTTACCGTCGAACGCGACATATGCGACGCGACGGCCCTTGGAATCACGGAAGCCACGCGGCTTATGCACATATCCACCAAACACGTCAGCCAACTCCTTGACCGACTTGCCACCTGGAATCGTGACCACGCGCGCCTTGACGCCATGCTGCGCAATCACCTTCGGCGTATCATTGGACGGAATCGGCGGCGCTTCGGGAATCTCAACCGTATCCGGCTCAGGCTCAACCGACTGCGGGGTGACAACCGGCAAATCATCGTAAGTTTCGCACATCTCAGGATGGTCACGCTCGGCCGGGGTGAGGAATGAAATGTCACGTGACACAACCATGCCGCCATCCTCGTAGGACAATTCCCAACCATGCTCACGGTCGGCGTCCGACAGGCTCACGCCATGCGCCGTATAATCCCCACAATCAGGGGAAACCATGCAATCGCCACGCTCCACGATCAACGGCACGTCACCGATCTCACTCACCGCCTGAGCATAATCAGAGCCGTTAGGATCAAGCCACGTGCCACCATCGGCACGATACGCGGCGGCAACACCACGCACCGCCTGAGCATTCTTCACGCCAGGAATCATACGCCATGATTCAACGTCATCCTTCATCTCGAAACGCCACACGCTAGGCGTGTTGACGGAATCGAAAAACATGAAGACACTGGACGAATTGACGGCCCACAGGCCGTTAACTTTGTTCGACATTTTAAAACTCCCTTGTATGGAAACTTGATTATTTGATGGGCCGTTCACCGCACGGCCCTGAGCGGTTTCACCATTCCAAAACCTTGCTACCGTCAACCAAAACGTATGACGTGCCGGTATGATTGCCGTCAACGCTTCCACGCCACTCGCAAATACGTTCGTAACCGTCCGAAGTGCTACCGTCCTCCATGCAGCACTGCGGGATATTGGACAACTCGCGGTAGCTCGCTAGGTCAGCTTGGTTGTAATCCTTCGTGGCATAGGTTTCGCGCCACCACGTCCACTGCTGCTCAGGCGTGCCATGCGGATCGGCAACCGGCTGATCGGAAAGCGCTGGAGAACAAGCCACGCCGAAAGCCAACAGGCCAACAAGCACGGCAACAAGCAGAGTAATCTTCTTACGCATTGCGAACACCTCACTTGGAAAGAACGGAATCAACAACCGTGTGGAATCCGGTGCAAAACTCTCTATTGTGTTCGCTGTGCAGTTCCGCACGGCAACGTTTCGTTAATAGGCGGCGGCACTCACCAATCATGGCATGTTCACCGCGCGTATAGTATTCATCCATCAACCACCACGCGGCATACGTGGTTCCGTCAAGCCTGTTTTCATCAGGCGAACGCCAAGCGTTTTGATTGTGTGAATACGTAGTGTTGTACACGTTGGCGAGATACGCATACTCTGCGGAATCAGATTCACGAATATCAGGAAAATCAACTGTAACAAAAGACATTTTTAAAGCACCTCGATTGTGTTGGAATGTAATGCCCGAACGCGGGCTATATGGGCGTGATTTGATAGCTCACGCCCGAAAGCCTGGAATAAGTCAGCGCATACGCTTGCGATTAGGACAATTGGGATATTCAATAGCCCGACACTGTAGGGCTTCTTCCATCTCCAAACGACGCGCATTGCTGCACAGAAACCGCGCCTCATCACCGGCACGGCACATCTCACGCCACAGCGCATCCGCCCGCTTCACGTCGGCACAATCGCTTTCGGCAACGAAACAGCGGATAGCGATCTCACGGTAACGCTCGGCCTCATCCCGCAGCTTGCGGGAATCTGGCGTCACAGGAAAACCGTAGTACGGGTAACGTTGATCGATGGGGCACTTCTCACACATGACTTGCCCCTCAGTGTTCCCGCGCGTACCGGCTGATAACACGCTCCGCCTGGCTGAGGCACGCGCCTGCAAGTCAAGCAGAGGCTCGCCGCGGAACGCCATGCTTGCATCATGCCCGTCTGCCATGTACCGGCGCATTTCGGACGGGGTGAAGAACCGGGCGGCGATATCCACGTTGTACACGAGAGCGCACCCGCCGTAACTGTATTCCCGCCAATTGTCCGCGCCGTTCAGCAACAGCGCGCGACGCGATCCGAAGTGGTCGGGAAGAACGGTTTCTGGCATGTCGAGCGAATCAAGCAATGCCAGTGCGGTTTCCTTCACGCCCTGGTTCCACTTGCTGCGGGGCTTGAACTCGGCTTCGATATTCTTGTAGGTCTCATCAACGGTATACATTTTGACACTCCATTCCAGCCCCCTTGCTAGAATAAGAGGGCTTAGTTAGTTAGTTGGTTAATGATTACTGAGCAATTGAGCCGGATAGTTGCAGCTATCCGGCTCTACTCATTCGTGGGCTAGACGTGCCATAAAGACTACGCTAGCCCTAGCGGATTCAATCAATCCGCCGAAGACTTAGAATCAGAATCAAGCAATTTGCGCGGATTAGCGATCTTGAGAGCATCGCACAATCGCAGTGCAGTATCAAGCGACACCGCCCGAACATTGCGTTTACCTGTCTCAATCTGCGCAATCTCGACATGATGCACGCCACTACGTTGCGCTAACTCACGTTGCGTTAGACCGCGCTTCATCCTTAATTCTTTCAAACTCATGGCCCTTACTCCTAACTTGGATTAAGGCATCGTAGACCACTCAGACAGTGCGAGACAATTCCATGCCGGCAATCGCACCACGTTAGCGACTCGACGACGGTTCGGCCTTGCGTGATGTGAGGGTGCATCATGCCTAGTCGCAGTCCGTCGCGTCTTCGTCGCGTCCACTCTTCAGTTTTCAATCATCCATGCCGCGCCTGTTAGGGGGCTTCGTGTCACCGTCCTTGCGGTGGTGGTCTCCGTGGTGGTGGCCTCTCGTTCATCTCTGTTCCTTTCGTTGTCGTTTGCTTGATGGCTCTCACTATATACGCTATCCAGTCAGATAGCAAACCAAGACAACACAGACACCACCAAAACCATTGCAAACACTAGTATTCGTCGGCGTGTCGCAACCACACGACGGCGACACAAAGACAGCGGACACCACAGCCACGGCCACACCCAGGGACGTCACGGCCACGTCACGACGGCCATGTCCAGGGACGCCACGACATCCAGAGCACGACGGCCACGCCACGGCACGACCACAGCCACGCCATGGCCACGACGGCCACGACGGGCACGGACATGATCGCATAAGAGGAACGTGCCCGCGCGATACCACACGACACGCCAAAACACAATCGCACAAACGTTCCAACGTTGCACCATGCAACAAACACCCCCGTGGGGGAGCCTCCCCCGGACACAAAAAGCAAGGCCGCTGGCTCTCTAGTGCTGACGCTGAATGCTCGCTGGAACATTTTTGGATTACCTGTTACTCACGAAGTCTTCACATATTTAGTGGTTGCAACCGTTGTTGCACCCTACATATTGTGTATAATGTTCCTTGGATTGATGTTGATGGCGGTGAAGCTAGCTTAAGCCACATCAACGTCTGGCCGTCCACTCACAAGGGGAGTGTGAAGATTCTAGATGCGGTACGGTCAGCAGTCCGACTGGTCTATCTCGGACGTGGCCTATATGGACTCGTACCTATTATTTTGGGCTGGTCTGCAATCATGTTGGCACAGCCTTTTGGTTGTCGGGTTCGATTCCCGAGGTTTGCTCTAGGTTTCATGGGGGTAGCTGCCTGTGAGATCGATGGTATTGCTCGAATATCCCGCTGGAACATGTGGGGGATAAGAGGCTCCCTGCCTTAATCAGGTGGTTGATGACCGAAGGGGAGGCACGGCCAAACGGGTGCATATATACATACACGTTCCTTGCCGTTGGTGGTAAAAGCCAGTCCACCATTCCGCTGTCATGCCAACTTGGACAATAACTAAGTTGGGTTTGGAATGTTGGCAGAGTGGTTTAATGCAACTGTCCCGAAAGCAGTCGCACTGTGAAGTGCCGGAGGTTCGAATCCTTCACATTCCGCGTTGGGGAAGTAGTACTACCCCCGAAGGCAAGCGCCTACCGCTGGCGTTGGCTTGTCTGGAGATGAAAGCGGCGGACGCTTCCGTTAACGGCGACTCGGTGGATGGTTACGCTTCATGGGTGTGACCATCCACATATGGCATTGGTGCAACCGGTAGCATTGCGGTCTCCAAAACCGTCGATGTTGGTTCGAGTCCAACATGCTGTGCTCAGCCTACCCACAGGTTGTGGGAAAGGTCTTCGGAGTCGTCTTGTGGCGGCTCTAGTTTTAGCTGACCCGCCTAGTCTGCGGGAACAGTCTCCTGAGTCGCCGTGGCGGCTCTTGCTTTTGGATGCTTGGCAGAGTGGCTTATTGCACCACCTCGCTAAGGTGGCGACCGGGAACGGTCCGGGGGTTCGACTCCCTCAGCATCCGCGCGCCGTGGCTGGCGGTAAAAAGCCATTGTGATGATGCCATTGGTTCCTTATGGCTCTCTGGGGGTTGAACGAGCGTCCCATGCTCCTGTTGTGGGTGGAGTGTGGGACGCTTGTTCTTTTGCTTTGGTGGCGGAATGGTAGACGCGGCGCACTCAAAATGCGCTACCTGTAGGGTGTGAGGGTTCGAATCCCTCCCGGAGCACTTGGGTTGGTTGATCTGAGAACTTTTCCTGCTGGGATGTTTCCCATTTGGCGTGTTTTCCTGCTCAGCACCGGCCAACCCTGTTTTTGTGGAGGCATTGTGGCGTGGTCTAGTTCCCATCGTGATGAACGGTTCAATCCTGATTGGCCGCGTGTCCGTGCGATGATTCTTGAACGGGATGGGCATAGGTGCCAGTGGCCGGTCAAGGATGATTACGGGAATGTTCGCCTGTGCGGACGGTATGGGAATGAGGTTGACCATAAGGTTCGTAATCCCGTCCATGATGATGATCGTCCTGAGAATTTGTGGGTGTTGTGTCGTTGGCATCATCAGCGGAAGACCGAGGGTGAGTCTGCTGAGGTTCGTCGTGCAAAGGGTAGGAGTCGGAGGGAGAAGCGTTGGTATTCTCACCCGGCTTTCAAGTGAATGAGTTCATGTGCGCGGTTGCCGGTTGCGCTAATCCGGTGTGCGCGAAGGGATTGTGTCGTTCGCATTACGACCGTGACCGTTATTCGGGGTCTCCGCTGAAGCCGTTGCGCCAGCGCATGTGTCCCCAATGCCATACGTGGTTTGATCCGAAGCGTTCCGACCAGTTGTTTTGTTCTGGCGTTGCCGTGTGGCGTATAAGCGTGCTCGTGATGATGATAAGTCGTTGCCGGTGAAGCCTGAAACGACTATGTATGTGCGTCCGGTTGACGTGTCCGAGCTTGAGTCCGAGCTTGTTGTTGAGTCTTTTACTGATTCTCAGGTGGTTGAGAAGTGTGGCGGCTTGTGCGCGAAATGCCATGAGCCGGTTGATGTTGGTTCGAGTGGTGCCGATGGTGCCGCTTTCGTGTGGAAGGTTCCGTTGGAGAAGTCGCATAGTGCGACTTTGGCGAATCGTCTGCTGGTTCACAAGCGTTGCGAGGGTGGAACGTCCTAGCTTCGCGTTATTGCCTGAAACGGGCGGATTGTGAGGCTGGCTGTGGCTGGTAATGGTCGTGGTGCGCAGAAGTCGAAGAATCCGATTCTTCGTGCGCCTGATAGTCCGATGGGTTTGGAGTTTCCTGCTGTTCGTCCTGATGGGCAGGAGTGGCTTGAACGGACGAAGAAGTGGTATGAGTCGCTTCGTGTCAGTCCGTTGGCTCAGCGTATGGGTGTTGAGGCCGACTGGTACGCGGTTCAGGATTTGGCGTTGTTGAAGGATGATTTCTGGCGTCCGAAGACTAAGGGCCGTTGGATGTTGGCTTCCGAGATTCGTCAGCGTGAGGCCACGTTGGGCATTACGCCCGAGGCTCGTGTGAGGTTGAAGTTCGATGCTCCGCAGCCTGACGATATGAAGGCTTCCGCGTATGAGGGCGATACCGAGGGCGCTCGTAACGTTCAACGGAACAGGCAGCGTGCTTCCGCATTGGGTTTGCGTGTCATTGACGGTGGTGCCTGATGCATACGCGCATTCCCGAATTGCATGGCGAGGATTTGACTCGTTCGATGGGAATGTTCGCGGTTTGGTGGATTGAGACTTTCTTCCGTGTTGGTCGTGGTGGCGGTGTTGGCTTGCCCGAGACGTTCGACATGGACGAGTACGTGTTCATGCTGCACGCCTATGCGTTGACCGAGTGGGGTACCCGCCGGTTCAATCGTGTGTTTTATTCGCGTGCGAAGGGTAAGAACAAGTCCGGTAAGGCCGCTGGCATTTGCGCGTTCGAGGGTTTGGCTCCTTGCAGGTTCGATCATTGGGCGGAAGAGGGGGAGACTTACGAGTTTCTGGCGAGGTCTACCCGTATGCGAAGGGTGAGCCTGTCGGCCGTATGGTGCAGATGCCGCAGATTCTCTGCTTGGCTACCGCCGAAGGTCAGACTGGTAACATCTTCGATTCGATTTACTACAACTGCGATCAAGGCCCTTTGAGCCAGTTGAAGGGTGTCGGCCTTGATGTTGGCCGTACTCGTATCGGATTGCCGGAGGGTGGGGAGATTGTTCCCACCACGAGTGGTGCCGCGTCCAAGGATGGCGGTTTGGAAACGTTCGCCGCCTGTGATGAAACCCACTTGTACAACACGAACAAGCTTCGCAACATGTACAAGACCGTTCAACGTAACCTCGGCAAACGTAAAGGTGATGCAGACCCGTGGATTCTTGAAACGTCCACCATGTACAAGCCAGGCGAAGAGTCCATCGCTGAAACATCGTACAAGTATGCGTGGGATACCGCTTCGGGCAAAATCAAGCATCGTAGCGGCATCTACTTCGACCATGTGTATGCGAATATCGACTTGGATGATTTCGCTGACGAGAAGAAGGTTCTCCGCGCCTTGCAGGTCGCGTATGGTGCGAGTGCGAAGAGTTCGGACGGTAAGGATCATCTGATATTGCCCGATGGTCGTATGACCGTGTTGAATGCTGATGGTGTTGACCCCGAAGGTCACACGTATTGGGATGGTGAGCTTGGCCCGTCGAAGGATGGGTGGATTGACCTGAATGGTCAGATGGACCAGATTTACCAGCCTGACTCCGATCCTGCTGATTCGATGCGCTATTTTTTCAACACTTTGTCGAGTGTGCATGACGCTTGGCTTACCGAGTCGGATATTCAGTCCCACATGCTGTATCGGGATGAAATGCATACGGCGTTCAATTCGATTCGTTTGGATGGCGCGTGGCAACGGTTCGTGACGAAACGTGAGTATAACGCTTGGCTTCGATGGTTCCGTGTCGATGATTCGACGGCTCTTGTTGGATGCCGCGTGTCCGATGGCATGTTGTTCCTGATAAAGCTTGAATCCGCGCCCGATGGTCCCGAGAAGGCCACTTGGCGTGTGAACCGTGATGCGTTCGACGGCATGGTTCGTTGGATGATGGACAATTACAACGTTGTCGGATTCTTCGCTGATGTCGCCTATTTCGAGCAGATGATTGGCGGCTGGGAGAAGGATTATGGGAAGAAGTTGAAGGTCGGGCCGCGTAAGGGTGGCGACAAGATCAAGTTCTGGACTAACAACTGGTATAAGGACATGCAGGTTGCGTTGGATAACGCTCATACCGCGTTCCGGTACCCGTATACGGAGCCTGAACGTAAGTCGAAGCCCATCAAGGATGATATAGCGTTGCTTGCCGATCCGCGATTGGTGAATCATTTCCGTAATGCGCGTAGCGGGAGACTCGTACTGGTTATGCGATTTATAAGGAGTCTCCTAATTCGCCGGACAAGATTGATGCGTGCATGGCTGGCCTGTTGGCTTATACGGCGCGTGGAAAGTATTTGGAATTGGCTGACGAGAAGCGGCGTTACGCGCCGTCGAGAATCTACTGATGGAAGAGGTGCCCTGTGGCAGAGTTGCAGCTAATCATTGATGGGGCATCCATTGATGATGATGATGCTTACGTGATTACGTCGTTGGCGCAGGAGTGGGGTTCCCGTCTCTTGGATATTGCCGAGTTGAAGTTGTTCAAGGATGGCAAGGAGATGGTGGACAAGAGCAGTGTTCCGCAGGGTGTTGACCCGAACGCGGCTCCCGTTTACAAACTGATGCGCCAGTTGGGTGTCGTGAATCTCGCACGTCGTATCAGCGAGAGTGTGACCGACCGGCAGCAACCTAATGGTTTCCGTAAGGTTGAGGATTCCTCGTTGAAGGATACCGATGCCGACCAGATGGCCAAGCAGTGTGGCCTGTCGTTCATTCTCCGCCGTCATCTACTACCTGACAAGGGCGATTACGGGTGTTCGTTCGCTCTCGTTGGAGAAGGGCAGGGAAACCGTTATATCAAGGCGTTGAGTCCTTGGGAAGCGTGGATGTCCAACAATGACGATGCGGCGATCATGTATTCGCATGATGACAAGCATGGTGTCGAGACTCTTACCTTGTTCCGTATCGAACGTGACGATGACGGGTTCTCCAAGCGTGTGTATTCGCGTGTGGCGTACAGAGAATCCGAACGTACTGTAGTCAATCCTTCCGATGATGGGGACCTTGCCGTTTTCATCAATCAAGGCAAGGCGTGGAGTCCTGGCACGAACTGGAAGTGGGATGATAGTAAGGGCGACGAATACGATTACGCTCTGGACTGTGACTCATTGCCTATAGTCCGGCTGAGCACGGTTGACGGTCAAGGCTTATTCGAGCCGTATCTTCCGATGTTGAAGCGTATCGACCGTGAGGTGTTCGACCGCCTGTGCATCACGATGATGCAGGCGTTCCGTCAGCGTGCGATCAAGGGTACTGTTCCGACCACGTATACCGAGGAGGATCAGGAAGTCATCGACGGTGAGAAACAGGCCGGTGATCCGATTGATTTGGCGTCCACGTTCGCGGTTGGCCCGGCTGCGTTGTGGAAACTTCCTGATGGTGTTGATATTTGGGAGTCGCAGACCACCGATACCGGTGGTTTGCAGAACATCATCGTTTCCGACGTGAAGCAGCTTGCCGCAGTGTCCGGCATTCCGTTGGACATTCTTTCGCCTGACGTGCAGGGTTCCGCGAATGGTGCGGAGTTGAAGCGTGAGACGTTGAAGTTCAAGGTTCAGACCATGAACGATCTTGACGCTGAGCCTATTGTCCGTATGATTCGTATGGCTTTGGCGTTGGATGGGTCTAAGGCTTCGCAGAGCGAGTTCGAGATGGTGTGGAAGCCGATGGATACGACCAGTTCGCTTGAGCAGGCTCAGGCTTGCCAACTGTTGTATCAGAGCGGCCTGTTGGCTCGTAGGACGATTCTCACGCACAAGATGGGTTATACGGCTCAGGATGTTGCCGAGGATGATATGAACCGTCTTGCCGACCAGTTCAATGTTTCCGGCCAGTCGGATAAGGGTACTGCGAAGCTTGTTGCCGCAGTGGAACCTGCTACGGGTTGGGATGATGAAACCCAGTCCGCTGTGGATGGCTTGCCTAATGTTGATGTCGAGCTTGTCGATGAAGGCGAGATTGAGTCCTGATGTCTGGGAAAACGCTTGAATCGTTGTCCGACACGCTTGAACAGGCTCGTGCCGCTTTGGTGAACCAGTATGTGAGTCAGGCGCGCAGGATGTGGGATATGTTGACTCCCGCTGACTGGTGGAATGATGGCATGACGTTTGCCGTCGCGGCTCGCATGGCGTTGTTGGAGATGGCGTTGATTCAGCAGGTGCGCCTGTTGGGTGTTTCCTATGCGGATGAAACGTTGAGGATTGTCGGCGTCAATCCGAAGGGTGATGTGCCGAATCTCGTGTTTCCGCGTGACAATACCGACCGTGGCTTGTGGCCCAGCGTCCGGCTGACTCGTATCGTTCCGCCGCTGTCAAGTCTCCTGCGATTCGCCCGCAGTCTTGGCCTGATAAGACCGATGAATTGTTCAGTGAGGTTGACAAGTGGCTTGAACAGGCGTTCAACCGGTTGCAGACCACTGTTGACGAGGATGTGTCCAGAGCGCAGACGAGCGCCACGCTTGACAAGTATCGGCGTAGCAAGGTTTTGGAATACCGCAGGGTGTTGCATCCTGAACTATCCAAGACCGGCTCGTGCGGCTTGTGCGTCGTGGCTGCTGACCGCTGGTATTCGACTGCGACCTACTGCCGTTGCACGCTAACTGCCATTGCGGTGTCGCACCGGCTGGCAGCGACTATGACCCCGGATTCCAGTTGAATCAGAAGGATTTGAAACGACTGTACGACGAGGCCGGTGGCACTACCGCGTCCGCGTTGAAGCAGGTGAAAGTCAAGACGATCACTCATGGAGAGCTTGGCCCCGTGCTTCTCGCTGAGGATGCTGAGGATACGCCTGATCCGGTTCCGTCGAAGGATTCGGACGCTTGGCATACGCCTGACCGTCAGTCCACGTTGACTCAATGCCGTCGCATGGAGAATCGGGCAATCGAGTTCAACCGGCGCTACAAGGAAGTGCAGAAGGCCGGTAAGCCGGTGACTTTCCGCTATGAGGGGAGAACGTTCACGTTCAAACCTTCCAAGAATTTGAAACAGGCTATGGCATGGCAGAAGACCATGCTCAACCAGATGCGGTCGATGCTTGGCGAGGCCGCGTAACACTATTGAAAGGATTCAAGCCTAATGGCTGATGAAAATACCAATACCGCTGAAACGGCGGCATCTACGAATGCGCCTGAAACGGGCGTGAACGCGCAGCCGAAGGACACTGCCACTTCTCCTGTAGCCGCCAATACGGCGTCTCAAAAGAATGGTGCGGATGACCTTTCCGAGAAGTTGGGCATGTGGAAGCATCAGGCCCGTGAGAACGAGCAGAAGATGTATGAGAATCGTGATCGCGCCAATGCCGCCGAAGCAAAGCTTGCCGACACGGAAGGCCGTCTCGCTGACGCTGAGGTTCGTATCGCCAGGCTGACCGCGCAGAAGCAGCATCCTGAGATTACGGACGAGGCTTTCGATGCCTTGTGCAAGGAAACCGACCTGACGAGATCATCAAATGGGCCGATTCGTATGTTCAGTTCATGCCGAGCAAACCTGAAACGGGTGGGCATGATTCCGCCGATGATTCCTCGCGTAACACGGGGAAACAGGCTATGAAAACCGCTTTGTCCAATTCCGCGCCGCATGTTCACGCTCCCGCTCAGGGTGACGCGAAGAGTGGCTACGAGTTTGGGCTTAAGCATTCGTTGATTAATTCCAAGAAGGAGTAAACCTATGGTAAACGCTATGGTTCATCCTGAGAACTTTACCGCGCCCCAAGATAAGCAGAAGTGGCTGCTGAACCGTATTACTGACGGTGTTAAGAAGGTCACTCTTGACTTGTCCACGTTCGTTGGCGGTGCAAACGAGTCCAAGTATTTCGCGTCCATCGACGATGAGAACACTGTCGCATACCTGTATTCCGGCATTCCGCTGGCTCGTATCAATAACACTAATAATTTTGGGCCGTATGATCCGACTGCAAAAGATGGCCGTCAGAATAAGGTTGCCGGTTTCCTTGAGTCTCAGGTCAAGGTCGAGTTCACCCGCAAGTTTGAAGGAACAGTATGTTGATTCCGGCTTGCGTTACATGGCCGTGATCGACAAGGGTGAACTGCCGGTGGCTATCAACGGCGCGAAGGTTGATGGCTGATTCTGTCCTATGACGTCAGTGCCGGTTCCGATGTCGAACTGCTGTCCACTGTGACCGCATCCGGTTCCTATACTCTCCCCGCCGCATCCGCCAGTGCTCTTGGCGGCGTGAAGAAAATCGCCACTCCGTCCGAGGACACTGTGTCCGCTTTGAAGAGCGCTTTGAAGAGCGCCGGTATTTTCGGCTGACGGCCGTTTTAAACAATTATTTTCCAACCCGCCCATTGTGGCGGGTTTTCTTATATAGGAAGGCTTTTCTATGGCTCTGGTAAACAAGGATTTCATTACCCCTGCCGAAGCGTCCGGCATCGTGCTTGGCGCTTATCAGGGTGCCACTTCCGCTTTGCCGTTCGGTCAGATTCTGGCTGACATGAACAATCCGACTGGTGTCAACGTCAGCTGGGTTCCGAACCAGCCGCGTTTTGAGGTGGACACTATTGAGTACTCCGCATATGATGCCGAGGCGCCGTACGATGAGACTCACGCTGGCGGTAAGAAGATGTATACGGAGATGCTGCCGTTGCGTAAGCGTCACCGTGTGTCCGAAGAGGATATCGTAAAGGGTGTCGCTTCTTCGAGCTTCACCATCGACCCGGAAGTGAATGGTGTGGTTGCCACTCCTACCGCCGCTGATAATCTGCGTGAGGCGTTCGTGCGTCTTGGCAAGGAATTGGCGTTTACTTTGGAGATGTACCGTGTCGAAGCTACCGTTGACGCGAAGATTTCCCCGAAGTCTGGTTCCGCTTTCGATAATGAGTGGGATTACGCGCGTGATTCGTCTTTGACCATCAACAAGTCCACTGATCAGACTTGGGCTGATGGCGGCGATCCGGTCCAGGACTTGCGTGACTGGGCCGACAAGATTGATGCCGTCGAAGGTGACGCTCCGAGCATCATGCTCACCACCAAGAAGGTGTGGCGTGCGTTGGCTAAGAACGCCGCGATGATTAAGTACTATTATCCGACCACCGCTAAGGCTTCACTGCCGAACCTGTTGAAAGATGACGAACTCAAGTATGTGCTCGTGCAGATGACCGACATTCGAGACGTAATCATCGTTGACGACATGTACAAGGATTACGCGCGTCAGATGAAGATTGAACTGCCGGGCAAGGTCAAGTCGTTCTTCCCTGAGAACACCGTGCTGTTGATTCCGGCGTTGGGTGACACGTCCATGGGCTACACCGCTTTTGGTCCGACCGCTCAAGCCAAGGAGAAGGCCGTGTATGGCATTACTCGTGAATATGATGCCGGTCCGGTCGGTGTCGTGCTGGATTCCACCGGCACCAATCCGGGCTATGAGGCGCTTGTGAACGCTTCCGCCCTGCCTGTGCTGGTCAAGTCCAACAGCACTTTGAAGGCAACTGTTCTGACCGCATGATCTAGGAGGCGCGTATGAGCACGTCAATCATCGACAACATCGACTGGTTGAAGTATATGCGCGTCTACGGTTCCGCCGACGCGGATTCATTTGAAGAGCATTTCGACACTGATTGGATTTCCGCTCAATGCCGAAAGGCCGCTCTCATCTGTTTGAGCGAATGCCCGATTGTCCGGACACGCTTGAAGAAGGGGCGCCTCTCTGAAAGTGATTTCGCGTCGGTCGTATGCGAAATGGTGTTGCGCGTAGTACGTTTCAACCGGTTCAAAACCGAAGCGAACGGTTCTTACTCGTACACGGAGCATGATCCGCAGCAGAATCAGCCTGGCTATGATCCAAGTCCCCGGCTGTTCTTGTCGAAAGCTGAGAAATCGATTCTGAATGGTTTCGCTGAATCCGCTGGCACGATGTCACACATCAGTCTTGGTTTCGACCCCGGTTATGGAGGTTGATGATGGCGTTTCTGTTTGACGATGATACGAATGAACGCCATTACCTCTACGAGGATGACCAAACCGATTACGGTGGTCAGAAACAGCTGTTCGACACGGATTATGTCGTTGTGATTCCTCGCAAGCATGTTCAGGACGCGCACGGCGGCCAGTATGTGCAGACTGGCGATCCCGTGAAGGTCATCTGCTGTGTTGAGGGTCGTGCGCAACAGGCTGGCATGTTCTCTATTTCTGGAGCTGAGGATAAGACGCCATCTTCGGATAACCCCGGCGGTTTGGAAGAGGCCACTCCTTTGCAGATTCTTGCGAGGGAATGGCCCGGTGACATTTATTCCCGGATCTGGTATAAGGGCGATTATTACGATGCCGACGGCGCTCCTACGTGGCGTGGGAGTGGTTCTCGTTTCTCCCGGCATTGGGAGGTTCGTGCACGTCGTGTTGTTATTGGCGATTATCTTGATGGCGGCATTTCCGAGCCTGAATGGGTGAAGGAGGTGGGCGGCGTTGGGAAGAGTCACGGTTCGACGTAGCGTCGCTACCGATATTGCGAAGATGTATGGGCCGGAACTTACACGCCGCGCCGCCGTGCATAGCGTGTCTGCCGTCCGCGCGAAGGCGAATGAGGCCGCTACGCATTCAAGCGTTGCGGATAGGATCGAGGTTTCCGTTCGCAAAGTCGGCTGGCATCATCAGATTGTCATGTCCGTCATGGGCCGTGATGCACGCAGGTCGCTCCGCATTTGGAGTTCGGCTATTTCAACCGGTGGCTTGAGCACAAGTATGGGCCTCGTGATCCGAGAGCGCGTATTCCGGGAAAACATATCATGTTTGATTCGTTGAGTCGGGTGAGATTGTGACGGACAACATTTTTCAGCGTCTTGCCATTGACGTTCGTGAGTCAATCGATGCGGAACAGTTGGTTTATGAACTGTTGAATCGGGCGTATCCGTGCGAGGAGTGGCCTGATGTGAAGGTTTGCAGCGAGCTTGACTTGCCTTTGAACGCTTACGGTGAACGTGGACAGGTTCTTCTCTATTATGTTTCCGCTCCCGAACAGTTTGACCGTGGATTGTGGCGTTTCGGCGTGACGTTCACGGTTTTGGCCGCTGACTGTAATAATCCTCACGGTTTTGCACGTCACTTGTATAAGACGGTGCAGGGTTGGCCGTTCGAGGAGTCCACGACAGCTGGAACGGTCGGCACCGTGTCTGTGACGGCGCAGAAGCGGCAGTCTGATTCAAAAGAGAATCAAGGCAAGAACGTCAAGGAGTATGGGCTGTCGGCTGTTGTGACTGCCCGCGATTCGTTCAAGGCTTGACCGGTATCGGTCAAGCCTTTTCTTTTATCAATTTCAAGTAGAAAGGCACCATTATGGCTATTAATGCCGATGGTCTGATTCAGGCGTCTCGCGGTACGTTGTTCACGGCTCCCGCGAAGACCGCTCTTCCAACCAAAGTTTCCTCGTTCTTGTTGAACAGTGGCACTGTTGCCGCCGCTGGCAGCGGTTCCGTCGTGAATTGGGAGAATATCGGCCATACCTCCAACAACAACAAGATCAGCTTCAGCAAGGATGGCGGGGACACCACCACGAAGGACACGTGGCTTGTCGCCGGTGCGAAGAGTTCTACCGAGGCCCCGACCATCACCGTGTCCGGCGCGTCCGTGCAGGGTGATTCGGCCACCATCACGAAGGTCACTGGCGGTTGGGCCGGCGATCAGGGCGGCATCGTCGTGCCGTTGCAGCCCGTGGTGCAGCATCTGGCGTTGTTCGTTCTCGCCTACGATGATTCCGACAAGCTGAGCTTCGGATTGTATCTGCCGGAGACCGATTTCACGTTCGATAACGTCAGTCTCGCCGATGAGGATTTCGCGGAGTTCAGCTTCAATGCTGTCGTGAAATCCACTAGCGTGCTGAAGGCCGGTGCCAATGGTGAGGTTGGCGCGTACCAGATTTTCGCCCCGGAGACGTTCGTGTCAAAATAACCAGCCCGGATTCCAGTGGTAAGAATCCGGGTGATTCCTCCCAGACCGTATCGGGTTTGACCTCGAAGGACTGAGATTTCCTATTGCCCCCGCATGTACCCATCCGTGCGGGGGCAATTCTTTCCAACGATTGGCAGATGGGTTTTTTGATGGGGATTACAGATTATGGCTTCCAAAACTGATAAGAACACTGTTAAGACCGTTCCGGAGATTCCTGACACGCTGGCTGAGTTCGTCGAACAGCACGAGGAACTGGCCGGATGCCCTGAGTTCGTTCCGGCTCATGAGTTCTCCGTGGCGCAGACATGCGATTTCATGGTCGTCGATGCCGTGGCGTCCGACAGTTACGGCGTGTTCCGCAAGAAGACTTCCGATGATGTCGATTCAAGTCTGGCTATAGCAGGATGGTGGCTGCCAGCGATAGTTTCTTCGAGAAGATCGCCAAGGACGTTGACGCCTACCACAAGTGGGTCACTGGCAGGACTCCGACTGTCCTGGTGCAGGTGTTCACGCTGCTTAACGCATTTTATGGCGCGTCCTTGGGAAAATCCGAAGCGTCAAGGACGCCTACCGGAAATGCAAAGTAGAGCTTACGTGTGATTTCCGTAGGTTCTACAATCTGAATCTTCCCGCCGCCATGCATGAGTATGACGGCGGTTTTCTTTTGACCCTTATCGGCGGGCTTGCCGGCTATGACGAGTCGTTGTATCGGGAATGGTTGCTGAACCATCCTGATGAGCGTGCCCGCGCCGAGTCCGAGAGTGATTCCGGTTTGAGTTTTCACGGGTTCACTCAGGATACGAGTCTGCTGTTGGGTATTTACAATCAGGTCGGCTTGCTGGTTTCCGGCACATTGCAGTTCAAGGACGGCAAGCATCCTGAGTTCAAACCGATTATGCCCCCTCACGCCGCCGATGGCGTTGATAGGCGTGTTTCCGCCAACTTCGAGTCGATGAAGGCGTTTCTGGGCATGTGATTGAAAAACAGGGGTTCTTATGGTGGAGTATCTCGCCGGTTCCGTTGGAATCGATATTTATCCGAATACCAAAGGGTTTGGCGAAGAACTCCGCCGTAAGCTCGCCCGGTACGCTGATGACGATTTCGATGTTCGTGTGACGCCTGACGTTGACATGTCTCGTTGGCGTGCGGCGAAAAGGCGTATCGAGGATGATGGCATCGTCCAGAATGTTGAGATTCGTGGCGATGACTCCGATCTGAAACGTGTTCTTCGGGACATTGATAAACGTAAAGTATCCCCGAAAGTCGAGCTGACCGACGCTTTGCGTGATCTGCGAACGATGCGCAAGCAAGTTCAGTCTTCCGACAAGGCCGTTTCCGCGATGAACAAGCGTATCGCCAATGGTGGTGACGCTTGGCGCAAGGTCACGCTGAAAAGCAAATCGTATCAGGATGCGGTGAAACGTAACACGCGGTTGACCACGGCGTATGCGAGCAAGCAGATCGACGTTTTGGATAACGTCAAGAAGCACATTCGCAGTATGCAGGATGCTATCGAGAAGGTCAAGCCTCTGGGCAGTTCCAACAATGTCTCGATGGCTCGCGCCAATCGTCTTGTCGAACAGCTTGACAATGCGATGCAGCAGTTGAAGCGCAACAGCAAGGCGAACATCCGTGTTGACGTCAACGATGTTTCCGAGGTCGTCAACGTTCTTGAGAACGTGTCCAAGCGTCTGAAGCAGATCGATGGGATGGACGCCCACGCGAAGGTCTATCTCGACGGCGCGAAAAGCATGGAACGCGAACTGGAAGCGTTGAAGCGGAAATTCCGCAGTCTTCCGAATGACATCGAAACGGATTACAAGTCAGCCATCGACAAGCTGAATCTTGCTGCGTTCCATGCTGGCAAGGATAAGAACTACCACTATGAGGTCAATCTTGATTTGGATGTGACCCGTGCACGTGAGAAGGCCAAGAAGCTTCAAGAAGATTATAAGAAGCTTGAAATGGACATCGACCTTAAAACGGCTGGTGCCCGCGCCCATCTTGCCATGCTCACCCGCCCGCGTTCCGTCGAGATTTACGCGAAACTCCATGCCACTGATTTCGGCAAAATGCTGGATGGTATGACGTATGGCGCGACTGGTCTTCGCGCCGTCAACAACCAATTCCAGAAATTCGTGAATTTCATGGACTCGTTGGATGAGAAGGTTCCATTCTTCTCCGCATTGGGTACCGTGTTCGCCGGTGTTTCCGCTGGCGCTATCAACATGTCCCGTAGCGTGCTTGGTGTCGGCTCTTCGATTGTTTCCATGTCGAAGGCCGCATTGGCAGCTCCTGCCGCTCTTGTCGGATTGGGTGCCGCCTATGCGTCCGTGAAGATGATTTGGGGCGAAAAGGGCACCACTTGGAGCGAGCAGATCGACATTGCATCCACAAAGTTAGGCAAACTGTCCGACAGTGTGGTGAACGCGTTCTACGGTCAGGCGCGTCCAGCAATTCGCGGGTTGGCTGATTCCATTGCCGACACGTTGATTCCCCAAATGTCAACTCTTGCCGACCATGAGGGACGAATCGTCGTCGGCATGACCAAGATGGTCAAGGAAGCCGATAAGACAAGCGTCGTATCCAGCATTTTCAACGATGTGAATAAGTCGTTGACTTATTTGGAACCGGGTGTTGAGAGCCTTGTCAAGGCTTTTCTGAATCTTGGCGATTCAACTAGCCAGTATCTTCCTCGTGCCACACGGTATGTGAGTGAGCTTGCGGATCAGTTCGCACGTTGGGTTGATAATGCTCGCGCGTCCGGTGAGATTGAGAAGTCGATGCAGCGTGTCATTGAACAGGCTGGATATTTGAAGAATTCCGTGAAAGCGCTCATGGGTATTGCTTCCGGCTTGTATTCCGCTTTGGCTGAGGACCAGAATGGCATCCAAAGCTTCTCCAAGGAGTTGCAGAAGGCGGATAAGGCTGTCAATTCGGCAAAGTTCCAAGACACGTTGAAGTCGTGGGCTGTTGGCGCTAAAGTGGCGCAGTCCGCGATGCGTGATTCATTCTCCGAGATTGGTGACGCTGGCTATTCTTTGCGGCATACCGTGGGAAATGTTTTCGGTGATGCCGGTAGGACGATTGCTTCGTTCACGAAGAATGTGAGCCGCCTGTTGAAGAACAGTAGCGGTGGTATTTCCGATTTTTCGTCTGGCGTTTCCAACGGATTTCAGAAGGTGTTCAACGCTGTTGGCGATGTGAGTCCGATGTTCAGCCAGTTGCTTTCGACTGTCGGGCAACTGTCTAAGACGTTCGGCGGCACATTGGCTGCTTCTCTTCGTGCTTCTGCTCCGCTGATTCAGGCTATCGCTACCGCCGCCGAGGCTGTGGCTAAGGCTTTCAGCGCGTTGCTGCCGGAACCGATTCAGGCCGCGTTGGGCGTGTTCGCCACGTTCGGCAAGGCTGGCAAGACCGCTTTGGACACGGTGAAGCTTGCCGTGGTTGAGAACACGATGAAGTCGTTGCAATGGCAGAAGGCTTTGATGGAGTTGGGTGTGACTTCCGCCGGTACTGGTGTGACGTTGAAGAATGTCGCTCAGGGGTGGGTGGCGTCTAATCCCGCTGTTTCTAAGTTCGTGTCGAATGTCGGCTCTGCTGAGGGCGCGATGGGCAAGGTGAAGGCTGTTGCGTCTGGTTTGGGTGGGATGCTTGCGTCTACGGTTTCCAATCCGGTGACTTGGGGCGTGGCTGCCATTACGGCAGCAGTCGCAGCGTATTCCGATTACAATGCGAAAGCTCAGGCGACTGAGCGTGCTTCCGAGAATATTGCGACGGCGTTGGGTAAGATTCCTGATTCGGCCGCCGAAGCTTCCGGCGCGTTATCTAATGTCGCTTCCGCGATTCGGGATGCGTTCAAGGACGGTAATTATGCTGAGACTGGTTGGAGCTGGTTGGATGATTGGACAACTGGATTCAAGAATACTGCCGAAGCCGCCGACAAGCTTGGTGTTTCGACCACTGACCTGAGCAAGGCTGCGAGCGGCAGTACGAAGGCTTACAACTCGATGATGAATCAGTTGAAGGCCACATATGATGCTCACAGCACCTATTCGGCTACCGCGACGCAGAATTACGGTAATGAAGCTGGTGCAGCCAAGAAGCTTATAGCAGTAATGGAAAAGGCGCGTCAGCAGTACATCGATAATGCGGAAACGACATCCGTTGCGAATGGTCATGCTGCCGGCTATGCGAAGAGTTTGATCGAGATGGGTGAGGATTCCGATTCGGTTTCCATTGCCATTGCGACTCAATCTCAACGTCAGCAGATGTTGAACAGTGCCACTCAGAAGTACAACGATATCGTCAACAATCAGCGTACCGCGCAGCAGAACGCTTTGAGTGTCGCAACGGAATATGGTCAGATTTACAACGGTTTGGGTGATTCCATCCAACGCATCAAGGATTTGGGCGTACAGAACGTTTGGGACAGTGCCGCAGACTCGTTCAATAACATGACCGAGGCTGGACAGTTGGCTCAAACCAGTTTGCAGAATCTCGCTACGACAGGCCATGATTGGCTTGAACAGTTGGTTGCTTCCGGCGCGTCAACCGATGAGGTGAATGCGAAACAGCAGGAATTGTCAACACAGTTCTACGAGACGGCGAAGGCGATGGGCGTCCCGGAGTCGGAGATTCAGAAACTGCAACAACTGTATGGGTTGACTCCTGAAGAGGTCAAGACATTGTTCAAGACCGAAACGGAACAATCGAAGCAGAATCTGACATCCTACTTGTCTGATTTGCGGGCATTGTTCCCCGGCGAGGGCAATACGGCCATCTTCACCACGGTCCTTGACGGCATCAACAGCGGAGCATTGTCCAGCGCGGATGAGGTTCAATCAACCGTGAACAATCTCATGAACAATGCGAGCACAGACGGTTCAGGCAAATACACCATCGTGTTGGACGCAGACGGCAATCAGGCCGTTGTCGCTACCGATGAGGTCAGGAAACATGCCGACCTGTTCAAGAAAGGCACTGATGGCAATGGCTATACGACCAATCTGAAGGCTTCCGATCTTGCTTCGATGACCATTGACTATTTGAAAGGCGACGCCAACGCCTACGGTTCGTTGAGACCCACCGCGTCACTCGGCGCGAGGGACAACACCCAGCCTGCGAAACGCAGTGCTGAGCGCACCGCGAACCAGTGGAATGGAAGCACGTATAACGCACAGTTCGGTGGAAATATTTCCGGTGGCTTCTGGGGAATGCTCGGCACTTTGTGGAGCGAGGGCAGAAGCTGGGCGAGCAGGACGTTCAACGCTATTTTCGGAGTCAAGAAGAGGCGTGCGACAGGCGGTAGCGTTGAAGGCGATAATGTGACACGAACCGGCAGGATCGTCGGGCGCGGAACGAACACGAGCGATTCCATCGCTTTGAACGATTCCACTGACGTGTCCACCGGTGAATATGTCGTACGTGCCGCCGCAGTGCATAGCATGGAAGCCCTGTACGGCAAGGGAGTGATGAGCGCCATCAATGCGAGCGGTGACATCCCAAGCCAGTATTTGAAGAACGCGCGTCGTATGACTCGTGTTTCGATGCCTTCCATGGTTTCGGACTATTCCGCAGGCTCTTCCGAAGATGTCAAGTTTGAAAGCGGCCCTACATACAACATCACGCAGAACTTCCAATATCCGACCATCACGCCAATCTCGGTTCAGACGAATCAGAAGTTGGACAAGGCTGCGATGATCGGCATGTGAGAGGGGAGTATCGTGGCTTTTTCCACGTGTTTCTACAAGTTGAATAATGTTCCTCTTGATTCGGAGAACTGCATCGTCACTGTTGGTTCGACATTGTTGAGCGCCATCAGTGTTGACCGTACCGTTTCGACGGTTCCGCAACGGCATGGTTCTATCCCTTCCGGCATGACGCCTAGGTTTTCGGAACGTCAATTGTCGTTGCAGGTATGCGCGTGGGAGCTGATGTGCTTGGTGAATCATCCAGCTGATGCGGTTATGCACGATGCCGAATCTTGTCATGAGTCGGATTGTCGATGGTGTCGAGCAGCGTACCCGTGTCGAGTTGACCTCTTTGAGTCCTGATGATTCCAAGAGTCATCCGAACAGGTTTGTTCCGTTCACTGCCGTGTTCGCCATGCCTGACGTGTGGTGGCGTTCCGTTACGCATGAGACCGTCTCACTGCCTTTGAACGGCGGGAAGGTCATGTCCGGTGGTTCGGTGATGCCGTCCGCCGGATACTACACGTTCTGGCAGGGCGTTCCGAACGCTAGTCCGAGTGTGCTTTCCACTCAACTTCCGTATAGTTGCGGTGACGCTCCCATAACAGACATGGTGTTTCGTTTCCCGAAAGGTGTGACGGGCATAACGGTGAAGGATACGGTATCCGGTACCGGTATCACATGGTCTGGCACGCGCGTGGATGCTCGGCCTTACTTGTATTTGGATGCGGGATCGTTGACTGCATGGAGTTCCGATAGTGATTCCGCATGGTCTGGCGGTTCTCAGAACGAGACAGTCGGATTGGATTATCTGCCTTCCGGTAGGTTGCAAGTCAATCCTGATGTTTCTGGTGACTACAGGATTGCAGTTAAGGCCACTGGTTCCGGGAATGTGGCGTGCAGGTTTAAGAGAAGCTGGTGGTGATTTCCACTGGCTTCTTTCTTTTTAAGTTGAGGGATGCTTATGGGTAAGACTCTAAAATCTCGTCTTGTCGCATATCAGGCCAATGGAAGCAAGCTTGGATTGCTGCCTGAGCCGACTTCCTATACTGTGTCGTTCACTCATGATGCTGTAGGTGCTTTGACCGTCAGCTATTCGCGTAAAGCTTTGCGTGGTGAGATTCTTGACCGGCGTCTTGAAACCGGCTTGGAAATCGCCGTGGAAGTGTCTGATGGTGGACGCTGGATTGAACCGTATAATGGCCGGTTTGTTATCGCTTCACGTTCAAGGAATGCTCTGGACGTATCCGACACGGTGTCGTTGACCGGCGTTTCCTACGGGTGGCTGTTGAAGAAGGCTTTGAATCTGGACACGTCCAGATTGGAGACCAGCGGCGACGAGAAAGGCACTCGTAAATTCGCGAACGCGAACGCTGGCACGATCATGCGCACGTTCATGGATGAGAATTGGAATCGTGGCGGCGTGAAAGTCGATTGCAGCCGGTTCACTTCCGGTGCCGATTCCGCTGGCAAACAGTGGGGCTACATGCTGCCGAGCATATATTACGATCTTGGCATTTCCATACAGGACGTGTTGGATTCGCTGGTGAACAACGGCTTATGCGATTGGCGTACCAATGCCCGGCAACTGCTGTTATGGAACGCCGATAGCGTCGCCGTCTGCCGTGACTTGTCCAAATCGTGTGTGGTGACGCTTGCTCAGGATGTGTCGGAGGCTCCCGATGACGAGAGTATCGACGGGTTGGCTTCCTCGATCCTTGTACGTGGCGACAATATTAATTTCCGGCAGGATAATCCGAACGCCCCGAAGCCTTGGGGCGGTTGGGAATTGTATTCAAGCCAACAGGGTGTGAACAAGAAGGAGACCGCCGAACATCTCATCAAACCGACGTTGGCTAACGCGGCTAGGGTTCGTGGACAGTACACGCGATCCGTGAACGTGGTCGAAGCGTCTTGTCTGCCGCTCATCGATTACACGATAGGCGATTGGATTACCGCGCCTACAGTGGCGAACCGTGAGAAGGTCCGTGTCCAACAGGTCACGTTGCAACTCGACTCGACTGGGTTCAAGGCTTCGCTGATTCTGAACGACAAGAATTATGATTCCTCGGTTCGTTTGACGAAGCGTATGAACGGTATTACCGGTGGTGCTCATTTGGGTGGCGCGTCTGGTGCGATTCCGGCTCCTGAAAAGGACCATCGCGTGCCGAAGGCTCCGCAGAATCTGTCGGCCAATTCCGATGCGTACATCAATGTGAACGGGTATGCGCGTGGTATGGTTACGGCCCGTTGGGATGATGTGACGTTGGCGACTGATGGCACCGCCATGGACATCACGTCGTATGCGGTCGAATATCGTGTGAACAAGACTGGGCATGAGTGGCATTCCGCTGGCACGACCACTGAGCATACGTTGTCTTGGTCGAATCTGGATTGCGGTGTTCAGATTCTTATCAGAGTGCGTGCCGTTCCATCGTATTCCGACCAGATGGGCGAATGGTCCAGCGTGTTCGCGTTGACTGTCGCCAAGGACACGACACCGCCTCCGGTCCCATCCAAGCCGATCCTTTCTTCCGAGTTGGGCGTGGTTTCGGTTGCTTGGGATGGGAAAACCGCTGATGGTGGTTCCATGCCTATTGATTGGGATAGGAATATTCTCGGCGAACGTTTGGCTGATGGTGTTTTCAGGGAGATCGCGGCCGTCGCGACCGGTATCGGCGATTATGTGATTACTGGTCTGACGGCTGGCTCTTCGCACACATACGCTTTCCGTGCTGTCGATCATGCGGGCAACCGTTCCGACTGGTCGGCAGTCGCCACTGTCACCGTGGCTTCCGCTGTCTCGCCTGAAGAGGTCAAGCAAATCCAGCAGGATTTGGCTGACAACAAGACGGCTTTGCAGGATAATACTGCCAAGCTCGATCAGGCGCGGAAGGATATCCAAGCCAACAAGTCGAATCTCGACACGGCGAATCAGATGCTCACGCAGGCCAAGGCCGACTTGTCTCAGGCCCGGAAGGATATTGCGCAGACCAAAAGCGATCTGACCACGGCGAACGGCGAGATTTCGAAGGCGAAGGAGTCGGCGGCGCAGGCGTATGCCGAAGCCCACAGCAAGAACCATACTTCCGTGGGCCGGACGAGCCGGACGCATCCAAAGGGTTGATCGTCGGCGACCTGTGGCTCAAGACGCAGAAGTATTGGACGAGGTGGCAGGGCACGCCAAACAATTCGCCGTCCATGCTCGCGGACTTTTACACGTATTGGACCGGCGCGCCAAACGCCAGCCCGTCCGTGCTGGTGCCGCTCACAGACCGCGTGATCGATACGCTTGTCTGGGATGGCTCCGCGTGGAACCACATGGCTATGCCGATGTGGAGAACAATGCGAAGCAGATCGAGCAGGCGAAGTCGGATATCGCGGATAATGCGGCTAAGACCACCGACGCGAAGAAGGCTGCTGAGAATGCCGCTGCCGCAGCGAAGAACGCTCAAGGCACAGCTGACACGGCCAATGGTGCGGCGAAGACAGCGCAGGACACCGCCAATGCGGCCAACGCTGCCGCGAAGAGTGCGACCACCACCGCAGGTCAGGCCAAGGATGCCGCCAATGCCGCCCAGACCGCCGCCGAAAGCGCGAAGAAGACCGCAGGCAACGCGGAGACGCTGGCTAACACCGCCAATGAGTCCGCAAAGTCCGCCAAGTCCGACGCGGCTTCCGCCAAGACGGACGCTTCCACCGCGAAGACGGACGCGGCCAATGCCAAGACCACTGCCGCGAATGCGTCCAGTGTGGCGACCCAAGCCAAGGCCACGGCTGACAGTGCGGCACAATCCGCCACCGATGCGGCCAATGCCGCGCAGAAGGCCAATACCGCAGCAGCTGCCGCCGCTGGCGTGGCCAATGGCAAGGCCGACGTGCTCATCCAGAGCACGGCACCGGCCACGTCGATGCGCAAGGCTTCGACCTTGTGGATTGACACGACTGGAGCGCGAACACGCCGAAGCGTTGGAATGGCAGTGCTTGGGTGACTGTGACCGATAAGGCCGCCACTGATGCGGCCAATACGGCTGTCAAGGCCAATACGGCTGCGAAGACCGCGCAGGATACGGCAGACAAGGCCAATATTGCTGCCGCTAATGCCGCGTCTCAGGCGAATCAGGCTCAGGCCGCCGCGAAAAAGGCGCAGACCACCGCGGATGGCAAGAATCTGATCTACCGTGGCCCCGACGAGCCGAATCATGATGGCTTGAAGCCGGGGGACATGTGGTGGAGGACGCAGAAATTCTGGACGCGCTGGAAAGGGGAGAAGAATAATTCTCCGAGCCTCTTGGCTGACTTCTACACGTATTGGCAGGGTGCGCCAAACGCCAGCCCTTCCGTGCTGGTGCCCTTGTCTGACCGTGTGGTGGAAGTCCTGACGTGGGACGGTACGAGATTCGAGCCATTCGACCTCGTGGCGAACAACATCCTCGCTGCTGGGACGGTGGCCGCGAAGCATCTCGCCGCCGACTCAGTGACCGCCGAGAAGGTCAAGGCCAATGCCATCACGGTGGACAAGCTCGCAGCAAACAGCGTGACCACTGAAAAGCTGGTGGCTGATGCGGTGACCGCCGCGAAACTCGCCGCGAACAGCGTGCAGGCGCGCAACATCGTCTCGCTCGCCATCACCACCGACAAGCTCGCCGCCAACTCGGTCACGACGGCGAAGCTCAAGGTCACGGAGGATATGACCGTGGCGTTGCTCAACGCTCACAAGATACAGGCCGGCGACATCGTGCTGGCGCCATCACGACCGACAAGCTGGCCACCAACAGTGTTAACGCCGACAAGATCGCCGCGAACGCGGTCAACGCCGAGAAGATAGTGTCCGGCGCAATCACCGCCGACAAGCTGGCCGCCAATTCGGTGACGGCGGTGAAGATTGCGGCGGGCACTATCACGTCCGACAAGGTAGCCGCAGGCCAGTTCCGAGGCTACGTCTTCACCGGCGCGATATTCCAAAGCTCCGAGGCCGCGAACACGGGCATGAAGCTCAATAGCACGGCTTTGCGGATGTGGGATTCGAGCCATAACCAGACCGTCTATTTGGACGGTGAGGGCAAGTCGAATGTGCTGACCGGCACTTTCCAAACCCGCGTCAGCGGGCACAGGGTTCGCATCAGCCCGGACTACCAGAGCTATATCATCGGCGGCACTGAGACTTTCGTTGGTGATGGCCTGGAATTCCCCGCTTACAACGGTTCGACGGCTTTTTACTCTCATCCGGCCATTGCTTCTGCCATCCAGTCGAATCAGGTCGGCACGATGAGCGAGCTGGACTTGTGGAGCGGACACGTCACTAAAAACGACCCTGCTGCTTTCCTTCGCCTCAATTCCAAGCCACGCGCGAAAGGCGGCACCGGCAGCGGCATCACCTCGCAGGCGTACCTCAAGGCCGACACGAATTGGGACGAGGGCGACAACAGCAAGAAAAGCGGCGCCGACCTCAACCTCCAAGGCGTGGGTGGCTCCGGCGCAAGCGCGTATCTCAACGTGCGCAGCGACACCGGCAGCCTCTGCGAGGCCGCCGTGCACTCGTACGGTTCGAAGGCCCGCGCATACTGCACCGCATCCGACGCGAACGGCGAGGTCGGTGTGCTCTCGGACATCAGCACCGGCTACGTGTATCTGGGCGGTTATCTTGGCGGGCTGAATGGACGGCACACTTTCGAGGGTGCCGTGGCGTGGAAACTCTGGTCAAGCTCGCAGAACCTCGTCACCGGCTCATATGGCGACAGCAAATTCTCGGTCGGCAGTCCGGCAAAATACGGACGATATTATGCCGTGGCCTGCGCTGACACCACGTGGGCCGGCATTATCGTTCACACGATGAACACTGGCGGACAGTCCGGGTGGGGCATCAAAGCGTTCAACGCCGACCAAAAATGCGCTGTGGACGTGTGGTGCGACACTTTCGGCTGGCTTGTCAAATGATGATTGGAGTGATTTTGTCTGCGACTTTCGAAAAGGATGAAAACAGTGGACTGCTCATCGTCCGCTGCGACCCGCCAGTGAATGGCTGCTGCAATTTCGTGTTTTCCAGCGAGACCATCGCCTCGTGGAAGGCGTTGCTCGGCCTCGCGTCGACGCGTGAGGCGATCGCGGCGATCATGCAGGGCAAGGAGGATAGGAGCCGATACGACCCGACCACGGGTAGGGGCGTGTGGACTGGGGCTTATGAGGCCCTGGAAAGCGCGCTCGACGACTCCGCCACCGACGTGAGCATGCTCGCCGCTGATGGCGAGGTCATGAATGACCCGCTGACTGCCGCGCGCAACAGGGCGCGTGAGGGCATGAGTCTGCCGGTCATGTCGAATGAGACGGACGCGAATCTCATTGCCGTACTGTCCGCTGATGACTCCGATGAGGAGCCGTCGAGTGGCATTGACGTGACCGTGACCAAGGACATTGAGGGTCTTGACGATTTCCTCAATGACGAGTCCAGTCAATCAAATCTGGACGAGTGCGAGGAGAGATTTTACCAATCCCTCATGCCACGACCTCAAAACAACCAACAATAAGGAGATTGATTATGGCCGATGTGACCACTGAAACCACTACCGATACCGTGCATGCCGTGACGCCCGCCGAGCCGTCTGGCGTGCTTGATTTGCGTCCGCCGAAGGAGTCGGTGCGAGCGGAACTGTGCCGATTGGGATTGGAGTTTTCCAGCGCTGACGGCACCGCCGAATCGTGGCGCGACTACCAGCGTGGCGTGCTTGCGACGTTCGACGATTCCGGCGCGTCCGTCACGTTGACGGACGTGAAGACGAATCTCGGACGCACCTTGACACTCGACGAGCTTAAAGCCGTGACTCGTATCGACACGATGACCGCCGCCGACTAATCCAGCATTCCAATTTTTTCAACCCCTGCAATCCACACGGATTGCGGGGGTTTCGTATTTAAGGAGACATTTTGACTCAGCAGATTCCAGCCGACGCGAACGACGTCATCGACACGCTCTCCGCGCAGATCGGCACTCTCAACAAGCAAAACGCGATACTCGCAAGTCAACTCGCAGCGGCCATGAAATTGATTCCCGCCGACGTGCTCGAAAGCGTGAAGGGAGACGAGAATGCAGAGGATTAACTGGTTTCCCGACCCGCTCATCACCGGAAAACTCTCCGCGGAAATCAACAATGGCGCAGCAAAAGCTGTTGTGGTCGCCGACAATAAGAATTGGCTCAGAGTCACCAGCACCGCGACCGGCGATAATTTCGGACAATTCTCACTGTCGGACGGCCTCATCCCACCGGCTGGCACGTATCACGTGCACGCAGGGTATACGCGCAGAAGGCCGCCGCCAATTTCATCGTCTACAGCAACGTCAACTCCTCGTGGGAGCAGTTGCTGAACAAGCCGGTCGCCGACGGGCAAACCCTCACGGTGGACTCCGAGATCACGATTCCGGAAGGATGCCAGCGTCTCCTCGTCAGGATGCAATTGGGGAGGGAGGTCGGCTTGATCGGCATGATGAGCGAAATCCTCATCGAATCGGCCGACACTTACGATAAAGCCGTGGGGGGGGGGGCTTCCGGGCTTCTTCTCGGGGGACACGATGCCAAAGGAGTGAGCTTCGTCGGGCGGGTGATGTCCGATGATGGTCACGAACCTGATAAGCAGTCCAAGAGCCCACGTCACGCTGGAACCGGGCGAGTACACGCCGATTTCGACCATCGGAAAGCAGATTGGCGTCGCATACTGGTGCACGGTCTGGTTGGACGTGTCGGGCGGCTCCGTCACGGTGGACAACTGTCCGGGCACCTTCAGCAAGAGCCAACGCATCGGATGGTCCCTCACGTCCCCGAACACGAATCCGATGAGCCTGAGATACAAGGTCGTGTCCGGCAGTCCGACCGTCAAGGT
>ENA-OQHA01000061-OQHA01000061.1-human-gut-metagenome-genome-assembly--contig:-NODE-61-length-54119-cov-7.118573_pt1 | contig 54119 bp, 52 predicted proteins | sample MGYA00242558_ERZ504707 | MGnify/ENA primary metagenome ERZ504707 (study PRJEB26092, sample SAMD00036197) | human gut metagenome | host: Homo sapiens | study: EMG produced TPA metagenomics assembly of... | reverse complement strand
AACATCTATCGGCAGGTCGAACCAGTATGATGTTGTTTCTTCGCCAGTTGTTCCTCTCGTTTCCACCAGCACCCTTGTTTCCTGCATTGTTCCTCACGTCCTTTCTGTTGTTTCATCACATCTTTTAAGGTCTGGTACGGCATACCAAACACATATTTAGAAAAATCTTCTAACTGTCTTACTTCATAATCGGCAGGGTTCAGCCGTTTCATTTCCTGCCACACTTTACGCTTGTAAGAGGGCAGGTCGGAAATATAATCACAGCCGACGTTTGCTGCATATCCTTAAAAATATCGCTCATTTCATCACTCCAATCTGAAATTTTGGTAAGAAAAAAGCAGTCAATCCTAAGACTAACTGCTTTGTGTGTAGGGATATGAAATTGTAAACTAGATTATTTGTTATAGATTTACAGTCATAATATATTCTTCGCTGTTTTCAGCAACAACAAGAAAACCTGCTTTCTTATACATTTTTACTGCATAATTATTTTTCTGAACAGATAAGGAAATTTTTGAATAGCCAAGAGATTTTTCAACTAGCAATAATTGTTGTAATAATGCAGTCCCAATCCCTTGTCCTCTATACTTTGGAAAAACGGACATAGCAAGGGACGGGGTATCATTGTCAATGTGTCCGTAATCGTTCATTATTCGCACCCAAATAGCGCCTACGACATTTCCTTGAATTTCCGCAACTAAAGCTTTATCATCTTTTCGCTTTCCAAAGTCAAAAACATATTCTTGTAATTCTGGACAGTTAATTATTGATTTAGGTGGTGGTTCAACACCGTTTGGAATATAAATTGCTTCATACAAAAAGTCGTTGAGTAAATCATATTCTTCCTTGTAAATTTCCCGTATAATATAATCCATAGCTTAACTCCTAATCTATATTATCTTTTTTCATATCTCAATTATATCATTCGCATATCAGCACTACAATAAAATTTATGTACCTATAATCTTATTGAACAACTCTAACAATACACCATTTCATCACTCCAATCTAATTTTAGGTACGAAAAAGCAGTCAATCCTAACTGCTTTTCAAAATATATGAATTTATATTTTATTTTGAGAAAAATATACCATAAAGAACGATAAGTGAAAAAAATATTAGCACTCCAGTTCCAATCATATAACATATTCTAATAAATTTTTTCCCCTCATTTACATCATCATATATTGAGGACAATTTTTCATTGTTTAAATTTTTTTCTCTTACCTCCTGCACATCAATATCTCTTACCAGTTCATCTAATGTCAAACCAAAGAAATCACTCAATAATACTAATCGTTGAAAATCAGGGTATGACTGGCAAGATTCCCATTTTGAAATGGTTTGTCTGGAAACCTTTAGTTCATTTCCTAGTTCCTCTTGTGAAAGACCTTTGGACTTTCTTAAATTTATCAATTTTTCATTAAAGTTCATAAGTAGCCTCCTAAAATAGATTTTATTTGCGACCGCAAAATAAGTATTGCAAATATAACGATTTTTTTCAACCAACCTTTGTTGGCAATTTGTCAACCACTCATTACATCAGTAAAATTCACTAATATTTGTCATAAGGTAAAGAAATATTAACCACATATAAGTTCATTTTTCATGCTCCAATTATAGCATTCTCATATCAGCACTACAATAAAATTTTATGCACCGATAATCTTATTGAACAGCTCTAACAGACACCATTTCATCACTCCAATCTGAAATTTTGATAAGAAAAAAGCAGTCAATCCTAAAACTAACTGCTTTGTGTGTGGATATAAAATCTAAATTCTATTGTATAACTTTTCTTAGCCAATTATCTCTAAAGAAAATCTGTTCGTCAGTATGAAACCAATGTTCTCCGTCATTCATAACGGTAAGATTTGCACAATGTCTATCAATAAATTTATCTACCGTTTGACGTGATGTAAGATTATCATGTTCAGCATACAAAATTTCAGTAGGCGTTTTCCAATTTATCGGGTTTGCCCGAACAAAACATAGATATTCCCACGATAATGTTTCTCCAAAATCAGTTGGTATTTCTTTTCTTTCAGAAAGTTCCTTTTCAGACACATTCGCCCAGCTCATCATATCTACTATAAGTTGTTCCATATCAAGTATAGGCGATATGAATAATGCTTTTTCAATCTTGAAATTCTGTAATGTGTGCATTGTAAAATAAGCTCCGATACTATTAGCAAGTACATATATGTAGTCATATTTTTCAGATATTTTATCGTAGACTTCCATAATTTTATTTTTTACAATCCACGGAAAATAGTCATTATAATCTACTCCAAAAACATCAAAATCTAAACAAATATTTTTGAACTGTTCAGCTTCAAGATAACTTCCACCTTTACCATGAACATATATCATTGCTTTCTTCAAAGTAACGCCCCCCATAAATCAGAATTTTATATATCCACATTATACCATTCTCATATCAGCACCACAATAAAATTCTATGCACCGATAATCTTATTGAACAGCTCTAACAGTACATCTTTCACACCGCCAGCATTGAATACTAAGCCGACAGCAATTAAGGCAACTACCAAGAAGCCGATAAGTTTGGAAAACTCACGCTTGAACCCTAAGTAGATACCGATAACCACAATCGCCATAAGCACTAAGCTCTGTGCGTTTGATAAAAACCATTGATACAAATTTTGTCCGAAATTCATTTAATTGTCCTCGCTTTCTTCTGATTGTTTCATTTCATAGTCAACTTCTTTGCCGACATTCAAAATACACATCAAGACTACGCCGATACCCATTCCCATAGATACCAGCAGGAAGTCTTTTACTAATTCCCACATTTTTATCACTCCTAACTTTCCACTAAATCTTTTGCAGGGGTCGTCTGCTGTTTGATTATCATTTCATGCTTTTCTGTGAGCTTTGCCTGCTGTTCGATTGTTTCCATGTAGTCTGTACCGTTTCCCTTATCAATCTTTTTCAGCATTTTCAAGGTTGGTGCTACCTGCCTTTGTACCCACCGCAATGTGCGGTCTAAGGTATAAGGCTCTGGCTTTGTCGTCAGTTTCAAACTCTGTCTGTTATCGCCGATAAACCAAGCCCAGCGGTCATTGAGTTTCCAGTCATTTTTTCGCTTGTCTGGTTCTTCATCAACAAACCGTACATACTGATTGATAATAGAAAAGGCGGTCTGCTCTGCGTCATAATAAGTCAGCAAATCTCGTACTGCATAATAGGCACGTTCATTGCGAAGCCGTATCTCAAAACGGTTGATAATGTCGGCTTCTTCAAGCGGTGTCCCTAACTTGACGTACTGCTCATAGTCCTTTTCATAGATACAGAAATACACATCTGATTTCAGCGAACCAAGATAAAGGGTACGTCCCATATATTCTCTGTCGTCCTCTCTGTGCTTGATAAGCTCACCCGACTGGTAAAACTTATAGCTTCTGGACTTTCCGATATATTCCCGTTTCCTGCATTTTTCCGCAAGCTCTGGAATATCCAAAATGCCCGTATGGTCGTTGATAGCAAGGTCGATACGCTTCATCACGCCACCGTCTACGAGTGCGTCCATGAGGAAGTCATACCAGCTTCTTTGCTGTGCCAGCAGGTAACTTTCAAACTGTCGGCACCCACGCCCCTTTAACTCTAAAAGGACACCTTTTTCTTCGTCAGCCGACGTATAGATAAAGATGTCCCCCAAAGAGTAATGCTCCGTATAACTGTAATGTCCGTAATCTTCATGGAGCATATAATTGATATTCAGTTTTAATATATCTTTGATGATGTGCTGTATATCCAGCGTGGGAAAACGAATTTTCACATAATCAAACAGCATGGTAAGCGGTGCTTCTGGATTGAACCTTGCCAGTTCTTTATACAGCGTTTCCAGAAGTTCTTTTGACGGCTTCATTTTTCCGCTTTCTATCTTGTTGAGATATTCCCTTGTGATACCAGAAGCCACCGCCAGCCTGCCTTGTGAGATACCGTAAGCAATCCGTTTCTCCCGTAATTCTTTTATCCATTGTTCTTCATTCAGAACCATACCCCCAATCTGTAAAGTGTGAAGTTTTTTTAGGCGACTTCACAGCCGATTTTTACTAGGAAACCATGCCAGAAGCCTTATGTTTCCTATGTTTTTCGTCTATTGCCTATTTGCAAACGTACCCCTCTGTTAGATACCGAGGGGTTTTATCAGCGGACGGGACAAGCCCCGTCCGCCAAGAACGGAACTTGCGGTTGAGAACCGCAAAACCCGTCCTTGTCGTCCGTGTCTGTGTCCTGCTGTGAACCTTGTATGCCCTCATAGATAACCGCAAAATCTATTCTTTCATCTGAAAGTGCTTCTTTCATTTCTTCAGACAGCCCTTTAAGAAATACATTACATTGCAGACAAGCCTTATCTAAAACTCGAAATCGAAAATAGATTATCCTGCTTTCAACGCAATGTCTACTTTCCAACCTCATTCTAAACTTATGAGGAATGTTGATTTTTTCACGAATAACATCATCAATGATTTTATCTATCCTTGAATGAAATCGCAGATTTGGATTGACAGAATAATCTAAAAAACAATCTAACATATATTTCCTGCAATCCGTTGTAAAAATATCTGTATTCAAGCACAAACAGAGGTAGTTTTTCTCTGTGGGTGCGTGATAAACATTTAATGTGTCCTTATTCAATCACATCTTCCTTTCCTTGTTGTTCTGGCATGACTTGTCTTTCTTGTGCAAGCCTGCCGATTGTTTGTAAAAAATCATGTCCTTTGGGGACTAAAGGCGTGTAAAATTCGCTTATCACGCTTGTTCCCATATCACAATAGCCACGCCCCTTGATACGCTTCTGGAAAAACTGCTTTTTCACATCTGAACCGAACAGCATACCGTAACCTAATTCGCTGATACGCCCAAGTCCCACACGGAAATTGAAGTTATCTCTGATACCGTCAGAGAAATACTTTGCGTCTGGACGCTGGCAGGCAACGATAAGGAAATAACCTGCTTGTCGTCCTAACATAACGATTTTCTTTAACTGGCTAAGCAAGCCCACGCTTTCCTTTGTCCCCAGCATTTCAAAAAATGCCACATATTCATCAAAGATAAGAAAGCAGGGTGGCAGTCCAGATAGGCGTAGTTTTCGCCCGTCTTATAGTTCGGGTGTTGCTTCATTTCCTCACTTCGCTGTACCATTCCCTCATAAAAGGCATTGACACAATCAATCATTTCTTCTTTGGTGTGATACACATTTCCCATAACTGTCCCTAAGTCTGCAAGGTCAGCGTTCTTCGGGTCTAAGATGTAAAGGACAGCGTTGGTATGCAGTAAGGCTTCAATAAGCGTCAGCAGAAAATAAGTTTTACCGCCACCCGTTCCACCAGCAATCAGAGCGTGAGGGAGTGCGTCATATTCCCAGACAAGATTTTTCATCAGTTTCAGACAGCCGTTTTCTGCCCGTACTTCATCAATGGTAATGCGGTTCGCTATCATATCATAAAGCAGGGTATATTCAATATAGCCGTCATGCAGGGTCTTGTCGGTCAGCTCACAATATAAGCCACTTTCCAATTTATCCTCTAACCGTAAAAGCTGGTCTTGATATTTTCCCAGCGTAATTTCACAGCGGATATGAAGCAGTCCCTTTTCCATTTGATAATAAATCTTTGGAAACCAGACGATTTTTCCCTTGATCTGCTTTGCAGGTCAGTAAAAAAACCGCTGTCTTGTACGGTATCGGCTTCATACCACTTATTTTCCAGTACCATTCTTGCCAGCTTTTGACGGTGCAGGAGCTTCTTGAAACTATCGTAACAGAAGTGGTAATACAGAAAAACGACCAATGCACAAACACCAGTCGCTATCAGTATAGTTATGAAGTTGTAAGGGGAAAGCGTCAAGCCGTTCTCTAACAAGCTGAAATGTTCCCAATCAGTACGCATGAGCTGTTTGATATTCAGTAGCAGGAGAACCGCCACGAATACAAACAGAAGCGTTCCTATGGAAAAGTGGTAGACAAGGTGCTTGTCGCTGGCTCTGATACGGTGTCCTTTGTTAAAAATCTTTTGCATAAATCAATCACTCCTTTCTGGGTATGAAAAAAGCAGTCAATCCTAAGACTAACTGCTAAAATAATATAACTGTTTATTTGGGCGAAACGTATTAGAGTAAATTTTTCTCTTTTAACATTTCAAGAAATTCTTTATATCCAACACAGTCGCAAGAAACTGTACAAATTTTTTTGTTTCCTACAAATATTTTCAATCCTATTTGCTCTTTTTCTGTGCAACGGGAAATATCATTAAATGAAATTTCTCTTGTTCTTCCAACAGCAGGAGTAATACGCAAATTATTTCCGTCAATTACTACCTTATGTCTTTTTAATGCCCACGCACAAAATTCAATCAATAGAACAAAAATAGCAAAAACAACAGAGTGTCCCACCGTATTATCAAATCCCATGAACAATCCTAAAGCTATTGCAATTCCTACCATTATCAATGAACAAATATGACATACTGTTTGATAGGCGTGTGATACAAAAACAGTATTTGTGAATTTTTCTTTTTTAGTTGCTTTTTGTGTCTTATCTAATACGAGAGATATAATAGGGACAACGAATACAGCAAATATAATAGCTCTTATCATAAACAGCACTCCTTATAATTAAATTTTTCATACCCATATTATAACAGTTTTATATATCCGCTACAACGAAAATCTATTCAGCAAGCCTATTTTTTCGGCTGTCCCTGCGGTGTATGGTTCTGTGGACTGCCTACGTTTTGATTGCCTTTATTCTTCAATACAATATCCTCTGCCTTTACATACCAGTCCACATCTGCACCCGTATAGGTCTTTCTTGATACCGTATCGGCTACTGGATTGACAAGCTCCACAACTGCATTGTACGGAAATTCTCTTAACGGTACTTCTGGCGGTACAGACACGGGGATAATTCCACCATGCAAACTGCACTTCAAATCATAGATACGCTTTTTAAGCTGGGTACTCGGTGTCCCGTCCTCATTCTGTAAGAACACATCACGCACCGCTGTAAATTTTAATTCTCCAAATGTTTTCTCTTTGTCAATAACAAACCCGTTTGATAATCTCATAAATTCTTCACTCCTTTACTTTTCTTCAACTGCTACAATATCATCAGCAACTAACACATAATCGGTATGTCCCATATCCCCGATTGCATAACCTCTGCCGTATAACTTCGGATTGACAAGTTTTACTTTCTGTTCATACTTGAACTTTTTTTCGCCAGCCTGCACGGGAATTTCTACCACAACATTTTCGCCTTTCTGTACGTCAGAATAAAGGTTATAGCTTCGTCTTGCTAAGACCCTGCGGTTATTTTTATCTCTTTCAAAGACTGGCTCACTTTCGCCTGCAAATTCAAGAGTTCCAAAAGACTGTACCATATCTGGCACGACATATTTCATTTCCATATTGTTTTACCTCGTTTCTTTCTATTTTTGATAAATTGATTGTGATTTCTTATTCTGGCGGTTTGGGAAGTACCAGCAATCCCACAGATAGTAAAGGGTAAAATCAATGCTTACGCACCCTTGACTATCCGTGTTCTTGCAGGTTGTTGGCAGACAAGCAGAATAAGCGGAAGTCTGCCGTTTGACAACTTCGGCGGAGAGCGTGATTTTTCTTTTCTCATACCGTTACCGCCTTATGATTTTTTCATTTTACGGCGTTTGTAGAAGAAGATACCTGCCAGTCCAGCACCAGAGGTCAAAAGAAGTGCAAGCAGTCCGTAAAGGTTTGTGTTATCGCCCGTTTTGGGACTGTCGCTCGGTCTGTTTGGCTTTTCTGGTGTCGGTGGTGTTTCGGGTTTCTCTGGTTCTTTTGGCTTTTCCTTAAAGGTAATCGTCTGTCCCTTATCCTCAATATCCTTATGCTCGGTAACTTTCTTCGGATCGTCTGGATTGCTTAAATCGTACAATTCTTCAAAAGTTACAAGCTGTTTGCCGTCAAGGGAAGTAGCGTCAAGGGTAAAGGCAACTTCCACTTTCATAGTTTCGCTGTCAGCAGTAAAAGTGTAATCACTTTCCACACGTTTCCCATTGATAAGAAGCTCGGCATTTTCTTTTTTCAACATCTGCCAGCCCACCAGTTTGTACTGTGTACCGACTTCTAAGCCCTCTAAGGTTACGGTATCAATGATTGTTACCTCTTTTCCAGCTTCAAGCTCTTTGTTGCCGTCCTTATCGGTAGCAGTCGTATGAATTTTGATGATACGCTCTGTGATAAGTACGGTCTGCCCGTCGTCCTCAATGTCTTTATGCTCCGCAACTTTCACGGGTTCGTCTGGATTGCTGAAATCATACAATTCTTCAAAGGTAACAAGGTTCTTGCCACCTAAAGCAGACGCATTGAATATATAGGAAATTTCCACTTTCATTTCTTCATCATCAGCGACAAAGGTATAATCGTTTTCTACACGTTTCCCGTCAATGATAAGCTCGGCGTTTTCTTCCTTTAACATCTGCCAACCTTTCAACTGATACTTTGTGCCTTTTGTAAGCCCGTTTAATTTGACAGTATCAACGATTGTTACCTCTTTTCCTGCAAGGATAGTTTTTTCGCCGTCCTTGCTGGTCGCTGTGGTATGGATAGAGATTTCTTTTTCGTATTCATCAGTCAACGTTCCTAAATCAATCACAAGGTTATTTCTTGATACCACGATTTCAAAAGGTGGGATAAGTTCAAAGCCTTTGTTACTGTCGCAACGCATTTCTTCAATGATGTAGGTATCATAAGGTAATGCACCCTTGCTGTCGTCTGGTTCAGAAGTTCCAAACCACACACCGTCCTCGCTGGTCTTGCCTGCGTTGGTATTGTGCTTATGCGAAGCCCATTCAGAAGAAGTGGAAAACTGCCCGTTATCATCAGTTACAACTATATGATTTTCGCCCGTTGTCTTGCTTGTGATCCTAAAAGGAACATCAGCAAGACGCTTGTGTGTGCCTGCACCGATTTTTACACCCTCAATATCTCCACGCTTAATCTGATTATAGATAGAATGGGCTTCGTCGGTTAAGTCCACGATTTTTCCATTTTCTGTGATTGTAAAATCAATCGGTTTTGCACCGTCTGTCAAATATCCGTCTGGTGCTTCGCTCTCAACGATACGGAAGTTTCCATAAGGTAAAAGGTCAGCAGAAGTAGAAGCGATACCCTCAATATCGGTACGAATTGTCTTTACCACTTCATTTTTCTTATAGAGCTTGCCCTCAACCAATACTGCATTATCATTTAAGGAAATGATGTCAAAGGCAGTATCTTTTAAAGTTGCACTTCCTTGTGGTTTGGTATCGCCCGTTTCTAAATCTCGTTTCTGAATTTTCACACCGCCACGGATAACCTTATCTGATACGGAAAACTGGTTACTTCCAGATAATACGGCAAGGTCGCCGTCCTCGGTAATCTGTGTAAGGTATAAGTCTTTTATCTGTTCGGACTTATCGCCAGCCTGCATATATGCACCGTCTAACAAGTATCCGTTTGGAGCTTTTGTTTCTTCAACGGTTAGCGTTCCAAGTGGAAGAACCGCTTTACCGTCCTGCATATAGAAGCTATCGCCAGATACTTTGTATGCGTCCGCAAATTTTGTGATGTAGTGGGTTGACCCGTCGCTGTCTGTTTCAGCGATTGTCTTTGTAACCCATGTACGAGTAGCTTCGGCAGGGAGATTGTCTTTATTATAGAAGCCTGCATAATACTTCCATGTAAATTCCGCACCTGCTAGAGAAGCGTTCCCCTGCGGATTGTCTTTCTGTGTTTCCATATCAATCTTGAAAAGCTCAATCAACGTGTCCGTTACTTTTGGTGTATCAGATACTTCAAAGTCGCTGTTTTTCCAGCTTCAACCTTTAAGGAATATATAGTTTTATCTACTTTATATCCTGCTGGTGCGGATAATTCCTTGATATAGACTGTGCCTGCTTTTACCTCTACAACATCTGTATTTCCGTTTTCATCAGTCGTAAGAGTGGCAAGCTGTTTCGTGCAGTTCTTATCAGAAAAGACACCGTATGTTGCACCAGCGATAGAGTAATTCCCGTTACCGTCTGTAATGCTGGTATTACTGGTAGCCTTTTTAAGTTTCGCATTTCCGATATTTAACTTCGCCCAGAATTGCCCCAATTCCTGCCCCTCGCCAGAGTAGATATAACCGCCACATTCATAACGTCCTTTATTTTCTTTGACAAAGGCTCTTGCACCAGAGAAAACTTCGTCCTGCGTTGCCTTTGGAATTTCATCATAAGAAGCTCTCACGTTGTCGCATTGCCAGCCAAGATGTACGCTCAATCTCTGCCAGACAACAAGCTGTCTTAAAAGGTAGGCGTGATTGTTGCTTATTCCGCTGTGGCTGTCTGTGTACTGTTTCACATATTCGATAGATAAGGCAACGTCGCTTATCTGGTCGGCACTCATACGGTGCTTGCGTCAATTCTGGTCTTGTAGCCATTCCTAAAATCTGTGTTAATGTCGATACAGTAAGCGTCCTCGCCCTCGACGGTCAAATGTCCCTCGTTAAAAGTAGAACCAATCGAACCGTCATTCATTACTTTTTCAACGATACCGACACGCTCTTTTGACTCCGTCCAGTATTGCTTGCTTTCTGCATGAACGGGTGTCGTCGGTAAAGTAGTAACGACAGTTGCAAGAGCTAAGAAGCCAGTACACAATCGTTTTAACATCTTTTTCATAAATCTAATGCTCCTTTCATTTTGGGTAATAAAATAGCCGTCCAATAAGAACGGCTGGAAATAGAAAAGGAACGTCATGTTAGGCGTTCCATAGTCTATAAGTTATTCAATTTTTTCTTGTTTCAATACTGATGTGTTGTACCATATCTTTGCATATCTAGGAAAACTTGCGTATCAAGGCTCATTCGTTAGTAGTAAATAAGTAGTAAATTGATGTGTTTGTTTCCTTGAAAATGCTGATAGATACTGTGTTTTAGCGGATAATCAGATTTTTATTGTGTTTTTATCATAAAAATATGTAAAAATGGCAGGAGCAAATGCGCTCCTGCCGTAAAAAACATATTACTGCTCTTAGAAATCAAATTTCTGATTAAGCTCTTCCTCACTCTCATCAACAGAGTTTTTGAGGTCATCCGCAAGCATATAGATATTTTCCAGTACCTTCTTGCACTTTGCCATGCTCTCGACTGTGGTATCAGCCATGCGAAGTCCCTCTGTTGAAGAAGCTGCGACCTCTTCTCCTGTAGCTGAAAGGTGTGTGATATTGTCTGATATGACTGTTGTTGAATCAAGAATCTTTTTGATACTCTCCTCAGCCACATTGATATCCTTCATCAACAGCTCAACGGCCTCTCCCATGGCATTAAACTTGTCTCTTGTATCGTCGATAAGCTCATTCTGCTTCTCTACCGATGATACTGAGTTCTCGATACTCTCGTTGGCACGCCTTGTGTCCTCATTGAGCTTGTTTATAATCTCTGTAATATTGGCTGATGCATCCTTTGTCTGCTCTGAGAGCTGTCTGATTTCATCTGCAACTACCGCAAAGCCCTTTCCTGCTTCACCTGCCCTGGCCGCCTCAATTGAAGCATTGAGAGCAAGCAGATTTGTCTGGTTAGAAATATTGATAATCGACTCAACAAAGCTCTTTACTTCCTCTACCTTAGCTGTAAGACTCTGGATAACTGACACTGTAACATTGCTTGCCTCTGCCACGTTGTGTGCCTGCTCCTTGAGTTCTTCCACAACATCAGCTCCCTGCTTTACGGTCTCATCAGTCTGGCGTGAGGCATCTATCATAGCCTTGATTCCACTTTCTGCATTGTCTGTATTTCCCTGAATATCAACACACATAGCTGCCTGCTTCTGGATAGCCTCCGCAGTGCTCTCTGTGCTGTCTGCTATCTCCTGGATTGAACTATGGCTCACCGCAACAGACTCATCGAGATCATTTAACATGGTCATAGCCTCGTCAAAGTGCTTTGAAATATTCTCCGCAACCATTACCATCTTCTTATTGCTGTCCACCTGTGCCATAGCAGATTCTTTGATTTCTTCCATATTTTCATCGAAGAAATGGGTAAGAAGAATCGTGATGCTGTCTGACGCATATCCCACAAGTACAAGTACAAAAACTGCTATCACATCATTCTGAAGAACTGTACCCCCTATTCCAAGCTGCATTACAAGCCTGATGACGCTGGATATGATTATTACTGCGTTCATCACCATCATCATCTTTATATCCAGATATATCATCGCTGCAATAACAAGCGGCAGGGCATATGTCCATGTACCGATTGTTGAATTGATCAGTGCGATAATAAAATATCCTGCTGTCATGGCGCTTACAAGTATAAGCGCACCTGTTCTGCTGTCTCTTTTTGTAATAAATGCAATTACAGCTATTACTATTACTGCTATTGCCGCAACAAGCTGTATACTTATCCTGGTAATATCAGCATCTTTTGTCCCAACTGCTGCAAATAACGTAAATGCTATATATGCAAATACTATGATTACCGCCAGGAATACACGTTTGTTGGCTCTGTTATACTGTTGACTATTCATAAAATCCCCCTTCTTTTGTTTGAGTTTTTAGAGTAGCTTTATTATACAACATTTTTTTATAATAATCCACTACTATTTAGTGCCAACGTACCATTTTCTCATTTTGCTCCTGATTTGAAGAAAATTCTCCTTTCAAATAAACATTTACACAAAAACACCCGGCAGTTATCCTGCCGGGCATCCTGTAAAAAAATATTTATTCTTTAACTCCACCAAGTGTAAGTCCTGTAACAAAGTATTTCTGTAAAAACGGGTAAATACATATGATCGGAAGCATTGTTATAATTGTTGCTGCGGCACGAACTGAGGTAGGTGTAACTGCGCCTACAGCATTTTTCATTGCTTCTGCTGATCCTCCCTGATTTGTTACAGCTGAAAGAAGCTTCATAAGCTCATACTGTAATGTAGTAAGCTTTGTACTCATACGGTTATAAAGCATTGCATCAAACCATGAGTTCCACTGTCCTACTGCTACGAATAAAGCTACTGTCGCATATACCGGTTTGCAGAGAGGGGAATAAATCTTCAGAAAAATGGTGGTATATCCTGCACCGTCAAGCTGCGCTGATTCCTCTAAGCTGTCAGGAATTCCATTCATATATGTCCTGATAACAAGCATGTTAAACGCACTGACCATTCCAGGGACTACATAAACCCAAAAACTATTGGTAAGCCCAAGTCCCTTGTACAGGAGGAAGACAGGGATTAATCCACCATTGACATACATTGTGATAACCCAAAACAGGGATAAACCTCTTTTGAACAAAAATCTTTTTCTGCTGACTATAAAAGCAAGGATTGCATTTGCCACCAGTGCTAAGACTGTTCCAATTATTGTTCTGGCAACAGTAATATATGCTCCTGTTATAAGATTATTTTTTTGCAAAACCGTTATATAATTCTTCCAGGTAAACTTTCTTGGTAAGAGGTAAATTCCACCTCTTAATGCATCTGTACCATCATTAAGCGATATCGCAAGTGTATTAAGCACCGGATAAAGCGTTATGATCACAAACAGTACCATAATGATGCCATTTACAATTGGAAATATACTTATCTTCTTTTTCTTTTTGCTCTTTACAGAGCCTGCTGTTATATCTGCCATCGTACAAGACCTCCTTAAAACAACTGCTCTTCACCATTATGTTTGGCAATTCTATTTGCAATAAATATAAGAATTATACTTACCACACTCTTGAATATACCTGCTGCGGTACCTATTGCATAATCTCCCTGGCTTATGCCCCATTTAAGTACATAAATATCAATAGTCTGTGATACATCCTGTATCAGACCGTTTCCTAAGAGATACTGTATCTCAAATCCTGCATTTAAAACATTACCTACATTCATAAGAAGAAGGATTATAATAGTTGGTTTGATTCCCGGCAGTGTTACATACTTGATCTTTGCCCAGCGTCCCGCTCCATCAATAGATGCTGCTTCGTAAAGTGAAGGATCTATTGATGTAATGGCTGCAAGATATATGATTGCATTCCATCCTGTTTCTTTCCATACATTGGCAAATGCCACTATCGGCCAGAAATATCCCGGATGTGCGAAAAAGTTTATCGGCTGGTCTATAATATGCATATTTACAAGGAACTCATTTACAATACCTGTTCCTGAAAGCATATCGTGTAAAATACCTGTTACAATGATCCATGAAAGGAAATGTGGAAGATATGATATAGTCTGTACTACTTTCTTTCCACCCTTTGATGCAATCTCATTCAGTAAGATTGCAAATGCTATGGCTGTGACAAAAGTTACAACCAGATTGATAACACCCATTGCAAGTGTATTTCTTATAACACGGATAAATGTCATATCCGAGAACAGCATCTTGAATTTGTCCAATCCAGCAAATGCAGAATGGAATATACCAAGTCTTGGTTTGTAATCCTGAAATGCCATTGCCCAGCCAGCGAGCGGTAGATAATAGAATATAACTCCATATGCCACCATTATTGCTGCCCAGAACAGCAGCACTTTCTGACGTTTGACTTCTTTCCATGTAATTTTTGTTCTAGGTTCTCTGACCTTCTCTTTTTTGTTTTTTCTCGTTAATGACATGACACCACTCCTTAAAGTCAGCAGGCAGATAAAACGCTATTATATCTGCCTGCCTTAAATTTCATTTAAGCTTTATTTGAATTTAGCAGCCTGCTCTAATCTTTTATCAAGCTCGGTCTGTAATTCACCCAGGAAATCCTGTGGATTACATGCATTGTATTTATCCATGTATGTATCCCATGCACTGTCAAAGTCTTTTGCCATAACAACCTTTGGAAGTTCCGCATGCTTAAGTTCGCCAATCTTTGTCCAGGCTACTCCACCAGGAGTGTCTGTGGTAAAGTTGTTAGAGAATGACCACATCGGATACCAGTCTCCAGGTGCATTGTTTGTTCCAAGCATTTCAACGTATGTCTTAACACCATAGGCATCGAAAACCTCTTTTACATCACTGTTAAGACCATCATAGAACTCTCTTGCCTGTCCATCAGGTTTGTTGGCATTGATTCCATCATCACTTGTTCCATTGTACTGTGGGAAGTATGAGTATGGGCATGAATGAGAGGCCTTGTATGCTGTATCAGAAGCCTTCTTTCTCTCATCTGCTGTTTTGTAAAACTCACCATTCTCATCTACTTCATAGTCAGTACCCTTGACACCCCAGTATCTGAGATTGTGGATATCCTGATCAAGAAGATCATTTACAAACTTCATGGCCGCATCTACATCATCACAGGATGTTGTAACAGCAAGACCTGTTGACGCGTTGAAAGCGCCGCCTGCATTGTGCCACTGATTGTCACGGCCGTCGATTGTTACAGGTACCGGAATGTAATCGCATCCCTGCTCATCAAGGCCTGCCTGTTTAATTGCATCACCTGCTGTGTATGCAAAATCCCACCACTGGTCAATCATTCCAAGTACACGTCCTGTAGAAAGCTTAGAGATATATTCATCATATGTCTGTGTGAATGACTCAGGATCTACAATTCCCTTATTATACTCTTCATTGAGCTTCTTGAAATATTTAACTGCTGTATCAGATGTATTATAGTCAAGTACTTTCTTTGTATCAGGATCTACCATACATGATCCATCGTTTGGATATCCGTCAAGGAACTGTGGTGCATTCTCAAGACAGAAATATCTCCAATCTTCACAAAGGATTGTATATGGAATATTTTCTGTTCCATCAGCCATTGTTGGATTTGCTTCATTATATTTCTCGATGAGGTCAAAATACTGATCCAGTGTCTTGATCTCCGGATAGTTAGCCCATTTAAGTACTCTTGCCTGGATCCAGAATGCCTCGTCATTGTGTGTGCAGACTTTCTCGTCTCCCTTTATGCAGCTAAACTGTGGTATCCAGTAGATATGTCCGTCATCCTGACGAAGTTTTTCCCACTCAAGTTCTGTGAAAAGATTTTTGATGTTTGGATATTTCTCGATGTAGTCATCCAATGGAACAAGTGCGCCTGCATCATATAACTGCTTCTGTCCACTTATACCGTCAATGAAATCAGGATACTCGCCACCTGCGATCATTGTTCCGACTGCCTCATCTGCTGTCTGTCCGGTAAGCCAGGTTTCCTTTACCCTTACACCTGTCTTTTCCTCGATGATCTTCTGGATTTCATTATCATCATTGATTTCAGATCCCGGTACAGCAAAGAATGCATCAAACTCTTTCGCACCTCCGGAGCTACCTTTTTTGCCACTATCATTGCCACATCCGGCAAACAGTGTTGCTGCCATAGTAGCCACAAGCAGCATGCTTACAAATTTTTTTCTTCTCATATTGTAATGTCCTCCCTTTTGATAACTTAATTTTATACTTTTTAAGTTTTCAAACAATCGGAGTAACTATAGTCAAAAACAGGGTAAACTATAGTTTCTCGAAAAAACTATAATTTACCCTGTTTTGCAGTAATATATATTATTCTCCACTTTGCATCTGGCGTCTGAAACGCGCCGGTGTACAGCCTTTTACCTGTATAAACCTGTTCACAAAATAATCCATATCATGATATCCGACTTCCTCTGCTATCTGTATTATCTTCTTATCAGTCCTAAGCAGAAGCTCTGCCGCCCGTTCCATCCTGTAATTGTTCAGATAATCCTTAAAGGACTGTCCGTATTTTTTTCTGAAAAGCTGCCCTAAGTATGCACTGTTTACATAATACTTCTCACTCAGGCTCTTAAGCGTGATGTTCGTGGCATAATTGTCTCTTACTTCCTTTTCTACCATGCCGATCACACCTCTTGACACATTTTTTCTAAGCTGCGACAGATAATCACCATACTCACAGCAAAATCTTGTCATATGTGCACGGCTTCCCCTCTCAATACCGGTCTTAAAGCTGCTCTCACTTATGAGTCGCAAAATCTCCTGCTGATTTACATTATCATCCTGCTCACTTGCCAGGTGTATGAACTGAAACAACAGATAATTGATATTTAAGTTCATGCTTTCCCCATTCATACCCATGCTGGACATCTCATCATAAAATGTGGCAACTGCATTTCTTATCTCAACATGGTTGTTCTGTTCCACTGTCCTAAGCAGCTCATCCAGACTATCTTTACAAAGCACTATTCCATCTGCCGATATCTTTACTTCATCCTCATAGTAATATATGCTCTTTACTATGCGAAATCCCTGAAACGACCTGAGCATACATGCATTGCCGTATGATCTGGCTATCTTTGATATATCTGATACTTTTCTTCCGACCAGCATAACTATATTCTTTTGTGTATTATCACATATATACCTTCTCAGATCCTCCAGATATTTTCTCTCGTTTTTTGCGGCTTCCTCTGCCATATAATCCGAGAATATAAAGCCTATGTCATAAACTTTTTCATTTACCGATACATCAAATACACAATGTGCCGAATCAGCCCCCAGAAAAGCAACACAGCTTTCGTACATCTTGCGCTGTAAGCTTCTCATATCACTATCGAGTATCTCATCACCTGCCGGAAGCTGCTCCATCTGTATTTCAACATACCTTGCTCCACCCTCACACCTCATATTTTCTTTTACATAGTTCATGTTTACTTCATCATATTTGCCCTGTATCAGAGATATCAGGTGTCTTGCAAGGTATGCCTGTTTCATCTTTTTGTTATCCTCGTTGATCTGGTTTTTCTCGTTTTGAGCACAAGAACCTTGTTTAGTACCTTAAGCAGCATCTCCTTATCCACCGGCTTTAGTATGTAATCCGTACAGTCATTCTGCATGGCCTGCTGCGCATAGCTAAAATCTGCATAACCGCTTAATATCACAAAATACACATCTGATTTTTTATCTTTTCTCAAAGTCTCAAGCAGCTCAAGTCCTGTCATCTCCGGCATCCTTATATCGGCTATGACCAGATCCACATTCTCATTTTCCAGAAACTGCAGGGCTTCCTTTCCATTTGAGGCCGTTCCTGCTATCTCAAATTCTTCATTTTCCCAATCAATGATCACCTTAAGCCCCTGTATTATAAAAGGCTCATCATCCACCAATAATACTTTAAGCATTTTAAATCTCCCTATAAATATGTTTCCGGTATTTTTATCATCACAGTCGTACCGCAGCCTTCCTCACTGTCCACATCAAATACTGCTTTAGATTCCGTTACCATTTTGATACGCAGGCAGGCATTTATCACGCCCACTCTGCCACCTGTCTTTAACATATCGATATCTGCATTTTTCATGTTACTTTTCATTTTTTCAAGAGCATCCGGATCAATTCCGCTGCCTGTATCCTCAACCTCTATATGCATGAACCCGGCTTTTTTGAATATACGCACAAATATCCAGCCCGGAGCAGCTTTACTTTCTATGCCATGCACACAGGCATTTTCAACAAAGGTTACAAGCGTAAGTTTTGGCACCTGACATTCCATGCAGTCTGCTTCTATATCTATGTTATAGTTCAGTCGCTCGCCAAACCGGTATTTCTGCAATACCAGATAGGCTTTTACAAATTCACATTCCTTTGCAACGGTTACAGCATCATTTCCCCACTCCACATACTGTCTTTGCATGATGGCGAGTTTTTCGACCATATCAGCCGTCTCATTTTCCTTTTTCAGCAGACTGTGCATTCGTATGCTCTCAAGCGCATTAAACAGAAAGTGCGGATTTATCTGGCTGTGCAGTGCAAGAAGCTCTGCGTTTTTCTGACTTACAAGCATCTCCTGCTCTTTTAGCTTATTCTTATATACAGTCTGGATCAAGTCATTTGTGCGGCTTACCATCCTGTTGTAATTTTTTATCATGCTGCCGATCTCATCTTTGCTCTCCCTGTCAGTCATAGATACAAGCTTTTCGCTGTCAACTGACTTAAATACCTTTGAAAGCTGTAATATCCTGCTCGTAAAGGAATGGTTAAAGATACTGAACAGACAAAGTGGAAAGAATACATTTATAAGCATCAGAAAAACAATAATCGGTGCATTGTGCATAAGCATGCTCCATATATTACTGCGTGTCTTAAACACATATATATCAAGATCACAGCCATACAAAGAGAGCTTCTGCCTGTATACGGAGTCGCTTATTTTCCCAATCGCCTCCAATGTCTTAAATGGTTTGTTGACTCCACTGTAGGCCCCATTTGACAGCACTATGTCATCTCCATGGCAGATAAGCACTTCATTATCATAATTCATATTCTTAAAAGTACGCATCATGCTGCCATAATTAAACTCTATCTTGAGTACCTTTTCGATATCAGATGAGTAAAAATCCAGCTTTTTCATATAAATCATATGTCTTTCATCTGACAATCCGGCTACGCCTTTTTCATATACAAAAAAGAGTCCTCCGCTTTCCTTCTGCTCCAGAAGTCTGTAAGAATCCGTATTTCTTACAGCAGACATATCATTTACTTTTCCGCCATTTACTATTGTAGGATTGTCAGCATACAGGAAAAATATTATATTGCTCATTCCAAGTGTGTTTTCAAAAAGTGTATCCTGAAAGAAGCTCTGATACTCTGATACATACTCAGCAGAGCTTGTGTATTCCTTTGATATAAAATCGTCTATGCGCTTGCTGGTGTAGATACTCTTAGCTGCCTCTTCTGCGTTATTGACCATGCTGTTCAGATTATATCCCACAGCACTTGCTATGCTCGACATTTCATGTCTGCTGCTTTCTTTTTCAGCATTTTCTACGATGGAAAGCACCACTGCATCAGTCACTATGAGCGGCAGCATGACACAAAGTACATAAAATATGTAGAATTTTTTTCTGAGTGAATAATCATCAAGCTTTCTCTCAATGGCATTCCATATTGGTCTTCTCATAAACAATTCCTCTGAAATCACTTAAAGGAGCCGACATATGTCCGCTCCTAAAGTCTGTTTTAACTTGTCATTAATTATAGAATAACATATTTATTATTAATAATCTACCCCTGTTTTCTCTCCACATCTTGTGATATCAATGCGCTCTGTCCGCTTGCCTGTGAGCTTTGTGCTTCTGTCATCAGGCTGCTGTCCTCCTGCGGATATCTCATAAATTCCCGGCACAGCTACACAGCTTCCATCCTCTTCTATCACAGCAAAGTCCCTTGGCGAAAGAGTCAGCTTTACTTTCTTAGTCTCATATGGCTCAAGCTTTACAACCTCAATCCCCTTTAGCTGATATCCCGGCTCATACTCTGCAGCATCAACGTGCCTGATATAGAGCTGAACTATCTCATTTACAGTATATCTGCTGTCATTTGTCACATTTACAAACACCTCGACAGATTCGTTTACATCACTTTCTGCTTTATCCACTGACATTCCATCATAGTTTGTCTCACCATAATGCAGTCCATATCCAAATGGATATAACACATTCTCATTTGTATAGCGGTATGTCCTGTGAGCCATTGAATAATCCGTAAACTCCGGGAGATTTTCGGTGCCCTGATAAAATGTAACCGGCAGTTTTCCACTCGGACTATACTCTCCGAATATAGCTTCCGCAACAGCCTTTCCGCCTCTGGCTCCCGGATACCAGCTGTCTATAATGGCATCCACATGCTCTTCTGCCCAGGAAAGATCTATCGCACTTCCTGCTGACAGCACAAGTATTACCGGCTTTCCTACTGCTGCAACAGCCTCTAAAAGTTCCTCCTGAAGTCCCGGAAGCATAAGTCCCAGCTTGTCACCGCTTGCATATTCATTTCCGGCATCACCCTCTTCACCTTCTATAGTTGCATCAAGTCCAAGACACATTACGACCACATCTGACTGTTCTGCCATGATGAGGGCTTCCTTAAATCTGTCCTTTTCCTCTGCAAGTCCCTGTACTTTGTCCTTGTACAGATGGCAGCCCTCTGCATAAAGCACTCTTGTATCCTCTCCAAGATATTGCTGCAATCCCTCAAGTGGAGTGATATATCTTGATGAGGTACCATAATAATTTCCTATAAGCGCATCCCTGGAGTTGGCATTTGGTCCGATAACCGCAATAGTTTTAACATTTTTTCTGTCGAGAGGCAGGAAATTGTCCTTATTCTTTAAAAGTACAAGACTTCTTCTGGCAGCCTCCACAGAAAGCTCCACATGCTCCTTACATTCTACAACCTCATACGATATGTCCTCATATGGCGATGGATAATCCTTCATCATGCCCAGACGAATACGCACCTCCATCAGCCTTTCTACTGCTGCCGTGATTGCCTCGTCTGAAACCAGTCCCTTGTCATAAGCATCCTTAAGATGTAAAAATGCACTTCCACAGTTTAAGTCACAGCCGTTGTTTACAGCCATAGCAGCCGATTCCTCAACTGTATCCGTCACATGATGGTGTTCGTGGAAATCAAGTATTGCCCAGCAGTCTGACACCACATGACCTTCAAATCCAAACTCGTCACGCAGTATATCCTTAAGCAGTGTCCTGCTTCCGCAGGCAGGTTCTCCATTTACCCTGTTGTAAGCCCCCATGACAGCCTCAACCTTTGCATCCTTTACACACCGCTTGAAGGCATACAAATATGTATCATACATATCATGCTTTGATGCTTTCGCATCAAACTCATGTCTTATGGCTTCCGGACCGCTGTGTACCGCAAAATGCTTTGCACATGCTGCCGATTTTAAGTGATCCGGATCATCTCCCTGCAATCCCCTTATATATGCGCAGCCAAGCTTACCTGTCAGGTACGGATCTTCCCCGTATGTCTCATGTCCCCTGCCCCATCTTGGATCTCTGAATATATTTACATTAGGTGCCCAGAAGGTAAGTCCCTTGTATATTCCGTGATCACCCTTTTTTGAAAATTCATTGAACTTTCCACGACCCTCTGTTGATACAACATCTCCTATCTTTTCTATCAGGTCAGTATCAAAAGTTGCCGCAAGACCTATCGCCTGAGGAAATACTGTAGCAACACCGGCTCTTGCTACTCCATGAAGAGCCTCATTCCACCAGTTGTATTCCGGTATCCCCAGTCTTTCTATAGCCGGTGACTCATACAGCATCTGACTTATCTTCTCATCTATTGTCTCTGCGATACAAGTTTTTTTGCATATTCCATAGTTTTTTTACTCATAGTGACTTCTCCTTTAATTTATATAATGATTTTACCAGATTCATGCAGTATTTTCTTTCTAATTGTTGCCCCACAATGTTCAAAAATTGCTATTTGTGCTATAATAACTATATTCACGCAAATGCGCATAAATATCAGCCGTATGGAGACAAGTATATATGATCGAAAATCTGAATGGAATACATGAGACAGTAAAATATAAAGAAAACAGCAATGTAAAGCTTTTTATAAATGTTGAAGTAGAAGATTATCCATTCACTGGCATACTCCCATGGAGATTATCATGCCGCTTGAAGGCAGCTATACAGTGCAGATTGGGGATGATTTGGTACATCTTAATGAGAGTGATATTATCTTTATAGCTTCCGGTGTAAAACACAGGCTTATCGCACCTGACACCGGAAAAAGGCTTATCCTGCAGATTGAGTGGTCTGCTGTCTCAAAATAAAGGAATTAAATTCCATACTTACCCTTATAGCACCTGCTATAACGCTAACCCCGGAAACTTCCGGTGATATCCACAGCAATATCCGTAAACTGCTGCTTGATATAGCAGATGAATACCAGACCGACTCATTTCTATCAGAAGCCGTGATCTACTCCAAAATGCTTGAAGTACTTGTCCTTATTGGAAGACATCATACTGCCAGCAGTTGTCATTTTAATGTCGGCAGACACAAGCAGCAGGAATATCTGGAGCGTTTTCTGTATATCTGTGAGTATATCGATACACATTGCACTGAGGACATAACACTTGATGAAATCGCAAAAATAGCCGGATTCAGTAAATATCACTTTACCCGGCTATTTAAACAGTTTACCAATAATACCTTTTACAAATACTTAAATCAGAAAAGAATAGAACTTGCCCTGACCTTTCTGGCTGATCCCAATATATCAGTCACCGAGGCTGCAATGCAGTCAGGCTTTGCAAATCCATCCACTTTCATAAGGGTGTTCAAAGCTGAAAAGGGCTGCACCCCGACTGAATTCCGCAAAATGTTTACTGGGTGAGCATTATGTATGAAAAATCTGCATAGTTATCACTATTGCTGCCATTTGATGATGCATACATACCGACCGTACAGCCCACAAAGCCACCTGCTTCTTCTGTGGTATATGGCAGCAGACTTATTTTTTCTGCGACTTTTACGCTCTTTTCGGCCGTACCTATCCATATAGATGCTTCCTGTTCCTTACAGATCATACATATATTCCACAGTGGATTTTTTTCTGTAATGCTGTACTCCATAATATCTGCCACTGCTATCTTTTTGTCAGTTCCCTTAATATGTGTAGTCACCACAAATACCAGCCTTCCGGCTTCCATTGTTATCTCAGCGCGAAGATGATTCTCATTGTTCTGGAAAAGTACAAGTCCTGCCGTCTCATTATCCGACTGTGGGATAAAACGCACTGCTGTCTTTACCGAAAACTCATAGCCCTTCTGTCTTAGTCCAAGAAATGCGCTTGTGCCAAGATCAGCGATCTGCTCTTTGTTTGTGTACAGTCTCAGTACTCCCGGATTTTCCTTAAGGGAGTAAAAAGACTCGTTGCGTTTTCCTATTCCAACCAGCCTCTTATCAGGCTTGGCTTCGCAGAAAGTTATAAAATCATTTTCTGATATCTCATCTATAAATCTGCACTCTTCAAGCGGTATATCTACCGTATCCTCAAGATGTCCTATCCCGGGTGCTATTACCGGCCATTCGTTTTCCCATATTGTTTTTGCAATAAAGGTCTCCCTGCCCATGCTGCTGTGCTTTTTGCATGGTCTTGACGCAAGCATGACCACATACCAGTTTCCGTTTATATCATCCACCAGATCACCATGTCCTGCATAGATGACCGGATAATCCATTCCCAGATTTCTGTGTGTAAATATCGGATTTCTCGGACATCCTTCAAACCATTTAAAAAGCTCCTTGCTTCTTGCTATCGTTATACTGTGCTCCGGTCCAGTGCCGCCCTCTGCATGCATCAGATAATAATATCCGTTTATCTTGTAGATATGTGGTCCTTCCGGCCATATGCAGCCCTTTACAGCACCTTTCCATATGGCCATGCTCCTGCCCTTAAGCTTCATGGTTCCAAGATCAAGCTCCTGTATCCATATCTCCCAGTCTCCATTGTAACGTACTCCTTCAGGGTTTGGGCGTGTGCCACAGTAATAACATCTGCCGTCATCATCAAAGAAAAGGCTTGGGTCTATTCCGACTGCTTCTTCTCCCAAATAATACGGATCAGACCACGGTCCTGCCGGATCCTGCGCTGTCACTATAAAATTGCCGCCATGCGATACGTTGGTCGTTATCATATAAAAAGTTCCTTCATGATATCTTATGGTCGGTGCAAAAATACCTCTCGATATTTCTTCATTTTCCACGCATAGCTGCGATGGTCTGTCAAGTATATTGCCAATCTGCTCCCAATGAGCCAGATCCCGGCTATGAAATATGGGAACACCCGGTGCATACACAAAGCTTGATGTCACCAGATAATAGTCTTCCCCGACTCTGCATATTGATGGATCAGGATAAAAACCTGAAAGTATTGGATTTTTTGCTGTTACCATGTCTCTTACCTCTCATTTCCTATAATACATATCCAAAGCCCAGTATCGTAAACTGCTTGTCTCTGTCTTCCTCTGCAATTTCAATTCTTACATCATGATTTTCACTGGTCTTATTGTTAAATATTATTGCCGCATTGCAGTGCTGCCAGTTATTGATATGTGGATCAGCCGTAAAATGATATTCTCCGTCCACATATACCTTCGCCTTTCCCACGTTTACTTCTCCCGAATCCTTAAATACAAGGAGAAGTGCCCTGCACTCCATCTCAAGCTCGAAATACACTTTTTCCCTGTTTAATGTATTTTTTGTGCCATCATACATCCAGTTATACGGGAATTCCGGAGTCAGCGAAAGCTGATCATCCATCTCAACGCTTTGCAGCTGTGTATCTGTCGAATCGAAACCACCCTCGTCAATATATGCCTTTGCATATATATCCTTTTTGTCGAGCAGTCTTATATTTTCAAAGCTGTTTCCTATTACCGGTGCAAGATTTAGGTTTTCCTGCAATATTTTTTCCTCTGTCAGTCCCAGTTCAAATGCATTCAAACTTGCATGCCCTGCCTGATCTATTTTTTCAAAAAGATACTCTATGCAGTCTGCCATGACGGAATGGCCTACATTGCCCGGATGAAACATATCATAGAAGAACTGATTTTTGCTTATTACCCTTCCCTCGTCATTTTTTAATGCAAACTGAGGGGAAACCGCATCCAGCACGCTTACCATTGGCAGATCATAGAGCTTTCCAACCGGGCTTAGGCGGTCTTGAAGGTTCCAGTCATTAGCAAATACGGAAAAAAGCAATATGACTGCCGGTTTCCATGGCAGATTAAGTACTTTACGTACAAGGCTTTCATAACAGTCACCCTTTGTCTCATCCCCCTCATCATTTACAGCAAATTCAATAACTACTATATCAGGCTGCTGTCCGTCTCTTAGTACATCCCTGTCAAATCTGATCATTCCCAGCTCCGATGGTGTGCCACCCACACCTGCTTTTATGAATTTCACATTATTCTTTGCAGAAAAACGCCTCTGGAAAAGCTGATAGGATTTGTATGCGTAGCACTCTGTATTTATAGGTGTCGCACCTGCTCCCTGTGTGATAGATCCACCGATGTATGCAAGTGTTACCTCTTTTCCGGCTCTTGTCTTTTCGATGGCTTTTCTTATGCGGTATACATTTCCCATATTCATAAGCGAATGGCTTATCATGCTGCAGTATTCATCAGAGTTCATATCCACCTCTGTTTCCTCAATATCTGCCGGAGCCTCATAGCCGTCATTCAGATACAGTCTGACACTCGCTTTTCCCATGATATCCGGTGTATTAAATATGAACTTTATCTGTCCCGGTATATCATCATCCGGTGTCCACTTATAATCTGACAGGTATATCTTTCTCTCCATTCCATCGCCTGTCAGCTTTACCTTAAGATTAGTACCGCCTCCGTACAGGTCTTGCTTTCCGTACATCTGAAACACAAATTCGATCTGTTCGTTTTGATTATCTGTTTCCACAGATACACCTATGCTGTGTACAAGCCTGCCAAAACCTTCCACCGTCTCTAACAGCCCCAGTTCCTCTTTATTTTCTATATTTCCGGCTATTTGTGCACTGTTTATCAGTCTTCCGTCGCTTTCATATATAAAATGTATAATGCTTCCATCTTCCTGTACTGAGCCGTATATATCCTTATCCTTCATGATGTAGAAATACGGTCTTTTTCTTTCGGGATCCTTTGGTGCTTTTGGCCCTGCCATCTTTCTGCCTCCTTGTTATGTCGATTTTATCAGCTATAATGACTATATGATACAAAAACTCCCGGTGCTTTGCACCGGGAGAAATTATAGATATTTGTCCTGTCTTTTATAGTTTATGACTGCTTTCTGCTTCTTCTTAATCTTGAAGCCCCTGCCATCGAAACTCCTGCAAGAAACAACACGATAAATGCTGCCGTTGCTGATTGATCTGATGTCTTTGCAGCTTTTTTGCCGCCGGCTTGTTTGCTAAAGGCTTATTTGTGCTGCCTGTTGCCGGTTTATCCGCTGACGGTTTATTTATAGCCGGCTTGCCTGTACCCGGTTTTTCTGTATTACCTGTTGATGAATTATTTGTACCCGGTTTTTCTGTATTACCTGTTGATGGATCATCTGTACCCGGTTTACTATTATCATCAGACACTTCATCCTTTGCCTCTGCTGCAAGCTCTATTGTTCCGTATACCGATGATTTAGACCAGCCCATGCCTGTTTCATCATTCCAGCTTAAGGTTCCGATTCTTGCTCCTGAAGCATCAGCATCATTTATCTGGAACTCAAGACCAATCCTGTCACCCTTTTTTGGCTTTATGTCTGTCCACTTGAAGGCTGCCTCAATCACATATCCATCCCCAGTCACTTTTGCGGCAGATTGTACATTTTCCTCGAGACATTTCTTTCCATTGAAAGAATGCTCATTCTCATAATTGATCCTGTACTGCTTATCATCGTCATCATATGACTCTGTCTTGGCATTATTCTCATCGATAAATACCTCGAGTGAATCCTGCTGATATGCCTCTCCACCGTCTTTATTAAGCACCGGATCTTTAACTGTTGCATATACATAAAGGTTTTCGTCATCCCACAACACCTTGGCATCTGCTGTTACCTTAGCTCCAAGGTTTATTGTAAGAGGAATAGCCACAGCCTTATCCCATTCGCTGTCGGCTTCTCCGTCAATCTTTACCGTTGCTTTTGTTGCTTTTTCAATGCCCGGCTTGAGAGTAGCCTTTGCATAATATTTGCTGCTTGTCTCCTGCATTTCTTTAAGGTCATTGAAGCTTACAGCTTTATCGTTATTCATAACTTTTACATCCATGCCGATAGTCTTTGCAACTTTTAAATCAGTCATAGGTACTTTGATGGTCGCACGGTATCCACCATCAACAGCCTGTGCCTCAGAACGCTTAACTGTCTTCTTTACCGGTGTCACATCTCCTGCTGAGTTTGTCTCATCCACATATACTGTAACTTCATCCGTATCATTTATTGTGGCATCCTTTACGCTTACAAGTACATTTAATCCATCCTTATCCCATGTTGGAATAAAAGCTGCCTGTGTATCATCATCCGAAAAACTGTATTCTGTTCCGGACATTGTATCACCTTTCTGCTCAGCTACAACGATATCCTGTATTAACGGCTCAAGCTTTGTAGCATCTACATAAGCCCAGTATGCAGGCTTTGCCTTGTATTTTCCATCAAAAAGCAGTGGGCACTGCTTTGATCCGTCAGCTCCGCCACCAACATTTGACTGTGAATGAAGCCATGAATTTGGCTCAATAACTCCCCACACAGTGATTCCTGCTACATTTGTACCGTTTTTCTTTAAGTCCTTTGCAGCATCAAAAAGCTGTTTGTGACAGTATGCCATCTTTGTATACTCGCTCTCTTTTGATGCTGCTCCTGATTTGTAAGCTGCGCTTGCCTGGAAATCCAGCTCTGTAAGCTGAACCTTTCCTGCTGCTTCGGCATATTTTTTGCTACTGTCTTAAACTGTGCTGCTGAGAAGCTGTCCACACTGTAATGTGCCTGCATACCAAATGCATCAAGTCGTGTTCCCTGTGCTGATTTTACATCACTTATGAGCTTTATGATTCCTTCTGACTTGATATTGTCTGTCTCTCCGAAATCATTGTAGTAAGTTCTACATCACTAGGCGCATATTTATTCGCATACTTAAATGCATTGATTATGAACTCATTGCTCTTGTATACATGCCACCAGCTCGAATTGTTCCCATGACGTATCTCATCAAGGCTTTCTGCCGGGCTTACCGTATCTGTACGGTATGTATTGCCGATAACGGCTCATTTACTACATCCCAGCCATAGAAAAGTCCGTCGTACTTTTTATTTGCTGCCTCTCCGAAGTAGTGGTCGAATACACTTGAGATATACCACTCAAGTCTGCGGTTCATAGTCTCTTTATCTACATATGGCTTACTGATATCATAATTCTCATGGAAGAACCATTCCGGAGTCTGCGAATGCCATACGAGAACATGACCTCTTATGCGTATCTTCCTGTCAGGATGTGCCGCATTCCACTCCAAAATCTTATCTACCATCGCATCAGCTCTTGAGAAATCAAGGCTGTCCCCTGCGTCATTTACCATCGGTACTTCAAGATCCTGCCCATCAAACTGAACTGTTTTTGTTTTAACCGACTTCTCAAGCTGATAATTAAAAAGTGCATCCGGTTTTAATTCATTTCCAAATGTAACTGCATTAAAATGCTTCTCCACAAGGTCCATGAGCGTATTGTCCTTAATCTCATCTAACATGATACCTGTTCCTGCGATTGCATTTTCTCCAAGAGCATCACTGCTTGTGACAGATTTTTTCCAGTCCTCAATATTCTGCTCTATCTCAGGTGGTGTCTTTGGTGTTGTATCAGTTTCCACTGTCACACTAACGAGGCTGATAGCTGATCCCGAACCGGCATTATCAGTAGTCATAAGACCAACTGCTACCATATCACCTTCACCTGTCGGGCTTATCGAGTATTCATCTGCGCCTGTAAGTTCATACTTCGTATTTGCGCCATCAGCATCTTCATCTCCATTCTTGTAGACCTTTAGTGAAACTGATCCTTTCTGATCCTTCACATTAAAGGTCACAGATTTTACAGTTGACATATCAACAGTCTCCGGCAGTCTCCATTTAACCTGATCGTACTGATTGTTAAATGTCACTTTCCACACACCATCTGTCAGCTCATAGCCGGCATTTCCCCAGTCTACTGTCAATTTATCAGCTGTGTATGTCGTTTTCTTTATATTCTGCTGAACTTCATCAGCGAATACTAACGACTGCGCCTGATACGCAGGTATAAGCTGTGTGACACCTGTGGCAAGCATAGTACTGCATACCGCAATACATGCTCCTTGTTTCAATAGTTTTTTCCTTTTCAACCCCATGTCCTCCTTACATGTGTATTTGTAATTCCAAAAACACTCTACCATAAGAGAGGTTTTAAAATATGGGACAAATTATAGAATATAACAAGTCAAATTATATGTGCGATAAATAAATTCAAATAATAGTAAGTCTGCGGTACCAGATCCATTGTATATAAAAATCAATAAATCCTGTAATTTCCTGAAAGTGCTAACATTGCAAACATGTAAAGGAAATTATCATAGTATCTCCTGTCACCTGTCCTAAGCGGAGTGTTCCAGAACTTTTCAACACACTGCTTTGCATATTTTCCATCTGCTGCGAGTGAAGCTTCTGCATTAACAGCAATGATTGCTACCGGATGAAGTGCCTTCTCATCAAGCGGTGTACCATCTATAAGAAATACACCATCCCAATTGTCCTTCTGATCCTCACAATAAAACTTCTGAAGCCTTTCTGCCGTTTTAATCTGCCACGGATCTGCATCAAACCACAGATGATCCATCGCTATATTGGCGATCGTGCGGTATGCATCACTGTAATACCAGTCATGTCTTCCAAATATTTCCTTATGCCCCGTATGAGGCTTTCCGTCATAATCTGCATATTCTGCGCTAAGTCCTGTCTTTTCATGGCATGCACTGTGCAGATATGCTCTGCTGGCAGCTGCTGCTTCTTTCCAGAATTCTCGGTCCTCCTCATAAGCTTTGGGCAAAAAGTTCATAAAAATGCGGCAAATGGTATGAAGGATCACTGAAATCCATATTTGTGACAAACTTTATCAGCTTGTTGGAAGGCTCCCACATTGGCTCTCCGCTGTGTCCCGGCTCACCCTTGTGTACACACTCCCTTAAGATATTTTGTGCCTCTTTGCTGTAGCAGAATATACCATCGCCATCTCCCCATCTTTTAGAGGCGAAAAACAATGCCATTGCAAAATACTCTTCACCATCAGGTGCCGGTCCTTCGGCATTTCGCTTTCCGTTTGTCTGACATGACCACGCAAAATAATTTTTTGCCGGACCATCTTCTATGTACATATATGTGCGCACCCATTTCCACAGTCTGTCAAACTCTGCTTTTTTATCCAGCTGTACACATACCATCATGCCATATGACATTCCCTCGGTTCTCACATCATGATTGCCGGTATCCTCCATATATCCCATATCATCACCGGCTTCATGATAAAAACGTTCATCATCATTCCCATAGAATATCGTGTTAAAAGTATCCTCTACTCTTTTTTGAATTTCTTCTTCCGGATACCCATACTCTTTGAATATATTTCTGTATTTGCCTGTCTTATATGCTCCTGCCATTTTTCTCTCCTTTTTGTCGCTGTTTTACTGTATCCCGCACATTAAATTTACAAATCTGTGTCTGCATGATGTCCAGGATTCATTATCTCCTTTTTTGAACCATTCTATCTGTTCACTGTCCTTAATTCCGTATATGGCTGTTATGTTCCCGATGATATCATCAGATATCGTGCTGTCTGCCATTATTATCATAACTCCTTTTATCCTGCCTTCGCCAGACAGATTATCCATGATATTTGCTATCTTTCCCTGATGTATCCAGCAAAAATTTCTTTCGTCCGCAGCACACTCAAGCACACATACTCTGCCGATGTCACAGTTATCCTCTCCATAACCGGCTGGTGTATAAACATAATTCATACTGACCTGTCCGTCTCCATCACACGAATAATGGATATGTATCTGACCATGATCTGTTTCCTTAAGCTCATGCCAGCTAAAGCTCCTCTCAGGTACCTCAGCAAAGTTTACAGCCCTGTTATATCCGAACCCGACAGGTGCCGCAGGGTTTACTACAGGTGTTCCATTTACCATAAATGTCACATAGTTAAATCCCTCTGCCGGATTGCCTATTGTTTTTCCCAGTAACCATCATTTTTCTTTGATCTGTAAAGAAGCTCCTCCGTGCCATTTTCAAGAACTACGCTCACGCTTTTTGCATCAGGTGCAAAGATTTACTTCAATGCTGTTATCCTCCGTCACACGGATACCATGTATGACATCCGGATATTTGCCAGCCGGTTTTCCATCCTCGTCATTTTCGAACTGTATCTGCCTGTACACCGGATCAAAAAATACCATGCTCTCATCCGCCTGTACCGGTGTGCTAAAATCAATATTCTTTGATCTGACCGGGACAGCTTTATTAATATCATCAAGTTCTGCGTCATCCCATGTAAAAAGCATCTGTGCGAAATCCTTAAAGCTCTTTCTCCATACATGCCATTCATGATAGCCCTCATATACTTTTGGTGTACTGTCTTTCCCCTGCCGTGAAAATTCCTTTACCATCTCATTGATTCCAAGCAGTATCTCTTTTTCTTCATCTCCTGCCGACATAAAGACAGCTTCAAACCGATATGGCTGCCGATGATTTTTTTCATAAGATGTATTGCAACACCTGAAAATACTCCAACTGCTGAAAAAGCTCCGGGTGTCTTGCCGCTATATCCGTAGCCTGTCCTGAACCAAGTGAAAGTCCTGCCACAGCACGGTTGTTTCTTCCTTTTTTGACCTTAAAATTTCCTCTATATAAGGGATTATGCTATTTACAAGCTCACTGTCAAAATCTCCCGGAAAAAATACAGGGTATTCGTTATCCTTAAATGCATAGCCACTGCTTGCAACTATGATCATCGGCACACATTTTTGTCTGCTATCAGATTGTCCATGATGAAATTCATCTTCCCCTGCCATACCCATCCGGTCTCATTCTTCCCGACCCCATGCTGTAAATACAATACAGGATACCTTCCATCTCCGCTCTCATATCCGGGTGGAGTATACACATAGCTCTCCTTTATGTGACCGTTTACCTGTGAGGTATATTTGCACAGACTTACCGTTCCATGCGGCACATCCCTGACAAAATAGAAATCCTCGCCCTCTTTTGGCACTTCAAATGTGTTTATTGCAGCAAAACAGCCATATGATATAGCCGCATGAGGATTTGTTATACAGACATCATCTACATACCAGAAATAATAATGCATTGCCCAGTGGAAATCTTTAATGTTTGCCGAAAATCCACCCTGCATATCAGGCTTTAACTGTATGCGTTCTGAGCTGAAATAGCCTCCCATTCCGGCTACTTCTACTTTATTGGCATTTGGCGCATAGATATAAAAGGTAACGCTTCCATCATCCTCAAGTGCGACCGAGCATCTGTTATTGTCCATTGATGATGGTATCGTGCCTATATACAAAGCACCATTTTTTAAATCATCCAAAATAAAATCCCCCATTCGTTTATTGATATATACAAGTGTAAACGAACAGGGGCTTGTTATTCTATTAATAAATTGCCAAACAGTATTCAAATATTGCTAATTTTCATTTACCTTTTGCTGTAAATAATCAAAATATATCTGTGGATTGCAGGCATTGTACTCCTCCATATACTGATCCCAGGCAGCATCAAAATCATCTGCATTATCACCTGTGGCAGCCACCTCTTCTTAACTGCCTCAAGATTATTTTTTACTTTTCCACATTCGGATGTCGTAGGAATCGAATCTGAATATGAGTACATCGGATACCATGAACCTGGAGCATCGTTTTTACCGAGCAGTTCCACATAATTTTCCACTCCGTATGCATCAAAACATTCCTGAATATCTGCAGGCTGATTTTTATAGAATTCTTCCGGCTGATACTCCATTGAAAACGCATTTATACCATCATCAAGCATTCCCTCCACTCTTGGAAAGTATGAGTACGAACACATATGCGCTGTCTGATATGAGCTGTCACTTTTTTTCTCTGCCTGCTCATTGGTAAGGTAAAACAAACCGTTTTCATCGACTGAATAGTCCTTGCCCTCCTCTCCCCAGAACCTTTCTCTTATGATATCAGATTCCAGAAGATCACTGACAAACTTCATCGCACCTTCGATATCTTTACAGGAGGTGGTAATTGACACTCCTGAAGAATAATCTATTTCTGCCATCCTGTTTGTATGCCATCTGTTGTGAATACCATCATCAATCGTGACAGGAAGAGGAACATAATCACACCCAAGCTGTGCCAGATTCTGTTTTTTGAATACAGGATCTATTGCATAATAAAACTGCCACCACTGGTCGACCATCCCAAGCACAGCTCCTGTTGACAGCTTATCCAGATATTGATCATAGGTGGCATTAAACGCCCCGGGATCCATTATTCCCTTATGGAACTCTTCGTTAAGCTTTCCGAAATATCTTTTGGCTGTGTCGGTCACATTGTAATCCATCACTTTTTTGGTTTCCGTGTCTACCATACAGCTTCCATCGTTTGGAAATCCGTCCAGAAACTGCGGCACATTTTCAAGGCAAAAATACCGCCAGTCATCACAAAGCATCGTAAATGGTATATTTTCTGTTCCATCCGGCATTGTTGGATTTGCCTGTACATAGCTTTCTATCAGGTCAAAGTACTGCTCTATCGTTGTAATCTTTGGATATCCAGCCCATTTTAATACTCTTGTCTGAATCCAGAAGCTTCACCATTATGCAGCATCTCCACATCATCCCCATGTGATATTCCAAACGGTGGAATCCAATATATGTGTCCATCCGGCTGTCTTAACTTTTCCCATTGTTCATCACTGAGATATTCTTTTATGTTCGGATAATCGTCCCAGTATTCATCTATTGGAATGAGTGCATCTGCCTCATACAGCGCAGTCTCACCCAATACAAAATCCGGATATTCCCCGGTTGCTATGAGAGAATTTATTGCATCGTCCTTATCCTGTCCAACAAGCCAGGTTTCCTCACATTCAGCACCGATCTGCTCTGCTATGAGCTGCTTTATATCATTATCCGGATCTATATTATCTCCTTCTACAGAAAAAAAAGCAGTAAAATGCTTTATTTCTTTTTTATCTGACGCTTTAAAAGTAACACCGGCTATAAGTCCGATAAACAATGCCACTGTAACCGCTGCGGAAACCAATCTTTTTTTCATACCATGTTTTCTCCATATTTTCTTTTGTTCAGTCTCTGCTATAAAATTGCATAATAGTCATTATATTCCATAAAAAATATTTTTACAAATCCTAAAATAAATATATCTAATAACTAGGGTATAAAACAATAATTTATCCTGCTGACATTTTCTCTGTCATACATTATAATTTTTACAATTTTAAAAATCAGGAGGACCATATAATGATCATACATGAAATAACAGAAGAATGTTTTAAGAAATATGGAAAGGTGATCGACTCTATAGATCTTACAGAGCTGGTCAGCACAATGCAGACAGTAGAAATTCCTGCCGATGTGGTTTATGAGCCATCCATTTCTGCACTTGAAAAGCTAAAATGCGCTACAGAATTACAACAGAAAACATACGGGGAGCTTCCTATACAGATAGGCTGGTGCATAGGCAACAATCATAAGCTCAATGCTGTTGAATATCACAGATGCTCTGAGGTCAATATTGCCGCAACTGATGCCATACTGATACTCGGCCGACAGCAGGATATCTCCGTGGAAAATACATATGATACCTCTTTGATGGAAGCTTTCAGGATCCTTCCGGAACAGCAGTCGAGCTTTATGCCACAACACTGCACTACGCACCATGTAATGCATCTGCTGGCGGATTTCTGGTAGCCGTTGTACTTCCAAAAGGCACAAATGAAGCCCTGGAACATCCACACACCGGCGGAGAAGATGCTCTTCTTGCAGCTAAAAACAAATGGCTTATCGGACATCCTGAAGGTGGACTTCCTGAGGGATCATACATAGGGCTTACAGGTGAAAATCTGGAAATTAAATAAAAAGCAAAAAACAGCCCGGGCTTTCACCCGGGCAATTATTATATTACGCTTTAACTTTATGATAAAATTAAGCCTTTGCCTCGTCCTCGTTGTCTCCCCAGAAATCCACCGGCTCATAGTCCTGCAGCTTTGCAAGGAAGCCCTTCTGCTTAAGCTCCTCCTGTATGGCATCAAGCACCTCTTCACTCTCCGCACATATTGTGTGATAGTGATAACCTGAAGTTACATTTTTAAGAAGGCTGGACTTTCCTGTGCGGATTTCCTCCAGGTAATTTCTGACATCACGTCTGGACTTGATGTCCATATTAGCGCGGATCACTCCGTAGACCTTGTGGTATACAAATACGTCCTTCACATGGCCTCCGGCATCAACTATTGTTGAAAGCTCCTCCTCTACTTCATCATCCTCGTGAACCACCTTTAATACTCTCGAATACTGCTTATCCGCCTGTATCAGATATCCTCTGTTTGTCGAAAAAATCGCGGCTCCGTTTGCTCGAAGCAGTGCTATGTCCTGCACAATCACCTGACGACTCACATCAAGCTCCTTTGCAAGCGCAACTCCCGCCACAGGCGACTTTGACGAGGATAGAATATTTATTATTTTTTTTCTTCTCTCATCACCGTTCATTTTCGTTCCTTTCTGTAAAACATTACTGTCACAGCATAGTGCGACCGGCAATATAAAATCTATACTGCATGTAGATTTTTAAGTGATAGATCCATAATAGGCGCTGAATGTGTGAGCGCACCACTTGATACATAGTCTACACCAAGACCCTTTATTCTTGCAATATTTTCTTTGGTAACATTTCCCGAAACCTCGATTTCGGCTCTGCCGTCAATGTAGTCGATGCACTGCTTTAAAAGCTCTGTGGACATGTTGTCGAGCATGATAATGTCGGCACCGGCTTCAACCGCATCCTTCACCATATCAAAGCTCTCTACCTCAACCTCAATCTTTCTCACAAACGGAGCATAGGCCTTTGCCATGGCGATTGCCTCTTTTACACCGCCAGCTGCTCCGATGTGGTTATCCTTAAGAAGCACTCCATCCGAGAGATTGTATCTGTGGTTGTTTCCACCACCGACTCTGACCGAGTATTTTTCAAAAATTCTATTGTTTGGAGTTGTCTTTCTGGTATCCAAAAGCTTGATACCGGTGCCCTCTAAGAGTGCTGCAACCTGACTGGTATATGTGGCAATTCCACTCATGCGCTGTAAATAATTGAGCGCAGTTCTCTCACCGCACAAGAGTACTCTGATATCTCCGTAAACCTTGCCGATAAGCTGCTTATTTTCTACCCTATCGCCATCCTTTACATAAAACTCTACCTTTGTATCTGCATCAAGCAGTGTGAAAACTCTCTCAAAAACCTGCAGTCCACAGATGATTCCGTCCTGTTTGCAGATTAAATCCACCTCTCCTGCCTGTGGATGTGGCATCACGCTGTTTGTGGACACGTCCTCGCTTGTGATGTCCTCCTTTAATGCGCTTAATATGAATGGGTCTACGTTGAGGCCCAGTGTTACCTGATCGTACATATATTTAGATTCCTTTCGTTGCATTCTTTGCATTTTTTTATGACGGTTTCGCACTTTTTATGCTGTGTGGTGCCGGTGTAGTACTCAGTATATTCTCAGAAATATGAAGTCAGCCACGGGATTTTTTTGGATAGTGCTTTATAATTTGCCACTTGTTCGCATTAACTGCGTTAATGGAACCCCGTGGCAGTTCATATTTTTCTTCGGAACACACTGTGTACTCTCCGGCTTCGCAGATTTACGAGTGCGAAACCTGGTTACTACAGCTATTACCGCACTTAAAATTGCCTCTACTGGGCATGGACTGTATTCTACCAATATTTTTGATGACGCTCGTATGGCCAGCTTTTGGCTGTCCACTCGCATCTAGGCTGAAACACAGATTCTATGCCTGAATATAGGCAATGCCTGATTCGACAGTCTCTTCTGTACCTACGCTGGTGCGTCCCTCTATTGCCTCCATGGCGAGCTTCCTGTATTCTCTCTCTACAGCTTTTTCATCGCTGTAGTCTGCGAGGTCGATGCTATCTGCGGCCTTTTTGGCTGCTATCTCATCATTTACAAAGCCAAGCTCAGCCATCTGTCCTGCTGCACGCTTTGCGAATACCAGGCTCTCAAGCAGTGAATTGCTTGCAAGACGGTTTCTTCCGTGCACTCCGTTGCATGCGGTCTCTCCAACTGCATAGAGACTTTCCATGGATGTGCGGCTGTGATGATTCACCTTGACGCCGCCCATGAAATAGTGCTGTGCCGGAACAACAGGAATAGGCTCTTTGAAGACATCATATCCCATCTCCTTGCAATGTTCAATGATATTTGGAAAATGTGATACAAGCTCATCCCTTGGAATGGTACGCAAATCCTCCCAGACAAAGTCTGTGCCGTCCTTTTTCATCTGCTCACGTATTTTGCCGGTCAGCACGTCTCTTGGTAAGAGCTCATCGACAAACCTGTTCATATTCTTGTCCAAAAGCTTAGCACCCTCACCTCTTACGGACTCTGAAATGAGAAAGCTTCTGTCCTCATGCTTTTTCGTGTAAAAGGTCGTTGGGTGAATCTGCACATAGTCTGGGTTTTTAAGCTCTATGTCATGCTTTTTTGCAATGGCAAGCGAGTCACCTGTCAGATGTCTGAAATTTGTTGAAAATCTGTACAGTCCTCCAACTCCGCCACAGGCCATGACAGTGTATGCCGCTGTCACCTTTTCCAGCGTGCCATCCTGTTTTCTGATGATGGCGCCGTAGCATTTGTTATCCCTTTCGATGATGTCAACCATCGTCGTATACTCCATGAGTGTCACATTTGAAAGCTTCTTAACCTGTGCAAGCAATGTGCTTGTTATCTCTTTTCCGGTCACATCTTCATGGAAAATAATTCTGTTGTGTGAATGAGCTCCCTCTCTCGTATAGGCAAGTGAGCCGTCATCATTTCTCGCAAAATCTGCTCCGTATGAAACAAGATCCTTAACCACCTCAGGGATGAGTTTATCATTATCCCAACCGACTCCTTGTCATTCTCGTAGTGGCCGGCTTTAAGGTATCCTCAAAAAAGCTGTCGAAATCAGACTGCTCTTTAAGCATGCACATGCCGCCCTGCGCCAGAAATGAATCATTGCTCTCCAGATCTGACTTTGTTATCAGTGTAATTCTTATGTCTCTTGGAAGCTTAAGCGCACAATAAAGACTGAGCAGCCGCTTCCCACAATAAGTACATCTGTATTCATAATATGTTACCTCTTTTATTTACCTGCATCCACCGATGTAGCCGCTTCTTTAGCAACATCCCCCTGGATGCGATTTACTGTAATGGGCGTATTATAACACTAAAATTTACAACTGACAAGACACCTGTAAAACTTTTGTGTTGACAGCTGGTTTACAGCTAAGTATAATGACAAGTAACTTATTTATTTTGGCCGGTTCTTTATGTAAAATCCAAAAGGGGCTTACATTGATATAACTGTGCTTCAATCACACTAGGAATTTCAAGAGGTATATCATATTATGATGACAACAAGAGAATTACAGGATGAGATTATCCGATTAAAGAAGGAAAATGATATCTGTATATTAGCTCACGCTTATCAGAGTCACGAGATACTTGAGGTTGCCGACTTCACAGGCGACTCATATGGACTCAGCAAGCAGGCTGCCACAGCACCACAGAAGAATGTGCTCATGTGCGGTGTCCGCTTCATGGCAGAGACCTGCAAGATTTTATCTCCTGACAAGCATGTATTTTTGTCAAACAGCGCAGCAGGCTGTCCTATGGCGGAGCAGCTCGATGTAGAGCTCTTACAATCGTTAAAGGCCGAGAACCCTGACTATACAGTGGTTGCCTACATAAACACCACATCAGAGCTTAAAACCATATGCGATGTGTGCGTCACATCTTCATCCGCTGTAAAAATTGTTAAAAAAATTGACAATAACAAGATTCTTTTCATCCTGACTGCAATCTGGGCGCATGGGTTGAGGAACAGGTTCCGGAAAAGACCTTCAAATTTGTACATGGTGGCTGTCCTACTCACCTGCGCATGTCAATAGCAGATGTTGAGAGAGCAAAAGCGGCTCATCCTGCTGCAAAGCTTCTCGTACATCCGGAGTGCCTTGCAGAGGTTTCAAAGGCTGCAGACTATATCGGAAGCACCACCGGCATCATTGACTATGCTAAAAACAGCACAGACAGGGAATTTATCATCGGAACTGAAAACAGCATACTGCAGCACTTACAGTATGAGTGCCCTGAAAAGAGCTTCTATCCGCTCTCAAAAGACTGCGTATGCCACAATATGAAGCTCACTACCCTGATGGATGTATACAATTGTGTTAAGGGAGCAGGCGGAGAAGAAATCATACTGCCTGACGATATAAGAACAAAGGCCAAGGGCTGCATAGATACCATGCTCACACTTGGAGAGTAATTTAATTGCAATATTAAAAGACCACAGAGTCTCTGTTTTGCTCTGTGGTCTTTACTTTAATTAATTGATGATAATACCTCATCTGAATATCTTTCTTTAATTTTCATTTCCAGCACCTGAAATTCATGAATATAACTGTCAAGCACCTTATTCACAAGCTGACGTGCAGCTTCCTCATTGTATATATGAGTTGTATCATTCCTGTCTCTTAACATTCCAAGCCAGACACTCTCATCAATAAAATCATAATACGCATATGCAGTTTTTATAATTTCTCTTGGAGAACCTGTTGCAGCCTGATTAGCGCCCTCATATCGTAACAGTTCCTTTAAGACCTTCCAGCCCAGCTCAAATTGTATATAATATTTATCAATTATACCGCTCACAATAAAATCATTTGTCAAGTCTTCATCAAATGCCCTTGACAATATCCTCAAGTGGCTGACATACTGGTCAAATTTTTCATACAATACCCTCCCATCCCTTTCTATTTCTGTCACCAGTACCGGTGAAATATGCTTATCATCCATATTTATTATGTCCAGCTTTAGTAAAGACCACAACTCCTCATTAAGACAATCCGATAAATCACCAAAATCCTCACATCCATAAATGGCCAGATCAATATCACTTTTAGGATGATTCGTGCCTCTGGCGCGTGAACCAAACAGCACTACTTTTTTTGTATTATATTTTTTTGCTATATTAACAATTTGCTTATATACTTCATCCATATAATACTCCTTATTTCACATCCGTCTAATTGAATCCAACAACCTTCTGTGACAGCTTATACGCACCGATAGCTACCTTTCTGCCTCCCTTGCCCGGCAGGTTCATTAACTGTCCCATGACGCCATGGCGCAGCTTCTTGTAGGTTTCTTCATCGTGCTCCTTCATGTATGCCCACAGTTCATCCTTCTTAGCCATGTTCTCATCGGTGCCTGAGATAATTGCCAGAATAGTAGAAATAGTCGTAATAATCTCAAGATAACTGTACATATACTTCCTGCACATCTCATTTGTTATCTCATGCAATTTGACATCGTCAAACATAATCTTATTTACACGAATCTGCTGGTCAATACGGCGTATCATCACCTGCTCATTGACCGACTGGTCATCGCGACCGATAAAATATCTGTAGAAGTCCACATCCAGATAGTACATCGTGCGCACATACGGAAGCGGCTTATATACATAGATATTATCCACATAAAAGGTATGCTTTGGCAGCTTGAGTCCACAGCTTCTCAAAAGCTCTGTCCTGTATATTACCGAATGCATCAGTATGTAATGTCCCTTGTGAATATGCTTTATATCACTCCAGGTAAATATCTCATTGCGTGGAAAGCCGGTCTGACGCATAACCTTTTTACGCCTTGCTCCTTCTTTCTCGTAGACATAGTTGGCAAGAAGCATATCAATCTGTGTATTCTCCTGCTCAAACTCCCTTAGCTTGTCCAGTATCTTCTTGTATGATTCCAAATCCACCCAATCATCGCTGTCAACGACCTTGAAATATTTGCCTGTGGCATTTTTGAGACCTGTGTTTACAGCCTCTCCATGTCCACCGTTCTCCTGGTGTACAGCCTTTACTATGTCAGGATATTCGGCTGCATATCTGTCAGCTATCGCTGCTGTCTCATCCTTTGAACCATCATCAACAATAATTATCTCCACATCATCTCCACCCGGCAGGATAGACTCTATACAATGCTCCATGTAATCCTTTGAATTGTAACATGGGATTGCAAAACTTAATAATTTCATCTTTTTCCCCTTGTAAAAAAAATAATATCGCTGTTTGATTATGCATAAAATTTTATCCTATATGCAATAACAAATACCGATACTATAATTATACACAAAATCATGATATTGTCTAAGGATTTTTTATGGTACCTTAGGACTGCACAGTTTGTTCATATTTTGTTTACAGAAAAGTGAAATTCAAAACACACGGTTTTCACAATTGATTTGTATACTAACATCATAAACGAAAGATACAAAATAAAAGCAACAAAACATATTAATTACGCAATACTCATACTAATCTTTTTCATATATAGCCGATGCAAGCCACATGCATCGGCTTCCTCTTTATATATCAGCTTCTCTTTATCTTACGTGAAGCCGTCTTTTCAAACTCACTCTCCCTTACTTTAAGGCTATAGATACGCTTGTACGCAGGTACATTTACATTGTACTCATCGATAAGCGCCTGCAGAGCTGGCCTTATATCGGCGATGCCTGTATTTTGAGCATACTCTCTGTCCGGGAAAATCTCAGCTTCAATCACTCCTTCAGACTCACGCACTATGATTTCCTTTATGAGATGATTTACGCTCAGAGCGTTTTCAAGCTCCTCCGGTGACACATTCTCACCGTTTTTGGTGATAATCAGATTTTTTCTTCTGCCGGTCAGATAAATATATCCATCCTCGTCCACATAGCCTAAGTCACCCGTGTGAAGCCAGCCGTCCGACAGTGTCTCCTCAGTCTCCTTTGGCATCTTATAATAGCCCTGCATCACACTTGTACCGCGGACAAAAAGCTCACCGTCAACTGTTTTTGCCTCACAGTTTGGCATCAGCTTGCCTACCGAGTTTTTACGGATATCCCAGCTTAGATTTGTGCTTATGACCGGAGAACACTCCGTCATGCCATAGCCCTGCAATATGGTGATACCAAACTCTGCAAATAAATCAACATAATCAGGATTTAGGTACGCACCGCCACTGCAGATTGTATGAAGCCTCTCTCCAAACATTTTCTTACGGACCGGCTCTGCAGGAAGTCCTGCTGCCCTTACCTCCTCGAGCTTTCTGGCAAATGTCTCAATCATAAGAGGCACCATAAGAATCATGTCGGGAGTAAAAAGCTGTATATTTTTTGCCATGCGCATGATGGAATCATTGATGCAGATTACCGAACCCAGTGAAATTCCTTTCAGAATATCCATGCTCAGACAGTATGCATGGTGTATCGGAAGCACAGACAAAATTACCGTGTGAGGTCCAATTTTCATGTCAAGGCATGTGGCATTTTCAGCCAGGTTGTTCTGCGTCAGCATGACTCCCTTGCTCTTTCCTGTGGTTCCGGACGTAAACATGATAGTGCAAAGCGCATCCTCTGCCACTGCCGGCTCGTAGCTTCCCCTGTTGTCATCTATAAGCCCTTTAAACGAAAGCACCTGTGGACAATGCTCTGTACTGTTCATAGACACATACACATTTATATCATGACAGCTTTTAGCTGCGGCCTCAGCCACATCCGAACGTGCCTCATCAAATATAAGCATCCTCACACTGGCTCTGTCCAAAAGCTCACATATATCCGCTGCCGGAAGCGATGCATCGATTGGAACCGCAACACTTCCGCTTTCTGTGATTGCCAGATATGATACTATCCACTCATATGATGAAGGGCCTATTACAGCGATATGCTGCCCTTTTTTGCCAAGCTTTTCGATGGCATTGGCAAAGCTGTCTGTATCATTCTTAAGCTCACTGTAGGTTCTTGACTCTATCTCATTTTTGGATTTCTTCCATCTTATCGCGTCATCCGCGCCGTAAGCTTCATTTGCATATGAAAGAATATCCGGAATTGTGTGAAATAACATATTTCCTCCTATCTTCACCCATTATGCGTCTTTTAATGTCTCAAGATAATCGACTGCTTCCTGTACTGTGCGGATTTCTGCAGCCTTTGTCTGCTCAATCTCCACATCAAAGGTATCCTCTATCTCCCCGAGCATGCTCATGAAGTCAAATGACGTGAAGCCCAGATCCTCCATAAAACGTGACTCTTCGTGCACATCTGCCGGCTGAACATCAACATAATTACAGATAATTTCCACTAATTCATCAAACATAATAATCTCCTTTTACCTAATACGTTTCCTAATCCACTACACTAATTTAATGATTTCGCCTATTGTAAGCTCAGGGTTTTCTGCTCCCTTGAACATGATTTTGCACAGGTAATAGTACATATACTCAAGCTGCTTTCTTGAGACTGCCTTGACCTGATGCTCGAAGCTGAAATCCAGTCCGTTGTCCTCCGGGCGGTGCATTACCGTTAGATACATAGCCTGTGTAGTCATGCCGTTCGGGTACCACTTAGTCTTGTATTTTATATCTCCCAGGTCGTTTAAGCCCTTTTCCTTTAAGGTCATAGGCTGATATGTAAGCGACATCGGCTCATATGTAAGCCCTGCCTTTGGCTGCGGATAGGTCTTTGAGCGCAGTGCAAAGTACTCTGTCGGGTTGTAGTTTGCATGGCGGAACAGCTCGTTTTGCTTATCCCTGATGGTATACACGGCATCAATAAAGCGTACATCCTTTGAAAAGCACGTCCTAAACGGAAACGAATGAATACGTGTGCCGCCTGACTTCTTCTCCTTAAGTGTCGCACGTCTGGCGATGGCATTGTTTACGGAGACATCATCGAAGCCGTTTCCTTCTGGAAAAACGTCCTGATTCCCATGAGAAGCAGACAAGCAAGCGAAATATGATATTTCTCGCAAAAATCCATAAGACGCTTTGTCGGCTCAGCCTCCAGATGAAAGATATCAAGCGCTGAGGTGACATCATCCGATGCATTGAATGCACTCCTTAGCTTGTTATCATGCATCAGTTCTCTTGCCGCATCAAGCTTTGCTGTGCCGTCGATTCCGTTGTAGATTGGCTCCGACTGTCTGATAAGCTTCTCAAAGAACTCTCTGTCCCTAAGCTGTGCCTTACTTCCGGCTTCATATGCCAGATCCTTTTTAAGCTGCTCGATATATGAGCACATATCCTTTGGAAAAGGTACTCCCTCATACATGGCATTACAGTATATCTCAATAATATCCTTTAAAAATGCAATAAGTGACTGCGCATCAACCACCATGTGATGACCTAAGAAGTACACTCCATTGAATCCATCCGGCATCTTTATCATCACGATTTTGGTCATAGGAGAGTCCTCAAACTCAAACGGCACCTGTGTCCAGCCTTGCATCTCATTCTCTGCCTCCTCCATGGTTACATCCGTAAAATCCTTGAAATCGACAGTTCTCTCTTTAAAATCCTCATCCACATCCGCAATATACTGATAGCACTCTCCATCCTTATCCCTTGTAAAGCGGATACGCATGGCCTCGTTTCTGGCATACGCGTAGTTGATTGAATCCCTTAGCACGTTCCAGTCAAGCTCCGTGCCGATTGTCAGGCTTGTACCTATATTGAGTACTGCCATATTCGGACAGTACTTTGCATAGTACAAATGAAATTTTTGTGCAACCGTAATCGGATATACGTTGTGTCCCTTTCTCGTCTTCATCATCTCATAACTCCTTCCAAAAATTTATCAAGTGCGTCCTCGAAAGCTTTCGTATTCTTGTAATAGCTCTCGCAGTGTCCTGCACCCTTTACTATCAGCTTTGTCTTTTGTGACGCGCAGCTTGCATAAAGCTCATCACACATGCTACATGGCACAAATGTATCCTTATCACCATGGATAAACAAAATAGGCAGCTTCGCCTTTTGCACCTCTTTTGCAGCATTGCATTCATCAAGCCCATACCCTGCCATTTTTCTGTTCACAAAATCTGCAATCTGAATCATCGGAAAAGCCGGCAGATGGTACATGCTGTGAAGCACATGTGTAAATACCGCCTTAGGCGAGGTAAATGCACAGTCTGACACAATTCCCTTCACCTGCTCCGGCAGATTAAGTCCACTTGCCATAAGCACAGTGGCACCTCCCATGGAATTTCCCATCAAAACAATCCTTATGCCATTGCCTGCCTTCTTAATCATCCAGTCAATCCACTTAAGCGCATCATAGCGGTCCTTGCAGCCGAAGCCTATGAATTTACCCTCGCTTTGTCCATGTGCCCTCGCATCTACAAGCAGCATGCTATAGCCCTTCTTTAAATAGTAATTGGATATGCTGCTGTAATCAGACATAGCTTCACTTGTGTAGCCGTGAAAGCATATGACGGCTTTATCCGGATTACCTCCATCTATCCCCGGAAAATAATGTGGCATGCAGTCTTAATCCATCATCGGACCTAATCCACACATCCTCATGAGCCTGTGCTCTCATCCACTCTCCGCGTGGCTTCATAAAGCTGTAATAGCTCTCCCAGTCAACCCCGGACATCTTCATCGTGCGCTCCTTCTTGGCATTGTAGCGCATCATGGTCCTCCTGTAGAAATAAGCACTGCCGCCTGCCTCTGCTGCAGCAATACCACCTAAAACACCTGCAATTATTCCCCACTTCATCTTCATCACCTACGCCTTCTTACTGTCTATAATCTGCTTCAGGCGAAGTGCCTTATCAATATTTCCCTCCACCTTGAGCTTGCCTGTTGTAAATGCAAGACTCGGATCAAGCCTTCCTTCTGCCAGCTTAAAAAGAGTCTCAGCGCTGCATATAAAAATCGCATCCCTGTCAAAATACTCATACGGCTCCACTGCCAGCACACCATCCTTTACCTCGGCATAGAAAATTCCCTCTGCCTCTCCTGTTATATTGAACTGAAAAGCAAGGTGCTCGCTTATACCGCTCACATCAGACTCCATAAACAGTCCCTTTACCTTTGAAAACATATCTGCATAAGTCATATCAATTCTCCTTTTCGACCGCCGGTCAACTTGTTACTTCATTACAGTATCACTTTTTCGACCGTCGGTCAATATAAATATTTTCATTTTCAAACTATTCTGTTATTTTTTCATAAACTATCCAAACGTATCATATCATTTTTACCAAAACCTATTCCCCCGGTAAAATCTCATGGAAGAATCATATGGATTGTGATAATATATATTAAAATAGACGTAACTAATATAAGAGGATCCACTATGCCACATTCCACAAGACCAAATTCGGAAAAATACGAGAAGATACTTGAAGCGCTAAGAACCCTTTTAGAAACAAAAAAAATATCCCAGATATCTGTCAGCGAAATCGCCCAGACAGCCGGGATAGGCAAGGGTAGCATATATTATTATTTTTCATCAAAGGAGGCTATCTTTGATGCACTTATGGCAAAAAGCTACGAAGAGCCGCTTGCCACCGCAAAGGAGCTTGCAAAGCGCACCGATATATCTCCGTTTGTGCGCATGGCGATGATATTTCAGGCATGCCGCAACTCCTCTGCCGCCTTTTTAAAAATCCAGTCCGATGCCGGAAATGGTGTACAGGAGAATGCATTTTTGCACAACAAATACATCAATTACCTGATTACCGAGCTAAAGCCGGTGACCGGTGAAATCATAAGGCAGGGAGCAGCTGAGGGACTTATCGTGTGCCAACAGCCTGATGCGCTTGCAGAGATTGTGCTTCTCGTGCTCGTCGTGAAGCTTGACAATACACTGATTCCGTCCACAAAAGAAGAGACCGAACAGACTATCTCAGAGCTCATCTCGCTGCTTGAGAAGGGCACTGACAATCCTGAAGGGTCTCTAAATTTCCTGCGTGTCTAAGGACACTATTTATGCTTTTTTCTAAAAAAATATTGGACTATTGCTGCCGGAATGATTCCTCCCGCTAAAATCATTCCTTTTGAAAGCGCCGGTGTTTTACGTACAACGTGAGGTGACCTTTCCTTACTGTATCCTACATATATAGGCTTTTCCTCTTTGTCTGTGTAGTCTGCCTTTATATATCCGATAGCATTATCCCTATCCGGTACATATACCCTGATTATATTATCACGCATATCACCATTAAAAGCTTTATATGCTGCCACTATCTCATAATCTGAGTGATGCGGCAGATACTCAAAAAAATACTGTCTATTATCAACACACCATAACAAAAGCCATATTACAAATACCATAATAAGTGCTCTCATGTCTTCTTTTTCGTTTGAATTTTCCATAATTAAACATGCCTCGATTTTAATTGTATATATACGTGTTACACTAACTCCGGCACTCTGTAGCCTGCCTCACTCATTGATTTCTCAAACTCATCCACTGACATTCCAAGCTTCTCAGCTCCCCTGTTCACCGAATAGTCCCCATCCTGAACCGATAAGAATATTTCTGTACGACGTCCGGTCTGAATGCCAGTCTCAATTCCAGTCTCAATGCCAGTCTTAATTCCAGCCTTCATACCTTCTCTTCTTTGTTCCTCACCATACTCTTTTGCATACTCTTTTGCATATTCTTTTGCATATTCCATTGCGTACTTTCTTACAGCTTCACTCATAGCACCACGTCCTTCCTTTTCTTTGTAATAAGCCACCGCTTTTGACAATGTCTCACTTTTTATCAGCTCCGGCCTGCACTGATGAAAATCTCTCATCATCCGACCTATATCATCATTACCTTCATACCTTCCATTTACATAGATAATATGCGAACCATCTCCAAAGGCTTCACCCGTTTCATCAACACGCCTTTGAATGTGATAAAATGGCAGTCCTTTTCTGAACTTATCGTGATCATAAATAAAAATCACGTATGAATCCTTAATCTCCTTAAACTCCTGTCCTTCCTCCAGCATCCTCGCATCCATCATACTGCTGTGATATCTGGCTCTTTTGACATGCGATCCCTCAGCATTAATCTGCACCTCGATATCAATATGTCTGCCATCGACATCTATTGCATGCACATCCAAGGTAATACATCTCCCACCAATCACTGGATTTTTTAATTCATCCTGCCCCCGGACGTCTATAACCTTAATATCACGCTCCATTATTACGCGAAGCAGTAACTCCGTTGTCTCGATATTCTGCCCGAATACAAGACTCATCAGATTGTCATCAAACAGCGTCATTTTGTCAATCAATCCGTTGATGATTACATCGTTCTGGCCATAATTACTGCCAAAAACCTCTTTTGTCTCTCCCGACATTATTCTCCTCCTGTTTAGTTGTGTAAGCAAGAAGAATAGAATATCGCATGATACAAAATTTCTTGTCAATATAAAGCATCAACAACCCCAGTCAGCTTCATTCACATAATGTTTCTCAATCGACATATCCATTTTCCCTGCTATTGATAGGTAACTTAAAGCATTGAAAATTTCCATGTCTTTGTCGAAAAATACTAAGTGGTTCTACCCTCTTCAAAGTGATACGCACCGATGAAAATGTGTACTGTGGTGTCGCTCAACAGAAATATAATGCTTTGGCTTGATTGTAGCATTAAAACCGCAAAAGGGCAATAAAAATATCAGGCAAATTCCTATTATCCTATTATAAAAGAGAGACAGCCGCGAAACCGCAAAAACAGCCGGGCACATCTCTCACATATGTCTGACTGTTTTTTATCGCTTACTATTCAGTTTTATTGTAGCTGTCCGCTAAATTCTCCTATAGTGGTACGCAAAGTATATATTGCCGGCGATTGCGGTGAGCGTCCACGAAATGACGTATATGAGATATAAGGACTGCAGTGTCTTAAAATACGCAAACACCGTGAGCAGCCATATAATCCTGAATACGACAGAGCCCATAACCACTATGATGGTAGGTGCTACACTTTTTCCGATGCCCCTGGCGGCGGCTGTGGCATTGTCCATGAATGCTGATACACAGTAGACGAATTCCATCACACCAATCTGATCTGTCCATAGTGTATCACGCATCATCACTCGTAAAGAGCAAAAGGAACGGTCTTTGGAATATAAACAATGCCACTCCAAGCACCAGTCCCATCAGAAACGAGTATGCCAGGGTGATGAAAAATGTGCTAAGCACCCTTTCCTTTTTCCTCGCGCCCAGATTCTGCGCTATGAAGCTGGTACATGCGGTGTAAAATGCTGCCATCATGTCATAGATGAGCGAATCCGCATTGGTGGCGGCTGAATTGCCCTCCACTACCACATGGCTGAAGGAATTGATGGATGTCTGGATACATATATTGGCTATGGCAAAGAGCGAGTACTGTATCGCAGCCGGCACTCCAATCCGAAGCACTGCTGCAGCTGCATCCCTGTCAATCGCTATATCCTTCATGTGCAGGCCGTAGCTGCCGTATGTCTTCATGAGAAACCTGATGATGAGAGCCGCTGAGATGTACTGTGCTATGATGCTTGCGATGGCTACTCCTATCACTCCGAGTCTGCACACTATTACAAAAAACAGGTTGAGCACTATATTGATAATTCCCGAGATACTCAGTATATAAGAGGCCTCTTTGTATCTCCCACTGCGCTCAGCACACCGTTACCGAAATTATAAAGCGCAAGCGCCGGCGAACCGCACAGATATATCATCAGATATGCTGTAGCACCGTCTATAAGCTCAGGCTTTGTATTCATCACTTCAAGCAGTGGCTTTGAAAAAACCAGACCTGCCACTAACAGTAAAAGTCCCGCTATAAAGCACAGAATGACCGATGTGTGGACAGTCTTATGCAGCCTCCGATAGTCCTCTGCTCCCATGTGCAGTGCCGTGACAGCATTGACACCGCCTCCCATGCCAAGCAGTATGCCTGTTGTGAGTGTGATGATGATCGTCGTGGAACCGACCGAGCCGAGTGCTCTTGCACCTGCAAATTTTCCCACCACTGCCACATCCGTCATATTGAAAAATACCTGAAGCAGGTTTGAGAACATGAGCGGTATGGAGTAAATCAGTATCTTCCTTGCGAGTGGTCCGTTCACCATATCCAGTTCTTTGGTCTGTGTTGCTCTTGACTTCATTTTTTCCTCTTGTAAATCTATAATTATATATTAACACTGCCATGTGAACAGTACTCTAATTATAGATACGTTTCGTTCTTTTTTCAAGACTGTTGTTTACGCTTTACAAAAAAGATTATATAATAAAGTCAAAATGACTTAAGGGGTAAAAAATGTTTCTCTGCTGCGTCACGATATGAGGCACTTTCTGAATAATATAGCTGCCTTCATCGAAAACAATGAAAACGACAAGGCCTTAGCTCATAAACGATATGCCCGTTGCAACAGAAAGAGGGCATGGACTTGGTACAAAAAGCATCAGACAGACTGCTGAGAGACTGGGCGGCAAATGCCAGTACAGTGTATCTGATACTATGTTTATCGTGAGAGTAATAATCTAATCTGATTCATACAAAATAGCCGGTGCTTAACACACCGGCTATTTTAATTCATATACAATAAATAATTCAAATCATAATTTAGAAATCTGTGAGGTTTGCAGCTCTCTTCTCAAGGAATGCTCCCATTCCCTCTTTCTTGTCGTTTGTATCATTTACAACACCAAAGAGGTTTGCTTCCATCTCAACAGCGTTCTTGATATCCATATCATATCCGTTGTTGATAGCAGCCTTTGCAACTGCGATTGCGTAGCTTCCCTTAGAGATGATCTTTGCAGCCATAGCCTTAGCTGTTGGCATAAGCTCCTCTTTTGCTACTACCTTATTAACGAGACCGATGCGGTATGCTTCTGCAGCGTCTACATTGTCGCATGTGAAGATCATTTCCTTAGCACGTCCCATTCCTACTAAACGAGCAAGTCTCTGTGTACCGCCAAAGCCAGGGATGATTCCAAGTCCTGTCTCAGGCTGTCCGAAAATTGCGTTCTCAGAAGCGATTCTGATATCACATGCCATAGAAATCTCGCATCCTCCACCGAGTGCGAATCCATTGACAGCTGCGATTGTTACCTGACGCATATTCATGAGCTTGAAGAATGGCTCTGAAGCCTTGATTCCGAATGCTCTTGCCTGTGGTGCTGTGAAATTAACCATCTCTGAGATGTCTGCTCCTGCTACGAATGACTTGAACTCGTTGCCCTTCTTGTCAGGACCACCTGTAAGGATAAGCACCTTAACATCGTCTCTTGCCTCTATCTCTGTTAATGCTACATTTAACTCATCAAGAGTCTCACTGTTTAATGCATTAAGAGCAGCCGGTCTTGAAATTGCAAGTACTGCAATCTGATCTGCTACGTCAAGTGTTAAATTTTTGAACTCGCTCATTGTATAAATCCTCCTTAAAAAACCTATGTATAACCGACATTTCTGTCGTAATTTATAAAAAAATAGTAACACTTTGACAAATTTTTGTCAATGTCTGAATGACCTTTTTCAATAATATTTACCGTTTAATTTAATATACAAAATTTAAGGAGACAGTCTGCTTAATGCAAACTGCCTCCCGCCTTAGAAATAATATAATCAAATTATTTAAATTAAATTAAATCAAAACTCAAATTACATAAGTCCATGTGTCCTGTTGTAAGCATTGCAGATCATATTTGAGTTCTTGATAAGGATGTGCATAGCGATGAATGGTCCGATTCCACAGATAAGTGTACCAAATATGCACCACATCAAAACAGTGGTTCCATTCTCCTGAATGCCAAGTCCGTATCTGCCTGCATTATTTGCCAGTCTGTTGCCCAGCTTATAGTACCAGTACCATGCATAAATACCGCATGTAATCATTGAAAGCAGGATAAATGCTACGAGACCTGATGTATTCTCGCCATCTCCATCACATGCTACATTGACATCATGAGCCATCTTGTAGATGAAATAATATCCATAAATACCACATGTAATAATAGACAGGATGATGTATGAGGCAAGACCTCTGTCATCCTTTAACCTCTCTCCCCTGTATGGTGGAGGAGTCTGACCACCATTGTTCTGGTAGCCTGTATTGTACTGTCCTGCTCCGTTATTCTGGTAGCCTGCGTTGTACTGTCCGGCTCCGTTATTCTGGTAGCCTGCGTTGTACTGTCCGGCTCCGTTGTTCTGGTAGCTTCCATTGTACTGTCCACCTGCATTCTGCTGGTTTGCACTGTTTCCTGTGAAGGACTGCTTTACCTCATCAAATGCACTTCCAAGCTCCTGCTCTGCTGCATTGAAGGCCTCTCCTGCTTTGTTGACAAAATCCTGTGCCTTGGAAACAGGTGCTCCACAGTATGGACAGAATTTCGTTGAATCAGGAATTTCTTTTCCACATTTCTCGCAAAACATCTTCTTTCTCCTTTTTATTTGCTATTTATTATACGGATGATACGAAACAGGATGTTGTTTTGCGGCTCAAAGACCACGACATCATCGCCTGACCATATCAATCTGCATATATAAACTATAGCAAACATAATGATGATTGTAAATATAATTATTTTATAAATTTTAATATTTATTTTAGATTTACACAAAAGCACTATTACCGCAATAGGCACAAGCCAAAAAAGCGGATGGTATGCAAACGCCTTTTCTATATCAAGGTGTAAAAATGCCATCCATGCCCTCGACATGCCACAGCCTGCACATGATATTCCGGTGATGAACTTAATGGGGCATGTGATGCCTATCGACTCCATAGCTGTGTAAAGTACCACTACGGCTGTAACATCACATATGATCTCTTTTCTTTCATTTTTCTTTTATTATTTCTTTTATTGTCCATACAAATGTTATCTCAAAAAGTATGCACTGTAAGGTGGCAGCTCAAGGCCATCGTTTAATGTAACCTGCTCACCTGTAATCAGGTCTGTTGCATCACCCTTTCCCATATCAAAGCCCGCGAAAAACGGCTGGTCTGCGGCATTGATGCACACAAACACCTTTCGTCATCACATTCACGACCGAAAACGCACTGTCCGTTTGTGAGCACAACCGAATAGAAATTACCGTAGCAGAGTGCCTTTGACTGCTTCTTTGCCTCTGCGAGCTTTGAAATCCATTCAGTCAGCTCATTGTACTGTGGCGCTTCAAAGCATGCCCTCAGAGCCGGGTCACCGTCTTCTTTTTTTGCCTTCTCTCCCCACTCACTGCCATAGTACACACAAGGGATGCCCGGCATACCAAATGCAATTGCATAGATTAGTGGCAGATGCTTTTCATTGGTCAGTATGCTTGCCACTCTTGTCACATCATGATTGTCCACAAATGACAGGAGGTGCTTACCCTTGTAGAGAGTCCACTGCTCCGGTCCGAACTGTCTGAGAAGCGAATGATTTATCTCAAACATATTCATGGAATTAAAGCTCGAGTACAGACCCTTATAGCACTCATAGTTCGTTACCGAGTGAAGCATCGCATCATTCATAATCTGGTTGTAGTCACCATGCAGTGTCTCTCCCACCAGGAAGAAATCCGGCTTTAGTGAGTCGCAGAACTCCCTTAGTCTTCTGATGAAATCATGGTCGAGGCAGTATGCCACATCAAGTCTCAGCCCGTCTATATCAAACTCGTCTAACCCAGCCCTTTATCGCTGAAAAGATATGC
>ENA-OQHA01000060-OQHA01000060.1-human-gut-metagenome-genome-assembly--contig:-NODE-60-length-54486-cov-5.832539_pt1 | contig 54486 bp, 53 predicted proteins | sample MGYA00242558_ERZ504707 | MGnify/ENA primary metagenome ERZ504707 (study PRJEB26092, sample SAMD00036197) | human gut metagenome | host: Homo sapiens | study: EMG produced TPA metagenomics assembly of... | reverse complement strand
AAGTCGCATCGTGGGGTAAGGGGATGTTGGCTACATATTGATGTTGTGCTGTTGCTTTTTACTGAAAGCTACTACTAACGACTCATAAATCTACCTTAATCGTGTATTGGATGATAGTTGCGGATTTTAGGCCTACCTGATACGAAACCTCGGCCACCGTCAGATTTTCTGGAGAAGAAAGCAGTTCTGCCGCTTTTTTCATTCGCATAATACGTATGTATTCATTTGGGGAATAGCCTGTTACACCTCGCACCTTACGATAAAAGATAGAACGTCCTACCCCCATCATGGAAGCAAACTCATCTACGGTAAACTGAGGATTTCCCAGTTGCGTTTCCATAATGCGCCCCATCTTCTCTACAAAGAATTTATCTTTATCAGAGGAACAAAGAGCCGGACGCACCTGATTGGGGTCATGCGAGAATTTCTCTTTCAGTTTTTCACGCTGTTCTATCAACTTAAACGCCCGTGTCAACAACAGTCTTGGACTAAACGGTTTCGTGATGTAAGCATCAGCTCCACACTCCACTCCTTTCACATGATTATCTACCGAAGTCATGGCCGTCAGCAGAATCACCGGAATATGACTGGTATTAAAATCAGTCTTCAATTTCCGTGTCAGTTCAAAACCTGAACATCCCGGCATGACCACATCACTGATAATCAAATCCGCATCATAATTACGCGCACGTTCCAATCCTGCATCTCCATCAGCTTCTGCAACAACCTCAAAATATACTCCCAGCTCCTCTTTCAGGAATTCACGCACATCATTATCATCCTCTACAATCAAGACCTTGTATTTATTCAGCGGATTTACCGGAAGAACTTCATCCAGCCCTTCTTCATCTTTCAATACCACATCCGCCAAATGCTTTTCAGCCATTTCCTCCTCACGCAGCAGCACGTTGTTTGGCACAAGAAAATCCTTTTCTTCATATACAGACTTATCCGTCGGCAAAGTCACAATAAAGATAGAGCCTCCTCCCGGATTCTCCTCATAAGTAATTGTTCCTTTATGCACGTTGACCAGTTCATGCGTCAGATGCAACCCCACTCCTACACTATCACCAGAGAAATTACTTTGCATAAACCGCTTGAACAATTCGCCACGTTTTTCCTTGGGAATACCCACGCCCGTATCAGATACACTCATTTTCAGTCTTCCAGCCGATTCGTCTACATTCACCACAAACTCAATCTTTCCTTTTGACGGAGTGTATTTAAAGGCATTAGACAAAATATTATACACTACTTTATCCACGTTTCCCTTATCAATGAACATCCGATACGACTGACAAGAAGGAATAAAACGGAATTCCATGTTCTTTGATTCTGCGGCATCCTTGAAGCTCAAATAAATTTCATACAGAAAAGCTATCACATCTGTCTCTTCCAATGACAAGGCCAGCTTATTATTCTGCATTTTACGGAATTCAAGCAACTGATTAATCAGACGCAACATACGTTCCGTACTCTTGTCCATAATCTTAAGAGAGTAAGCCATTTCTTTCGGCACTTTCAAGCGGTGAATCTTCTCCAACGCACCTTGTATCAACGTCAACGGAGTACGGAACTCATGTGAAATATTAGTAAAGAATACCAGTTTATACTCGGTAAGCTGCTCCTCTACCTTAATCTTGTTACGTAAAGTATTCATATTACGTATAATACGGAATACAATGTACAACAGTACAGCTATCACTATCACATACAAGATATAAGCCCATGGCGTTTTCCAGAAAGGAGGATTCACCACAATCTTCAATACAGATTCCTCCGCTCCCCATAATCCGGAAGCATCAGAAGCTTTAACATGAAGATAATAGGTTCCTGGAGAAAGATTTTTATAAGCCGCAAAATTCAAGGACGAAGGAACACTCCATCCCTTATCATAGTTTTCAAGCTTATAACTGAACTTAGAACCTCCTGCTCCCGAGTAGTCGAAAGTAGAAAATTCTACCACAAAAGAACTTTGATAATACTGTAAATTCACCTCTGAAGCATAGGCTAAAGACATATCCAAAGGAGAATCCGGTTCATCTAGACTAACCGAAATGCCATTCAACCGCAAATCTGTAAACGTAACTTTCGTTTTACTTTCCGGATGTTTTACCCTACGCGGATCAATCACCGTCAATCCATAATTTGTACCAAAAGCAATACGGCCGTCATCCAAGCTTAGCCCACAATTCTCGCATACACATTGCCCAGCATATTTGTAGAAAAGAAATAGTTTTCGAATGTTTTACGAGCCGCATCAAAGCAAGAAACACCGAATTCTGTGGTAATCCAGATTTTACCATTCATATCTGGAATGAAAGTTTGTACCATTCCGTTAACCAATCCATCCTCTAATCCAAAATGTTCAAACTTCAGCTGAGCATAATTTCCATTTTCAGGAAGAGAGCACACCGAAAATCCGGCTCCCGACTCTGCTATCAGGATGTGCCCTTTCCCATCAGAAGCGATGCTACGAATCTCATTACTTCTCAACATTCCGTTATCGAAGGTATAACTATAATATGCAGACGGATCTTTCAACAGTTTATCAGGCTGAAACACATAAACGCCTTCACTGGTTCCAACCCAAACCCAATGATTGTCATCTTCAAAAATAACCCGCACCTGACGCTGTCCATAAGTGGAAGTCAAGAAATGACGGAAAGTATAGCCATTCTTACCTGGAACGGCCAAATCAAGTCCTCCTTCAAAAGTTCCAACCCATATACGGTTTTTACTATCCTTCAACAGACAAAACACTTGATTCGATCCCAAGGAAGATGAATCGGAAGGATTATGTGTATATACACGGTTACCCACAATCAGTCCCTTGGTACGCGAAGCATACCACTGAACTCCATCCGCATCCTCTACAACCGCATAAATATTACTTCCATAAGTTGTTTCTTCCTTTTTATTATTCAACTGTGAATCGTATTCATACATTCTTCCATCACGGGTTCCAAGAATGATATTTCCTGAAGAACAACGGTGCAGGGTACGTACCGTATTCGAACGATTAAACTTCCCTTCACCTGCCGGGAAAATACGAAGTGTACCTTCATTCAGGACTTCCAAACGGGACACTCCCGTATATTCCGAACTTACCCATATATTTCCAGAATAGTCTTCTATGACACATTGCAAAAAATCTGAACCAATCTGACTTTGCGCATTGTCTGAGTCGGCTACGATATGTTTCATTTGTCCGTTTGCCACATCATATACAAAAAGACCGTTACCATAAGTACCAATCCAAATAATTCCACGTGAATCATGTACCACATAATAGCGTTCCCGGTCCACATAATTACGCTTCTCTTCCGGCATCAATAAAAAAGGAGTCACTTTTCCCGATTGGGAATCAATCCAAATTAATACTCCACTGTTTCCATAAACCCACGATTCTCCCTTGTTATCTTTAATAACCTTCGCTCTTTTTATTTGCAGTGCCTCTTCAGCTAAAGTCAGTACATGCGTTTCAAAGTCAAAGCTCCAAGTATTGGTACCACTAAAAATAAGCCACTTCTTACCTAATATCAAATTATCATAGTAAGTAAAATCTCCTTCAATAGCAACTTCCTTCTTTAAAGCCCCATTCAGGAAAGTATACACAGCCCCTTTATTCGTCAGGAAATAGGTTTTCTTCCCGTGAACAGCTATTCTCATAAAGTCCATACGCTCATCCACTGCATGAAGTTTCTTTCCATCCCAATAATAAAGCCCTTTTCCTGTGGCAATCCAAGCCCAACCTTCTGCACCTACCTTCAAATCACGGATAAGGTTGGACGCAAGCCCACTACGAACATCGAAGGCAATTGAAGTAAAAGTACGGTCTTTCCGGTAGCGTATCAACCGGCATCCTTCTCTTTCTCCCGTTACCCAAGCTTCATTTTTATTGACAAAATAGACATTCGAATAATGGCGTAAATACTCACCACTACCTGTAAAATCTACAAAGCAGTCCTTCTTCAAGTCATAACACCCAACTGACTCTCCTGTTGTCTTTATCCATAAAAAACAATTCTGATCCTCTATAATTTCCTGTATACGATGATCTGGCAATGAAGGTTTATTTCCTTTTCGAGGACGGAATGTAATAAAAGAAGTTCCATCAAAACGACTAAGCCCGTTAAGAGTTCCCATCCAAATAAATCCCTTACTGTCTTGATACATATATCTGACCGAATTATTCCCTAATCCGGATGTGGTTGTAAAGCGAGTGGAACGCACATCCACTGCAGCCTCAAGTCCTTCTACCAACAATACAATAAAAAAGAATATGAAGAAGAATAGCCTGTTCATTCTGCTTTGTTTTTATATATTATTTGCAAAAATATAAAAAAGTGCATCACTAAAAAAGCCATGCACTTTTTTCAATCTTGTACAGAATTGCCTGTTTAATCCATGTGGAAAACTTCCGGCAAAGGAATAGTAACCGGAGAATTGTCAGGATTCACCTCCATAATGTCAGCCATATAATCCCACCATTTCTGTACAATCGGGTTATTTCCCATATCCTGAGAAGATTCTTCACCTTTCGTTTTCTGACAGGCAAACAAGATATTAGTATCTTTATCCCAATAGATAGAATAATCATACACGCCATTTTCTGACAACATCTGTTTCAGCTCCGGCCAAATAGCAGCATGGCGTTTTTCATACTCTTTTTCAAATCCTGGTTTCAGGAACATTTTAAAAGCTTCACGTTTCATAGTACCTCCAATTATTTTAAATAGTTTTTCAATGTACAATCTGTTTCTTTCAAACCGTCTGCAATGCTTTGTGCATTCAAGTGCGCTCCTTTCAATGATGTATGTGTATGATCCTTACAGAAATAAGGAGCTACGTATTTCAGACCTTGCTCATAACCAATCTGTTGCAATTTATCTGCTGACAACTTATTCAAGTCAATAAAATGCGCACCTGTTGCTTCAGCAGCTTCCCGTGTCCATTTACCAAAAGATGTGGTATTACGTTGTATCTCATTATTATCCCACATATTACGTGGCGTATGACTCAACACAATAGGGATAGCCCCTTTTTCCTGAGCATCGCGGATAAATTTACGCAAATACCAGCCAAATGTATACACCACATCATAAGTTTTAGTGGCTTCCATTAAAAAGACTTTACTTTCTTCTCCAGCCCCTGGAAGTTCAGCACGCGCCTTTCCTGTATTAATAGCTCCAGCGTCGTTATGCCCAAATTGAATCAATACAAAATCACCAGGTTGCAAGGCTTTATAAACCTTATCCCAACGACCTTCCTCCAAATAAGTACGGGCACTACGGCCTGCTTTAGCACAATTCTCTACAGAAATTCTATTTAAGTCAAACAGTTCGGCAATCACGCTTCCCCATCCCCACTGACCATTCTCGTCTTTGTCCTGATTACGCACCGTACTGTCACCTATGGTAAATAACACCGGACAGCCTTTCTTTCTGGTTGAACCAGTGACCGTATCTTGTTCGACAGGCTTCAAATAACGGGCAAGTTCCAGTTTTTTATATTCACGAATACCTTCGGCGGCAGATTCAGCATTTACCCGTGCTCCAAACACACTGGTATGGATACGATCCAAATAGAACATATATTTTACCTTTTCCTTGCCAAAAGTCTCAAATTTACGAGCTGTTATCTCATTAAGATTAATAAAAGGTACATGCTCTTTTTTAGCTACCTGTTTGGCCCACAAACCAAAAGTTTTATTTACACGAGTAATTATAGTGCTGTCTTTATCTTCCCAAGCATTACGCGGGGTAAGAGAAAAAAGAATGGGATGAGCTCCTTTAGCTTTGACTTCACGAATGTAACGACGCATGTATTCGCCATACGTATATACCGTTTCCTTTACCCCTGTTTCCTTAATTGTTACTTCGAGACTGTCTTTACCGATACCCGGAATAGAAGCCCGTGCACGTCCGCTGTCATACGGCCCGTTATCGTTATGCCCCAGTTCTATGATAACCCAGTCGCCTTTTTTCACTCCTTTCAAGACATCCTTCCACAAATGGGTATAGAATGTACGACTACTAGTTCCACCCAATGCATGATTTTCTACTGTAATCTTGTTTTCATCAAAATATTCATGGAGGAAATATCCCCATCCCCACTGTCCGTTGTTTCCATTACCTAACGTACCAGTACGCATCGTTGAATTTCCAACCAGGAAAAGTACAGGATTATTTCCCTTACGGGTAGACCCCGCAACCGGTCTGGCTGTTTTTGCTTTATTCAAGCTATCCAGTGTCAAATCGACTACCTGGTTAACATCTTCCATTGGCGCTTTCACCTTGTTTTGCGCATAAGCAGAAAAAGAAAAGCAGGTTGCCCCTAGCAACCAGACTCCCCACATTATGTGTTTTTTCATATACATATTTACTTATTTTCAAATTCCAAAGATAGCAGAAAGAGATTACTCTCGCATGGAATATTGTACACAATCATGTGCTTTTGTACATAAATCTATTGACAAATAAAAAAAGAACGAACTATTGATCATTTAGTCCGCTCTTTCTCCCTTTTACCTCAAATAGCTTATCCTACCTATTAAAACTTATAAGACTCTATAACTTACAAAAATCAATTTCCATCAGGTTTCTCAATCTCCGTGAAAGGACTTTCATTCCACTTGAATGTATCTACTTTATCTGGACTCGCAGGATTAAAAGGATGATAATCATCTCTCAAATATTTAACCCAGGGAAGATTCAACTGCTTAATACCTTCAATCACACATTTAGCAATTTCATACGCTCCGTATGGATTGAAATGGGTATTATCAGCAAAGCCTTCGTCTGATTGGGATAAGTTCCTGCCGGATAATGCACAAAAGCTTTTTTAGAAGGTTCTACTCCCATAGCTTCATAAAACACACGGGTCATGTCATGCAATTCTATCACCTGCACTCCCTCACGCTGGGCAACCCAACGCATCGCATCAGGATAGTCTTCGTGTGTTTCCTGTATTTTACCAGAATTGTCAAATGAACGACGTTGGGTAGGAGTCACAAAAACCGGAATCCCCCCTTTTGCACGTACTACATCTACAAAATATTTCAAATTGCTGGCAAATGAATAATAGGCTCCCTTGCCCGGTCCTTTTAATTTCTGGTCATTATGCCCAAACTCGATAAACATATAATCCCCTTCTTTCATCTGAGTTAAAGCCTTCTTCAGGCGACCAGCCTTAATAAAGGTATCGGCACGTTCACCACTTTCTGCATAGTTTGCAAAACATACATGTTCATCAAAAAAGCGCGGAATCATCTGTCCCCAGCTAGCCCATGGCTCATTATCCTGGTCTACTACAGTAGAGTTACCTGCTAAAAAAACGGTCACCACATCATTTACCGGTTCAATTTTCAGACTAGCCAGACAAGGAGCATCTCCATTAAACTCAAATGTCAACTTATCATCCCAGTTCAATTTATTCTTTTCCCGCTCCTTAATCTGTACTTTTTCCCCATCACTTATTATCGTATTACGCTTATTCACCGTAAAACGATAAGTTAGAAACTCTCCTTTCCGAGTAGATATATTTTCAAGGAACAAACGTCTGGATTCTGCACGCACTGTAGTAGAACCAGCTTTCCGGGCATTACCTAAAGTAACTGTCACCAGATAATTTCCATCAGGAACATCTACCGAAAAGAAAAAAGGTTCGTTACTTTTCTTCACCGGTGCAGGCAGGAAATCATATCCATACCCACCTTTACAAGGATATATTGAATCTGAAGAGATTTGAATCACTCCTTTCTCGACTTTTTTTCTTCTCACTAAAATCAAACTGATAACTTTGTGCATAAGCCACATTTGCCAAAAACAGACCGGCAAGACCAATATTCAGAAATCGCTTTATTTTCATACATTTTCATCTTAGGTTATTGTAAAGGCAAAATTAAACGCTTATGGCCAAAAAGGATGCAGACAAACGTACGGAATCATAGAATATCGTACAAAAATACATTTATAAGGACATTCACACCTGATTTATTTCCAAAAGAATGCTTTCCTTTGCCACAAAAGGCATACTAACTAATACATTACCATGAGAAGCAAAACATTATTTTCTATTTTTGTTGCCAGCCTGATGGCGTATACAACTTCAGCACAAAAAGTGAACGTACAACCTGTACATGTGGAAGCTCCTTTCCCTATGGATTCCGTACACTTGTGCACATTCCCCAATAAAGAATTCTCCATCACAAAATATGGAGCCCAAAAGGGAAGCAATCATCTAAACACCCAGGCATTTGCCAAAGCCATTGAAGCATGCCACCGTGCGGGAGGCGGACGAGTGGTAGTCCCAGCCGGTGAGTGGTTTACCGGACCTATTCACCTCAAAAGCCATGTCAACCTTTTTTTGGAAGAAGGAGCTGTAGTCAGATTCTCTGACAATCCCAATGATTACCTTCCAGCTGTAATGACCTCCTGGGAGGGGCTGGAATGCTATAATTACTCGCCACTTATCTATGCATTTGAATGTGAGAATGTAGGTATCTCCGGAAAAGGAACACTGGCTCCAGTCATGGGCACCTGGCGTACGTGGTTTAAACGTCCGGAAGCTCACTTAAACGCATTAAGACAATTGTATTCCATGGGGTCAACAGATGTTCCTGTAGAACAACGCCAAATGGCAAGAGGAGAAAATCATCTTCGTCCACACCTCATTCATTTTAACCGCTGCAAAAATATATTATTAGAAAATTTCCATATCCGCCAAAGTCCTTTTTGGACCATCCATCTCTATTTGTGTAACAGTGGCGTAGTACGCCACCTCGATGTGCAGGCTCATGGGCACAACAATGACGGAATCGATTTGGAAATGAGCCGGAACTTTCTGATTGAGAACTGTAAGTTCGACCAGGGAGACGATGCGGTGGTCATCAAATCCGGACGTAACCAAGATGCATGGCGCCTCAACACACCCAGTGAAAATATCGTCGTCCGGGATTGTGATATTCTCAATGGACATACCCTGCTCGGAATCGGAAGTGAAATCTCCGGAGGAGTACGCAATATCTACATGATCCGCTGTAAAGCTCCACAAAATGTACACCGCCTGTTTTTCTTAAAAACAAACCATCGTCGTGGAGGGTTTATCGAAAACATTTACCTGGAAGACATCGAAGCTGGAGACATGCTTCGTACCTTTGAAGTAGACACTGAAGTATTATACCAATGGAAAGATTTAGTTCCAACTTATGAAACACGTATCACCCGTATAGATGGAATACATGTAAAGAACATTCATTGCCAGTCGGCTGATGCCATTTACGAGCTAAAAGGAGATGCCCGATTACCAATCCGTAATGTATTTGTTGAAAATGTAAAAGTAGATACAGTACGTCAGTTTATCAATCGGTTATCAAATGTGGAAAATTTTCAGGCTAACGAGGTATCCGCTACTATCTTACTTCACAAAGAAGCACCCAGTATAGATTTAGATAAACTATATAAACAGAAAGCAGAATAATAAAAATAGCGAGAAGCGGCATCCCTCACCGATGCATCTTCTCGCTATTTCATTATAATTGATACAAATTAAAACTGGAACAAAGCAGTCAGTACGATGCGGTTATTTTTCACCAGATGGGTGTTGGTCACCCGTGCCTTGTCGGTATAATCGCCATACCACGCGCCGGTCCAAGTATATTCTGCTCCGAACTTCCAGTTCGGGCGATTGTAAGTCAGTTCGGCTCCCAGTGTATTCAACTGGTCGATATTTGTTCCTGTACCCAATACTCCAGTCACACTTTTCGATGCTCCCAAGTTTTTGAGATACCCGGCAAACACTCCGCCACGGAACTTGCTTCCATACATCATATTTACCCAAGTATGCGATACACGCAAAGGAGTGTACTCCTGTTCACCCGTGCGAGAGTCGGTACACGTAATGCCATACCCGCCAATTGTACTGGTTTGCGTCAGGTTTGACCCTAACACGCTCTTGGCTGCCAGCAAGAAACGGCGGTGCACATATTTCACATGCGCCTCAGCTGAAACTCCTGTCACGCGTTCGCTTACCTTGTATATATTGTCATTGTATTTCGATTCTGTACGAGGAGACATGGAAGACACATGCACACCAGCCCCAGCAAGCAATCCGGGACGATTGTAATCCATGCCTAAATAAAACTCAGGCAAGCAACCATTCTTCATAAAGCTCTGACTTTTAACCGTAGCAACCTCTCCTGCTTTATTGGAAGAAGGCCCTACTGACAAATATTGTGACTGCCATATGGCAGCAGCAGTCAACTTGAAATTTTTGTTTGTAAACCGATAGCGAACCTGCGGTGCACGGCTGAACGGCTGATAAGGTGCTCCCATGTTCAAGTTCAGAATTTCAGGAGCTACATCTCCATACAGAGGATGCCATGTTTGTCCAACCAGCAGGGCTGATTTTCCCCAATCAAGGTTGAAATACACGTGACGAATACGGAACAAAGAATAAGTGGTACCCGAACCACGGAAATCGACTTCCACCTTTGCCGAAGTCTTTGCCTTTCCCAAGGTAGGTCCGGTCACATCCACTCCCAATCTGGTGTACAATGTATAGAAGTTACCATCCGGTTTGGCATTCAAATCCTTTCCGTCCGCATCAGGAGCTACATCCTTAGGATACATGTAAAAAAGTCCGTCGACAGTTTCTGAGTTGGAACGGCTGTTATAGAATAAGTCGGTCCGCACCTGTCCATAAAATTTATAACCAAACCCTTCTTTCTGAGCCATTACCCCTGCCGAAGCGGCCATCATGACCCACATTAAAAAGCATCTTTTTTTCATTTGAAATTACTTTTACCTTTACAGCCCGCAAAATTATACATAATCTATAGAACAGCCAAACAATTCTTTATAAGGAACGTATCCGGCGGAACCAGCATACAAACCAGACCGCAGCCACCAGTGTACAACACAATCCGACAGGATAAGCCACTTCGGCCGACAAGGCCAGCCCTTCGGGAGCAATGAGAATATATGTGGCACAAACACAAGTCATAAACAGAGCCGGTATCAAGGTTACCCAATAATTTTTCCGTGCACAAACCAGCCAGACCGTAATGGCCCACAAAGTAAAGACAGACAAAGTCTGATTACACCAGGCAAAATATCGCCAGATAATCTTGAATCCTTCCGCATCTCCAAAGCTGTACACCAACAACAAGATGGTAACCAAGAATATGGGGATACAAATGAAGAGACGTTTAGCGATAGAGCGCTGCTCTACATGAAAAAAGTCAGCCACAATCAGACGTGCCGAACGCAAGGCGGTATCACCACTCGTAATAGGAGCTGCCACAATTCCCAATATGGCCAAAATGCCACCGAATGCCCCTAACCAGTCTTTTGAGATATCTGTAGCGACCTTAGCTCCGGAATAAGCCACTCCGGTCACTTTATCCACAATACCGTTCTCCTGAAAGAAATAAGTCGCCGCTGCAGCCAGATAAGTGCCACAATTCCTTCCGTTACCATCGCTCCATAGAAAATCGGACGGCAGTGCTTTTCATTTGTAATGCAACGCGCCATCAAAGGCGACTGGGTAGCATGAAAACCGCTGATGGCTCCACATGCAATGGAGATAAACATCATCGGGAAAATCGGGTTCTTCTCGTATTTCGTACCAAATCCCTCCCACATTTCAGACAAGGCCGGACTTTGACATACAGCATAACAAGAATGCCTACAGCCATAAACAACAAGGCAAAGGCAAATAAAGGATAAATGCGTCCGATGATTTTATCAATAGGAAGCATGGTCGCCAAAATGTAATACAAAAAAATCACGACCATCCAGAAATACACATCCAGCGCAGAAGGAGTCATACCAGCCAGCAGCTCTGCAGGTCCTGAAACAAATACCGCACCGACCAGAATCATCAGCAAGACAGTAAACACGCAGGCCACCTTTTTAGTCCGGCTTCCTAAATAACGACCGATAATTTCCGGAAGACTTTCTCCATTGTTACGCAACGATAAGGTACCGGACAAAAATCGTGTACGGCTCCGGCGAAAATCGTACCGAACACAATCCACAAATAAGAAGCCGTACCAAACTGCGCCCCCATTATCGCTCCGAAAATAGGTCCGAGTCCGGCTATGTTCAAAAACTGAATCATAAAAATTTTCCATGTGGGAAGGGGAATAAAATCCACCCCGTCGGCCATTGTCAAAGCCGGCGTTTTACGTGTAGAATCAGGAGCAAACAAGGAATTGACGTACTTTCCATAAACCCAATATCCCACCACCAATAATACCAATGCGAGAGTAAACGTTATCATATCTATCAATTTATCTTTTATTATCGCGCAAAAGTAATAAAAAGAAACAAACCGTTACTGTTTTCAAGAAAAATTTACTCCGCAAGCCCTCATTCTTTCTCCTCTTCTTCCGGCTTATTATCTTATTTCTCTACATATCCGCAATTTATATGTATATTTGCACAAACATTTAAAAGATATGCGCATACTATTAATCGGTCTTCTATTTATAAGCAGCTTGCTTTCCTTACAAGCTCAGCCTAAAGAGGAAATACGCGCCACCTGGCTGACCACTCTTGGAGGAATGGACTGGCCCACACGGAAGGCGAATTCGGCCAAGGGAATTGAAGCACAGAAAAATGAGCTGATCCGGCAACTTGATGCCTTAAAGGCAGCCAATTTCAATACCGTACTTTTTCAAACCCGTCTTCGGGGAGACGTTATCTACCCTTCTGCAATTGAGACCTTTGCAGAAAGTCTTACAGGACATACCGGCAAGAACCCCGGATATGACCCACTGCAATTTGCGATAGAAGAATGCCACAAACGAGGACTGGAACTTCATGCATGGCTGGTGTGTATTCCTATCGGAAACAAGCGCCAAGTAACGCTGTTGGGAAAGAACTGTGTAGTAAAAAAACAACCGGCACTTTGCAAGCAGTTCAACGGGAGCTGGTACCTTGACCCTGGAAATCCAGGAACAGCCGATTACCTGAGCCGGATAGCCAAGGAAATTACAAGTCGCTATGACATTGACGGCATCCACTTGGATTATATCCGCTATCCGGAGCAGGGCGAAAAGTTCCCGGACAAAGATACCTATCGGAAATATGGGAAAAAGCAGGAGCTCAAGCAATGGAGACGGGATAACATTACCCGCATTGTCGCACGAATTACGCGGAGGTAAAGCAACTGAAGCCGTGGGTGAAAGTCAGCAGTTCCCCCATCGGGAAGTTCAACGACACACGGCGTTATTCATCCTTTGGCTGGAACGCATACAGCACAGTATATCAGGATGCACAAAAATGGCTGAATGATGGTATTCAGGATGCGCTTTTCCCCATGATGTATTTCCAGGGAAATCACTTCTACCCTTTTGCACTCGACTGGAAAGAAAACAAGAATGAACGTTGGATAGTACCCGGACTGGGAATCTATTTTCTTCACCCTAAAGAGCAGAACTGGAAAGTAGATGAAATCATACGCCAGATTTATTTCTCCCGAAGAATTGGATTGGATGGACAGGCTTATTTCCGTAACAAATTCATGCTGGAGAATACCAAAGGAATACTGGACGAACTGACGAACCATTTTTACGTATACCCGGCAGTAGTGCCTCCCATGCGATGGACAAAAGGCAATCCTCCCTCTCAGCCGACTTCTCCTTCTTTGGTATTAAAAGGAAACAATATCGAAATGAGCTGGAAGGCATCCCCATCTTTGCCGGGAGGAATCTATTACCGGATTTATGCATCTGCCACTTATCCGGTAGATACAGAGAAGACTCAAAACCTGATTATTACACGTACGGACAGCTGTCAATACACATTTGAGCCGGATTTATCCACAAAGGGAGGTATCTACTGGGCAGTTACAGCCGTAAACCGTTTTGGATATGAAAGCACCCCACTGGCTTTAAACATACCGGCTAAAGACAATCCTGTGATTTATTACGGAAGCTTTCCGGCTATCCCAAGCGGATATATACTCATTGTGAGTGACGCCACAGGCATGGAGATTCTACGTACAGTCCAGCCTGAGAAAGACATTCCTCAGAAAACGGAAAAGGCTTTTTCCGATTCAGCCTGTTAGCTCCTGACGGCACAATTACCCCTGCAGGAGTAACGGTGTACTGATTTTATCCCGAAACGCATGGTAATAAAAGGAATAATCACTAAATTTGCACATTCAATTGAAACAAACAAACTTACTATACTCATGAGCAATCAACGATACATGCAGCGCGGCGTATCTGCATCTAAAGAAGATGTACATAACGCTATCAAGAACATTGACAAAGGTATTTTCCCAAAAGCATTCTGTAAAATCATTCCTGATATTTTAGGAGGTGACCCGGAGTACTGCAACATCATGCATGCCGACGGAGCCGGAACAAAGTCTTCACTGGCTTATTTGTACTGGAAAGAAACCGGCGACTTGTCTGTATGGAAGGGTATCGCACAGGATGCATTGATTATGAACATCGATGACTTGTTGTGCGTAGGAGCGGTAGATAACATCTTAGTATCTTCTACCATCGGCCGTAACAAGCTGCTTGTACCGGGAGAAGTGATTTCTGCCATCATCAACGGAACAGATGAGTTGCTGGCTGAACTTCGCGAAATGGGTGTCGGCGTATATGCCACAGGTGGAGAAACCGCCGATGTAGGCGACCTGGTTCGTACGATTATTGTAGACAGTACGGTAACTTGCCGTATGAAACGTGTCGATGTCATCGACAATGCCAATATCCGTCCGGGTGACGTAATCGTCGGTCTGGCTTCTTATGGTCAGGCTACTTATGAAAAAGAATACAACGGTGGTATGGGAAGCAACGGTCTGACCAGTGCCCGTCATGATGTGTTCAGCAAATACCTGGCTGAAAAATATCCGGAAAGCTACGACAAGTCTGTACCTGAAGAATTGGTCTATAGCGGTAAACTGAAACTGACGGATGCCGTAGAAGGCTCTCCACTGGATGCCGGCAAGCTGGTTCTTTCTCCGACACGTACTTATGCACCGGTGGTTAAGAAATTGCTGGATGCCCTGCGTCCGGAAATCCACGGTATGGTTCACTGCTCAGGTGGTGCACAGACAAAAGTGCTGCACTTCGTAGGCGACAATTGCCGTGTCATCAAAGACAACCTCTTCCCTGTTCCTCCTTTGTTCCGTACAATTAAAGAACAAAGCGGCACCGAATGGGACGAAATGTACAAGGTATTCAACATGGGACACCGCCTGGAAGTTTACCTGTCACCGGAACATGCGGAACAAGTAATTGAAATCAGCAAGTCGTTCAACATCGACGCACAGATTATCGGACGCATCGAAGAAAGCGACCACAAGGAACTGATTATCCGTTCTGAATTTGGAGAATTCAAATATTAATATAATAAAGCCATACTTATAGGCATATTTGAATTTACTCCAATAACAAAAAGGCATTAATAATACACCTTAAGATGAAAAAGGTTTATGATAAAATCAATATAGATCTATACATAATTGCTGTCGCTTTTGGAAAAAATTATAGCAACAATGTATATGCTAGAATACTTATAAGTGATAATAAAGAAGCAAAATGCAGTCAATATTCAAGACCTATTGATTTTTATGATATTTATGATAAAGAAGGTGTATTAGAAGAAGCTCTGTTTTCACAAAAAATACCTTCAATCAATAATGTACCACTCTTTAGAAAAGTCGTTTCATTAGAAGATGCCATTTATTGGGGTAAGGGTAACTTAATTCATATATCACATGCACCAATAGGAATTAAAAATAATAGTGGTTCAATAACCAAAATACGAGACAGCTTCACTGCTGCACTCGACTCTGAAAATGAGGAAATAGTTATTAATGATGAATTATATAGTCTATTTAACAGAAAAGGGGCTTTATATTACAAAAATAAAGAGTTTATAGATGATTACAAACAATATATTGCTATAGAAAGATATTGGTAATTGTCATACTATTTATATATTCAAGCGATATACCTCTCGTCTAAATATTAGAAGATCTAACTGCTGGAGAGGTTAGCGGTATATTCTTCGGATATTAGATTGGCGGAAAGACCATATTACAATATTTCCCCAAATTGGGAAAAAGTCTTCTCCTAATTTAATTGCAATAGTTCTAGTTCTGATTGGTATACCTATAACATTTCTGTTCGATGGCTGATTGTGGTAAAAAACAAAAAGATTTAAATGGCAGAAAATAACACCATATTAGAGAAACTTGAAGGATTGGTGTCACGTTTTGAGGAAGTGTCTACACTGATTACTGACCCGAACGTGATAGCAGACCAGAAACGATACGTCAAACTGACCAAAGAATACAAAGAGCTGGGCGACCTGATGGCTGCCCGCAAGGAGTATCTTCAATGTCTAAACGGATTGGAAGAAGCCAAAATGATGATGAGCGAGAACGATCCGGAGATGAAAGAAATGGCTCGTGAAGAAGCGGCCGCTTGTGAAGCTCGCATTCCGGAACTGGAAGAAGAAATAAAATTATTGTTAGTACCGGCAGACCCGCAAGATGACCGAAATGCCATTCTGGAAATTCGTGGCGGTACAGGAGGTGATGAAGCTGCCATCTTTGCCGGCGATCTGTTCCGTATGTATTCTAAATACTGCGAATCAAAAGGATGGAGACTGGAAGTTTCCAGCGCCAACGAAGGAGCTGCGGGTGGTTTTAAAGAAATCATCTGTTCGGTAACAGGTGAAAAAGTGTACGGTACACTGAAATATGAATCAGGTGTACACCGCGTACAGCGAGTTCCTGCTACCGAGACACAAGGTCGTGTACATACCTCGGCCGCATCGGTAGCCGTACTTCCCGAAGCGGAACCTTTCGACGTGGAAATCAACGAAGGTGAAATCAAATGGGATACATTCCGAAGTGGCGGTGCCGGAGGTCAGAACGTCAACAAGGTAGAATCTGGCGTACGCTTGCGTTACAACTGGAAAAATCCGAACACCGGTATCGTAGAAGAAATCCTCATAGAATGTACGGAAACTCGTGACCAGCCGAAAAACAAGGAACGTGCCCTCAGCCGTTTGCGTACCTTTATCTACGACAAGGAACACCAAAAGTACATTGACGACATCGCTTCCAAACGTAAGACAATGGTAAGTACCGGTGACCGCTCGGCTAAGATACGTACTTACAACTATCCACAAGGACGTATCACCGACCACCGCATCAACTACACCATCTATAACCTGGCGGCTTTCATGGACGGTGACATACAGGACTGCATCGACCACCTGATTGTGGCTGAAAATGCAGAGCGATTGAAAGAGAGTGAATTATAATTACGCGTGTACAATTTTATCCCTACCCGCGTACAAAAGGAGTATATAATTATCATTAAAATAAACGTGTCATGAACAAACAAGAATTATTTGAAAACATCAAAAAGAAAAAATCTTTTTTGTGTGTAGGACTTGATACTGATATAAAGAAAATTCCGGAACACCTTCTGAAAGAAGAAGACCCGATTTTCGCATTCAATAAAGCTATCATCGACGCAACAGCTCCCTACTGTATCGCTTATAAACCCAACCTGGCTTTTTATGAAAGCATGGGCGTGAAAGGTTGGATTGCATTCGAAAAGACAGTAGAATACATTAAGAAAAACTATCCAGACCAGTTCATCATCGCTGATGCAAAACGTGGAGACATCGGTAATACTTCTGCCATGTATGCCCGCACTTTCTTTGAAGAACTGAATATTGATTCTGTCACTGTAGCTCCTTACATGGGAGAAGACAGCGTAACTCCATTCCTTACTTACGAAGGTAAATGGGTTATCCTACTGGCACTGACTTCCAACAAAGGCTCACACGATTTTCAATTGACTACCGATACAGAAGGCGAACGTCTGTTCGAAAAAGTATTACGCAAATCACAGGAATGGGCTAACGACCAGAACATGATGTATGTGGTAGGTGCTACTCAGGGACGTATGTTCGAAGACATCCGCAAAATCGTTCCCAATCACTTCTTGCTGGTACCAGGTATCGGTGCTCAGGGCGGTTCACTGGAAGAAGTTTGCAAATATGGTATGACTAAAGAATGTGGATTGATTGTCAATTCAAGTCGCGCCATTATCTACGCAGACAAAACAGAAAACTTTGCCAATGTAGCTGCGGAAGAAGCCCAAAAGGTACAGCAGCAAATGGAAAAAGAACTCGCTGCTATCCTCTAAGCAACAATTAGTTTCCACATACAAAGAAGTACAAAGATTCTCAACAGGAATTTTTGTACTTCTTTTTTATCATATAAAAACAACCTTCCGAAGCATTTGTTATACGATACCAATGAAAATTAATGGTCGTTTCAGGCAAATAATTGCTTTTTTTCACGGATATGTAAAAAAAAAATACGTAATTTGCATAATTAAGTAGTAAGTATGCTTTTTCAGGCAACTAAATATTGAAGAACAACCAAGGAAAACCAAGGAATTAAAGATAACTAATATGGAGTTCTCAGCTAAGCAAATTGCGGAATACATCCAGGGAATTATAGTTGGTGATGAAAATGCCACAGTACACACCTTTGCCAAAATTGAAGAGGGTGTACCGGGAGCATTATCCTTTCTATCCAATCCTAAGTACACTCATTATATCTACGATACGAAATCTTCCATTGTACTGGTAAATAAAGATTTCGAACCTGAACATGAACTTCAGACCACACTTATCAAAGTGGATAATGCATACGAGAGTCTGGCCAAACTCATGGCGTTATATGAAATGAGTATCCCCAAGAAACAAGGTGTAAGTCCGTTAGCATCCATTGCAGAAAGTGCCAAAATTGGAAAGAATGTGTACATCGGTCCATTTGCGTGCATCGAAGACGGGGCTGAAATTGGAGACAATGTATGTATACATCCGCAGGCTACCATCGGAAGCAATGTGAAAATAGGCATGAACACCATTATTTATCCTCATGTAACCATCTATCAGGATTGCAGAATTGGGAACAATTGTATTCTTCACGCCGGAGCCGTAATCGGTGCCGACGGATTTGGTTTTGCTCCGGGAGCAGATGGCTATGAAAAGATTCCACAAATAGGAATTGTGGAGCTGGAAGACAATGTAGAAGTTGGTGCCAACACTTGTATTGACCGTGCCACAATGGGACATACACTTATCAAACAGGGAGTGAAACTGGATAATTTGATTCAGGTTGCCCACAATGTGGAAATTGGGAAACACACTGTGATGGCATCACAAGTAGGAATTGCCGGTTCTGCCAAAATTGGCGAATGGTGTATGTTCGGAGGTCAGGTAGGAGTTGCCGGACACATCAAGGTGGGAGACCACGTCAATGTAGGAGCACAGTCTGGTATTCCAGGAAATACAAAATCAAACACTACATTAATGGGCTATCCAGCAATAGACCCGAAACAGTTCGCACGTTCTGCAGCTATCTATAAGAAACTACCGGATATGTATGTGGAACTCGGACGCCTGCAAAAGGAAATTGAAGAATTAAAAAAACAACTAAATAAATAAACCCATGTTGAAACAACAAACCTTAAAAGGCAGCTTTTCACTCAATGGAAAGGGACTCCATACGGGAGTTAAACTGACCGTTACGTTCAATCCTGCCCCAGAGCACTACGGTATAAGATACAGCGAATCGATTTGGACGATCAGCCCATATTAGATGCTGTAGCAGAAAATGTGGTAGACACAACCCGTGGAACAGTTTTAGCAAAAAACGGGGTAAAAGTTAGTACCGTAGAACATGCGTTGGCTGCATTATACGCAGCAGGTATAGATAACTGCTTGATTCAAGTCGACGGACCGGAATTTCCTATTTTGGACGGAAGTGCCAAAGCATACGTAGAATGTATCAAGCGCGTAGGCATCGAAGAACAAGCTGCTCCGAAAGATTATTACATCATCAAGTCAAAGATTGAGTTCCGTGATGAAGAAACAGGTTCTTCCATCATTGTACTTCCTGATGACAAGTTCAGCGTCAACACACTGATTTCATACGACTCCAAAATATTGACCAACCAATATGCTACGTTGGAAAATATGGAATGCTTCCCTACAGAAATTGCTTCTGCACGTACATTCGTATTTGTCCGTGAAATTGAGCCGCTGCTGAATGCCGGACTCATCAAGGGAGGCGACCTGGATAACGCTATCGTTATCTACGAAAAGCAGATGACACAGGAGAACTTCGATAAGTTAGCCGACGTGATGGGAGTACCTCACATGGATGCGAGCCATTTAGGATACATCAACCACATTCCATTGGTATGGCCAAACGAACCTGCACGCCATAAACTGCTGGACATTATTGGTGATTTGGCGTTAGTAGGCAAACCTATTAAAGGCCGCATCATTGCTACCCGTCCGGGACATACCATCAACAACAAATTTGCCCGCCAGCTCCGGAAGGAAATCCGCATGCACGAAATACAAGCTCCGGTTTACAACTGTAACGAAGAGCCTTTGATGGACGTAAACCGTATTCGTGAATTATTACCTCATCGTTATCCATTCCAGTTGGTAGATAAAGTAATTGCTATTGGAGCCAACTATATTGTGGGTGTTAAAAATGTGACATCCAACGAACCATTCTTCCAAGGCCATTTCCCGCAAGAACCTGTAATGCCTGGTGTATTACAAATTGAAGCAATGGCTCAAGTAGGAGGTTTGCTGGTTTTGAATTCAGTAGACGAACCGGAAAAATATTCCACCTATTTCTTGAAGATAGACAATGTAAAGTTCCGTCAGAAAGTGGTTCCAGGTGATACTTTAATTTTCAGGGTCGAATTGATGGCACCTATTCGCCGAGGAATATCTACCATGAAAGGATATGTTTTCGTAGGTGAAAAGATTGTCTGCGAAGCTGAATTTATGGCACAAATTGTAAAAAACAAGTAACATGATCAGTCCTTTAGCATATATAGACCCGGAAGCCAAAATCGGGGAGAACGTAGAAATAGGTCCTTTTGTCTTCATTGACAAGAATGTATCATTGGTGACAATAATGTCATTATGCCGAATGCCAACATTCTGTATGGTTCCCGTATTGGAAATGGAAACCGTATATTCCCCGGAGCAGTAATTGGAGCTATCCCACAAGACCTGAAATTTCACGGAGAAGAAACCACTGCAGAAGTCGGAGACAACAATACCATCCGTGAGAATGTAACTATCAATCGTGGTACAGCAGCCAAAGGTAAAACTGTAGTAGGTAATAATAACCTGCTGATGGAAGGAGTACACGTAGCTCATGATACGATTGTGGGAAACGGATGTATTATTGGCAACCAAACCAAAATGGCTGGAGAAGTGATTATCGATGACAATGCTATCGTAAGTGGTGTTGTACTAATGCATCAATTCTGCCATGTAGGAAGCTACGTTATGATTCAGGCGGTTGCCGTTTCAGCAAAGACATACCACCTTATATCATTGCCGGAAGAGATCCAATTGCTTATTGTGGCATCAATATTGTAGGTCTTCGTCGTCGAGGATTTACAAACGAGCAGATTGAAATAATCCACAATGCCTACCGCATTATTTACAATAGTGGGAAAAATGTTACGGAAGCCATTGCACAGATAAAAGCTGAAATGCCGATGACACCCGAAATTGAATACATCATTTCATTTGTGGAAAACTCACAGCGCGGTATCATCCGATAAAAAAGATTTTGTATATTTACCCCCATCAACAAAAGACAAAAAGAAAATGGTATACAAATTTAGAATCATATCTGACGAAGTCGATGATTCTTAAGAGAAATCCAAATCGACTCTGAAGCTTCTTTCTACGACCTTCACGAAGCTATTCTGAAATCAACTGGATACAAAGATGACCAGATGACTTCTTTCTTCATCTGTGACGATGACTGGGAAAAAGAAACAGAAATAACGCTGGAAGACATGGGAAGCGGAAGCTCGGAAGAAGATACATACATCATGAGAGAAACTCCTCTAAGCGAATTGCTGGAAGATGAAAAACAAAAGATGATATATGTGTTTGACCCACTTGCTGAACGTGTATTCTTCATTGAACTTTCAGAAATCATCACCGGAAAAGATTTGGACAAGGCAGTATGCACTCGTAAAAATGGAGAAGCTCCTCAACAGACCATCGATTTTGATGAACAGATGAATACAAACGCTGCACTCGACCTTGACGAAAACTTCTATGGCGATCAAGACTACGACATGGAAGACTTTGACCCGGAAGGTTTTGACATCAACGAAGGAAGCGGAAATCCTTATGATGAAGATAAATATTAAAAAGAGCTGACACGTAGTTACATCAGTTTGAAACAATATAAGAAATGTCATCCTGGGTCTGACTCAGAATGACATTTTCTTTTTTCCCCTACCGACCTATCCCCACATACAAATGAAAAAGCCCGTCCTTATCGTACTTATTGGTCCTACCGGTGTAGGAAAACAGAATTGAGTCTTTCCATTGCCGAAAAGTATCATACCTCTATCATCTCTTCAGACTCCCGCCAGCTGTATAAAGACTTGAAAATTGGTACCGCAGCCCCCACTCCCGACCAGTTAAAGCGAGTACCCCACTATTTTGTAGGTACCCTTGAACTGACTGATTACTACAGCGCAGCCCAATTCGAGGCGGAAGTACTAAAGAAGTTGGAAGAGTTATTCAAGACCCATCCGGTAGTGGTGATGACCGGAGGCTCCATGATGTACGTTGACGCAGTCTGTAAAGGAATAGACGATATTCCTACGGTTGACAAAGAAACACGAGAACTGATGTTGCGCCGCTACGAAAATGAAGGTCTGGAGCAACTTTGTGCAGAACTACGGGTACTCGATCCGGAGTATTACCGCATTGTAGACCTGAAAAACCCCAAGCGGGTGATTCACGCACTGGAAATCTGTTATATGACGGGAAAAACCTACACTTCATTCCGCACCCGCAACACCAAAGAACGTCCGTTTCAAATCATCAAAATTGGCCTCACACGCGACCGTGAAGAGCTTTACCAGCGCATTAACCAGCGCGTGGATGAAATGATGAAAGAAGGATTGCTGGAGGAAGTCAAAAGCGTATACTCCTACAAGCACCTCAATTCACTCAATACTGTAGGCTACAAAGAGATATTCAACTACCTGGATGGAGAATGGGAGCTTCCCTTTGCGATAGAAAAAAATCAAGCAAAACTCGCGCATCTATTCCCGGAAACAGATGACTTGGTTCAAGAGAGACCCGGAAATCACGTGGTTCCATCCTACACAAGCGGAAGAGATTATGAAATTCCTGGAAGAACGAATCAATCAGGCGTAGCGATTGGTTGTCTTCCAGCAAGAATTCCTTCCGGAACATATCCACAAAAAGAAGGAACAGCGATACGAGCAACGGACCAAATATCACTCCCATAAAGCCAAATAAAGGGAGACCGGCCACTACACCAAAAATCGTAATCAACGGATGCACATCCGCCATTTTTTCTGGAGCAGGAAACGAATCAGGTTATCGCACTGTGATACGATGATAGCTCCATATCCCAGCATCATCAGAGCATTTACCCAGCTTCCTACAATCAGGAAGTAGATAGTAATCGGTACCCATACCAAAGCAGTACCTACCAAAGGAATTACCGAAGCAAAAGCTGTCAACATGGCACTTAGAAATGGATTGGGGGCATCGCAAATCAAATAGCCTCCTAACGATATAAATCCTTGGATAATGGCCAGCAAAGGAATTCCAATGGCGTTGGAACGCACCATCAGCTGTACCTTCTTCAGCACTTCAATCTTATTCTCGGCTTTAAAAGGTAACAGCGTGGATATATAGTGCTCCATGGATTTCCCCTCGTAAAGCATAAAGAACAACAGCATAATGGCCACGCACAGATTAACCAGCAGGTCGCTTACCCCACTCATTACCGACTGCCCGATGGAAGAAGCCTGTGACACAAAGAACGACAGACTTTTCTCCGACAAAATATCAAAACCCGTACGGTCTTTGATAAAATCAATCACATGCCATGCCGGACGAATGATAGCCTCCGTATCAAAGTGCATCTTAGAGACCTGGCTCACCAAAGCCCAGCTAAACAAAGAAAGTGGTATCAGAATAAAAAGTGTCACTCCAATTGTCACCAGCCATACAGCCAATGCCGGCTTCATTTTGGTCTGAAGCCAGAAAGTGAAGTTACGCAACAGCAAATAAAGCGTAAATCCTCCCAAAATACCGTTCATAAACGGCTGTGCCTGGCGGAACAGCAAATACCCCAATCCAAGGATAAAAACAATCAGTGAATATTTCCAATACCTTTCTTTCATGGTTCCTTAATTTATACTGTCACACTAATTCTCCTTTGCTTCTTCCTGCGGAATACGGAATGCCGTGTAAAGTTCCAATACCGCAGCCACCGTCAGGCAAACAATCCATTCGTTCCGTTTCCACAACAACATAATTACCCCTGTCAACACCAGCAACATGGCTCCTAAAAGCTGCTGACGGCGCAAACGACGAATAATGATATTCTTTCCCTTATAATCGGAAACCAGCTGTACGTAGGCAAACAAACAAGCTCCTACCAGATACACATACGGAGCCCATGCCAGTTTTACAAACTGCAATGCCAAGCCAATAAACAACACAATGGCCCCCACAACAGCCAGTTTATCCTTCATCTTTGATTCCATCACTTGTCTTCTTCAAAAATAAAAATATCCTCATTTTCTTTCTTCATCAGGTATTTTTCACGAGCCACCTTCTCCAGCGCTTCCTTATTTGAGGTAATCTCCTTCAGCAACTTGCTGTCCTCCTCATACTGCTTACGGTAACGCTCAATTTCCGTATTCAACTGATGAATTTCACGCTTATGTGCTATGCGGCGTATCAGACTGTTTTCATCCAACACCCCGATAATCAGCAGAAAAATACCGATGGTTACCCAATACTTATGCCTTTTTATAAAAGCCCATATATTAGCCAGTTTACTCATAAAATGCACACTTTATTACCCTTGCAAAGATAGAAATTATTTCATAGCAAGCCCATGACAAGAAAGAGATTTTATGTACATTTGCAGAAATATCAAGGAATCAAACAAAAGAATCGACACATGGAAAATTATATCGTATCGGCACGCAAATACCGTCCCTCTACTTTCGATACCGTAGTGGGACAACGTGCATTGACCACGACCCTGAAAAATGCCATTGCCAATCATAAACTGGCGCATGCCTACCTGTTCTGCGGTCCGCGAGGAGTAGGAAAGACCACCTGCGCCCGTATCTTTGCCAAGACCATCAACTGTCTTCACCCGACCAGTGAAGGAGAGGCATGCAACGAATGTGAGTCATGCAAGGCTTTCAACGAACAGCGTTCCTACAATATCCATGAGTTGGATGCGGCCTCCAACAACTCAGTCGAAGACATCCGTTCCTTGATTGAGCAAGTACGCATCCCGCCCCAAATCGGCAAGTACAAGGTGTATATCATTGACGAGGTACACATGCTGTCTACCGCCGCATTCAATGCCTTTCTGAAGACACTGGAAGAACCGCCTCAGCATGCCATTTTTATTCTGGCCACCACTGAAAAGCATAAAATTCTTCCTACCATCCTGAGCCGATGCCAGATTTACGACTTCAGCCGCATCACGGTCAACGATACGGTAGAGCATCTGGAGAACGTAGCCCGCAAGGAGCACATCGAAGCCGAACCGGAAGCCTGAACGTCATTGCACAGAAAGCTGACGGGGGTATGCGTGATGCCCTCTCCATCTTCGACCAGGTAGTGAGCTTCACCAACGGACACATCACCTACCAAAGTGTGATTGAGAACCTGAACGTACTGGACTACGAATATTATTTCAAGCTGACCGATTTCTTTCTGGAAAATAAAGTAGCCGAATGCCTGCTCACGTTCAATGATATTCTTCGAAAAGGATTTGACGGCAACCATTTCATCACGGGACTGACTTCACATTTCCGAAACCTGCTGGTAAGCCGCGACCCGTCTACCCTGCAACTGCTGGAAGCCGGTGCTTCTATCCGGGATCGATACCAGGCTCAAGCGCAGAAATGTACGCCACAATTCCTGTACAAAGCCATGAAGCTGTGCAACGACTGCGACCTGAACTACCGGCAAAGTAAGAACAAACGCCTGCTGGTAGAGCTCACCCTTATTCAGGTGGCACAACTCACAGCCGAACCGGAAGATGCCGGAAGTGGGCATGGCCCTAAGAAACAGTTATCCCCCGTCTTCCATACGGCACAAGCCAGTCAGCCTGTAGCTCCACCCGCACAAGCGACTCCGGCAGCTACAGCTCCGGTCTCTCAGCCGACTCCTCAGCCTCAACCGGCGGCAGCAAGTGCACAACCTTATACAAGCACCTTGCAGCAATCGGAAGTACCCTACACTAAAAGCAGTCCACTGCCCAAAGTAAGTACGGAAAGAAAGGCACCGGTCATCAAAGCCGGCAGTTTAGGCATGTCTATCCGCAAGACACAGACAGCTCCGCAGAGCCAACTGCACGAACAGCATCCAATGCGCCCGTGCAACAGCCCGTGGCAGAGACATGGGAAGATTACATGTTCAATGAAAAAGACTTAGGCTATTACTGGCGTGAGTTCGCCAGTCTGCTACCTAAAGAAGAGGCCGCCAATGCCGGACGCATGATGAACATGCACCCTCACCTGCTGGCCGACCAGCAGACATTTGAAGTAGCGGTGGACAATGACATGGTTCAGAAATACATGCAGCAACTGGCACCGAAGATAGAAGCCCATCTGCAGGAAAAACTACATAACCGCAAAATCAGAATGACTACACGGGTAAGCGAGGCCAACGAAAACGTGCGTCCCTATAGTCACGTAGAGCGTTTTCAGATGATGAGTAAGAAAAACCCCAGTCTGCTGAAACTCAAGGAAGCCCTCGGCCTAGAACTTTCCTGATGCCGAAGTATCCATAAAGAATACGGGCGGAGAAACAGCATGTGAATGTTTCTTCGCCCGTATTCTTTTATATTTCGATAAACTCCCGGCTTACAAATCATGATTCTTCATCCGATATTCAGCCAGTTCCTCGTACTTTGTTCCCGGACGACCGTAATTGCAATACGGATAAATGGAAATACCGCCACGTGGAGTAAAGATACCCGTCACCTCAATGTATTTCGGATCCATCAGTTTAATCAAGTCTTTCATGATGATGTTCACACAGTCTTCATGAAAATCGCCGTGATTACGGAAACTGAACAAATACAGCTTCAAGCTCTTGCTTTCCACCATCTTCACATCCGGCAGGTAACTGATACGAATTTCCGCAAAATCCGGCTGCCCCGTAATCGGGCAAAGACTGGTAAACTCCGGACAGTTGAAACGTACCCAGTAATCATTCTCCGGATGTTTGTTTACAAACGATTCCAGCACCTCAGGTGCATAATCCTGCTTATATACTGTTTTCTTATTCCCCAACAAAGTGAGTTCGTCTTTTCTTTCCATTCTTACTTATTTTGTTTTGAAGCCAAATATTTTTCCAATCCCTCACGGCGCAATTTACAAGCCGGACAATGCCCGCACCCGTCGCCCGGGATTCCATTATAACAAGTCAGTGTCTCATTTCGAACCAAGTCAAGCACTCCCAGTTCATCGGCCAGCGCCCAAGTCTGTGCCTTGTCAATCCACATCAGCGGTGTATGAATCACAAACTGTTCTTCCATGGCCAGATTCAGTGTCACGTTCAGCGACTTGATAAACGAGTCCCGACAATCGGGATACCCGCTGAAATCCGTCTGCGATACTCCCGTCACCATGTGATGGATACCTTTCTCACGCGCATAAACCGCTGCAATGCTCAGGAAAAACAAGTTTCTTCCCGGAACGAACGTATTCGGAAATGAATCTTTCGGTTTTTCCTCATCCATGTGAATAGACGTATCCGTCAGAGAGTTTTTTCCCAGATGTCCGATAAACGACACATCCATGACTTCAAACTCCACCCCGGCTTTCCGTGCAATTTCACGCGCCAGTTCCACTTCCTTTTCATGCTTCTGTCCGTACAGAAAGCTCAGTGCATATACTTTCTCAAAATGCTTTTTTGCCCAGAAAAGACAGGTCGTAGAATCCTGCCCGCCACTAAAAACGACGAGGGCCTCCTTATTATTTACCATATTTCTTAGATTTCCTTGATTCTTAATATATTATATGAGATATGCTCGTCATATACATCTGTATCATCCACTCGCTTGATGTACTTCACCACACGAACGGTTACCGGCAGTACAATTACTTCATACAAAGTCTTGAGTACCACCTGCACCAGCATCATCTTGCCCAGCTCACTCACCGGCATCAGTCCGCCAAAAGCCAGCGGGAAGAAAATCAGCGAGTCGGCTCCCTCTCCGGCTATGGTCGACAATACGGCACGGGCAGAGAAATTCTTTCCGTGTGAAGCCACTTTCATGCGGCTCATCACATACGCATTGATAAACGAACCTACCAGAAAGGCTGTCAGACTGGCTACCGCAATACGAGGTGCCATGCCGAATACGAAATTGAAGCTTTCTTCTCCCTCCCAGAACGAAGCAGCGGGAAGAGCCACTGCCAACTGTCCCATAGCCACTACCATGAAATTCATGAGGAAGCCCATCCAGATAATCAGACGCGCCTTACGGAAGCCCCATACTTCGGCAATACAGTCATTAATAATGTAAGAAATCGGGAAAACAATGAGTCCGGCAGTTACAGAAATCGGACCCAGCTGTACGACTTTGGTTTCTAACAGATTGGCTGCTACCAGGCAGACACAAAACACAATGCCCAAAACCATAAAAGGCACTGATACGAGATTTTCTTTTTTCATCGCTCCTGTTTTTTACGTGGTGTTCTAGAATACACGACCGCTATTCACGGCATCGCATGTAAATGTTCTCTTTTTAATCGGGCGCAAAGATACAAAGAATTTTCGGGACTAAGCATCTTTCTATCTAATTATCTTACATACCTGCGATAAACCTGTTGCAGATACTTATCCGACAGATTTCCCTTCCCTTGCATCTGATGATAATAAAACAAGCCTTTATAATAGCTCCGATAATCAAACATACCAAATGTTGTAAACGGATAAGCATATATATCCCCATTATTTAATATATAACCATACGGCATTTTAGCCGGATCAGCCTGAAGATGAATAAAATGTTTACCATAGACTTTATAATCCGGCTCCACTAGCACACGAACAGACTTCTTGTGTCCCACAAAAGCAAAAGAATATTTCGTGCGTACCGGGATCCCTCCCTGATGTGCGGCAACCCAATCCATACAACCGATAGAGGTTCTCAAAATACTGTCCGCATTGAGACCTTCGAAATCAGGCAACGAATCAAAATGAATATTGCTTGCCTTTCCGTTCTTTTCTATCACAAACGAACCTGCCACACTATAATCCTCATTGATTTTCTTCTGCTGCAACAAATCCTTGAAAGGAGTGGCTAAATCTCCCAGGAAAGATCTCTCCAACTGATAAACAGGTGGTATCTCCGGATTTAAAATTACCTTTTCAACATCAGACGGAGAGGTATGAGTGTTGGCATACACATCCTTCAAATAGGGTATATAAACACTTTTCTCTCCTTTCGCTCCTCTACTCCTTGCAATCAGACAATCATGCCATGTAACTGCAATATCACGCTTATCTACCGTTTTGGCGGGTCTCCAACGAGGAGATTCTTCCATAATTTGCTTTACCTTACCAACCATTACAGCATCTCCGCCTGCGACTTCCACATCACACACACATCCTTTTCATTCACCGTATACTCAATGGAAAGCGTATCTTCCGTCACAACTCCCGATGCAGACATCCGAGCACATATCCATTCCATAAAATTCTCCCTTCCATTAAAAGGACGCAACACCTGCCCTTCTGAAGCAAAACGAGGTGGCATATACAAAGAAATCCGTTCCACCTCCCGACGCTTTTCCTCCGGAAGAAATTCATAAAAGTCAATCCACATGTATTTATTGGCGTCTTCTATATCCAACAACGGAGTATTACACCGTGGAGCCTCCTAACGACCCTTTCAATCTCCCTTTCAAATGCCGGATTCAACGTACTGAAACGGCTGGAAACAAACACTCTTCCATCCCATGCCACGCTAAGACACAATTGCTCTATTCCCGCCGTATGATATTTATAAGCATCTTCCGGATACTGAATCTGCGTCAACATCCAAGACGAGATACGATTCAAATCCCATCTTGCAGTATCTACCACCTGAGCCACCCCAGTACTGAAAGACAGTACACATACATACAAAAGACAGCAAATTTTGAGGACTCTATTCATACGATAAAATTTTAATATAGATACGAACGGCAGACTTCCGATCTAAGGATTCTTTACAATCAGAACATCCACAAAATCAAAGCAATAGTTAACGAAACAAATATATAAAACAATTTATAGACAACCAAATAGATTTACCTTTTTTACATAGGCAATTGTTTTTCTAAAACATGAAGGAAACAAAAACAAATCCTTCCTCAAAGTTTATGTCTCTCGGTGCAAAAACCTACGTTCTCCTTACGCAAAACCTACATTTCCGCACCGGGAACCGTAAGTTTTACGTCAAGGAAACATAAAAAGAATAACAATATCTGAAAAACTTCACAAGGCCAATTCACAAAATGAAAACTAAAGAATGAAAGCGTTACAAAAATTAGAATCAGATGCAGAAACAGGAATATGATTTCAAAAACAATGAAAAGAAAAGGATTCGTTGACACACAAAATCAACTTTACATCATAAGAATATGAAAAATATAAATTATCTTTACACTATATTCAGGAAATGAAGATATTATTAAAGGAGAGGTAAAGGGCTTCCAGTAAACGAAGCCAAAGAAATCTTTGAAAAAGATATGTTTGAAAAAGCATCTCGCTCCAGTAAATAAGACAAAGAACAGAAGTATTATACACAATATTTCATACTCCTTGTGATGGAAATAATAAAATAAACCGATGTTGAATTCAATAAATATAAAATAAACATGAGAACAATTGTAACTATTTTATTGATGATGTTTTTGGCTCAAACGACAAAAGCGCAAGAATTTATTTTTGAAACAACAGCAGGAGAAATTGTGACCAAAAGCAAATTCATAGACCAATTCCAGAATGATGTTTATACTAATATAACACCTTATATTTTAAAACAAACTACAAATGAATCTTTACAGAATGGTGATTCCTATACAATAAACTGTCTCAAATATCGAAATTGGGGGAATGATCCAGGAGATATACATGTAATTCAAGTTTTACACCAAGGGAAAGAGGTTTTTAAATTAAATAATGACGAAGGATGGAAGTATATAAACGAAGAGCCGGATGGAGGAATAACCAAGACCAAATTCTATTATAGTATTGACCTGGATAAAAATACGAAAGTCTTGATTTTTGTAGGAATCTACATTCAAAGTTTGCCTCCATATATCAGTATGATTGTTTTAAAATCAGGTAAAGCAACGTTGGTGTTCAACAAGCGTTGTTACATCAATGAAATCAAAAAACAAGGTAATAAGATTGATTTTATTTTACGAAAAAACACTCTCGAATATGTCAATTCTTCTACCCCCGTCAATAAGCCAATTTTAAAAACATTAACGATGGAAAACGGAAGAATGTATTTTAAGTAAATATAATGTTTAATTAATTTCATTCCATATCATGGCTCAAATACATATCAATCAGAATACATGCATACGCTGTAAGAAATGCGTCAGAATATGCCCATCTGCCCTGTTTACCCTTCAGGAAGATAAAGGTATTGAAGTGAATGCCGAAGACTGCATCAGTTGCGGACACTGCGTGGCCGTCTGCCCGACCAACTCCATTGAGCACACTGATTTTCCAGCCGAAAAGGTTCATACCATCGACCGCAGCCAACTTCCCACTGCCGACCAGGTGGAACTGCTCATCCGCTCTCGCCGCTCGAACCGTGCGTTCTCCAAAGAAAAAGTCTCGGAAGAGTTGTTACAGCGTATCATAGAAGCTGCCCATCGGCCCCGACGGCAACCAATGCACAAGAAGTCAAAATGGTATTGGTCACCCGCCCGGAAACCTTGAAGGAGGTCAGCCGTGTCACCATCGGCACTTTTATGTCGATAGTAAACTTGGTGGAAAATCCGTTACTGAAATTGATATTGAAGCCGCTTATGCCTTCGGGCTATCGCTACGTGCCGGTGTTCAAAAGACTGCATGAGGAATTTGAACGAGGTAATGACGGTATTTTGAGAGGGGCCACGGCTGCCATCTTTTTCTATACCGACAAAAAAGAACGTTTCGGATGTCAGGACTGCAACCTTGCCTACCAGAATGCTTCACTCATGGCAGAAGCGGCAGGAGTCTCACAGTTCTACACCGGATTCGTATGCAGTGCAGCAGGAATGGACCGGAAAAGAAGTTGCAAAAGCTATTAGGTATTGAAGGAACCGTTCATGCCGGTATTGCATTAGGCATGCCGTCTTTCCGCTTCGATAAATACATCGACAAAAAAGAGGTGGTATTGAAACGTATTGATTAAACCGAAAGTGCCATGACAAGAAACAACCTGCTAAGCGAAAAGCTGAATTATACGGGAGCCAGCCATACGCCGACTCACCTGCATTTCTGTACATACAACACAGAAATTCTGGAATATCGTCAGGGAGCTTCCATCAAAGAGTTTGCTCCTTTCATCCGGCCGGATGCCATCAATTGGGTACAGATTCATGGATTGCAGAATACAGAAATCGTGCAGGAAGTCTGCGATTTCTTTCACATCGACTTTCTTACTACACAAGATATTCTCAATGCGGAGCATCTGACAAAAATTGAAGAGCATGACACCTACAATGTGGTCATTCTGAAACAGTTGTCGGTTGACGAAGAAAACACGTACACTCCCCAGCAGCTTTGCATTGTGCAGGGAAGTAATTTCGTACTTACCTTCATGGAACACGACAGCGATTTCTTCAATGAGATTCACACGGCACTGAAAAACAATACCCTGAAAATCCGGAACCGCCAATCCGATTTTCTGCTGAGCGTCATGCTGAACAGTGTCATGGCCAGCTTTATGTCTATCATATCCCGAATGGAAGACCAGCTGGAAGACATGGAGGAATCATTGCTGTCACCGGAAACCAGAAGCGGACTGACATTAGAGGATATACAGCCCTATCGGAAGGACGCCCGCCTCATCAAGAAATGCATCCTTCCGCTTAAAGAGCAGATGAGCAAGTTGTTTCATGCCGACAACGTACTGCTTCATAAAGCCAACCGTCCGTTCTTTAACGACGTAAACGACCATCTGCAATTCGTACTACAGACTCTCGACGGCTGCCGCGACATGATTTCGGCCCTGGTAGACCTTTACTTGTCGAACAATGACCAGCGGATGAACAACATCATGAAGCAGCTCACCATCGTATCGACTATCTTCATTCCGCTGACATTCCTGGCAGGCATCTGGGGAATGAATTTCGAATGGATGCCCGAATTGGGATGGAAATACGGTTACCTGATGGCCTGGGGACTGATGCTGGTTACCGGCATCGGAGTATACCTGTTTTTCAAACGGAAGAAATGGTATTAATCACAAACTATTCACCTAAATTATTCTACACAACATGCGAAAAAAGAACTTTATCAGAAAGTCATTGAATATTTTCAGACGGCCATGCCCGTAGCCGAAACGGAACTGCACTATAGCAACCCGTTTGAACTGCTGATAGCTGTCATACTCAGCGCACAATGTACCGACAAGCGGGTCAACATGATTACTCCTCCCCTATTCAGGGATTTTCCTACTCCCGAAGCTTTGGCTGCCACCACTCCGGAAGTAGTGTTCGAATACATCCGCAGCGTGAGCTATCCCAACAACAAAGCCAAGCATCTGGTAGGAATGGCGCAGATGCTGGTACGCGATTTCCAAAGTACCGTGCCCGACACGCTGGAGGAGCTGATTAAATTACCCGGTGTAGGACGCAAAACGGCGAATGTCATCCAGAGCGTGGTATTCAATAAGGCTGCCATGGCAGTCGATACACACGTGTTCCGCGTAAGTCATCGCATCGGACTGGTTCCCCGCACGTGTACCACTCCGCTGGCTACTGAAAAACAACTGGTAAAATACATCCCTGAAGCACTTATCCCGACCGCACACCACTGGCTGATTCTCCACGGACGTTACGTTTGTACGGCACGTGCTCCTAAATGTGAAAGCTGCGGACTGAACGGGATTTGTAAGGAATCTTTGAAAAGTTTTCAGAAATAAAGAATGGCATGTGAGATCGTATGTAAATCTCACATGCCATTTTTCATACTATAATATTAAAGACTCACGTCAAGTAATCCAGCTCATTCCGCATGCTCACCAACTCCTCGCGGATACGCTTCAAACGCTCTACCACATTGGCCGTCTGCATGGTCCCTTCCTTGTTCTGCCGTAACCGCTGTCTGGCGCCGGACAGCGTCAACCCCTTTTCTTTCACCAGATGATACACCAGGCGAATGTTCTCAATGTCTTCTTTACGGTACTGACGTACATTTCCTCCTGTTTTCTTAGGAGAAATCATCGGAAACTCTTTTTCCCAATAGCGCAGCAATGATTCATTCACATCAAACATTTTTGCCACTTCGCTGATGGAATAATAGAGTTTCAATTCTTTATCTGTTTTCAAAGCCATAACAAGCAATTCTTTTTAATCAAATACACGACCGTGGTTGGCAGCCAATTCAATCATCTTTTCGTAATCATCAGCATTCAAGTCCATGAAATAATAGTTCACCGGATTGACAATCTTTCCCTTTACACGCACTTCATAATGTAAATGCGGACCAGTACTCTTTCCGGTAGAGCCTACCTGACCAATCACTTCTCCACGTGCCACATTCTGACCCACTTTCACTTCAATCTTATTCAAATGAGCGTAACGGGTCACATAACCAAACCCATGGTCAATGATGATACAATTCCCATACAGTCCATCCCATCCGGCTTGCTTTACCCTACCGTTTCCTGTAGCATATACCGGCGTACCGATATTGGCAGAGAAGTCCATCCCTGCATGAAACTTCACGGTTTTATATATCGGGTCAACACGCATGCCGTACCCCGAGGCAGTCTGTTTCAGATTCTTGTTTGAAACCGGCTGGATGGCGGGAATGCAGGCCAGCATCTTGTCATGCTGTTTACAGAGCCCCACCACTTCGTCGAAAGATTTGGACTGGGCATAAATCTTCTTCTCCAAACCATCCATTTTCTGTAGTGTATGGATAACCAGACGGCTGTTGGCCATGTCCATCAGTTCATTATAACGTGCATTATTTGCAGTAGCCGAACGCTGCTCATCCGGTAACGGGTCGGCCTGCATCATTACGCGGTAGATGTTGTCGTCACGTTGCTGCAGACGTTGCATCACTCCTTCCGCCTCATCCAGACGAGAGGAAAGAATGGCATATTGTGACAAAAGTCGGGAGTTTTCCGTACGAAGGTCTTTTTCCGAAGGAGAACCGAAAATCCACAACAGCAGGATAAAACTGCCTGCCCCCAGTCCCATACCGACAAAGAGTTGACGCAGGTAACTCAAAGCCCGCTGGCGTACGGTGGGATAAATACGGTCGTAAGTACGAGTTTTCGGATTGTAGATATAATAGACTTTACGCATGTGGTTCGATTTTGGAAATTTTTAAGCAACAAAACATCAAGTTTTTGCACCAAACATACAGACAAAAATAATAAAACCAATTATCTTTGCAAATCAATTTTGAGAATATTAACTACAAGACAATATAACGATTATGTTGACAGCAAATGAAATCCGCGACTCATTCGTCAAATTCTTTGAGTCAAAAGGACATCAGATTGTGCCTTCTGCACCAATGGTTATCAAAGATGACCCTACCCTGATGTTCACTAATGCCGGTATGAACCAGTTCAAGGATATCATACTTGGAAACCACCCTGCTAAATACAAACGCGTAACCGACTCACAGAAATGTCTTCGTGTGAGCGGAAAACATAATGACTTGGAAGAAGTAGGCCACGATACCTATCACCACACCATGTTCGAAATGTTGGGTAACTGGTCATTCGGCGACTACTTCAAGAAAGAAGTGATTGGCTGGGCATACGAATACTTGGTAGAAGTATTGAAACTGGACCCGAAAGACTTGTATGTCACCGTATTTGAAGGAAGTCCTGAAGAAGGTCTTGCCCGTGACGATGAAGCTGCCGGCTACTGGGGACAGTTCTTCCCTGAAGACCACATCATCAACGGAAACAAGCATGACAATTTCTGGGAAATGGGCGATACAGGTCCTTGTGGTCCGTGCTCTGAAATCCACATCGACTCTCGTTCTGCAGAAGAAAAAGCAGCTATTCCGGGACGCGAACTGGTAAACAAGGATCATCCGCAGGTTATCGAAATCTGGAACCTGGTGTTCATGCAATACAACCGCAAGGCAGACGGAACTCTGGAACCGCTTCCTGCGAAAGTAATTGATACCGGTATGGGATTTGAACGTCTGGTACGTACACTGCAAGGAAAAACATCCAACTATGATACTGACGTATTCCAGCCTATCATCAAAGTGATTGGTGATTTGTCCGGTAAGAAATACGGAGACGATGAAAAGACAGACGTGGCTATGCGTGTAGTTGCTGACCACATCCGTACCATCGCTTTCTCTATCACTGACGGTCAGTTGCCTTCAAATGCAAAGGCTGGTTATGTCATCCGCCGTATCCTGCGTCGTGCTGTTCGTTACGCTTATACATTCCTCGGACAGAAACAGGCATTCATGTACAAGCTGGTTCCGGTGCTGATTGAAAACATGGGTGGTGCTTACCCTGAACTGAAAGCTCAGCAGGCTTTGATTGAAAAAGTGATGAAGGAAGAAGAAGAATCATTCCTCCGTACACTGGAAACAGGTATCCGTCTGCTCGAAAAGACCATGAACGAAACCAAAGCTGCCGGCAAGACCGAAATCAGTGGAGTGGATGCATTTACATTATATGATACATTCGGATTCCCATTCGACTTGACCGAACTGATTTTGCGTGAAAACGGTCTGACTGCGACGTGAAAGGCTTCGAAGCTGAAATGCAGAAACAGAAAGAACGTGCCCGCAATGCCGCTGCAGTAGAAACCGGCGACTGGGTTACACTGAAAGAAGGTGAAACAACTTTCGTTGGTTACGATTATACAGAATATGAAACCAGCATCCTGCGCTACCGCCAGATCAAACAAAAGAACCAGACTCTCTACCAGATTGTATTGAGCGAGACTCCGTTCTATGCAGAAAGTGGTGGTCAGGTAGGTGATACCGGTGTATTGGTAAGCGAATTCGAAACTATCGACATCATTGATACAAAGAAGGAAAACAACCTTCCGATTCATATTGCCAAGAAACTTCCGGAACACCTGGAAGCTCCGATGATGGCATGTGTAGATACAGACAAACGTGCTGCTTGTGCTGCCAACCACTCTTGTACGCACCTGCTGGACGAAGCTTTGCGTCAGGTATTAGGTACTCACGTAGAACAGAAGGGTTCTTTGGTAACTCCTGATTCACTGCGTTTCGACTTCTCTCACTTCCAGAAAGTGACTCCGGAACAGATTCGTGAAGTAGAACACCTGGTAAATGCCAAGATTCGTGAAAATGTACCTTTGACTGAATACCGCAACCTGCCAATTGAAAAGGCTAAGGAACTGGGTGCTATTGCCCTGTTCGGCGAAAAATACGGTGACGAAGTGCGTGTCGTACAGTTCGGTTCATCTATCGAATTCTGTGGAGGTACACATGTATCGGCTACCGGAAAAATTGGTATGGTAAAAATCATTTCTGAAAGCTCTGTAGCTGCAGGTGTACGCCGTATTGAAGCGGTTACCGGTGCGAAAGTAGAAGAAATGTTCGATACCGTACAAGATACCATCAACGACTTGAAAGCATTATTCAACAATGCACCCGACCTGAAGGCTGCTATCTCCAAGTACATCGAAGAAAACGCCGGCTTGAAGAAACAGATGGAAGAATTCATGAAAGAGAAAGAAGCTGCTGTTAAGAACAAACTGATTGAAGGTGCTAAAGAAATCAATGGCGTAAAAGTAATCAAAGCTGTACTTCCGATGCCGGCAGATGCAGTGAAGAACATTGCTTTCCAGTTGAAAGGACAGTTCACAGAAAATCTGTTTGTAGTTATCGGTAGTGTATTCGAAAACAAACCGTTGCTGACTGTAACCATGAGTGAAGACCAGGTGAAAGCTGGACTGAATGCTGGTCAGCTGGTACGTGAAGCTGCTAAGCTGATTCAGGGCGGTGGCGGTGGTCAGCCTCATTTCGCTACTGCCGGTGGTAAGAACCCCGACGGATTGAATGCCGCAGTTGACAAAGTGGTTGAACTAGCTGGATTCTAATTTTCAGCAGACTATATCAGTACTTATTTTTTACATTTCATCCCCCTTATTTGCCCATTTTTAGGAAAATAAGGGGGATTTTTTTCGTACTTTTGCCCACATTCTACAAGCAGACAACCTATGCCCCAAGATAAATATACGCTTATGACCACGGCACCGGTACCTCGCCTTATCCGAGGACTGGCCGTTCCGACCATCATCAGTATGCTGGTCACTTCTTTCTATGTCATGGCCGACACCTATTTTGTCGGGAAAATCAATACCCAGTCTACTGCGGCTGTAGGTATTTCTTTTTCCATCATGGCCATCATTCAGGCATTCGGTTTTTTCTGCGGACACGGTTCGGGCAATTTTATTTCCAGAAGATTAGGTGCACGCGACTACCGCAGTGCGGAAAAGATGGCGGCTACGGGCTTCTTTAGTGCATTCCTCATCGGTTGTGCCATCGCGCTTGTCGGCCTGCTTTTCCTGGACCTATCTGCCGGGCATTGGGTTCTACCCCTACCATTCTTCCATACGCCAAGACCTATTTAGGGATTATCCTGTTGGGAGCTCCTTTTATGGCCTCTTCGCTGGTGCTCAATAACCAGATGCGATTCCAGGGGAACGCCGTTTATGCCATGATTGGTATCATTGTGGGGGCCGTACTCAACATCGGACTTGACCCACTATTAATATTCGTATTCGACATGGGAATTGCAGGAGCGCCTGGTCGACCTTCATCAGTCAGGTATGCAGCTTCACCATCCTGCTCTTCATGGACCGGAAAGGAGAAAACATCCGTATTCATTACCGGCATTTTACTCCCACTCCAGCCTATCTGAAAGAAATCGTATACGGAGGAAGTCCTTCTCTCTGCCGTCAGGGACTGGCCAGTGTCTCGACTATCCTATTGAATGTAGCAGCCGGAAACTTTGGAGATGCTGCCATTGCCGGAATGTCCATTGTAACCCGCATCTGTATGTTCATCAATTCCTTTGTCATCGGTTTCGGACAGGGATTTCAGCCGGTATGCGGATTCAACTACGGAGCAGGATTAAACCGCCGTGTCCGACAGGGATTCTGGTACTGTGTGAAAGTAGGCGTTATCTTCTTAGCCATCTGCTCCCTCATCGGCTACATTTATGCCCCGGAAGTAGTTTCCTGGTTCCGAAAAGAAGACCCGCAAGTTATCGCCGTAGGAGCCGAAGCCTTGCGCTGGCAGCTCATTACACTCCCATTAGGAGCCTGGGTGATACTATGTAACATGTTGCTACAAACTATCCGCCAGCCTCGCCGGGCCGTCATTCTTTCCTCCTCCCGCCAAGGTTTGTTCTTCATCCCTTTGATACTGATTCTGCCGTACTTTCTGCAGTTACAGGGTGTGGAAATGTGTCAGGCCGCAGCCGATTTATGTTCTTTCCTGTTAGCGCTTCCCCTTACAATTCCAGTACTGAAATCACTGCGCATAGACAGAACTCCCATGAAAGAAGAAAATGCCTGATAAACACGAAACTCCTTATTCGTCCTTTCTTCGATAATCATTAGGAGTCATTCCTGCCATGCGTCGGAAATACTTGCTGAAAAATGACGCATTAGGAAAATTCAACTCATCGGCAATCTGATAAACCAGCTTATCCGTGTGACGCAACATCAGCTTGGCCTCCTGCATCACCGCCTCATTTACCCAGTCCATCACTGTGCGTCCGCTGGCCTGACGGACCAGTGTACTCAAATAACGCGGTGTCAGAAAAAGCCGGTCGGCATAAAACGTAATGCTCCGCTCACGAGCCGCATATTTATTGACCAACTCTAAAAAACGATTGAAAACTTCCTCCTGCCGCGTGTGTTGCTGCCTTTCAGTAGATTGACTGCTTTTCCTGACAAAATCCAGTTGATGAAAGCACAGAGAAATCAAACTCTGCACGGAAGCTCTCGGAAAAGGCCGGTCGTGCACCACTTCCCATAACAAGGCAAACAACTGCTCCATGCGCTGCACTTCTTTCGCAGTTAAAGACAGATGCAAAAACAATCTCCCCTGCAAATAGGTCTGCAACAAATCCTCTTTCTGCCAATTCTCCATCAAACTGTTTGAAAAGGCCAGCATAGCCAAATCTAAATCGGGAGATACATAAAGAAACTCAAACACCGTGCCGGGAGATACCGCCAGCAAATCACCGGCCTTAAATTCTACTTCACGAAGATTGATACGCAGCCGAAGCGTCCCCGCACGAAAAAACACCACTCGCCCCTCGGTCAACCGATAGGGCTGTCCTTCCATCGGGATAAAATGAATTACGTCGGCTATTCCCTGAATGGAACGAAGCAATCCCAATTCGGAAGTAAGAAAGCGGAAAGTGTTCGTCCCTTCTCCCACATGTTCACGCACTTTCTTCAATGCCAGCAACAACAGATGATTCGATTTCATTTGATACCCTGTTTTCCTACAAAGATAATATTTCAGGCCTTTTTTACGACATAAACAAACATTTATCGAACAAAAAGAACATTCCGTCACACATATAGGACCGAAAGATTACACAAAACCCTCTATCTTTGTCATACAACCTTTTAATAAAGACCCAATGCCTATGATACGAATATTTCTCCTTTTGTGTGCATGGAGCCTGAATGCGATAAGTCAGGCACAAATCACCTTGAAAGTTGCAAGCAGCAGGCCCGTGAAAACTATCCGCTGGTACGACAATACGACTTGATCCAACTGTCCGAACAATATACGCTCTCAAATGTAGCGAAAGGCAATCTGCCCCAAATCAGCATAAGTGGAAAAATATCTTATCAAAGTGAAGCCACTACCTTCCTTTCGAGATTCCGGGATTGGGTATGAAAGGACTACCCAAAGACCAGTATCAGGCATTGATTGAAATCAAACAGAATATATGGGACGGAGGGAAAATCCGCAACCAGAAAGCTCAGATCAAAGCCGAAGCCGAAGAACACGAGCGACAGCTTGATACGAGCCTGTATACACTGGAAGAAAGGGTGAATCAGGTGTTCTTCGGTATCCTGTTACTGGACGAGCAGCTGGCACAAAATGTATTACTGGAAGAAGAACTCGCACGCAACCAGAAAACGGTAGAGGCTTACCGGATAAACGGCACAGCCAATGATGCAGACGTAGACGCGGTAAAGGTAGAGATTCTTCAAACCAAGCAGCAGCGTATCCAGTTAGAAAACAACCGTATGGCCTATCTGCGCATGCTGTCCTTACTTACAGGAAAGGAACTTCCGGCACAAACCCTGTTAGTACGTCCAGATCCTGTGGCAACGAATGCATCTGAATTCAACCGTCCTGAACTACGGTGGTATGAAGCACAAGAACAGACTGTCGCCGTACAACGAAAGGGGTTACAGACGGGTTACCTTCCAGCTTTTAGTCTTTTTGCACAAGGAGCCTACGGCAATCCGGGACTGGATATATTGAAAGACAAGTTCAGAACCTACTACTTAGTCGGGGCACGGTTTACCTGGAATTTCGGAAGCCTGTACACCCTGAAGAACGACCGGAAAAACCTAGACAACCGCATCCAGCAAATTAGAAACGAACGCGACTTATTCTTATTCAACACACACTTACAACTGGCAGAAGAAGACGGCACCATCCAAAGTCTTCGCCAGCAAATGAAAGAAGACGAGGAGATTATCCGATTACGGGAAAACATCCGACGGTCTGCCCAAGCCAAAGTAGCCAACGGCACGATGAGCGTCAGTGACATGCTGAAAGAAATTACAGCCGAGAATCTGGCACGTCAAGCCAAAGCCGTACATGAAGTGCAATTGCTCATGCATCTACACCAAAGAAAACACCTGACCAACTAACCCGTTTCACCCTAAAATACTCAAGCGTATGAAAAAAAGATATGTATTTCAAGCTCTGCTACTGATATGCCTGACTGCCTGCGGTTCCAAAGACGAATTTGATGCTACCGGCACCTTCGAAGCAACAGAAATCGTGGTATCTTCCGAAGCTACCGGGAAACTTTTTTACCTGAATGCGGAAGAAGGTATGCACTTTACGCAAGGAACCGAAGTAGGACTGATTGATACGGTGCAGCTTTATTTGAAGAAACGACAACTGGAGGCACAGATGAAATCGGTGGAGAGCCAGCGCCCCGACATCCACCGGCAAATAGCTGCCACAAAAGCACAAATTGCTACAGCACAGCGGGAACGCGACCGGGTGGAGAATCTGCTTAAAGCACAGGCTGCCAACCGCAAACAACTGGATGACTGGGATTCACAGTTGGCGGTACTCAACCGGCAACTGGAAGCGCAACTTTCTTCGTTGGGCAATACCACTGCCAGCCTGACGGAACAAAGTTCATCTGTCGCCATCCAGGTGGCACAAGTGGAAGACCAATTAAAAAAATGCCATATCACCGTTCCCATCAACGGAACCATCTTAGCAAAGTATGCCGAACCCAGTGAACTGGCTACAGTAGGAAAACCGCTGTTCAAGATAGCCGATATGGAGCACATCTTCCTGCGGGCATACCTCACCTCTTCACAGTTGGAGTTGGTGAAATTAGGTAACGAAGTCACCGTTTTTGCCGATTTCGGCAATGCGCAACTCAGGAATTATCCCGGCAAGATAGTCTGGATTTCCGAGGAAGCGGAATTTACGCCCAAAACCATCCTGACCAACGATGAACGGGCCAACCAGGTATATGCCGTCAAAATAGCCGTCGAAAACGACGGACACATCAAACTAGGCATGTACGGGAAAGTCAAATTCTGAAAACCGAGAGTGACATGAAAAACCTCATAGAAGTCAGTCATGTAAGCAAAAGCTACGGAAAGGTACAAGCCCTGCGCGATGTATCCTTCAGCGTAAAGCAAGGAGAACTGTTCGGCCTCATCGGTCCGGACGGAGCAGGGAAAAGTACCCTGTTCCGCATCCTAACCACCTTGCTGCTACCGGACCAGGGAAGTGCCCGGGTACTGGATGCGGATGTACGGGTCGACTTCCGTACGATACGGCAGAGCGTAGGTTACATGCCGGGGCGCTTCTCTCTGTATCAGGACCTCACGGTAGAAGAAAACCTGCGTTTCTTTGCCACCGTATTTCATACGACCGTTGAAGAAAACTACGAACGGATACGCGTCATTTATGAACAGATTGCCCCCTTCAAGCAGCGTCGGGCAGGTGCATTATCGGGAGGAATGAAGCAGAAGCTGGCTTTGTGCTGTGCACTGGTTCACGCCCCGAAAGTCCTCTTTCTGGACGAACCGACCACCGGCGTAGACCCCGTTTCACGCCGGGAGTTCTGGGAGATGTTAGCCTACCTCCGGCAGGAAGGCATTACCCTTGTCGTATCCACTCCTTTCATGGACGAAGCCTTGCGATGCGACCGGGTGGCGTTTCTTTACGAGGGAGAAATTAAAGGCATCGACCGTCCGGAAGCCATACTGAAGCAGTTCAGCGAGATTCTATGCCCTCCCGGCCTGCAACGAAAAGCCGTCGATAAACATACTCCGCCCATTATCCAGGTGGACAACCTCGTCAAACGGTTCGGCTCGTTCACGGCTGTCGACCACATTTCATTTTCTGTACAACGGGGAGAAATCTTCGGCTTCCTAGGGGCCAACGGGGCCGGAAAGACTACCGCCATGCGTATCCTATGCGGGCTCAGTCTCCCCTCCGAAGGAAAGGCGGAAGTGATGGGGTTTGACGTACGGACACAAAGTGAGGAAATCAAAAAACGAATCGGCTACATGAGCCAGAAATTTTCACTTTATGAAGACCTGACCGTACGCGAAAATCTTCGTCTGTTCGGAGGTATCTATGGCGTCAATGCCAAGGAAATCAGCAAGCGTACGGAAGAAACCTTACAGCGCATCGGGCTTTACGAAGAGCAGCATACCCTGGTCCGTTCGCTGCCTTTAGGATGGAAGCAACGACTGGCCTTTTCGGTAGCCATCTTCCACCGTCAGAACTGGTTTTTCTGGACGAACCGACCGGAGGAGTCGACCCGGCTACCCGCCGTCAGTTCTGGGAGCTGATTTATCAGGCTGCCGACCAGGGGATTACCATTTTGTCACGACGCACTACATGGACGAAGCTGAATATTGCGACCGTATTTCCATGATGGTGGACGGACATATTCGGGCACTGGATACTCCCGACGGACTGAAATACCGTTTTAATGCCCGAGACATGGACGAAGTCTTCCAAAAATTAGCACGTGAAGCCCAACGAGGAGAACATGCCTTTACTCACACGCAAACAGAACAGCCATGAAACAGTTTATCGCTTTTGTCAGAAAAGAATTTCACCATATCCTGCGCGACCGGCGTACCATGCTGATACTGATAGGCATGCCGATTGTACAGATTATCCTTTTCGGCTTTGCCATCTCGACCGAAGTGCGCAATGTACAGACTGCCATCCTTGCACCTTCCCTCCAGACGGATGTACGGAAAGTGATGGAACAACTGGATGCCAGCGAGTATTTCACGGTGAAATATGTCGTCCAGTCTCCCGACGAAATCGAACGGCTGTTCCGACGCAACCTCATAGAACTGGCTGTAGTCTTTCCCTCCGACCTGCATCGCCTGCGTTTCGATTCGGAAGAGATACAGATTTAGCCGATGCCACCGACCGAACCTGGCCGTCACACGGAGTACGTATGCCCAGACAATTCTGAGACAAGCCCTACAAACCATCCGGCAAGCTACAACCACCCCAGCCTATTCACAACCGGATAAGCAGCCTGTCATGGTGTACAATAAACTGCTCTATAACCCGCAGATGAAGAGCGCCTATAACTTTGTACCGGGAGTCATGGGATTGATTCTGATGCTGATTTGTGCCATGATGACCTCCATCTCCATCGTACGCGAAAAGGAAACAGGCACGATGGAAGTCCTGCTGGTCTCTCCCGTCAACCCGCTGTTCATCATTCTGTCGAAGGCAGTTCCCTATTTCGTGCTTTCCCTGCTGAACCTGACGACCATCCTGCTGCTCTCCGTCTTTGTGCTCGACGTACCGATAGCCGGAAGCCTGCCTGCCCTGTTGGGAGTATCCCTATTGTTCATTTTCGTATCCCTGGCATTGGGACTGCTTATCTCCTGCATCACTCATACGCAAGTAGCTGCCCTGTTAGTGTCGGCCATGGTACTGATGATACCCACCATTATCCTGTCGGGCATTATCTTCCCGATAGAAAGTATGCCAGGCATTCTGCAGGTCCTCTCCTGCCTTATTCCCGCACGCTGGTACGTAGAAACCGTCCGCCGGCTGATGATTGAGGGTGTACCACTGGTATATGTATGGAAAGAAGTGACAGTGATGTGTCTCATGGCAGTGGTACTGATTACGGCTACTGCCCGCAAGTTTAAGAACCGACTGGAATAAACCGCCAAGCCTATGATGTTACGTTACCTGATAGAAAAAGAATTCAAGCAGTTGAAACGCAACAGTTTCCTGCCCCGCCTCATCCTGCTTTTCCCCTGCATGATGATGCTGGTCATGCCCTGGGCCGCCACACTGGAAATAGAGAACCTGCGCATTGCTGTCATCGATAACGACCGCAGTCCTTCTTCCGAAAGGCTAGTACACCGTATCGAAGCTTCCCGTTATTTTCAACTGACGGCACTTCCTCCGTCCTACGCACAAGGCCTGCAAGCCATCGAGAAAGACCAGGCCGACATGCTGCTGGAAATTCCACGCGGCTTTGAGAAAGCGCAAGCCAACGGACAAAGTCCAGCGGCACTCATTGCAGTCAATACCGTCAACGGTACAAAGGGCGGACTGGGCAGCGCTTACCTGCAACAGATACTCAATCCGTCTTCTTCGCAAGATTCTGTCCGCTACCGTTTCAATCCTTACCTGAACTATAAAGTATTCATGGTTCCTGCACTGATGACCATGATACTGGTCCTGCTCTGTGGCTTTCTGCCTGCCCTGAACGTAGTAAGTGAAAAGGAAGCGGGTACCATCGAACAAATCAACGTGAGTCCGGTCAGCCGCTTTACCTTCACCCTTGCCAAACTGTTGCCTTATTGGGCCATCGGGTTTGTGGTACTGAACCTGTGCATGCTGTTGGCCTGGCTGGTGTACGGATTAACTCCGGCAGGAAACGTACTGACCATTTACCTGGCCACCCTGATTTTCGCACTGGTCATGTCGGGACTGGGGCTGGTCATATCCAATTACTCTTCCACCATGCAGCAGGCCATGTTCGTCATGTGGTTCTGCATGCTGATTTTCATCCTGATGAGCGGACTGTTTACCCCCATCAGCAGCATGCCGGAGTGGGCACAAGGCATCACCTACTTCAATCCGTTGCGCTACTTTATGGAAATCATGCGCATGGTCTACCTGAAGGGAAGCGGCATCTGTGACATCGGTTTCCAGCTTTCCGTACTTTCGTCCTTTGCCCTTCTGCTCTATGCATGGGCCATACGCAGCTACCGCAAGCAGCAATAAGCCCAAACGTGCTTGCCATCTTACCTCGACACGTACGTGCGAAGCCTCATCACGTTCGTGTCAAGGTCTCGTCACCTTCGTGTCAACATCTCGTCACGTACGTGTCGAGGTATTTACACCAAGAAATTTCTTCAAAAATGCCCTTTTCATAGGTAAGAATTGTAAGTCAATTATTTCCGCCACACAGAATTATTCAGTAACTTTGCCCGAATCTCTTTACATAGGAACCATTTTAATATGAGCGAAGATACTTTTGACAAGGACGAAAAGGAAATGGCAAACTTGCCCGAGAAAGAAGAACACTCTGACTACAAACCGGTATCGACCACTGACGAGGCAGTAAAGCACCAGTGAGTGGCATGTACCAGAACTGGTTTCTGGACTATGCTTCGTACGTTATCCTGGAACGTGCCGTACCCCATATCAACGACGGATTGAAACCGGTGCAGCGACGTATTCTCCACTCCATGAAACGGCTGGACGACGGACGCTACAACAAGGTGGCCAACATTGTGGGACACACCATGCAGTTCCACCCTCACGGAGATGCTTCTATCGGGGATGCCCTTGTACAATTGGGACAAAAGGACTTACTCATTGACTGCCAGGGAAACTGGGGTAACATCCTGACGGGCGACAGTGCAGCTGCTCCCCGTTACATCGAAGCCCGGCTTTCCAAGTTTGCGCTGGATGTGGTGTTCAACCCGAAAACGACTGAATGGCAGGCTTCCTATGACGCAGAAACCGAGAGCCGGTCACACTGCCGGTCAAATTCCCGCTGCTGCTGGCCCAGGGGGTAGAAGGTATTGCCGTGGGACTTTCCTCCAAGATTCTTCCACATAACTTCAATGAACTGTGCGATGCAGCCATCGCCTACCTGCACGGAGAAGAGTTCCAGCTTTATCCGGATTTTCAGACGGGTGGTTCGATTGATGTGTCACGCTACAACGACGGCGAGCGAGGGGGCGTAGTACGCGTACGTGCCAAAATCTCCAAGATTGACAACAAGACACTTTGTATCAGTGAAATCCCCTACGGAAAGACTACGTCTTCGTTGATTGACTCCATCCTGAAAGCCATCGAGAAGGGAAAAATCAAGGTAAGAAAGGTGGACGACAACACGGCCGGAAAGGTAGAAATCTTAGTACACCTTACTCCTGGTGTATCGTCCGACAAGACACTGGATGCCTTGTATGCTTTTACAGACTGCGAGGTGAACATCTCGCCCAACTGCTGCGTCATCGACAACAAAAAACCGCATTTCCTTTCAGTGAGTAAGGTACTGAAGAAGTCGGTCGACAATACGCTGGCACTGTTACGCAAGGAACTGGAGATACAACGGGACGAAACACTGGAAACCCTGCATTTTGCTTCACTGGAAAAAATCTTCATCGAGGAACGTATCTATAAAGACAAGCAGTTCGAACAGGCTAACTCCATGGATGCGGCTTGCGAGCACATCGACGAACGCCTGACACCTTACTATCCGCAGTTCGTACGCGAAGTGACCAAAGAAGACATTCTCCGCCTGATGGAAATCAAGATGGCACGTATCCTGAAGTTCAACAAGGACAAGGCGGATGAGTTCATCGCACGCCTGAAAGCGGAACTGGAAGAGATAGACAATCACCTGGCACATATCACGGAATATACCATCGATTGGTATCAACGCCTGAAAGAGAAGTATGGTAAGAACTTCCCGCGCCGCACGGAAATACGCAACTTCGATACTATCGTAGCTACCAAGGTGGCCGAAGCCAACGAAAAACTGTATATCAACCGTGAAGAAGGTTTCATCGGTACCGGACTGAAGAAAGACGAATATGTATGCAACTGTTCCGACATCGACGATGTAATCATCTTCTACAAAGACGGTAAATACAAGATTGTTCGCGTGTCCGACAAATTGTTCGTCGGAAAGAACATCTTGTACGTCAACGTATTCAAGAAAAACGACAAGCGTACCATCTATAACGTCATCTACCGTGACGGAAAGGAAGGTTATTATTATATCAAACGTTTCAATGTCACTTCCATCATTCGTGACAGGGAATACGACGTAACGCAAGGTACTCCGGGTTCTAAAATCGTGTACTTCACCGCCAATCCGAATGGAGAGGCTGAAGTCATCCGTGTAGTGCTGCGTCCTACGCCCCGCATCAAGAAGCCTACGTTTGAAAGAGATTTCAGTACCATCAACATCAAGGGGAAACAATCCATGGGTAACTTGCTGACCAAAGCTGAGGTACACAAGATTTCTTTGAAACAGCGAGGCGGCTCTACGCTCGGAGGCAGAAAGGTGTGGTTCGACCACGATGTGCTCCGACTCAATTACGATGGAAGAGGACAATACCTGGGAGAATTCCAAAGCGAGGACAGCATCTTAGTGGTACACAAGAACGGAGAATTCTATACTACCAACTTCGATTTGAGCAACCATTACGATCCGGAAATTCTCTGCATCGAGAAGTTCAATCCTGACAAGGTATGGACAGCTGTGCTCTATGATGCCGACCAGCAGAATTATCCGTACCTGAAACGCTTCACCTTCGAAGCGACAACCAAAAAGCAGAATTTCCTGGGAGACAACAAGCATACGCAACTTATCCTGCTGACCTGTCAGGTATACCCGCGTATCCAGGTGGACTTTGGCGGACACGACAGCTTCCGCGAGGCACTTATCCTGGAGGCAAGTGACTTTGTAGGCGTGAAGAGCTTCAAGGCAAAGGGTAAGCGACTGACAACTTATACCGTCGGCCAAATTACGGAACTGGAACCAACCCGCATGCCGGAATCGGAGCCGGAAGAGCCAGAAAAGGAAGAAGACGGCATGGAGGAAGATGAAAGCCAGGAAGACGACGGACAAATGAAACTCTTTTAAAGCCGTATGAAACTACGAATTTACCTTATACTTTGCGCATGCTGGGCTGCTTTTTCGCTTCACGCACAAGAAGACAGCCTGCGTGCCACACGTTACGTAATGCGCTCCGTACTCTATGGAGCGGGAATGAGCAACGTGCTCGATACATACCTTTCCCCCTTGGAATACAAAGGACCGGAGATTCGTATCCTGCGCGAAAACATGCGTATGACCCGGTTAATGAACGGAAACGTTTCGGCCCAGAATCTGTTGCAGGCCAATGTATCGTATACACATAATCCAAGCCAGACCGCCAATATGTATGCCGGACTTGTAAACTGGACCTATGCACTGCACTATCAGTTTCGCCTGAACGAACAACTGAAACTGCTGGTAGGCCCGATGATTGACCTGAACGGGGGATTCGTGTACAACACACGCAATTCCAACAACCCGGCACAGGCAAAGGCATACGGAAGTGTAGGTATATCCGGAATGGCCATCTACAAGTTCCGTATCGGAAACTATCCGCTGGTAGCACGCTATCAGGCCAATCTTCCGCTGTTGGGAGCCATGTTCTCTCCGGAATTCGGACAGTCATACTACGAAATGTTTTCCTTGGGACACAAAGGAAAGAACGTGCTGTTCACTTCGCTTCATAACAACCCGTCGCTCCGACAGATGCTGACACTTGATTTCCCTATCCGAAAAGTCACCATGCGCGTAGGATACATCTGCGACCTCCAGCAAGCGAAAGTCAACCACCTGAAATACCATACTTATTCACACGATTTCATGATTGGCATCGTGAAAAACTTCTACCTGCTGAAAGGGAAGAACCGTATTTCCATGCCTTCAAACGTTACGCCTTATTGATATGAAACGGATTTATCATTGCTACTTATATAGCCTTCTGCTGACACTGTTCTGCTGCATGTTCTCTTCCTGCATACGGGAAGACATTCAGGGCAATTCTCCGGAAGCCAACTTTGAATCGCTCTGGAAAATCATCGATGAGCAATATTGCTTTTTGGACTATAAGCACGAGACGTATGGACTGGACTGGGATGAAGTGCATGCCCGCTATGCCAAACGTATTTCTTCCTCCATGAGCTGGGAGTCACTTTTCGAAGTCTTGTCGGAAATGATCAATGAATTAAGAGACGGACACGTCAACCTGAGCAGTTCACTGGGTACATCGCAATACCGGGAATGGTTCGATGCTTATCCACGGAATTTCAGCGACAGCATCCAGAGCAACTACCTGAAAAAGGATTACATCATTACCTCCGGACTGACCTACCAGATTCTGGAAAATAACATCGGTTACATCTATTGTGAAAGTTTCTCCGACGGTATCGGCGACGGAAACCTGGACCAGATGCTGAAGAAACTGGAGATTTGCGACGGACTGATTATCGATGTACGCAATAACGGAGGAGGCAACCTGACTACAGCACAGAAACTGGCCGCACGGTTTACAAATGAGAAGTACTGGTCGGTACATCCGTCATAAAACAGGTCCAGGCCATAATGATTTCTCGGACCCTGAACCTGTATATCAGGAACCGTCCAACAGTATCCGCTGGCAGAAGAAGGCAGTGGTATTAACCAATCGCCGTTCTTACAGTGCCACAAACGACTTTGTGAACACCATGCGTCAATTCCCCAATGTAACGACTATGGGAGATACCACCGGAGGAGGCTCAGGTCTCCCCTTCAGCTCAGAAATTCCCAACGGATGGTCTATCCGTTTCTCTGCCAGCCCGATGTTCGACCCCGACATGAACCAGCTGGAATTCGGTATCGAACCGGATGTAAAAGTAGATATGACCAGCGAAGACATGCAGCAAGGAAAAGATACTATCATCGAAACCGCCATCAAAAAGTTAAAGAATTAAGGTGCAGTATTTGGAGAATATGAAAATTCTTCCTATCTTTGCCCTCGCAAAACAGAAATACATATTTCTGCATGCGCCTGTGGCGTAATTGGTAGCCGCGCAGACTTAGGATCTGGTGTCGTGAGACGTGTAGGTTCGAGTCCTATCAGGCGCACAAAATAGAGGAATTAGCCATTTAATTTAAAGTTTAAGGCTAATTCCTCTATTTTTTTCAACAATTCATTTATTAAAAACCTGCTCAAAATACTATTTTCAGAAAGGTAAAACATGATGTTATCTGTTTGATATTTATAACAAACAAATTAATTTTGTACTAAAACATTGAATAAAGCCTTCCATAAAAATATTCAATACACCTAATAATAGAATAATCAAAAAAGAACAAGAAAAGTTCTATTATTAGAAGCTGAAATTAAATTAAAACAACAATAAAATAACACAATGATACCCAACTATCAAGAATGTATGCTGCCTCTTCTGCAGTTACTTAGCGATAATCAAGTTCACACATCTAAAGAGTGCGTAGAAAAATTATCAGTTACATTAGAGCTAACTGAAGAAGAAAAATCAGAATTATTACCGAGTGGTAAACAAACAATTATTTCTAATAGGGTATCTTGGGCAAGATTTTATCTAGAGAAAGCTGGACTAGTTAAAGTTATCTCTCGTGGTAAGTATCAAATTACCCAAGAAGGAGTTAATTTACTAGCAGAACATCCTACGATTATTAATAATGATATTTTATATCGTTATGATCAATTTCTTGAGTTTATGAAACAAGGTTCCACAAAAGGAAATAATGATAATAACAATATAAAAAGCTTACAGCCATCATTCACAGAACAAACTCCTGAAGAAATCCTTGATTCGACATATAAACAACTCCAATCAAATTTATCTGAAGAAATATTAGAGAAAGTACTTCAACAATCCCCTCAATTTTTTGAAAGACTGGTTGTAGATTTACTTGTAAAAATGGGATATGGAGCTGGTAAAATCACTGGAAGAACTGGAGACGGTGGAATTGACGGAATCATTGACGAAGATAAATTGGGATTAGATGTTATTCACATTCAAGCAAAAAGATGGCAAATTGGCAATAATGTTGGCAGAAGAGAACTCCAAAGTTTTGTTGGAGCATTAGCTGGTCAAAGTGGAAGAAAAGGAGTTTTTATAACCACCTCTTCTTTTACTCGTGAGGCTTTAGAATATAATCCATCTAACGTAAAAATAGCCAAAATTGACGGTAAAAAATTAGCAGATTTAATGATAACCTATAATTTAGGAGTTTCTACTAAGGTACTATATGAACTTAAAAAAATCGATACGGATTATTTTGAAGAATAACTATTTAGGTGCCAACACAAACACACTTTTAAATTGTATGCTTAAATTATGCAGACCAGTCGCACGCAGGACCTTACTTCAGGAAGTATCACACAAAGCATGCTCAACCTTGCCTATCCACTTATTTTAGGAAACTTGCTCCAGCAAGGATACAATATTGCCGATACATTCATCATCGGAAAGACATTGGGCGCAAAAGCTTAGCTGCTGTGGGTTCTTCATACACACTCATGGTCTTTATCACCTCCATCTTCATCGGATTATGCATGGGATGCAGCGCATTGTTCTCCATGCGTTACGGAGCAAAAGATTACGAAAGCCTGCGACGTACACAAGCTGCTTCCCTGCTGATTACAGGAAGTTCCACACTGATTATATTCGCCTTCTCCTGCTACTATATACAAGATATTATCACCCTCATGCAAACTCCACAGGAGTTGCAGGATATGACCTACGACTACCTGAAAATCATTTTTATGGGAATCTGGTTTGTTTATCTTTATAATTACTACGCGTATCTCTTACGTGCATTGGGTAATTCACTGACTCCTCTTATTTATTTAGCCATTTCCGTGGTATTAAACATTATGCTGGATATATGGTTTATTGTAAAACTTCATTACGGAATAGAAGGAGCTGCGGCTGCGACCATCATTTCCCAAGCAGTTTCGGCCATTGGCTTATGCTTCTATTGCTGGAAAAAGGTTCCAGAAACCAGACTCTCCAGAAAGGATTTCAAGGTCAGCAGGCAGCTCATGAAACAAGTCTTCTCATACGCCTCACTGACTTGCGTACAGCAATCTGTCATGAATTTTGGAATCCTCATGGTTCAAGGTCTGGTCAACAGCTTCGGTACAGCCGTCATGGCCGCTTTTACAGCTGCCGTAAAGATTGATTCGTTCGCCTATATGCCTGTACAAGATTTCGGGAACGCCTTCTCTACTTTCACTGCACAAAACTACGGAGCCGGCAAAAATGCCCGCATTCTGAAAGGTATAAAAAGTGCATTTGGAATAACCACTCTCTTCTGCCTGCTTCTCTCACTGGCCATCTTCCTGTTTGCACCACAACTGATGCAAATCTTCATTTCTCCAGAAGAAACGGAAATTATCCGTATAGGTACTGAATACTTGCGGATAGAAGGCAGTTTTTACCTCGGTATTGGATATTTATTTTTATGGTACGGATTCTACAGAGCCGTCTGCAAACCAGAAATGTCCATTATTTTAACGATTCTCTCTTTAGGAACCGAGTAGTATTAGCCTATGCACTGGCCGCCATCCCTTCCATTGGTGTACACGGCATCTGGTGGTCAATCCCTATCGGATGGGCATTAGCCGATATATATGGCTGGATATATTACTGGAGAAAGAATAAAGAAATTGGGTCAACGTAATAATCTGAGGGGTAAATCCGATAAATTTATATCTTTGCCGGAAAGAAAATCAGCAAAAGTTATGGAAACCAGCGGTTACCGTCTCCTTCTTCCTGAAGGGACATTGGATTATTT